>JACLAB010011003.1_pt1 | contig 12746 bp, 6 predicted proteins | sample 8027921 | NCBI WGS metagenome assembly JACLAB01 (sample SAMN15725117, study PRJNA655200) | protist metagenome | isolation source: fluorescence activated cell sorting (FACS) single amplified genomes of... | place: USA: West Boothbay Harbor, Gulf of Maine | collected 2000-07-19
AGAAGTTTTGAATCTTTCAAACGAGATTTGTGAGTGTTTGGACGACGACGAAGATGGATTAGTGTATCGCCCGAGACCGAGCTCGAGGCGAGGCGCGAACACGGGCACTCCTGGGCAATTGGCGTTGGAGTACCAAGGTGGACACGAGCACGAGACGATGCGGCAGCCGATATCTATGGAAGAAGTCCTCGAGGCGATGAATCGTCGGGAAGCAGCGCGAGGTTTGTTTGAGCTATCGGCGGAACCGCACGAGGCGCAGGAAACGTTTCGGCTCGGGTACATGATGGGCGTTCGTCGCGCCGCGTTCAAGGCGGTGGATGTCATGCAAACCATGCTGGCGAGGGCGTTTCCCGAGGGTGATCCGATGCGGGATTTGGTGACGAAAGAAGATTTGCACAAGGCGGTGGTGGATGGCACGTACGAGGCTGATGCGGAGAGCGAGCTCGAGGAGGAACCGCCGGAGGATGAAGCGAACGATCCCATTGAGACGAAGACGTACGATCGCCCTTGGCCGAAAGAAACCAATATCCCCACGGAACAGGAAGTGTCAGACGAATTAGAAGCCATGCGCGCCGTTGCAAAAGAACGGCAAGCGCAAATGCAGCAACCGCTCGACGCGGATGGGAACCCAAAATTGGTCTTCAAGGTGAAGCGATCGCGCGAGTCGACGGACGATTTAGTCGCTTCGGCGGATGGCAAAGACGTCGCGATGGACAATGCTGACAAGCAAACGGAAGGAACGAAACCAGCGGTGGAGATGACGACTGGTACTGATCCCACCGGCGGAGAAGATGAAGAACCCGACGCGAAACGCCCTGCGCCCGAAGACGCCGCCGCGAGCGCCACGCCGCTCGGCGACCAACGCCGCATCGCCCTTAATAAAGTCGTCAATGTCGAATACGGCGGCGACAAGACCGTCCTTCGCTGGCTCGACACCCACGGCTGGGGTCATTACGCCGGTTCGTTCGCCGTCTACGGCGTCTCCCGCCGGACCCTGAACTACCTCTCGATGACAGATTTGGAAAACATTCAAGTCGACGCGCCGGCGCGCGCGCAAATGTTCAGAGCGCTCGATCGCCGTCGCAAGCGCAACGAAAAGTACCGCTTGAACGGCACATGACTTTTCATCGCAATTTGCATAGCACTTTTTAGCGTTTCATAAAAACTTTCCACGCGTTCGCGACAAAGTCCATCCGCGTCTCGTCGCGCGGCGCCGCACACCGCGACGCGACATCCATCGCGAGATCGCGTCACCATGTCCACCGGATGGCTCCGAGGCGTCGTCAAAGCCGTCCCCAGCGGTGATCAAGTCATCATCGCCGCACCGTGCGCGCCAGGGGTGCGTTCGCGCGCCGTACCGACCGATTTCGTCGCGCGATGTCGACGCGACGGTTGCCCGATCGCGCGAAACTGACCACTCTCGCGACGATTCTCGCGGTCGCAGGCCCCGCCCGGCGTCGAAAAAACGCTCACGCTCGCCGGTATCGTCGCGCCGCGTCTCGGTCGCCGCGACGGGTCGAGCGCGGGCGAGGCGTTCGCGCGCGAGTCGAGGGCGTCGCTGCGGCGCGCGCTCGCGGGACGACGCGTGTCGTTTCGCGTCGAGTACGCGGTGGAGTCGATAAATCGCGAGTTCGGCGTCGTGTTCACGGAGAGCGGGGAAAACGTGAGCGTGATGCAAGTGTCTAAGGGGCTGGCCAAGGTGAAGGCGCCCGGGGGGAACGATCGAGCGGTGGCGAACGCGGAGGAGTTGGAACGACGCGAACTCGAGGCGCGAGAAGCCGAGGCGGGGATGTGGAGTAAGGATCCCGCGGTGCTCGCGGCGGCGAGTCAGCGAACGGTCGTGCAGGCGATGAAGGCGGAGGACGTGCTGGGTGCGTTGCGGATGAAACCGACGCCCGCGGTGGTGGATTACGTGCTGAACGGTGGGACGGTGAAGCTTGTGCTGACGGGGGACGGCGCGACGCGCGATCAGAATATCACGTTGTCTATCGGTGGGATTTCAGTGCCGTCCGTCGGGCGCAAGGGGGCGAAGAACGAAGATGGGACAGATCAAGGTCCAGAGCCGTTCGCGCTCGCGGCGAAGCATTTCACGGAGATGGCGCTCCTGCATCGAGACGTGCGGGTGATTTTGGAAGGTCTCGATCGTCGTAATAATTTCATCGGTTCAATCTTGCCCGCGGACGTGAACGATACGTCGTTCGTGAACGTCGGCGAAGAGTTGTGTCGGCTAGGTCTCGCGCAAGTGCACGAGGCGAGTGCGGCGGCGTTGATCGGTGGCGCGGCGACGCTTCGCGCGGCGGAGAAGATGGCCAAGGATCAGCAGTTGCGACTTTGGCATGGATACGTCCCGCCAATATCTTCCTTGAACGCGATGACGACGAAAGTCTTCGATGCCAGAGTAGTAGAAGTCATCAGCGGTGATTGCATTTCCGTGGTGCCGACGTCAGGGCCGGATACGTCTGAGAGACGAATCAATCTGTCGTCGATTCGGGCGCCTAGAATTTCCAACTCACGAGATGACAAGTCCAATCACGAACCTTGGGCGATAGAGGCAAAAGAGTTTTTGATCTCGCGTCTGATCGGGCGCACCGTATCGATTAATATGGATTACGCACGCAAGATTGGAGAAGGTGCGAACGAACGAACGTTGCACTTCGCCACGGTGAAGCTGCCAAACAACAAGACGGGCGGTGACCCGCTCAACGTTTCAGAGATGCTTCTCATGCGCGGTTTCGCGTCGTGCATTCGTCACCGTTCTGAGGAAGAACGTGCGGCAGACTACGATGAGCTCATCGCGGCGGAAAAGAAGGGCGTGGAGAGCAAAAAGGGAATGCACAACAAGAATCGCGAGGCGCCTGTACACAGGACGAATGATTTTAGCATCAACGCGCACAAGGCGAAGACGTTTTTGCCGTTTTTGCAACGCGCGGGTAAGTGCGTCGCTATGGTAGACTACGTCGCCGCTGGACACAAAATTCGAGTTTCAATTCCCAAAGAAGGCGCGGTGATCGCCTTTTGCTTGGCGGGCGTTCGCTGTCCCCAGCGCGACGAGCCGTACGCCGCCGAGGCGTTGGCGTACACGCGTTCTCGAATTCTTCAGCGAGAGGTGGAAATCGTGGTAGACTCCGTGGATAGAACTGGAATTTTCCTTGGCACCTTATTTGCGGACAACGGGCGATTAAATCTCGGTGAAGAACTCCTTCGAGCCGGATTAGGAAGCTTGCACCCGGCGTTCCCGGTGGATCGCGTTCACTACGGTCGCGCGCTCGCGGACATTGAAGCCGCGGCACGGGAAGTCAAGGCTGGTTTATGGAAAGACTGGACCCCTCCGATCGTCGAAGTAGACGAGCCTGAGGATAGTTCGACCGGCGAACTCGTGCGAGTCGGCGTCACCGAGTGCGTCGCCGGGGGCCGATTCTTCGTGCAGAAGTTAGATGGGAGCAAGATTCAAGAGGTCACGGACAAACTCGCCGAGCTTTACGACGGCGTGGACACGAGCAAGCCGCACGACGGCGTGTTCGAACCAAAGCCTGGCGATGCCGTCGCCGCCAAGTTCACCGGAGATGACAAGTGGGCGAGAGCCATCGTCACCGCGAAGCGCGTCGGTGATAAGCCCGTCAGCGTCTTCTACTGCGACTTTGGCAACGTCGAGGACATCGGTTTCAATCTTCTTCGACCTTTGAAGGATCCAACGGTCACCACGGTTGCTATCCCACCCATGGCCAACTTCTGCGCGCTTTCCTTCCTCAAGATTCCTCGCATCGATTCCGATTACGGCTACGCCGCCGCTTCGCACGTCGGCAAACTCATCTCTGGCCAGGCTTTCCACGCCCGAATCGACGCCCGCGATCGTTTCCCCACCACAAAACCATGGGAAATCGACGCACAGCCCGCGTTCTCGCTCACATTATTCCCCGACGCCAACGCTCGCGCCGCTGAATCCGTCGCCCTCGACCTCCTTCGCGCCGGCTTTGCGCGCGTCCACCGCCGCGCCGCCGCCCGTCGTCTCGATCGCGACGTCCTCGACGCCATGGTCGACGCCCAGGAGTCCGCGCGTCGCGCGAGGGTCGGTCAGTGGGAGTACGGCGACGTCGATTCCGACGACGACGCGTCTTAGCCTTGTAATCGCGTTCGCTAGGGTTGACGTTGTAATTTGACCCTGCGTCCAGTCTGGATAAGAAGAGCGAACAACGACGCGCGCGCGCCGCACACCGCGTCGCGCGACGCCGCCCGTCGGCGCGCACACGACGACGATGCACTCGCACGCGATGCGCGCGCGCGCGCCGCGCCCGCGCGCGAGCTCGCGCGCGTCGACGCTCGAAAGCGCGCGCCGAGGCCGATGCGACGGGACGGGACGACGCGCGCTCGGACGCGTCGCGCGAAGCGCGAAGCGCGGCGACGGCGTCGCGACGCGCGCGCAGGGCGACGTCGACCTGCTGAATCACCTGGGAAAGAAGCGCGTGGTGATCACGGGGATGGGGGCGGTGACGGCGCACGGGGACGACGTGGATGAGATGTACGAAAAGCTGTGCCGAGGGGAGAGCGCGATCACGACGATCGATAAATGGGACACCGGAGAGATCGGAACGAAGTTCGCGGGGGAGATAAAAGCGTTCGATTGTGGGGATTATATGAATAAAAAGATGGCGCGCAGGGTGGATCCGTACATTGCGTACATGATCGTCGCGGCGAAGCGAGCGCTGGAGTCGGCAAAGGTGAACTGGAACGACGAGTCGGGGGAACATTACGTCGATAAAGCGTTGAGTGGATGTCTGATTGGTAGTGCGATGGGGGGGATGCAAACATTCGCGACGGCCACGGAGAATCTCGTGACGCAGGGACACAGAAAGATGAACCCGTTTTGCATTCCGTTTGCGATTACGAATATGGGAAGCGCGCTGACGGCGATGGATATTGGATTCATGGGGCCGAATTATTCGATCGCGTCCGCGTGTGCGACGGGCAACTTTTGCATCTTGAATAGCATCATGCACATTCAAAACGGAGAGGCGAACTTGATGCTCGCCGGGGCGAGCGACGCGGCTGTCATTCCCATCGGTATGGCGGGTTTCTCCGCGGCGAAGGCGTTGAGCACGCGCAACGATGACCCCGCGGCGGCTTCGAGACCGTGGGACGCGAACCGAGACGGATTCGTTATGGGTGAAGGTGCGGGCGTTCTCGTACTCGAATCTTTGGAAAGCGCATTGGCGCGCGGTGCGCCCATCGTAGCTGAAGTTTTGGGCGGGTTTGCGACGTGTGACGCTCACCACATGACTGAGCCTCGACCGGATGGCGTGGGCGTCAACTTTGCCATCGACAAGGCGCTCGAGATGACTGGCGTGAAGGCGGAAGATGTCAACTACATCAACGCTCACGCCACGTCCACGCCGGCCGGCGATATGGCGGAACTCCGTGTGTTGCAAAAGAAGTTCAAGGCGTCGGGGGCGAAGATTAATAGCACCAAGAGCTTGATCGGGCACTTGCTCGGCGCAGCTTCCGCCGTCGAAGCCGTCGTATGCATCAAAGCCATCACTAGCGGCGAAGTTCACCCCAACAAGAACCTCGAAACCCCAGATGAAGGCGTTGACACCTCGATGTTGGTTGGCACAACGAGAGAAAAGCTCGACGTGAAGGTTGCTTTGTCCAATTCTTTTGGCTTTGGCGGGCATAACTCGGCGGTCCTGTTCGCTCCGTACAAGCCTAAACGCTCGTAAACGACGCTTGATAATGTTATAAGAACTAGTCACCTGAATCACCGAACGTTCCTTCGTGCGTGCGCTTATATTTGATTGCCTAACGTATTGCAAATTGCTAAATCAAATCAAGACCAAATACGGCGCTGATGACAAATAATACACCGAAGGCGAGCGCGACGGCGCTCGATCCAAGAGCGATATAGCTCACAAACTTGGGATTATTCTTCTCCAACGCTGCCGTACCCGCACCAATGCAGTACGTGTACGTCCCCATGGCGATAATGGTTCCGATGAAGAACGTCGCCAAAAAAGAAATCGCCTCGACGCGAGGGAGCGCCAGGGCAGGTAAAAGCAGAAACAATGAATCCGGTTGTAATCCATGGATGGTGCCAGTAATATACGTCCATGAGATGAAGCTGCTATCGCGCTTCGCGGGCACATCGCTCCCATGCGAGTGCGAATGCGAGTGTGAGTGTGAGTGTGAATGTGAGTGCGAGTGACCGCCCATGCTTTCCCAAAAGCCCATAGCGCCAATAATAATGAGCGTCAAACCGACGATTCCTTGTCCAAACTGACCGATAACTTCCATGTTGAGCGGTAATTTATCCCTCAAAGCGATGAAAATACATCCAAATAAAATTTGACCCGTGTTATGCCCGAACCCCCAAAGCGCGCCCATCAACGCGTTTTGCGCTCTGCTCGGTCCCACTGTCAGTGGCGTGAGTGCCGCTAAGTGGTCTGGCCCTGTGAGCGTGTGCAAGCAACCGGCTAATAGACCAGCCCATGCAGACTTAAACGCCGTGATTACGCTCATCCAGTGTGCGATGTGCAAATGTTTGACCCAAATGGCAATCGCTTCGCTGCACACCGAGTACGCTGCGCCCAAGCAACAAAACACGGTGAACGTCGTGAGGGCCAAGGTAGTACTCTTGGACAACGGCTGTCGCCCGAACGTGACAAGCAAACGCACTGAGTTCATCGCCACCATGAGGGTCGCGCCTTCGTGCAGCAATACCGCCAACCATAGCGGAAACGCGCCGAAGAGAGCGGGAATAGCTGACCCCAAGATTGATACCACGGCGAGTGCGATGTTTTGTCGTAAAATGCGTCGCGTGCGCTCGGCGATGGAAAACAGCTCTGGTAATTGAGAGATGCCTCCTTCGTCTTTAGTGAGCAACAGTACATCCGCCGCACTCGCGGCGGCATCGCTCGGCGTCGACGCGATGGCGACGCCGACATCCGCGGCGGCGAGCGCTGGGGCATCGTTGATACCATCGCCAACCATGGCCACGCGAGGATATTGCTTGGATTTCACGCGCTCTCGCATTGATTCAACCAGTGCAAGCTTTTGAGACGGAGTCAATCCGGCGTGTACGTCTTCCGGTTTCAACTTGATCTCCTCAGCCATGGCTATGGCGCTCGTCTTGTTGTCGCCCGTGAGCATGGCCAACTCCATACCCGTCGAGTCGCTCGCCACCTCCCACCAGCTCCGTCGGCACTTGCCAGTACGCAGGGACTCGATGGCATCGGGCGCCTGCAAATTAAGCGTATCACTAAACCTAAACAGCGCCGGGCTTTCGCCCTCAATCGCGAGCACAGAGAGCACTTCGCCCTCTTGCGCGATGACCTCGGCGGAGCATTCCGCAGCGCCAGTGTTACACAGCTCGAGCGCAAACTCGGAGCTACCGAATCGCGCACGCTTGCCGTCGATCGTGCCTTCCACACCACTCCCCGCGATGACTTTGTAATCCGTCACGGGACCGACGTCTGGCAAAATGATCCCCCGCGCCGCTTGCGTCACCGCGGCGGCAATCGGGTGGGACGAACCGCGTTCGAGGCTCAGCGCGTACGCCAGAGCCTTGACTGACGCGCTCGGAGCAGTGTCGTGTTGCGCACCGTCTTCAAATCGTGTGATATTCGTGCAGCTCATTTGCCCCGTCGTGATGGTTCCCGTCTTATCGAGCGCCACCGCGCCGACTTCGGCCAAAGCGTCGAGAGTCAAGCCGCCTCGAATGAGCACACCTCGCCGAGCCATGGCCCCGATGGCCGCCACGTACACGAGCGGCGACATCAACAATGCACACGGCGCTGCGGCGGATAAAAACGCAAAGCTGCGATACATGGCACCGCCGCGACCCAAAAATGGAATCCCGAGCACCATCGGCGCCGCGGCCATGGTAATAAAGGTGATGGCCAATATCGCCTTACTGTAGCGGTCTCCTATGCTATCGATCAATCGTGAGACTTTCGGACGACGCCGCTGCGCAGCCTCGGTGAGTCGCGCGATTCGCGCCGGTGTGCTCTCCTCGCTCGATCTCAAGCTCTTCACCACGAGCACGCCGTCGGTGTTCATCGCGCCGGCGGGAATCTCATCGCCGTATCTCTTCATCACCGGCAAAGCCTCACCGGTGATGTGTTGAATGCTCACTAACGCGCTGCCGTGGACAACCATACCATCCAACGGCACTTGCTGTCCAGCCTTGACGAAAATCATCGTCCCAACGTCGACGTCCGCCGCGGGCATCTCTCGGAGCGTCGTCAAATCCGGCGTCCCATCGGCGAGCAACTGCACGACGTCCGCCGTCGTGGGCACCGTGCCCCACAACGCCTTCAAATCCCCCCGAGCGTGCAGCGTCAATCGATCCTCCACGAAGTGCGCCAGGGCGAAGAGCACCAAGAGCAGCGCGCCCTCCATCGCGCACCCCAAGAGCACGGTGCCGAACACGGCCAACGTCGTGAGCACGTGAATGTTCACGTTCCCCACCGCGAGCTCGTACGTCACGTCCACAAACTCGGGCGTCCCCGCCAACACGTAAACCAGAATCGTGCACACCCGACTGACGTTCGCCGCCATCGTCGTCTCCACCAATCCGCCGCCGCCGACGTGCGTCGCCACGTGCGCCGCCCCCGCGACGAGAAACAGCGCCCACGACACCACCGCCACCGCCGCGTTCCCGCGCAGGAAATCCGCCACCGCGTGCAAACCAGTGGCGTTAAACATCGCATCCAGCGCCCTCTCCGTGCGTCCGCGCGGTGCAAACTCCCCGGAGCTCGTCGCCGCCATCATCCCCGCCTGCGACACGAACTCGTCCTCGTCCGCGCTCATCGCGCCGTCCATCGCCCGCGCGCCCCCCGCCTTACCGTGCGAGTGCCCACACGAGTGAAATTCCCCACCGTCAACACCCAACTCAAGCGCCTCGTCGACCGTGCGTCGCGTCGCTCGCGTCCGCGCGCCGCGCGCGCGTCGACGCGCCTTCGTCCGGGCTTCGTCGCGACCGTCCGCGCCGTCGCCGTCGCCGTCGCGACCCGACGCGCTCTGCCGCGCGCGCCCCGCGCGTCGTCGACGCGCGCGCATCCATCGCCCGCGCGCGCGAAAAGTTCGCCTCCGACGCGCGTTCGAGGACGTTTTAAACCTATCATCTCCACGCGCGCGTCCCGAAATAAATCCATGTCGGGCGTCGCGAAATGGCGATTACGGGCGCGATCGTCGCCGCCGACGCGCGGCGTCCCTCGCGCGCGTCGGATCGCGTCGCGACGCGCGTCACACGCCCGCGCGCGCCGCGTTCGGGACGCGCGCGTCGAACGATGCGCGCGCACGCGATCGCGCCCTCGCCGCGGGCGCTCGCGGGCGCGCCGCGCGCGCGCGGACGCGCGACGACGGCGACGCGCGGGGTTGTCGCGCGCGCGGCGACGGCGACGGGGGCGGCGACGGGGACGCGCGCGCGAGAGAGATGCGACCGGACGCGCGCGCACGGTGCGGAGATGAGCGGGCGCGAGCGTGGGGTGCGCGCGGCGGCGCTCGGTGGGGAGGCGCGTTCGGGCGGGACGCGGCGGCGCGGCGCGCCGAGACGCGCCGCGGCCGCCGCGGCCGCCGTCGGGCAGAGCGAAGCCGAGAGCGGTCTAGTGGTGTTTAATGAAGCGCCGGAGTATACGTGCGCGAAACGGAATAAAGCTTTGAGAGAGGCTGCTTACGCCGCGAGGGTGGGGTCGCCGTGGACGCCGGGGTGTCACTCAAAGCTAGGCGAGGAGGGGTGCACGAAGATTTCAGACGCCGGCGCGCGCCTGGCGGCGTTGAGCGATCACGTGTACGTCATCTGCATGAAGTGCGATAAAATAGTGCTCCCATTGCAGTGGGCGGGGAAGGTGACGACGGTGCACGGCGCCGACATCGATCCGTGCTACGGGCGCGCGGCCGCGGATCACTGGCACAAGGCGTCGATGTCGCACGTGCACGCGCTCCTCGACGCCGTCAAGTACCAGTACAAGACGGTGACCATCGTCGAAGAAGATGCGATAACGGTTTCACCCGATCGCGTGGACGCCAACGCGGGGTTCGACATCGACGGCTTAGAGCACGCGATCAAGAATGACTCGAGTTGGAACACCGTTCGCGTGGGTTACAGACCATTCTTTTTCGAGCAACAGTCTGCAAACGTCCCAGTCGGTTCGACACCGCATTACGCCTGCCCGCTGGCGTGTAAGTGCCACGAAACGACGGCGAAAAACGCGTGCATCGTGCGCGAGAATGGATGTGACATGCGAAGCAGCGACTTTTACATGATTCGCATGTCGCAGTCGCGCGCCATCAGAAAAACCGTCGGCGCGGGGAGCACGATCGACATGGAAGCTTTACGCAACGTGCATCATCAAATGTACGTGTTGCCGCAGCTCAGCTACCAAGCGCACCTCGATCGCACGCGCGAGCAGCAAGTGAATATGGCTCGACGATTCAGAGACTTGTGCTTTGTGCCGAAAACTCCGTCCGACGAAGCCGTGCAAGACTAGGCGACGGCGGAGCGCGAGTACGAAGAGCAAGTGAGCACCATCGAGTCCGCGGACTCGACGCGATAGATCACCAAACCACAACGATAACCACTCAGCTCGCGTCCATCGATTGTAGTCTCACGAGAGCCACTTAGCGAACGTCGCGCCGCCGCTCGACCTCGCCGCGCGCCGCGCGCCCGACCCTCCCCACTCCGCGGCGCGCGTCATGGTCTTCGCCACCGCCGCCGCCCTCGCCCGTCGCGCCCGTCGCGTCGGTTTCAACGCCCTCACGACGAAGCTCGCCAAGAAGGGTTTCTACAAGGGCAAGGGCGCCGTCTCTCCCGGCGTCCGCACGCGCACCGGCCGGTTCAAGGTCGTCCCGTGGAAGCGTCCCGAGTACGTCGTCCCCGCCAGCGCGCACGGCGTCAGCGCGTTCGCGCCCTACGTCGAGCGCGCGAGCGTCAAGTGATCGCGCGCGCGCGTCGATCGTTCGCGCGCGCGCGCGCGTTCGCGCGCGCGCGGTTTGTAATTCATTCGTAGCGTCCTAGTCGTCGTCACACGCGCGCGCGCGCGACGCGACGCGACGCGACGCGACGCGACGCATGCGCGCGGTGCCGTGCACGTGCAAGCGCGGCGCGGCGTCCGCGCAGCGGCGCAAGGCGGAGAAGCGCCGGGACGCGCGCGAGGTCGAGCTCGAGCGCGCGCGAAGGCTCGAGGCTCGAGCGCGCGCCGAGGCGTTTCGACCGCCCGCGCCGGCGCCGGCGGCGACGAGCGAGCGAGAGGCGACGGCGCGCGTCGAGGAGGCGCGCGATGACGCGCGCGCGAGCGGAGAGGCGCTGCGACGGGCGAAGGAGGAGGCGAGGGCGAGCGAGGCGTGGGACCCGAACCGAGGGTATAAAAAGTTTCCAAACGTGACGGCGCTCTTCGCGGAGTACGACGCGAAACGCGCGCGATGGGTGGAGACGAAGCTCGAACGCGCGCTGACGATTTGGGGTGAGGTGACGGGGGGGGAGTTTAAGACGCTGGAGGCGTTTAATTGGTACTACGGGGAGGATTTGGACGCGCGCGACGGCGCGAACGCGAAATCCGTGACGTACATGCTGCCCGCGGTGATGAAAGCGTCGGCACCGCGCGCGGTGGCGGAGATATGCGAAGTCGCGTGTCGCATCGGTGCGCCGAGAAGCGGTGCGATCGATTTAGGGGACAAGCTGCGCGCGCAGGCGGTGGCGAAGCTTGAAGAGGCGGCGGAGTTTGATTTGCTCGAAGACGACGAGTTGGAGACGCTCGAGGCGTTGAGGAGTTGGGTCGTGGAGGAAAAGTAGGTGGGAAGAAAAATTCTGTGTTGATGTATTTATTGTAATGTAAGAACTCGGTTGCGTTGAAGAATTCATTACGCGGGCTTTTCGGTGCAAAAAAGTACGCTCGCGCGGGTGCGTTTTAAAGCGCCGTCGGGCGCCCACCGTCGACGCCGTCGCTCGACGCCTCGGCGGAGGCGCTCAAAAACCCTTGCGCCCACGCCTCGTCGCGACTCCATCCGTCCTTTCCAGATGAAATCGAATTCACCGCCGTGGGCTTGGGTTCAGACGTGTACGACGGTCTAGCGCTCTCGACGCGCGAACCGACGGCGTCGAGAAGATCGTTCGCCCACGGCGCGCCCGGCATCACTCCCGACAGATTGGGATCGGCGAAGTGGGTCTCATCTTTCGGAGCCACCACGTACTCTCCCAATCGACGCTTGATCGCGTTCAGAGCCATCTCCGCTCGAAGCGTGCGCTTTTCAAGTCTTCTGTTCTCCGCGTTCAAGCTGAGCACTTCGCGCTCGAGCGAAAAGTCGTCCACGAGCATCTTCGCGCGCTCCAAGTGCATGTGCTCCACCTTCGCCCGCAACCGCTTGCGGTCGGCGCGCGCGGGCCAACCGAGAACCAAATTCCCAAAAAAAGCGCCGAAAAACCCACCCTTCATCACCCGTCGCGTCTCCGGCTTGAGATTCATCCACTCCTTTCTAATCGGCTCCGTCACCGGCTTCAACAAATTATTAATCTGCCTCGCCGTCGGCCCAAAGTGATCGACCGCCACGTTCATCGACGGCTGTATCAACTTCACCTTCTCATTCATCTCCTTCGTCACCACGTTCTGCGTCGACTGCGCCCACGTCGCCGTCGTCGCCGTCGCTCGTCTCGTCAGCTCGCTCGCCTTGTCGAACCACTTCCCCCACCCCGCGCCCTTGCCGTCGCCACCGCTCGCGCTCGTCGAGGCCCCACCGCTCGCGCTCTGCGCGCCGCTCGC
>JACLAB010009879.1_pt1 | contig 12743 bp, 4 predicted proteins | sample 8027921 | NCBI WGS metagenome assembly JACLAB01 (sample SAMN15725117, study PRJNA655200) | protist metagenome | isolation source: fluorescence activated cell sorting (FACS) single amplified genomes of... | place: USA: West Boothbay Harbor, Gulf of Maine | collected 2000-07-19
TCGGGATGAGCGTCGACGATGACGTCGGTGCCCTAGCTTGTGTCGTCGTTACAGATCCTGTATGTACGGGGGATTCAGTGCATCGCAGCCCCGCAGTAGCTGTTGTACAGAGCGCCGTTTTGGATGAATCCTGTCGACAGGGTGAGAGAGCGGCGAGTCAGAGGGTTGGCACAGCGAAAAGCCGGTGAGGGCCGGCGGGACGATATGCAGTCAGGTCGAAGACGAGCTCGCACCCTTGTAAAACGTCTTGGACGTGTAGTCTGTGTCGGGTGATCCGTACGGGTTGATCCTCATGATGTAGCTATCCGCAGGTATGCCTCGCTTCATCCCGACATGTGTCGGGATGCAAACACGCGCGTACGGCACGCTGGGGCTCCAGTCAGAGGTCACTTTGTAAGCACACGCCGCGCTCATCTGATTATACACGCTCTGTGCTTGAGACTCCAAGCTTGGCTTGTAGGCCTTGGCCAGGTTCCAGTTGTCGCACATCGCAGCAAACTTTGGGTTCGAATCCTGAGCCCATTGAGGTCGTAAATAGAGCGCTCTGAAGTTTTGAATATCATCCTCGCCCTGACCTCCATACGTGAGGTCGTCGATTCCATTGCATCCATAGGCATTGCACAGGCTGGTCGCCCTGCACGCATCGAGCATCAGGCCAGTGGCGGCCTCCTGCAGACCGAGCTGCTGGAGCCTGTGGCCCTCATATCTAGTGATGGGGTGAAAGTATCAGTCGCAGTGAGCGCGTGGTTTTCGATGGAACAGGGAGAGAAAAGCCAAAGGGGTGGCAGTGGGGATGGCAGCGATGTAGCGCTCGTAGCTCTCAATCGACCGGGTCGAGAGAGTCTCCGACGGGCACCAATCCGTGCCCAGGCGGTGCCAAGTTATCAACATACGACTGTAAAAGGAACGAAAGCCAAAGAGGCCCGCCAATTCCCGACATGCTGGGCAAAGTTGCTCTCTTTCGCTCGCAGATTAGGGAATCCTAACGGACTGAGTCGGTCGTCTGAACGTGGGCCGGACCGGTCTTCGACGAGCTTCCGTGCGATATTGGAATTAGAATGGCGTGGTGGCTGTGGTCGCGTGGCCCACGTCTCGGCTTGCGCGAAACGAGCGATCGCCACGCGGTAGGATGCGAGGCCTCCCGAATTCGGGGAAGTTGGTGGTCGATCGTAGCCAGCCGCGTCCGCGAGTCCGCAAACACAACATAGCACACGTTTCTCTGAGAAAGTTGTCTTCTTGATGATGTTGCTGCACAAATTGCTCGCGCTCCTGCTCCTCGTCGGCGTGATACCGGTACGCTCATGAACGAATCTCGTCCAACCTCCAACGTCGCTCATCCGCGGTGCCGTCCCCTTACACGCGCCTGAGCAGCTGGGTACACTCTTTGATGCGTCTTCATAGATAAACCGGGCGATCTAACCGGCATACGCGTCGATTTTAGGCGAACTCGCGCTAACTTGAACTTGCCCACCGTCTCTCGTATGTACGTATGTTCAGTCGTCGCGCGGGCAAGACGTGGCAAGTGACGATTCGGCGGGTGGCACGGATGGCACGGGTGGCACGGGTGGCACGGGTGGCACGGGTGGCACGGGTGGAGCTCCCACGGAAGCATTCGACTTTGGATTTTGGACGTCGCTCGTGCAGTGCAAGAACCCCGACGCCAAGCCTCGGCTGACCTTCAATAAGGGTACGCGGTTGGCTGAGCCTGGCCTCTAGGGGATCCGATCACGTGTATTGCTCGATACACACGACTCACTTGGCATCTGAACCACTTTTGTAGTCATGCGCTGCGGTTGTGCGGCCGGAGGCAAGACCTCTGGGCCCTGTATCGACCAGGGGCTGGAGGTCTTAAAACTGCAGAACTCGGAAGTGCTGAAGATTGATAAAGAACTCCAAGCGCCGAGCCCTGCGTTCAACGGCGAGTGCCAGCAGCTGCCACAAGTGTTCCTGGACTCTGGAACGGCAGACTCTGGCGCCAACTTCGATGAGCTTTGGGACGTAGCAATGAACAGCCCGTGCGCCTACGACCCAAACCTCGAATGGATGGGTCGCGATTGCCGAGATTCTTTCATCCCTGGAAAAGGAGCCGAGGGAGACCCTTCCACTCAGGATCGTTCGGACCCCAACAAACCATGCACCCTTGAGTGTGCAACGCTCTATCTGAAAATCGCCGAGCTTTGTCCCAGGGTCTACCAGCTCTTGCGCTTGGACCAGCTGGTACGTGCCTATGTATTTCGCCTCGATCGGAACAGCCTTCGTCGCAGACACTCGCTCTGTTCGAGTCGTTTCTAACATTGCGCTCGCCCAATCGCACGCTCTCCTCGCCACAGGCACCCATCTGCCCGGAGCTGCAGTTTGTGACGTTGCCGCCACTCCCAGGAGGCCCTGTCCCTCTGGATGCCAGCGTACCGACTACCGCAAGTGCACCTAGCATTGAATTGCCCCTCCCGGTCGCCGGGATACCAGCGCCCGAGACGATAGCGGTGGTCCCGGCAGCGGCCCCAGTTGACATCCCAATCAGCGTACCATCCGTGGCCCCGGTCGAGGCTCCAGTCGCGTCAGTTCCCGCGGAGACCGTGGACGTAGCACCGCTCCCCATTCCAGCACCGCCATCCTCAACATCCAGGAGCACAGCCCTGTTCGTCGCCACCGCGCTCTTGGCCCTCTCTCTGATGTAACTGTCACAACGACTCACTGATCTTACAAATGTCAGATGTCTTAGAATGATTTCAATGATTTGCGATTTGCCCGTATCAGCCGGTCCGGGAGAGCAAAAACTCCAGGGCCTTCGAGATGCGTTGGGCAACCTGGCGCCTGCTGTCTCGGGAGAGCAGTGCCTCGCTGTGCCTCGCATCCAGGAGCAGACTTAGAACGTCGCCATCGCAGTGCGATGCCGAAGCCGTGGCGAGTGCCTTGCCAAGGCGGTCCCTGGGAAGGATCAACGCCGTCGGGCCACTGAACGTCTGCGATGTGCTGCTTGGCTCCACGCCAATCCTCTTCAGCGAGGCTGCACGGTCAAGCGTCGCGTACACAGCCGTCTCCCAGGAGGTCAGGCTCACTTGGGGGTCTGTGGGCTTGAAGCTGGTCAAGAACTTCAATTGGTTCGCCGGGCTGCCGGCGCCCTGAATGAAGTCCACAAATTCGCCGATCGACGTGGACAGGGTTCCGATCTCCTTGAGGAGGTAGAACATACCGTACCAAGTCGTGTCGTGCAGGGGCACGGACGGAGGACTGACGCATCCATCAATCAGGATGAGTCCACAAGCAGCCCCCGACTCCATGAAGTGTTTGGCAACCGCATGCGCGATGACGCACCCGACAACGCTGATGCCACAGACCAGGTACGGCGCCGTGGGCTGCATTTCAGCGATGGCACTCACGTAAGCACTGGCCAGCTCGTCGACACTCGTGCACTCTTCGGCATCCGGGCCTAGAGCCAAGCCGTAGCAGGGTGCCCGGATCTGAGCGGCCAGCTCCTTCTGGGCACCCGACACGTCGCCTCGTTCGGTGTGGATCATCCACACCGGCACCCTCGAGAGGGGGGCCGAGGTCATTCCACTGGGCGTTCCTCTCTTTCCCATACTCCTCAAAATGTAACGGCGCTCGGGGCAGAGCCTGTTTAGTGGCGATACAACACACAGCGTGCTCAGAGCAGGGGGTGACATCTCCATGCCTCCCATCGATGGAGACACCGGAGAAAACTCCCCTACGCGCGGCGACATCAGTGGCAAGGCGCTGACACCCGTGGCACGCTGCTCGGCGTCGCGCCTCCTCCAGACAGCATCGAGGATGAACCTGGTGAGGCTTGAGCTCTTGATCACTGTCTTCTCCGACTCGTGCAGGATGTGCAACGACACCGGCTGAACGAGGAACCTGATGGCCTCCCAGACGTTGGCAGGTCCCATGATTGCCGTACCATCCTCCGACGACGAGACCACCAGGGTCTGGCCGGGGAATATGTCGGACGGCACATAGCCATCGGACACCGTCTTATAGAAGCCCAACCTGGACAGGGCCGTATCCACCTGGATATCCCATTCGGCATCGGATGTGCCATCCGGCTTGAAGCTCGACACGTAGTCCAGTTGTCCGTCGAAGCCGGAGATACTTGCCAACTGGGTGGCAAATTCGTCCAGCGATGGGGCCTTGGCGCCCATGCTGTCCGCGATAATCGGATACATCGCCATGGCGGCCTGGCAAGTGTCGTACGCCGTCTCTCCCTCCAGTATTTCGAGGATGGGTTTCATGTTGCGGATGACGTTGAAGCCCTCGAACAGGGCTAGAGCCCCGACGTTGTTACTGACGGCATCCAGGTGGAGTGCCAGCTCGTGAGCGAGCAGTCCTCCGAACCCGACTCCGCTGATGACAACCGGCTTTCCCAGAGGGATATTCCTCTGGAGTGCCTTGACTGCAACGGTCGCAAGCTCCTGAAGGTCGGGCGCCTCCCAGAGGAGGTTGTCCTGCGGCACGTATATGGCAAACACTGGCAACTCCATCTGGGCGAACACGGCGTCCATGCCGCCAAGCGATCCGTTGGCATCGCAGCATACCAGCAAAATTGCCTCCACGTCTCTGGCCCCCGCGGCGGACGATCCGGTAACGCCCTGAGCCTGCCAGGCCTTTCCGGCGGGGTTGAGGGCACTGACCGACTCCTTCCTGACGCCTGTGAACGCGTTGCCTACGCCCTCCTCGGTGGCGTACGGCATTGATACCTCAAGCCTTCGCCTAAGATCGGGATTGTCGACTCCCATCTTCTTGAGATACGAGTCGATGTCCTGGATCTGGTCTGCAGACACTGAGAACTCCGGCTTGTCCTCGTGGCTGACCGTCTCCGACCAGCCGAACGGACCCAATATGGTCTTAAGTCCCGTAACTAGGACATTCATATCCTCCAGATCCTGCCTTAGCAACGAGAAGTGATCTCCGGGCACGTCAATGACCCTCAGATCCATGCAACGCTCGTACCAGCAGGCACCGTGCGGGTGTGGAGCAGCTGGACCCTTGCGGTCGTCAAAGTACGAGCACATGCCGGGGATTAGTCCCCTGAAGTACACCACTGGTGCAACCAAGTGTGGACTGGAGAAGTCGTGTACCCTCAGATCGGACACCTGGGATCCCTGCTTGGTGACAAGAGCCACATACTCAATCTGCTCCTTCACCTCCTCAACGGTCATGTTGTTGTCCCGCATGACCCTCCAGATGGGCGCGAAGAACTCGTACTTCTGATCCATCGTCATGCCCTTCCACTCGTCGGAATCCTTCGGGTGGGCCATGGACGCTCCCATGCCCAGTGCGTCCCTTCCGAGCGCACCGAGGATCATCTCCATGAGCTCCAGGCAGTCCTCGTCGTCCGCCTTATCCGCGTTCGGTAGGCGCTGCCTGATTTGCTCCTTGAGCGGAGTGTCCATGATCAGTACGAGGCCAACCTCCTTGCCCCAGCTCTCCAGAACCATTGCAATCTCAACGGCGACGGCACCCCCATAGGAGTGGCCTCCGACAAGGTAGGGTCCCTCGGGCTGGATGAGAACAATGTCTTCCGCGTTCTGCAATGCCAACGCCTTCAGATCCAAATCGTTGTCCTTATCCAGCACGTAGATAGGCTGTGTGCTCCACTGGAGGAACATGGAGAAAGCGAAGTACGCCGATTGGGCGTTGGCCACTCCAGGGGCCGCAAGGAAGAGCGGCTTGGCCTGAGACGGAGGCCTCAGAGTCTTCATGAGCTTTGAAACCTGCGGTTTTGTCTCCCTCACGACGGCGCGGCGCTTGCCGTAGCCTTCATCGTCGGAGAACTCCGCATCATCAACGGCCCCGACCTGCGCGTCGGCCCCGGCCTCAACAACGACCGAGTTGATGTACCCGACGATCTCCCCGATGCTTTGATAGTCGTAGAGCAGCGTAACCGGGAGCTCAAGCCCAAGAGATTCGGCGAGCATCCTACGGAGCTCCATACCTCCTCTGGAGTCGAGGCCGGCGGTCATCAGCGGCTCGTCAGGATGGATGGTGTGGCCGACCACCTGCTTGACCTCGTTCATAACCTGGGATTGTATGTGCATCAGTCGCTCCTCTTCTGTCATGAGAAGCATCGGGTGATCCGCGGCCAGCATTCCCGCCTCCTCCGCACCAGCCTCCTCACCGCCAGCCCGAGGCGTCTGGGCTGACAGGGGAGCCGGCGACGTTGGCGGCAGATCGTGCTCTCCCACCACCACACTGTTCAACTTGAGCGCATCGCCGGCGCCCATGTTGACCACAGTCCATCCATCGTCCTCGAAAACCTCGGTCGAGATGAACTCGAGCTTTTCCCGGAAACCAAGGGCGATGGAGACGTGGTCGATCGATCTGACCCACGTCAGTGGGGACTGGCCCAGGGCCGTATGATGACCGACCATGGACACAGCAGTCTCGATGCGCGCCGCGTCCACACTGCTCTCCATAACCTGCGAGTCGACGTGCAGGAAAGCGACGGATCTCGCCCCATCGCCTCGTCCTCCGTTGGCCGGCTGGCCCATGGCGGTGATCGCCATCTCCTTTAGTGTACCTGGCATGAGCGCCTGAGCTCGTGCCAGGGTCCGGGAGGCCGTATCACCATCGCTGGATGCGTGACTGTGGACCATCGCCGCCCGCCCCGACATCACCTTCTGCAGCGAGTGGCTGACCTCGGCATGACCGGTCACCGGCTTCAAAAGCAAGGTGACGGTCACATCCTCGACATTCGCCCTCTTGCTCGGACGAGACAGAGGGACGGGAGCGGGGAAGGTGACCTTGTCCAAGCCACCTTCAGGCCCATCAAATGCGTCAGTGAGCATCATCTCCACGCCACTAAGCGCAGCGGATAGGAGCGCCGAGGCTAAGAGATGCGGCCTGCCGTAGATTTGGTTGCTCATGAAGTCCACGTTTTTCGCCGACATCATCTGGCTCTCGAAGGTTACTGAACCAGTGTTGCTCCTCGTCCGGCGCCTGACCCAGGCCACGTCAAGGAGCCGGGCAACCCGCGGCGCAACCCACATCCTGTGAGCCTTCCAGACGCAGTCATCACCGCCAACCTCAATCGATTTGAGGCCCCCGAAAGCACTGATGACGGCATGCGCGTTGGTTCCCTGCGCTCCGAAGGAGCTTACGCCCATGATGACCTCCGGAATCGCGCTGGCCGACGAGGTCGCGACGGGGCCGCTCCTCGCGATGAGGACCTGGCTGTCCCTGAGAGCCCCATACACATGCGGGTTCAGATGCCTTATGTGCAAGGCAGGAGCCATAGCCTTTCGCGACGCTACCTGGACGGCCTCGCAGATGCCCACAGTGCCAGCGGCCGACTCCTGATGGCCTGTGTAACCCTTGACCGTGGCCAAGAGCAACGGCTGAGGCCTCCTGCGTGCAAGAGACACAGCGGAAATGGCACCGATCTCTATGGGATCTCCCAGACTGGTTCCGTTGGAGTGCAGCTGCAGCCCGTTCACGTCATCCGGACGGACAGACGCGCTGTACCAGGCCTCCCTGAGCAACTGCTGCTGGGCGGGTCCATTGGGAGCGGTCAGCGAGCTGGCACGCCCGTTCGTGTTCACAGCACTTCCGAGAATATTGGCGATTGCCACCGTGTTCTCGTCCAGATGTGCGTCTGCACAGAGTATGAGCGTGCGAGCCGCCTCTCCCCTCGCGTAGCCGTCAGCAGACGCATCAAGAGTCTTGGAGCGGCCCTCAGGGGAGATCATTTGTGCCCTGGTCAGCATCAGTGTTGACTCAGGAACGAGACACAGCAGCACGCCAGCCACGATGGCAGACTGCAGACTCGACTCTCTGAAGGCCGAGCATGCCATGTTGGCTGCCACAAGGGAGGCCGAGCAGGCCGTGTCAACACTCACAGCAGGCCCCTTGGCCGAAAACACGTAGGCCAACCTACCACTGGCGACACTCGGCGATGCCGATGTGAAGCTAAAGGCATTGATAGGCACACCGTTTCGATGGCTCAGCGACTCGTAGTCCGTGGCGGCGATCCCAACAAACACGCCAGCCTGCTTTCCGAAGACGAGCCCAATGCCACCCGCTGTCGACAGTCCCGACAAGGCCTGTCCGAGCAAAATTCTTTGCTGTGGATCCATGCCCACGGCCTCCGATCGAAGAAGGCCAAAAGCCTCGGGATCAAACATCTCCACGTCGGACATGAAGACGCCAAACTGCGATGGCATGCTTCCATCCCTGTCGACCAACAAGGAGGATGTCACGTCCCACCTGTCGATCGGCACCCTCGATGAAGCATCCCCATGTTTCCAATCCTGCAGCACGTGCTCCTGTCCGGCAGATGCAACCAATGACACGCCGCCAGCCAATCCCCCATGGGACCGGGGGACCGTGGCCAGCATGATGTCGTTCGCCGCACTGGCCCCTCCTCCAGCCATCTGCTCGCTGATAAAGTCGCTCATGGCGTCAACTGTGGGATAGTCGAATACCAACGTGGAAGGCAACTCGATCGAGAGGGATTCGGCCAGCTTCTGCTGGAGCTCGGTCGCTCCAAGCGAGTCGATCCCCGCCTCCATCAGCGGCTGGTCCGACATGACAGAGTCGCCAACAATGGCCTCGACGGCCTCGATGACGATTTCTCGGACCTCTCCAGGATCCATCGCCTCGCCAGCACCGCCAACAAACCCAGGGGACATGACAGCGTCGAAACGACTCGCCGCCGGCCCCGCAAACCGCTGGGATCCTGGGCTCAGGATGAACGGCGAGTACGGGCTTACTGGCATGACGGCGTCCAGAGATAGAGGATGTTGGGTCTCGGGGCGTTCAGTCAATAGACGCCTGGTCTCAACATGTCTCAAGCACACCCTGGCTGACTCGCTGCACTCCAGGCTCTGCTCGACGGTCCTTCCATCGGCCGCCATCGAGCATGTCGACCACAGCCCAACACGATCACCAGGGTCAAGACTCGTTGCCTTACTCAGACCGATGGTCGCAGCGACACGGACATCGTCCGAGACTTGACGGTGCGCGGCGCACACAGTGCCGGCAGATTCGACCGCAGCAGGATGGAGCCTAAAGCCGTTCGCGTCGACCTTGCCGGTCGAGTTGAAGTCAACATTGGCAATGTTGGAAAGCCACGTAGTCGTCAAGAAACCGGTAATTATCGCCAGGCGCGATGCGTGCGTCGGCTTGGACTGGCTCGCCTTGGCAGACGGAGCCAGTGCCACATGTGAGGCAGTGGCGTGGTAGTGAACGCGGTTCGCCCGTGAGCAAATCTCGAGCGATCCGCTAGCCGTGTTGAAGACAATCGACAGGCTGAAACCCGTGAAGTGCGTGGCCATGTCGATGATGACGGGAGTGGCAAAGTTTCCATCCTGGAGATGGACAGCGGCCTTCCGCTGGTTGGTTAGGGATCCCACCGTCTGCGCACCAAGTTCCATGTACGTGGACGCTGACACAAGACAAAGACCCTTGATCATGTGTTCGAGCATGAATGGGGTCCTTGACGAGACGATGACCGCCTCGAGCGAAACCTGCCTTCCGCGTCGCCCCCTGGCACAGGACACAATTCTGGTCAGGAGCGAGCTCGGATGAGCCGCCACCCACACCCGAGACCTCTTCCAAGGCACGGCTGCCTTTGAGTCGATTATGTCCGCCGATTCAGAAAGCCGCATGATTGCGTGCGCGTTCGTTCCCTGGAACGCGAACGAGCTGATGCCCGTGTGCATGGGCGCGTCATGCGACATGCCGGTAGAGCTGCGCAGGCCGATCCAGAACGAGTTTGCGGACTTGGCTTTCTGCATATCCATCATTGTCTGAATATGTCCGTTGACCAAGCTCAGATGTGGGATACCCTGGACAACAGCCTTCGACAGGGCGACCGTCGCGTGAACCAGGCCAGTGGCGCCCGCGCCTGCCTCGGTGTGTCCAATCCAGGCCTTGGCGGTGCTGGCCGACAAGAACGAATTTCTTGACGAGTGCGCCACCAGGACGGCATTAGCAGCGCCCAGCTCAATTGGATCACCCAATGGAGTGCCAGTACCGTGCATCTGCAGGTTTGACACCTGGCCGGGCAACGTTCCACTGAACCTCAAGGCAGCCCGCATGACATCGGACTGACTTGGTCCATTGGGTGCTGTGAGCGAAGCCGAGCTACCGTCCTGATTGACAGATGTGCTGACAACGTAGGCGATGACGTCCTGGCCTGAGTTCCGAAGGCTGCCCTGAGCCAAGTACAGCATGGAGGCAGCCTCACCACGCACGTATCCGTCCGCGGAACTATCCAACGTCTTGCACCGACCATCAGGGGCCAGCATGCCTGCTTTCTGGAACATCGCAGTGGAATCGGGATTCAGCAACAGTCCAATACCGGCTGTGATCGACGCCACCGAGCTTCCGGACCAGATGGCATTTGCGGCGACATGGGATCCGACCAAGGACGACGAGCAAGCCGTGTCCACGCTCATTGCTTGTCCCTTGAAGCCGAAAACATACGAAATACGGCCGCTTGCCACACTCAGGGCCCCTCCCGTTGCGCTGTACGCGCTGACCCCCACGGTGTTCCTGGCGACCACGTAGTTGTTGTACTCGGCGCTGGCAATGCCGACAGATACAGCGACGTTCGACTGGTGCGAATACCCCTTGTCGATCGAGGTGGAGATGACCTCCCTAGAGAGCTCCAGAAGTATCCTCTGCTGGGCGTCCAGGAGAAGTGCCTCTGTCGAGGACAAGCCAAACAAGTCCACATCAAACTCGTCAATGTCCGGCAGATATCCTCCGAAGCGAGCAGGTGCATACTCCCTGGAAAGGAATTCCACGTCCCATCGGTCGATTGGTATCGTGCTGATGCCGTCCACGAGCTCAACGCCCGAGATGCTCCTCGGCGCCCTGTAGGAGGCAGCCATCAGGGCAAGGGGGTCGGACGAGGTGCCGACAGCATCCGGCAACAAATCGTGATCAATCAGGGCCACATTGCTCTCCTCTGCCTCGGAGTCTACCGTGTCGGGCATCTGACTCTCCAGGAAGCCGACGAGTGCTGCCGGCGTCGGGTAGTCAAACACAAGCGTTCCTGGGAGCTGAAGACCCATCCTCGATTCGAGCGCGTTCTTCAACTCAACCGCACCCAGAGAATCTAGACCAGCGTTCATTAGGGACTCCTCCATGCCGACCTCAGCCCCGGTGATGGACTGGATGGCATCCATCACCTCTGCCTGGATGGCCTCGGTGCTCTTCACAAGGCCACCAGCCCCGCCGACACCCCCGGCCTTGCCATCCTTCTTCTTCTTCTCTACAAAGTTGTCGAAGAAGGCAGGTGGGCTGGAGCCCAACCTCTTCATCATCTTGTCCCACACGAATACGTTGGCCGACAGGACAGTTGCTGGAGACGAGTTCATAACTACGCCCTCCAAGACCCTCAGGCCGACGCCCGGCTCCAACAGTCCCATTCCTGTCCTTTCAACACGCAATTGCGTCGATGAATCGTTGGCTGCCATACCGGACCCGGCCCATGCACCCCACTGCACGCTGCTGGCCATGCGGCCAGAGTTCTGAAGCTGGGCCGAGAGGGCGTCCAAGATGGAATTCGCCGCGCTGTAGTTCGTCTGTCCCGGTGAACCAAGCAGCGCTGCGACGGACGAGAACATGATCTGGAACGAGGTCGGCTGTACGGCCGAGGCACTCTGGATCAGCTGCAGGCTGTCTACCTTTGCCCCGAACACAGCGGCGATCGAAGCCACGGTCTGCGATTGGACGGTGCCGTCTCGCAGCACACCACCGGCATGAAAGACCCCGACGACTTTGTTTGATTCACCGAAGATAAAGTCCACGTCCTCAGCTGATCCAGTGTCGCATGATGTGGCCGTGCAAACAGACCCATAGACGCTGTTGTCAACGCGAGCGAAGCTGACGTCCCCCTCATTCGAGGAGCGCCCAGATCGCCCAAGTAGGACAATTTGTGATGTTTTTTGACTCGCCAGCCAGTTTGAGACCTGGAACCCGAGGGTTCCCATGCCTCCGGTCAGGACCACGGAGTTTTCCGCCGACACATCCTCCTTCTGGGACAGGGATGCGGCACTGACCACAATCTTTCCGACATGTCTCGCCTGAGACATCTGCCTCAATGCGGACGAAACGTGCGAGAGGCTATGCGAAACGAAAGGCAGCGGCCTGAAGTCGCCCCTGGCGGCCCCCGCCGACACGCTCATCAGAGCTGCGTGCAGGGCCTTCTCAGGCATGAAGTCAACCGCCAACAATGAGTAAAGCACGTCTGGACGCTCCTGGGCGGCACGCGAGGCACTCCAAATGTCCCGCTTGCTGATCTCAACGAAGCGTCCACCGTGGCCGATGGCAGCGAGGGAACCAGCAACCATGCCACTCGAGGTCAAGCTGTTGAGCACAACGTTGACCGGCTGGCACAAGGCAAGATCTGACACAAACATGGTATCTCTTGAGCCGAGCGCCGTCAGGACACCCAAGCTCCTCACGAGGGACCGCTTGTTCGAGCTTCCAGCCGTCGCGATGGTCTTGGCGCCCCTCGACGTGGCCATCTGGATGGCAGCCAGACCGACCCCACCGGCAGCCGCGTGCATCAGCAGCGTCTCGCCAGGTTGAATGGCTGCGATCTTATTCAGGGCCGTCTCCACCGTGATAAAGACGGTGGGCATGGTCGCCGCTTCCTGGAAGCTCATGCCGTCAGGGATGGGGACCATCGTCTTGTCTGACGCCACGACGTGGCTTCCCAGGCTTCCAGCCGCCAGACCAAAGACCCTCTGCCCGATGCTCAACATGCTTCCCTC
>JACLAB010000616.1_pt1 | contig 12731 bp, 10 predicted proteins | sample 8027921 | NCBI WGS metagenome assembly JACLAB01 (sample SAMN15725117, study PRJNA655200) | protist metagenome | isolation source: fluorescence activated cell sorting (FACS) single amplified genomes of... | place: USA: West Boothbay Harbor, Gulf of Maine | collected 2000-07-19
CATTTTCTCCTCTCGTATCCACTTGAGCAACTCGAGTTTATTCGTATGAGCAACTGCATGGCAGAAATCTCTTTCGTCGTACAAGTCACTCGACCACAACGATTTATGCTCCCACGCAAACTCCAAAGTCGATATCGACGACATCTTTTTCACTTTAAACCCCTTTTTCAAATCTCTTGCGCGAGACGATCTCTTAATCAACTTTCTCGTCTCCGTATTCACTCCGTGCAAGAATTTCACATCCGTCCCATTCAATCTCGGAAGAATGTGTTTAAAACAAATATCGTCGCACTTCACGACCAAATCCCACAAAGAATCTCTCGCCCCTCTCCGTCTTTTCTGCCCTCGCGTCGTCATCGCTCCAGACGACGTGACGACGTTTGTAGTATTATCGCGACACAAAAGACTGCTCCTCTCGCAAAAAAAGCGGTTTTCTTCAAGGCGTGTTTCGTAGATGTGTGTATAAAAACGTTGCGAACTTCCACCAAAGTTTGTTGCGAACTTCCACCAGAGTCCGTTTTGATGAGAAGGATGAACATTTTTTTTTTTGTCCTGAAAGTCAGACTTTTTGAGAGGCAGTGGCGGAGCGCCGTGGGAGAAAGAGAAGACGTGTTTGTCTCACGCAACAGCTCTTCCGTGCTCTCCTCCGTCCGTCTCTTCTTTCACGCGTATCTCTTTAGTAACTGAATTTTTATCCTGATTCCTTTGGTATACTCTCGCGCGTTGTTGTTTCACTCTCATCGCACAACGAGAGCACCACACGATACACACACGCAGACGTAAACGTTTTATTAGTAGTAAACGCATCGTTATCTCCGCGAATAAAACTACATCTAAAAAAAGAAAGTAAAGATGACGTCGAGAAGAGGCGCGATGATGATGCGCAACACAGCGCGATGGGCGATGATGAGGAACAGCGCGACGAATACTGTTTCTTCTTTGGAGGAGGTGACGAGGAGAACGACTATTGCGACGTTCGGTAAAAACAGATTCTACTCTTCCGGAGAACAGCAAGACGTGGTGATCATCGGCGGCGGCCCAGGAGGGTACGTCGGCGCCATCAAAGCTGCGCAACTTGGGATGAAAGTCACGTGCGTGGAGAAACGCGCGACGTTGGGCGGGACGTGTTTGAACGTCGGATGCATTCCATCCAAAGCGCTTTTGAACGCGTCGCATAAATACGAAGAGGCGAAGCACGGGATGGAGAAGCACGGGATTTCCGTCGGTGGGGAGGTGACCATCGACGTGTCGAAGATGATGGCGCAAAAGATGAAATCCGTCGGCGGTTTGACCAAAGGCATCGAGGGGTTGTTCAAGAAGAACAAAGTCAATCACGTGATTGGGTTTGGGAGTTTAGTGGATAAGAACACGGTGGAGGTGACGAAAGAGGACGGGACGAAGGAAACGATTTCGACGAAGAATATTATTTTGGCGACAGGGTCGGAACCGGCCAAGTTGAACGGCGTGGACGTGGACGAGAAGACGGTGGTGACGAGCACCGGCGCGTTAGAGTTGGAAAAAGTTCCCGAAACCATGGTGGTTATTGGAGGAGGCGTGATTGGTTTGGAGCTCGGTTCGGTTTGGTCGAGGTTAGGCTCGAAAGTGACCGTGGTTGAATTCGCGAAAGTGATCGGCGGGAACATGGATAACCAAATCCGAACGACTTTCCAAAGAGCTTTGAAGAAACAAAAGATTGATTTCAAGATGGAAACGGCGGTGAAAAAAGCGGAGAAAATGCCAGACGGGAAGATTGAGTTGACGATCGAGAAAGTGAGCACGAAAGAGGAATCGAAAATGATCGCGGACGTCGTGTTGGTGAGCACCGGGAGAAAGCCGTACACGGAGAATCTCGGGTTGGAGAAACTCGGCATTCAAACGGATAAGATGGGGAGAGTGGAAGTGAACGTGAAAGACCACACGTGGGAAACGAACGTCCCTGGGATTTACGCGATCGGTGATATCATCGCGGGACCGATGTTGGCTCATAAAGCCGAGGAAGAAGCCATCGCCGTGGTTGAACATTTGTCCGGCAAGGAAGGGCACGTGAACTACGACACCATTCCTTCGATTATTTACACGCACCCGGAAGTCGCCTGGGTCGGGAAAACCGAAGAGGAAGTCAAAGATGCTGGGTTAGAGTATAACGTTGGCACGTTTCCGTTCGCCGCGAACTCAAGAGCGAGAACGAACGACGACAGCGAAGGGATGGTGAAGTTCATCTCGTGCAAGAACACGGATAAAATTTTCGGCGCGCACATCGTCGGTCCGCAAGCCGGTGAATTGTTAGGCGAGTGCGTCTTGGCCATGGAGTACGGTGGAAGCACGGAAGATATCGCGAGAACCTGCCACGGCCACCCGACGTTGAGCGAAGCCGTGAAGGAAGCCGCGTTAGCTACGGGCGGGAAAGCCATTCACTTTTAAAAAAAACCATCGAGCAGCGGTGATTATTAAAAATCAGGAAGAAGAAGAGTTATTGTTGCGTAATTAAAATCAAAATCTACCGAGTGCATATCTTTTGTTTGTGTGCGCGTGCGTGTCATTCCTCTGCATTTCTATCTACATCGTTGCTATTACTAACTTTACTTCATGTGCTAAACTTCTACTGCGTGCTCTTTCCCCAAAGAACAACACACTTTTCTCCTTCCTATTTGCCGTTCGCGCCGCGGACCGTAAACGCGTCGAGCTTTGCTTTCTGTATGTGAAAAGACGGCGCGACAAACGCCCCGCAATTACACCGTTCCCCGGACCACGCGAAAGCGCCAATTTTCGAGCGACATTTTGGACAATGGATCTTTCCTGAGTTTTCTTGGAAAATAACCGGCTCGTTCTCCTCGGTTTGGTCGAGCATCATCCACGTTATCGGGGAGACGAAAATGCTCGAGCACGACGACGACGAAGTCTTGGTTGCACCACCATCGTTCCCTCTTCTTCTCTGTCGCCACGAAAACGCATCAATCCCGGTCCCAGATTCGTGCTCTAAAACGTTTTTACTCGTCGCTAAAATCCGACGACACTTTCGGCAACTGTAATACTGACTGATCGAACCCGTCATCGCCCCGTTGTTGTTTTTCATCTCCTTCTCTGGATCTTCCTCTACCGCGCCTCGATCCACGCACCCTCTCTCGCGTCGTATCCTCTCCAACTGCGAGTGTTTAAATAACTTGTACGTCTCATCCGTCGCAACTAATCGACACCCCATGTTCACCCAAAGCTCCAACTGTTCCAAGAAACCTTCGTTCGGCGACGCCGGAGGATACTTTTCTCTCACGTCTCGCAACGCCCGCTCGACGAAGACGGCGCCGTCGATGTCATCGCCACCAAAGTCGTTTCTCTCTTTCATCTTCTTCCACACGATGTGTGCCAACACCACCGCCACCGATCTCGACACGCCCGCGTTGCAAAAGACTAAAATTTTTTCATTTTCTTCTCTTTTCGAGGAGAAAAAACTCGTCGTCGTCTCGTGGAGAATCGAGAGCAAATCAGCGTCGACTGCGTCTTCTAAGACTATTGGATAAACGGTGACGTTCGACTTTACGATCATCAAAGTATAAATGTGAGAAAGAGAGAGAGAGAGATGGCGGTGTGAGTACAAATCGAACGACAATAAAAGAGAACTCATTTCACATCATCACTTCCCGGGAAAGAACGAACGAACGAATGTATTCTCACGTACCGTCGTCGCCAAAAGAGCAATCTCTTCGTCCGTGAAAGGCGCGGATGGGAAGCCAATCGCGAGAATTCTCGAGAACCTATTCGTGTTATTCTCGTTTTTCGTCGAGGAGGAGGAGAAAAGGAGTTCTCGGGCTTCTTTCTCTCCGCAGACGGAAATGTTTGGATGGACTTCTGTCATTGGAAGTGAAGACATTTTTCACTCGCGCCAGATGATGTTCCGAAAAGGTGCGGCTATTTGAACGCTATAGGCTATAGCTATAAATACAATCTATCGTCCTAAATACTACTGCGAAGCAGATCATCTCAGTCTCTCTTCTTGTTTGCTCTCTCTTTCTTCTTTCTCCTCCTCTTCTCGCTCTCGTTTTTCTCTTCTTCGAGGATTTCAACCTGTCGTAACTACTATTGTTGCAACTCTCTCGCCTCTTTTCTCTTTCGGTGTAACACGTCTCTTTCTCTTCTCTCGCGCTCTCGTTCGAAGTTATCCGCGAATTCTCGCTCTTTTTTCTTCTCTTCCTCGCGTTCTCTCTCCATCGCTCTTCGTTTCTCTGTCTGCCTGTTCAAATCCATGCGAACGTCAAGCGCTCGCGTCAATTTTTCAATCTCTCTTTTTTTCCTCTCGTAGTCTTCTTCATCGACCGCTCTTCCTACCACGTCTTCTCGGCTTTCCGTTAACCCTCTCATCCTTCGTCTCTCTTCTTCTCTCTCTCTTCGCTTCATCTCTTTGGTCATTTCTTGTTCCCTCTCCGATCGCAGCGCGTCCAATTTCTCCTTCATCTCTCGCACATGCGTTTCGTCCGCGGAGGACGGGAGAGGATCATCCTCGGGAGAGAAGGCAGACACGCCGCCATTACCACCACTACCGCCGTTTCGCCGTCTTTTCTCCTCTAACTCCTCTAATTCTTCCTCTCTCCTCTTCATCGCTTCCTTTTCCTCTCTTTCTTCCTTCTTTCGTAACATCTCCTCCATGCGTATTTCCTCTCGTATTTTCTCGTCCACGTTTTGTTTCCTGAACAACCAATCCCCTCGCGAGACGCGCGTTGAGTGTTCGACCAAACGTTTAAACGTTTCGTGTTGCTTCAAATTCTCCGTGAGATCGACTTCTCGTTTCTGCGTTCGTTCGAGAGATTGAAGGTACGTCTTCGCTTCAAACATCTTTACTAAACGCTCTCACTCTCTCACACAAACCGAACGGAATAAACGGGGAAGAGATTTGATTTTGTTTCCAACGCGTTCTGACGTGTCCCCCAACAAAGACACACCCACACGCGCGCAGTCAAGAGAGAGTTCACGAGAGAGCGCGCGCAGGAGTGCGTCGGGCACTCAAAAGAAGCGAAACGTATTTTATTGCGCGTATTCGTGAGCGCGTGTAACACAGAAGAGAAGAGTCAACGAATGGAGACTTTTGAAAGATGAATTTTCCCCCAAACCTTTCCCTCACAACAAAGAGCCCGAGACAGAAATCAACGGAAACATCTTGAGAGGAAAAAGAAGACGAGAGAGAGAGATCGTCGCAAAGCAGAGGTGTTGTAATTTGTGAGAAAGTGCGAGACAGAGAGCACAAAAGAGCACGTTAGAGAGAGAGAGACAAAGAGCGCAAAAGGAATAGAAATGGATGCAACGAAGAATCCGTTCGCTAAAGCGGACCGGTGGCGAAAACACCCTCTACTCACGAACACGTACAAACACATGTTCCCGGGATTCTTTTTAGGGGCGGCGATGTTCGGAGCGTATTATCTCTCCGAGAAGGTGAAGAAAGGAGGTGGAAAGAAGAAGCATTAGAGAGAGAGAGATTTAAACCCTCGAGATCGAGTAGTATTGAATACTATCGACGAAAGCGCGACGAAGACGATAAACAGAGAGAGAAGAGATATTTTGTAATATTAAAACAAAGAAGAAGAAGAAGAGTGATGATGATGATGATGACTCGTAATACCCGCCGCGCGTTCTTTTTTAGTAAGATTAGTATTAACGTTGTTAAAGAGTCCAGACGTGGATCCGTCTATCGTAAAAGCTACACGAGACGAAACCTTCTTCTTCTTCTCCTTCCTCTTCGTTGAAAAAAGCCCAGTCGCAGCCGTAGACGACTTTGTCGTCGTCGTGGCCGTTGCGATACGTGCCTACGGTTGACCCGTCCAGAGATGAGATGACGCGACATCCGGCTTTCATGGACGCCAAGGCGATTTTGCCCTCTCGTTTGGTCGCAGCGCTGCTAAAGTTTGGGTGTAAACGAACTCGCCAAATCGACGCTTCTTCTTCTCCTTCTTTTTCTCCGTCTTCTTCTTTTCCGTCGTCGTTTCCTCTCGAAATCCACATAGGTTCTTTTAAACTTTTTCGCACGTCGAAAGCTCGACACGCGCCGTCGTAAGAGCCGACGTATAAGAAATCGCCTTTCGATTCGATGGAAGTCACGCCGGCGCCAAACGCCGGGTTCTTCTCGAATCGAAAATTCTGCGACGTTTGCGACGGGTAGGCAAATGCAGAAGAACGATCTCCCTCTTCATTACCGTTCGATCGCACCATCTCTCTCAAATCATGCTTTATGAGCTTACAATCGTCCCCCCCGGTAAAAAACACATCCTCGCTTCCGTCGAGAAACGAGGAGGCCCAAATAGCATCCGCGTGCGCGTTTTCGACTCGAAAGAGAACCTGGCTGTTGTCTCCTTCACCACCATCGCTACCGCCGCCAGGTGACGCCATCATCATCGCGCGTTCGTAATCAACTACCACCGCCGCACCGTCGTCGCCGGTAGCTACGATCGATTTATCTCTGTACGACCACGCCGCGGACGTGCACAACCCAATCCCGCCAAACCTACACTCAAACCTCCCCGTAGGTTTCAATCGAACGAGCTGTTTTCCGCGGTTGACGTCCTCGTCGACATCCGCATCACCATCCTCCATCATCTCAAAAACCTCCAAACAATTATTCGCGCACGCCATCGCCAGCTCTACTTTCCCCCCTTCACTCTTACTCGCGTTCCCAAACTTCAAATCAAACGCTCCGCCGCACCTCGCGCTCGACGTCGCGTCCAGCTCGCCGCACGCGTCAAACGAAATCTCCTCCTCTTCCTCCTCGCTTTTTCCACGTGAGCATCGAAACAACGTCACTTGCCCAATCCTTTCTTCTTCTTTTCCTCTTTGTACCTCCTCCTCGTCTTCCCCTTTTCTTTCTCCTCTGTGTTCGTACGACCCGACTGCCACGATCGAACACAAATCATCATCTCTATTACTATTTCTTCTTTCCCTTCCGTTTTCCTTGCAAAACCACACCGCGACGGTCGCGCAGTTCAACTTCACCGTTCTTTCCAGCACTTTTTTCCCAACCACACGCGTTCCTCTGCCGCGTTTCATCATCGCATTCGTCGTAACATCGTCCGTAAAGATTTTGCTCTCATTTTGTTAATGTTGTTTTAATGTTGCGGTTGAAACGCGCCGAAAATGTACGTGGACGCGCGAATGAGCGCGATCCACGAGCCGAGCAAGATGGCGTTGCGTTTGAGTTCCTCCCAGGATTCATCCATATTGATTGATGATTTTAATATGATTTGATTTGAAAGCTGCTTTTAAGTGTGCGTACGTGTTCGTTTTAGGCGATTGTGTTTTAGTATGTGTGGTTTTTTCTCTTCTTTTTCCTCCAAAACGCCATTTTTTTTTTAAAACTTTTGGTCAAACACACTTGATTGTTTGACTTTTCTCTGCTCTTTTCTTTCTCGCGTTGTGTACACGCATTCGCCGAGACGACAATTTTCTCGTCAAAATAAGCGCCTTTGCTGCAAACCCTCCTCCTCCTCCGCCTCCTCCTTCTCCCTTTAAAATGACGACGAGAACAAAAACGAACGATGAAAAGGATGAAAGTGATATGAATGGTATAAAAAATACGCGAGCGATTGGCAAGAAAAATGTTCTAAAAAAAGAAACGATACATCGATTGATCAAGGACGTCTCTCGGGTGGATTTCGCGGCCCCTGCGCCGGCGTATTTAGAGAATAACTTAGGGCAATCGAACGTGAGACGGTATTTATTAGAACCTGGGCCGAAAGACGGGTCGCACTCGAGGTGTAGGATTGTTCGGAAGAAGGACGCGTTCGGGTATTGCACGTACGTGTTGTACGCGGATTGTCCTCCTCCTCCTAATCCTCCTCCTCCGTCGTCGTCGATGCGCGAAGGGAAGGACCTTTTCGATGAGAATAGAAACGAAGAAAAGAATGGTCGACGTTGCAAAAGTCGATTCGAGGCGCGAGCGCTGTGCGCGGCGAGGAAGAGGAAGAAATCGAGAAGGTGAGTGTGTTCGCGCTCGCGGTCGCGGTCGCTCGCCTAAAGGGTTTGGTTTTGTTCGTCCTCTTCTTTCTTAACTTTCTTTCTTCTCACTATTGTCTTTTTCTCACTCATCTTGAACAGGTCGCGAATGGTTGTTTCTTTAGACGTGGCCGATATACGCGAGAGTTCGTCGCAATATTTAGGAAAGATAGCGGCGACAAATGCAGCCGGAACGAGGTTTGAGTTGTTCGACGACGGCGCGAAACCGGGCACGTGGGAGACGTTCGAGAGATCCGTGAGAGAGGACTACGAGGACGGGGCAGAAGATGAGGACGAAGACGAAAATGGTGACAAGAACGACGACGACGATGACGACGACGACGATAACGACGACGACGACGACGACAACGATGGTGATGATGACGAAGAAGAAAGCAAAGACGCGACTGAGGTGAAAAACAGAGCGCGTCTCGGTACGGTGGAATACAACTTGAACCCGCTGGGAATACACGGACCGCGACAGATGCGCGTGGAAATAGTCAACACGGAAGAAACAGAAAGAGAGACGAGCAACGGCGCACAACCTGTCACCGCTCGATTCAAAAATGTCTTACCCGCGTGGAACAAAAAAATGCGCGCGTATTGTCTCAACTTTAACGCGAGAGTGACTCAACCGTCCGTGAAAAATTTTCAACTTTTGATCGACGACGATGACGACGACAACGACGACGACGCTTTTTCCGCGGCCGCCGAAAAGAACAAAAACGAAGTCGAAGATGAAGAGAACGAGAAAGCACCGCCGACGATTGATGATAACGACGACGACGATAAATCTATCGCGAAAAACGCAGCTTCCGTGAGAGAAAAACAGCGTCGCAAGCGAGAAACGAGGTGGCAAAAATGGATTTTACAGTTTGGTAAAATAGGCGAGGACGTGTACACGATGGATTTCCGCTACCCGTTTACGCCTTTACAGGCGTTCATGGTGTGCGCAACCTCTCTGGATAAAAAGCTCGGCTGCGAATGAATTAATTTTGAATAAACGCTGCTATAAAACATCCGCGGTGCCTTCAGCGTCTACTTTTCCCCACGAGTCTAGAATCCATCTCGTGTTGCTTTTGCTCTCGCTATTACTCGTGTCTACCTCAACGCGCATGGTTCCTATCGAACAGTTTCGAACGATCCCTCGGTTCTTCTCGCCGCTTAAATCTTCGTCGACTAAATATTCGCGCAAGAGCAACAACACGCCGGCGTGCGTGACCACCGCAATCGTCGCGTCGCCGCTGCTCTCTTCCTCCTCCTCCTCCTCCTCCTCTAAAACGCTCCGCACTGCATCTTCTATGCACTCGCGCACTCTTCTCAAAACATTTTCGACGCTTTCGCCGCCTTCTCCTGCACATCTCAAACCTCTCTTCGTCTTGCTCTCGCAAAACGTCGCCCAGGCGCGCGGGAACTCCATCGGCGCCGTCTTCCGCGGACATCCTTGTAAAACCCCCACGTGACGTTCTCGTAACTTTGAACTTTCCTCGATCATTTGCGAGGCATCAATCATCATCCCTTGCGCGGTGTGCAAACATCGTTGCAAATCGGATGTCACTATTTTCCTTATATTTTTTACCCTATTAATACTGTTGCTCATCATTTTCATCAAATTCGCGCGTAAACTTTTAATCTCCTCCTCCCCGTCTTCGTTTACTTCCGTGTCCAACTGTCCTTGAATGATCCCTAACGCGTTGTGTGTGGTTCTCGCGTGTCGTATTAAGAGCACTCGGACCACTCTTTTGTTCTCATCATCTTTATTCATATTAGGGGAAATTGCCTAATTTTTGGGAAAAAAATGAAGCAAATTTGCTCATAAAAACATCACTTTACGAAACGACTTTATTCTCTAATACACTCTCGTTCTTCTAATAAAGAAAGACAGAAGAATTTGAAGGTGAAAGAAAGAGCGCGTTATTGGATCGTCGTCGCGCTCTTTTTCTCTCTGATCTTTTTATCGCATCATCAAAACAACGCGATAGATGATGAATCTTCTTAAGAACAAAATCGGCTCGATTTTCGTGCACGTCCGGCACCAAACGTATCAACGTTTCGTCCCGGAACGCGTCAAGAAGTTTTTACTCACGCACCCGCCAAATATCACCGTGCAATGCCTCTTCGCCTTGTGCGTCGCGGAAATCATCCACTTCGTGCGAGAGGAAATCAAGTTTCAAATCTGGTGCCGACAAGGCAGAGAGAAAGGCGGAATGCACGAACTCACCGAGGAGGAGATTGAGGAGAACAAAAGGACAGGGAAAGTGCCAAAAGTGGACGAAAAGCGAATGCCGACGAAAGATTTACTCGAAGAACCGACCGACGAAATTAAACGAGACGTAGATAAATTGATTGAGTTTATCAACCAGAACAGACGGAAAGATTCGTCCATGGTGAGAGTTGGGAAATCGACGATTCCAAACGCCGGGTTAGGATTGTTCGCGGATCGAGATATCACCGAAGGCGAACGCATTCGAGGCGCCACGTACGGAGGGAGAATCATGAACTTCAACGAGGCGAAGAAGATTCCCATGAAAGAGAAGGATTACGTGATGGCGTTGCATTTGAACGTACACGTAGACGCGAAAGAGCACTACGGGTATATGGCGAGGTACATAAACGATACGTATAAGACGGAGAAGAGTAGAAATTGTAAGTTTTTGAAGATGAGCGTAGAGAATAGGGCGAGCGTGATCGCCATGAGAGACATCGAGAGAGGCGAGGAGTTGTTCGCGGAATACGGGAGCGGGTATTGGAGAGCGAGGAACGGGGAAATTGATGCGGACAGAGGTGACGTGGAGAATTTTAAGAGGGACATGGAAAAAGCGCAAAAATGGGTCGAATCGAAAGGGAAGTATAAGAGTAAAAGTAAGAAGACGCACTCGAAGGAATTTAACAACGCGGCGGATTTATTAGAGAGAGAAGGTAAAGGGTTAGAACCGGACAGCATATTTAAGAAGATTCCTTGATCATCATCATAATAATAAAGTACACTTTCTATACAACGCCGAGTTCGACTTCTTTTTCTAATTTCACGCTCAACTCTTCCGCTTGCTGGGCCAACCACATCTTCGCGTATAATCCGTTCAAATCGACCAACTCATCGTGTCTTCCTTGCTCTACGATTTCCCCGTCTCGCATGACGATGATCCTCGAGCACTTCATCACCGTGCTCAACCTGTGCGCGACGAAAACGCTCGTTCTATCTCTCGCAATTTCTTCCAAGCTTTCCAATATTTGCGATTCAGTCGCCGTGTCCAACGCCGACGTCGCTTCGTCCGCGACTAAAACTCTCGGGGACTTCAAAAACGCGCGAGCGATGGCGACTCTCTGCTTTTCACCGCCGGATAACATCACGCCTCTCTCGCCAACTTTCGTCTTCAAACCGTCCGGTAAATCGCCGATGGTTTTTTCCAATTTCGCCGCGTGGCAGGCGCGCTCGACTTCCTCGTCTGAGGCGTTTGGTCGACCGTAGCGCACGTTGTGCTCTAAAGTATCGTTAAATAAAACGGCATCTTGAGGGACAACCGCAACGGCGGATCGAAGAGATTTCATTTGTAGATCTTTCACGTTGTACCCGTCGAAGAATACATCACCGGACGTGGCGTCGTACGCGCGCAACGCGATGCGAAGCAAGGTGGATTTCCCGGAACCAGAAGGTCCGACGATGCCGATGGATTCGCCCGGAGATATTTCTAAATTTACGTTTCTAAGAATCTTGCGTCCGTTTCCGTATTCAAAAGACACGTCTTTAAACGATATGGACGCGCCGTTGTTGCTTCTTGTCGTCGTCGTCGTCGTCGTGTCGATATTTTTGTTCTTCGGTAACTCCAACGTCCCGTCCTTTACGTTTGACGTCGTCGATAAGACCTCAAACATCGCCTCCATGTCGACTAAACTTTGTCTCAACTCTCTATAAAAAAATCCTAAAAAGTTCAGCGGTGCCCACACTTGCAACAATAAACCGTTCGCCATGACCAAATCACCGACCCGGTTGGCTAAATTCGCACCAATCTGTGACGCGTTCCCACCGGCGCCGACTCCTAACGCCGCGCACGACAACGCCGCCGTCATGCCGAAAGATAAAAACACCGCCTGACCGGCGTTCAACAACGACGACGCTCTTTCGCTCCCCAACGCGGCTTCGTGGTACCCTCTTAATAAACTATCGTACTGTTTGGACTCTAAATTCACGTTCCCGAAATTCGATACGGTTTCGTAATTCAAAAGCGCATCCACGGCTTTCCCGGTGGACAAACCGTCCATGGTATTCGCCAACTTCCTCTTGCTCGCGGACACCCCGGTCATGTGCATGGTCCACCAGACGTAACAACAAAACGTACTCAATACCACCGCGACGACGTGCCAACTGAACGCTTTCCACAGCAAAGCACTCACCAATGCCAACTCCACGAATGTTGGAATGAACGTAAATATAACCGCGCGAAACACCATCGATACCGACCGCGTGCCTCGATCGATGATTCTTTGCAACGCCCCAGTTCTTCTCTGTAAGTGAAACTGCATGTCCAAATTCAACACGTGATTGAACACCTCCAACGCGACTCTTCTACCCGCCGCTTGCGCCACGGGCGTGAAAGACACCACCCGCAACTCCGTCGCAATACCAGACACCGCTTTAAATACTCCGCTGAAACACAACATCATCGCCGCCATGTTCGCGGCTTGTAACGCTTCCGGCCCAACCGGTAACTGCGCCGCTCGCGTCAAATGGTCAATCGCAAACTTAAAATACACCGGTACCGCTA
>JACLAB010004216.1_pt1 | contig 12725 bp, 12 predicted proteins | sample 8027921 | NCBI WGS metagenome assembly JACLAB01 (sample SAMN15725117, study PRJNA655200) | protist metagenome | isolation source: fluorescence activated cell sorting (FACS) single amplified genomes of... | place: USA: West Boothbay Harbor, Gulf of Maine | collected 2000-07-19
TCGAATACGCCCACAACAAGTGCCAATCGCGAATGGCCAACGCCTTCCCGAACCACCCGAGCACGTGCGCGAGAAAAAACTCATCCAGTATCGTGTTCTTCACGTTCTGGAAACAGGACCCAAAACGTGCTAAATTGCATTGCTCCGGAGTAAAAACTCGACAATCCGTCGCGTACGTCCGTTCCTCGTACGGGAACATCTTCGCATCATCTTCACCCGCTGAGATTAAGTTTGAATCCCAAAACGCAAACACCCTCGCTCTCGCCTGTTCTTTCGTCTCTTGAAACACCAAAAACACCAGGAACAAAAGGTACAGGACAAAACTCCCGTGCACGCACCTCCAGACGCCCGGGTGCGGGCGAAACATGTGCGTGTCTTCACCTTGGAGGAACGAGTACACGAGGTAGGACACGTAGGCGAAGAAGAGGCCTTTTTTCGTCGGGGAACTCGATGATGCTGTCCTCGCTTCTGACACATCATTTCCCCTAATGTTGCGTTGACCAATGTCATCATTCAACGCTTGGTACGCTAAAACGAGCACGTATACGAAGAGAAAAGAGAGTGATTTTCTGTTATTGTTGGCATTACGAACAGAAACAACACCGTCGTCCATTTTGCGCTCCGTTGTTGTCTTCACCTCGTCCTCGTGCTCTCTCTTTTATTATTCGCGTGTGCGCTAAAAATAACAACTTTGGGATGCTTCATTTTCCCGAAACGAACCCCGAAACGGAACAGAATATATACACACACACACACAACACACACACAGACACAGACGCGCTTTGAATGATGCGCGAGAGTAGTAATGATGCTAATAATAACAACACAGGAGGATCAGGATCAGGAAATGGAGGATTAACGTTCGCGTTCCTCTCCTTGGGAACCATTTCCGTTTCCATTTTACTCTCCGGAGTGGCGATGCATTCGTCCATGTCGAGTACGAGTTCGTCGAGTTCTTCGTCTCTGGCGAAAGGCATTTTCATCGGGTCCACGTCCACGATTACGTTATTCGCGTCTGGCGTGTATTTTGCGTGTAAGTTTATCTCCTCGGGAGGAGGGACGAGTAGGAGTACGACATCAACATCCGCGGAATGTATCGAAGGGGAATTCGTTGAGAAGGAGAGTTTAATTGGAATGAATGTGAGAAAAGAGGAGATGCGCGGGTGGTTGATTTTCTGCAAAGGGTCTAACATGGTGAAAGCGAATAAGATGTCCAAAGAAAAAGGATTCGCTGGGAAAACGACGTCGAAGAAGTCGTCTTTAAGTTTGACGACTTTGATGAGCGGAAGCAATACGGAGAGGTATTACGTGACTTTGGACGTGAAAGCGGCGAGGATGAAGTTGGAAGCGAACAGAGGAGGAGGAGGAGGAAGCGACGGCGGGGCGAGCGCGACGACGGCGGCGGAGAGTACTACTACTACGACGACTTCTTTTTCTTCATCATCTTTGGAGGCAGAGTATGTGGACAAAGAGGAAAAGTTTATCGATTTGAAGCAGTGCGACGTGTATTTGGTAGAGTATCCGGAAGGGAATAAGACGGAGTTGATGTGGAACCATAAGCGGGCGATCGTGATTGCGAGGAGGAGCGATGCTTCTTCTTCTTCTTCTTCTTCGCTGTACGAAGGCGAGAAGGTGGTTTGGTTATACGCTTTGAGCGGACCGAGTAAAGAGGCGTGGTTTTACGCGCTGTGGAGGGCGTTGGATATGGACTCGATGAGAAGAGGTTTAACGTCGACGACTGCCACGAATTCGAATAGTAAACAAAAGTTCCCAGAAGAGGCGAAATCGAGAATCGCGCAGTACTTGCTCGAAAACGCGCGATTCGAAAAGAAGATTAGCAGAAGTAGTAGTAATAGCAGCGAACAACAACAACAACAACAAGAGAAGAAGGATGAGAAAGCCAAAGCGCAAAAGAAACAAGACGCGTTTTTCGAACACATCTTCGACGACAAACGGTGCGGACAAACCGTGAATATCATCTCTTCCCGCATCTTTTTCGATTTAGTGCGCTCGATTGATTTTAAAAACGTTCTCTCGAATTTGTTGGAGAAGAAATTGAACGAACTTCCCGGTTTACCGAAATACGTCGGCAAGTTTGACGTGGAAAAGTTATCGTTAGGAGAAGCGACGCCGAAGTGTAACATGTTACGGCCGGTAGATGGAAGCGATGGTTCAAACGCACCTTGGGACGGCGGATCGTTACCAGGTCGAGGCGTTTGCGCCGCGGTGGAAGCGGATTTGAGTTACGTCGGCCTTATTGAAGTGACGATTCGAACGAGAGTGGATTTAGCGCAGTACGCGAAGGAAATCGGGAACTTAGTGGAAGGCGGGGATGCAGCGGGAGTGGAGGAAAACGACGAAGACGCTGCCGGAAAAACGAACGACAGCGTCACAAGCAAAAGCGGCTCGAGAACGCCGACGCCTCCGCTCTCGCCCACAAACTCTGGCAGAATCCCACCGCTCAACAAAACGAAAGAAGAAGTCACTCAAAACGTGCTCAAAGAGATGAAGAAAGTCGTCGAAAACGTCAACGACCGCGTGTTGCAAAAGTTTCCGCTAAAAATGACTTTGAGAGTGTCCAGCTGTTCCGGCACGTTTCGATTTTGGATCCCTCCACCCCCGAACGAACGCTTGTGGTGGGGATTGAAAGGTCGCCCGAGAGTCGATATCTTTTGCGAGCCGGCGATTGGAGAGAACAAAATCGCGCACGAGTTTATCGCGAAGAAAGTCTCGCATTTGCTGTCCAGCAAGTTAGTCTCGGACATTTGCGACGAGCTGGTGTTGCCGAACTGCGCGAGCGACCCGATGAAAGAGTTGATACGGTTCGAGCACTTCGTACCGGAAATTGCGTTCGAAGACGCGATACAGTTGAGCGAAGGCAACGGTGCATTTTTAGTAACGAACGCAGCGTCGTCGGAGGACGTCTCTTCGACGACGTACTTGCGAGGCGAAAAGAAAGGAGACGAACACATCGTGCTTTCAAAATCGGGCTCTGAAAACGCGTTCAGCGCGCAACTGTTACCGAATGCGCCGAAACAAGAAGAAAAAGTAGAAGATCATCAACAACAACAAGTACAAGAGAAGCAAGAAAAACAACAGCGCAAAAGTGTCAGTTTAAAACGCGAAAACAGCACGAAGAGACAGGAGGAAAAGAACGCCTTCGACGCCACGGCAGAGTGGTTACTCTCGGATTCGCATTTCGACTCGCCGCCAACCTCCGCCGCGAAAGCCCCCCCCTCTTCCTCCTCGCAACCGCTCTCTCCGAAATCTCCAACCGGCGGCAATAACAACATGATTGGTTTCGGAAACAAGCGCGAAGACGTCCTCCGAGCCAAAGGCGGCGGCGGCGCGTCCTCTTTTTCCTCCGCGCGTCCGACCAGCCCGGATCATCAGAATCACCAAAACAACCTCTTCGCGTCTCTCTCGCGTTCGATTAAACAAAAAGCAGAGGAAAATTTATCCAAAATGAAATCGGATTTTCAAGAGGTGCAAAAAGGACTCCAAAACGGCGGCGTGGAAGGCGCGGTGCAAAACATCAAACAAATCGCGATGAAACGAGCGAAAGAAACGACGACCGCGACGACGACGACGACGGCTTCGACGACGCATTCGTCTTCCTCTTCTTCTTCGCAGCAGCAGCGGCAGCGGCAATAGAAGCGCGGGGTAGACAAAAATATACGCCGCCCGAAAAAGTAAACCTCTTTAAGAAGTGCGCGAAACAAAAAACATTCAAAAGGATGTAATTGAACTTTTTAAACAGGTTAACATATCACGGAAGAGTTAAAGCTCGATGTTCAATACAAAATGCATTCTATCCTTAGTCTTACAGATACGCAATACGTTCAAGACGTAAGCGCGAGTGAAGCGTTCTTCTCTGTGCTTCATTTTGACATTTTTCGACACATAAAATTCAAAAATTCTCACAAAAACCATCGTCTCGACGAGACACTAAAGACGACGACGAATCGAAAGAAACCTCCTCCTTTTCCTCCTCCTCTCGCTCACTTTTGCACGAAGGTCGAGACGACTGCGACTGCTGCTCTTCATTGTCCGTGTTGCGTGACATTCGCGTCCTTCGCGGAATCTTTAGCGCGTGCCATCAAGAGGAAAAATCAATCGAAACGCTCCGGGAAAAATTCAAACAGCATGGTGGCCAACAAAGAAGACACACGAGAAGAACTCGCGATGATGATGGAAACCGATCACGAAGGCACGTTGTTGGATGAAAACCTCCTCTTCATGGATGAACCGTCGTGCGTCCAACGCTGGCTGTCGTTTGAAAACGAAAAAAAGAACAACGGCGATGAATCTTTGAACAGAGAGATCGAGACGTATCGGAAACTGATTCAAAACGAGCTCAAGAAAGGAGCACATTTTCAAAAAATTTCCTCTGCGAGCGGCGTGAGTTTTCCTTCGTTTTTGCAGTTGCAGTTGGAGACGACGACGACGATCGACGACGATACCGCGGACGGCACCGGGAACGAAATGGGAGAGGATGGGGAAGCCGCGGCGACGAATGCTCATAACGCGAATACCGGCGAGGAGGAGGAAGCGGAGACGTACGACGTGGATTTGATCGACCCGAAGGAGTGGATGGTACCGCCGCAGTGCATTCCGGTGCACGCGAACGTGACAACGTTCGATTGGAAACCGATGTACGAACACACGAAATTTGACGTCATCATGATGGATCCTCCGTGGCAGTTGGCCACGGCGAATCCAACGAGAGGCGTGTCGTTGGGGTACTCGCAACTCACCGACGCGCACATCGCGAACCTTCCGATTCCAGAGTTGCAAGAAAACGGCTTCTTGTTCGTGTGGGTAATCAATGCGAAATACCAGTGGTGTTTGAACCAGTTTAAAAAGTGGGGCTACGAGTTTGTGGATGAAATCGCGTGGGTGAAAGTGACCAACTCGAGGAGATTGGCCAAATCGCACGGGTTTTACTTGCAACACGCGAAGGAAGTGTGTTTGGTGGCCAGGCGAGGGAAAGATCCACACGGTACGACTTTGAATGGGAAGACGGCTTCGGACGTGATTTTTGCGGCAAGACGAGGCCAATCGCAAAAACCGACGGAGATTTACGAATTGATCGAACAGTTGGTGCCGAATGGGAAATATCTGGAGATTTTCGCGAGGAAGAATAACTTGAGAGATTACTGGGTGAGCGTCGGGAACGAGGTGACCGGGACCGGGTTACCGCCGGAGGACGTAAAGGCGTTCGCAGAGGTGGGCGCCGTTCCGGCTGCAAAGTACGGCGCGGCTGCGCAAAAGTAAAACAACATTGCTATCTGTGTATGTTTTTATGCGGATGCAAGATAGTATTACTGATCAAACACTTACTTTTTTTTACGCCGGGGCTACTATTGCATACATGCGCTATTACTACTATCTATAAAATTCATTGAACTACTTTATCACCAAGAAACGTCTCTTCGAGCTCGTCGCAAAAGGAAACGTCAAACGCGTACCATTCTCTCCACGCTTTGCACACGCGCAAAACTCTCGTCATGAACGGCGGCTTCGCTATGACGCCGCAGTGTTTTAAACTTTCGCCTAAAGCTTTAAATACATCCGGTAAAGCGCGTTTGATTACCATTCTGTAGCTACTCGCGTGCTTGACCGGTGCCGAGGCGTTGTGAAGGACGTCAGAGAAGGCGTAGAGGAGAGAGACTTGCGCTTCGAGTGGTTTTTGCGACTCTTTTTGCGCGTCCATTTCTTCCCTCAGTTTCGCGACGACTTCCTCCGCGCAAATCGCGTGATCGATCGCAAACGTCGTCACTTCTCGCACGCGTTCGCGTTCGAGTGTTAAAAGCGATAGGAGTTCTTGCAAGTGTTTTTGGTCCGTCTCGGAGAGTGCATTCTGCGTTTCTCCTCGATCCAGATTGTAATCGACGAGAGAGGAGGAAGCGCCGATACCCGCGCCGTTGGATGTTGGCCACTGCGCGGACAACAACATCGAGTCTTTCGCGCTACTACTGTTATGTTTTGGTGCCATCTCGATTCCTCCAGCTGGTGGTACCCAAATTTTCCCGTTCGGCGTAAACATCCGAAACGGGTCCGTTCGAAACGAAGTCAGAGAATCGCCGTTGGCTAACGAAAACACTCTCCACAAATAATAAACAGTCTCTTCGTTCTCCTCAATCGTATCAAACAAAAACGCAAAATCGGGATCATCTTTCTTCCTCGCTTTGATTCTGTGTTCGACGGCTTTCCCATCCTCGGTAACAAACGTCGCCGTGATATCGATGCGTTTCATTTGCGCGTAATCTTTCGGGAAACGGACTTTAACGATACCTTCTTCCTCTTCTTCTCGATGCTCTGCGTCAAAGTTCACAAAAGGCGCCGGCGCGGTCAACCGCGCTGCCACTTCACCTCGCATGTGAATATTCTCGTCCAAATACAGCATCCTTCGCGACTCCTCGTCGTCTTCGTCGGGTTCGTCTTCGTCGTTCGCAATCTTCCTTATTTCCGTAACCGGCGCAGGCGGCCATACCTTCTCCGAAACCACCACCGCGCCGCCTAAACTCGCTTCCAACTTCACTCCGTAGAACAAAAATTGGCCGCTATTCATTTTTTCGATTGCATTCTCCGCGCTCGATTTCGCCACAAACGCCATAAACGCCATCGATGACCCGCCTTTGTTATTGCTGTTGCTATTGTACCCATTGCCGCTCTTTTTGATCGACAACGACGCGATCGGTCCAAACGCCGAGAACGCTTCCAAGATTTTCCTCTCGAACAGTTGTCGAGCGCGTCCTGACTCCTCGCGAAATAAAGACTCAAAATCCTCTCGCGATGGAAGATTTTTCACGATCACGTTCGAGGACAACGGATTATGAGGTTGTCCTCGTTGCTGTTGCTGTTGTTGATGCTCTTGCTCGTACTCGTCCCGTCGCGCGCGCGTCTCCAATTTTTTCTCCTCTTTTCCTTCACCTTCTTCGCCTACACATCTCCTCTTTCGTTTCTTCGAAACATTTTCATCATCATCATCATCTGCATCAATATAATCATCATTTTCACTCGGGGCCGTATCCTTTTCGTCGCGATTCCTCTGCACTTCTTTCGGAACGAACGACGGTCGGTGCTGCGTCCGGACTCGCGTATCGCCTTTGAACGACACCAACGGTAATTCGCCGTCGTTCGTTTCTTCTTCTCGTTGGTGGTGATGCTTTTCGTCGTCTGAATCGTCGGCGTCTGCGAACGCGGAGAGCGACGATTTTACCCGAACCTTCCTCTGCTGCCTTGGCGGCATTGCGAGCGGTTCTTTGTGCGCAAGCGCAAAGAGAGAGAAAGAGAGAGAGAGAGAGAAAATGCGCGTGTTTTGGTAATGACGAAAATGCATAAGAGCTTTCTCGATCGAAAGCGCTATGACGAGAGCGACGATCTGATCGAGAGAGAAACAGATGAAGTGACGAGCACATATACCAACGATGAATTACCCGATGAAAGTATTACAACAGCGCGCTTTTGTCGTGTGTCGTCGCGCTTTATCTCTATTTGTGACTCTTTCGTTTTCGTCGTCGTCGTTTTCCGCTACCGCTACTACTGCTACTGCTACTCTCGCTACTCTCGCTCGAGGACGAGGAATCTGAATCGGAAGAATCGGAAGAATCCGAAGAGTCCGACGACGAGGATGAGGATGAGGATGAGGATGAGGATGAGGAAGCGTTCGCTCTTCTCTCTCTTTCTTTCTCTTGCTCCTTCTTTAAGTGTTCTCGCATGCCGTCGGTTAACCCGCCTAAGCCGATGCTCGTGAAAAAGTTGATGGAAAATCGGACGTTTTTCAAAGGCGCTTTCGGCATGACGCCGGTGAAATACGCCTGCATATCCTCCTCGGACATCTTCTCGTTTAACTTTTTCAAACCCAACTGCTCGCTCAACTCCTGGAATAAGATTTTGATAAAAATTCTGGACGCCGACGTCGTCGTTTCTTCCGAGAGTTGGATGTACGCCAAACACGTCCACGACATGGCGTCCGTGGTTAACAAGTGCGCGAAAAATTTAGCCACGTTTCGTAACTTGTTCGTTTCTAATCGATGGATGGTGCTGAATTGTTTCATGAAGACGTCGTCGAATAAACTGGCGTACTCTTTGGAGATGAAACAGAATCGTTGCGCCAACAAGCCGTAGTATCGGACAAACGTTCTTTCTTGCGAGCAACATTCGACGAGCATAGTCGCGACTTCTATTTCTTGCCCCGGTTGCAATTGGATTTGCATCAATTTGTGACCGGCTTCTTCAAAGTCTAAAGAGGACATTATGGTAAGGTAGATGGTTCGGCGAAGGTTCACCAGGTTGGTTTCCGTGGCGTCGGTGATGTTTTGCGTGGTCGTCGGCGCAGCTACTGCAGGTTCCTCGTCGTCGTCGGAGCTTTCGTCGCTCCCGCTTTCGTCTGACCCGGATTCATCGGACGAAGAGCTCTCCTCGCCTAAAATTTCCTTCTTGATCTCCACGTACTTCTTCTCGTTCTCTTCGTAGTTCGGATCAAACTTAAACACGTCCAAACTCGCGTTCGCTTCCAATTCGTCGTCTAACGAGATTTCGTGCACGATTTGATCGTCCTCGTCGACGAGATCGAGCTCTTCCGGGACGCCTTTTTTACCTTCAAAGCCACTCTTACGAAAGGCGAACAAACCTTCAATCATGAACTGCGTCCGTTTATCGATTTCACCTTCGTGTAAAATGCCCCGAAACCGTTCAAAAATACCGTGCGAGCCTTGCGGCGATAAATCTTGCAACGCATACCCGCACTCTTTGATGAACTCGATGGCGACTTCGACCGAGTCGTCCGTCGGTTGGGTGAGAAGTAAAGTGCACAATTCGAGCGCGAGGAGTTCGTGCACAACCTGTTGTCATTAAGAAAGTGAGATAAATGCGTGAGTATTTTGAATGAGTGGGGAAAGCAAAGACATCTTCCGTCTTCCATCCATAGAAAGCAAAGATAGAGTGAGACGCTTCTTGAACAACATCCATCAAAAGGCATCAGGGTTAAAAAGCTCGTTTGATTCTCTACTCGTCACGGAAGTTGGAACTACCAGCCTCGGAGTTGGATTTTGTGTGTGATCTTATTCATCGTTTGCCTTTCGATGAGAGTGTTGTTCAAATTCGTCTGCGCGCGCGTGCGTAAAACGCAAAAAAGAACCAACGAGCCAGGAAGGGAACGAGACCGTAAAAAGAAACAACGAACGAACGATTTCTACACCACGTACCTGCTGATTCACTAAGCTGGCCAAAAACTTCGTCGCCGCCACGCACACGCTCTTATCGTTCCTCTTAAACGCCCTCCGAAACTGCAACACCACCCGTTTCACCACCAACTCCCCGAGTTCCGGAAACTTCGTATTCGTCACCGCGACGAGCGCGGCAAACACGGGACTAAATTGAGGACTCGCCATTTGCGATTTCATCACCGATCTCGCGAACAAACCTTTCCCTCGCACTAAATTTTCGTTGAATAACTCCGGAACGATGTTTTTCACGTTCGAGCTGTTGATTTTGTTCACGAGACCGTTGATGGATTTCTTTAACGCTTCCCACGTGATTCGCTGGTACTCTGGGGAGGATTTGTCCTCAATCTCTCGCATCATTTGCGCGAGTTTAAACGGAGGCACGTACGCCCCACCGGCGCGACCGTTGGTGTTGTTCTTCACCACCAAAGGTTTTGTCGTCTTTTTCGCGTCACTCTCGGTCGTTTTCACCCTTCCTTTGTCTTCCAGATGAATTTCGCCTTCCTCTTTCGATCTCTCATTTTCCGCCGCCCTGGAGTCCAATTTCCCTCCAGTGGTCTTGCTTTTCATCCGTTTCTCGCTTCGCTCTGTTTTTTTACGCAACAATTCGTCCTCGTCTGAATCGTCTGAATCGTCGTCGGAACTTCTCCTCGACGACCTCTTCTTCGATGCGCGCGCAGGTGGCGAGGGGGACTTTGATCGCGCCATGTTTCGTCGTCTGTCTCTTCGTGGTTTTTGGGGGAAAATGTGGGGGAAAATGTGGGGAAAATGTTTCATAAAACATGTCTCAACTGCCCCTCTTTTCGTCGTCTTTTCGTTGGTGTTCGAGACAACGAAGGGTTTTTCAGTGGCGACAGAGGAGGAAGTGCAACCAAACGGTGGTGGTCGGAGCTTCCGGAGCGTCTTCTTCGTCTTCTTCAGAGGAGGAAAAGGATGAAGAAGCAAAGCGGTTGGTGTTTAATCCAGCAGCCATTTACAACGAAATCTTCTGCGACGATAAAACATTTTCCAAAGATGTCAGCCGGAAAATCGCGAAAGAGGTGACGGAATTACGTCCAGAAACGTATAGAAATCCAGAGGATTCATTTTACGGCGAAATAGACGTGAATTCGATGCTGGAGTTGATTGATTTAGGGACGGATGGGAAGAATTTGGATGGTGGATTGCGATACGTGGATTTGGGGTGCGGGGTCGGGAAGCAAGTGGCGGTGCGTTTGATTTGGTTTTATGTCGTTCTTTTCGAGTTGATTCTTCTTTTACGTTCGTTTTCATGCTCGTTATTCCGTGTTTTTTTGTCGTTTTCAAGCGTAGTACTCACCTTCTTTCCGTTCTGCATCATCGATCGATACGCGTAGACGGCGGCCTTGTCGGGGAAGTTTGCCAAAGCGGACGGCGTGGAGATTTGTCCGGATTTAGCCGCGAAAGCGATCGAAGGCATCGCAAGGTTACGAGAAAATTTAGAGAAATATAGCGACAGTAGCCACGCGTGTGAAATATCCGTCTCCCAGGGCGATGTGTTCGACCAAGACCTCTCTCAATTCGATTTCATATTCGTGCACGCGACGACGTTTCACGATACGACGGTGGGGATGTTGAAGGCGAAACTGTCGCGGGAGATGAAAGTTGGCGCGAGATTGGCGATTGTGAGTAAACTGTGCGACGATATCGTAAATTTTAAACCTCTGCAATCAATTCCAGGCGGGATTGGGTGGAAACCTATATCGCAAGTAGACGAGAAATGGCAACTCGATTGTTATCTCTACGAGAAGACAAAAGAACTCGATTGATTGATAACGCGCGCCTTCCAACGAAGAAGTTTTCTTCTTACTGTAATTTAAATGCTACTATGCATTATTAGCTGCTACTGCTACTCGTACTACTGCTACTGCTACTGCTCGATGACGATTCAGACGACGACGAGGATTTCTTCCTGCTTTTCTTCTTCTTGTGTTTGCTCTTTTTCTCCTTCTTCTTCCTCTTGCGCTTCTTTTTCTCCTTTCGATGTTTCTCCTTTTCTTTTCGCGCCATCTCGGCTTCGATTTCCGCTTCTAAGAACTCCGTCATTTCCTTATCCTCCTCGAGTGCATTCTTTTGAGTATTCGTGAGGATACCGTTTCCGTTTCCGTTTTTGTTGATGCCGTTGTTCGTAATCTCGATGCGATCCTCATCTTTCTCTCTTTGCTCCAACCTCGCTCTGTCCGCCGGCAACACGCCGCCGGAGGACGAAATTCTCGTCGCTGCCGAAATTTTTCTCTTCGTCGCAACGACGACTGGAACGCGTTGCTTTTCGAGTTTCTCTCTCAACTCCAACAATTCCTCCTCGACTTTCTCTAAATATTTCTTCGCGTCCTCGTGCCCTTCTTCCATCTCCAACGCCAACCTGAAATCCCTTCTCGCCTCCTCCAAACACTCCACTCGTCTCGACACCGTCATCTTCTCCGAATCCGTATTTTTGGCTAACACCGCACCTCTCGCGACGTACGCGTCCACGTGCTTCGAGTCTAACTCAATCGCTCGGTCGAACGCTTTCAACGCGATCATAAAATGGCCTCGTTTTGCTTCTTTCACGCCCGTTTTCGTCGCCTCGCGCGCCCACCCCCATTTCACGTTCCCGCGGATTTCGCTCAGCGTTAATTCCGTCGTATTCTTGCCGCTCTTTTTCTCGTTCCTATTCGTAATATTAGTAGTAGTACTGTTACTGTTCCTCCGTTTCAATCGTTTCCTATCTTTCAAAACGACTGGTAACCCAAAATGTCTCAAACACTCTCTCGTCGCGTGTTGCGCGTTGAACTCCAAATTCTTCGTTTCCAGAGCGGTTAAAAATGGAATTCTCCTCGTTATCTTTTCTTCCAACGTATCCATCGCTCTTCCTCCTCCTCCTCCTCCTATCCCGACGACAAAACCTTTCCGTTTACGACTCGGGCTCGTCGGCGAGGACGGGTCGCGCTGAATCATTGGTTTCGGCGAGGAGGCGTCCAGGGTATCTTCTTCCTCCGTCTCGAATTGAATCCGCCATTTCGACGGCTTCATTTTCCCCTAATTTGTGTTCTACCTTTTATTGTTGAACGAGAACACTTCTTTATCGTTCCGCGGTACACGCACACACACACACACTTTCTCTCTCTCGCGTTTGCAAATTAATGTTAAATGTCTTCTTTTCAAAGCGAAAGTTGTTGTTGTTGTTGTTGTTGTTGTTGTTGTTGTTGTTGTTGTTGTTGTTGTGTGTGATAAGCGTGAAAATAAATGAGGGCAAATTTGTACCAAAAGTTCATTTAACATAAAACGTAATAGTAAAGGTCATAAAAGTACTCGTAAAGCTCAATCCTTTTTACTACTCTTTGATCGTCTCTTCCTCGCTCGCAAAAGCGTGTTCATCCTCCTCTCGTTGGTAAGTTCATTTCAATAAAACGTAATAGTAAAGGTCATATAAAAGTAAGAGTAAAGCTCAATCCAATTTTTACTCTTCGCTCGACTCTTCCTCGCTCGCGGCTTGTT
>JACLAB010006691.1_pt1 | contig 12722 bp, 6 predicted proteins | sample 8027921 | NCBI WGS metagenome assembly JACLAB01 (sample SAMN15725117, study PRJNA655200) | protist metagenome | isolation source: fluorescence activated cell sorting (FACS) single amplified genomes of... | place: USA: West Boothbay Harbor, Gulf of Maine | collected 2000-07-19
GTGACAGCCTGATTCAGCGCCCCAGGTGTATAAAACTCGCTGGAATGATCGCTTACGCTGTCTAGTCGATGTTCGCTTTGACGCTCCGGCCTCAACCGCGGCGCGCGCCTCTCTGACTGTCCTCGCGCGGCGCGGCAGTTGAGAGGATGAGCTCATCAGTAGTTCATCCTTTTAAAACGTACTACGCTCTGACTATTTGCTCATACGTCATCCTCTTAATCCTCTCTAAGCTCCTATCCTCTCGTTGATAGCCACTACCTTCGTAGATAAAAAATATCTACTACGTACAGGTATCATAAGGTATCATAGATAACTAGATATGTATCGGATACGTGTACAGCTGTACACGTACGTGTATTAGCCCTACTGTAGTTGTACACGATTGTACACGTACATGAGTCGTACGAAGGTACGAAGATAGATACTTTCGTACGAACGAAGGTATTATTGTACCTTCGTAGATGTATTTGTACGAGTAGTTGTACATGTAGTCGTGCGTGTATTGTACAAATAGTACACGTAGTACTGTACACGTACAATGTAGGGATCTAAAACGATCACATTTTCACATTCATTTTCATATTTGTGGCCCGTATCGTTCTACAGGACACTTCACGGGTACCGCTATGATGGCTGCGTTAGCTGCGATATCTCCTCTCCGGTGCCCGTTCACATCGGGTGTTCACCTTCCTGCAATCCGTAAATCTGGCCGAGTTCGTGCGACAGCCCCTAGACTAAATGTCGAAGCCAGAGCAACGAAGTCGCAAGATGGGTAAGTTGCGGATAAACTTTTGCCGAATAATTAGGCGGTTTCCCACCCGTCGCACCGCTGCAGCTTCACCGAACTGAAGCTCTGCTTACTAAGCAAATATTCACACGGTGTCGCGTCATTATAGCGCACGTCGCTTTCTATGCGCCTGGATTCCACTGAGCCCCTCTTAGCGAGTACTAAGCCCTACCTTCTTATCCACAGGGCTCAGGAGTTCTCGAAGGTGTTTCGCCCGGCCGTCGGAAGTGCGGTCGCCAACGCCCTTGTCGTGCTACCCTCTTTCGCGGGCGAACCAGGGAAAATTTTTGACTTCAACTTGACCCTCCCCATTATCGCCTCCGAGTTCCTCCTCTTGATGGTGATCCTCGACAAAACTGTATTCGGCCCCGTTGGAAAGGCGCTCGACGACCGTGACGAACTTATTCGAACTCAGCTCGCTGCCGTGGGTGACAACTCCTCCGCCGTCGCCGACCTCATCGTAAGTTATGTGTGATTCTCATCTAATCGAGCTCGGCGCCTTCCTCGCGTATCTTGCTTCCGGCTCTCGAGCGAGACAACAAAAATAATATTCCAGTGAGTTCTAACTCGCATTTTTTTTTTCAGGCAGAAAAGGAGAACCTCATCTCTGCTGCTCGCGCAGAGGTGGCCCGTGAAGTGGCCGCTACAAAATCAAAGATAGATGCCGACATCGCGGCTGCCTCAACGAAGGCCAAAGCTGATGTGGACAAACAGATTGCTTCTGCTCTCACAAAACTTGACTCCGCAAAATCTGAGTCAGCCGCTCAGGTCGAAACAATGTCCAAGGAGCTCTCTGACCAAATCATCAAGAAGGTGGTCGAAGTATGATGTCATGATTTGCTGCGCTTTAATTGGTTTCGCATCATGTAGCTACGATTCCCAAAAGTGTGCCTCGTCTGTCTAGCAACTGATTGACGGAGAGAACATCGAAAGTGGAGTAAGAGTGAGGAATATGACTTGAGTACAGTTAGCTGAGTCAGCTCCGTTGAGTTAAAAGCAACCAACTACCGCTGCCGTAGTCGCGCGATCCCGTCCAAATTTTGTTCCCCACCCACGCGTGCACTCTCCCGTCTGCAGCATATATCGAACGGTTCCACGCGCCCTACAGCGATAATCGCGTCCTTTTCTTTGTGAGCTTGCCAGGCAATACACGCTGACCATAGTGCAGACCGAGGTATTCCCTGGTCTCGGTCTGTCCCACATCCAAGCAGACGTCATCCTTTATCTCCACTAGATTGACATTATTCCCTTCATCGATGATGGTATCAGTCACATTTATTTTCAATTCACGAAGGGAAAGCGCTACATTACCACAACCGTTGAACACTGAGGTAGAAGATAAACCATAGGCAGTGCGAAGAACTGATGCTGCAAAATGTGCTGCCAATATGCAACAGCCATTGTTTATACTGAGACGAGTACGATCTCCATCTCTCACAGCTGCACGGTCTGCATTCTTCCCCGGAATGAAAAAGTCGTCACCCTTCCACTCAGCGACTGAAGTACGTGGCGTGAAGGCAGACACACATACTGAAATGAACTTGTCAAGGTTGTCAAGAGCACCATCACTGAACAGAGACAAGTATGAAGGATCACGGAGATAGGCTAGTGTCGCTCTATCGCGGTCTGCTACGTGTAATATACTTCCGGTGTTATTCTTGAGGAGTGCATGAAGTAGAGTGGCCTTCACTCGTACTAGCATAGGTGCAAGTACTGCTTGATGACGAATATCAGCTGCAACGTTGAGTATATCTAAAAGATTTGCAACATGCACGGCACCCCCGCCACCCTTTGGGCATGTCATCGCTACAGCGAACGGTACCCCACCCGATAAAATAAAAGATAATGACCAGTGTAGCAGCCCTGCGGAAACATTTTCAATGTATGTTTTGTCTTCAGGTTCTGTTATTGCTGACGATATCCACGTCATGATAGCAGTGAGTGCCCTTGCTGCTATGTAATCTGTGTCTGCGCTCGTAGCCATCCCGACCGCGATCGTGCCATTTTTGTCAGCCCTTGCTGATGTGACAATCACATTCAGCATATTAGCACGAAGAACTCTGCTTTTCATACTCGCCACTGCTGCTGCAGCGTCCACAGCAACACACATGCCAGCTATCTCTACGATGTCAATTACTTCACCACAACGGCGCGACAGATGATTTGCGACGGCCGCATGCAGGCGGAGCAAGGTTACGAACAGGGCACGAGTAATCACAGGCTTGTTTTCGTTTATGGAGTTATCACAGTTATCACTGTAAACACAGTCTGTGTAGTCTGTGGAAGAGCGTTTGGCAGTCACTCCAGCCGCGGAAGGGATTAAAGAAAAAAGGGTTCCACGCAAGTCGCGTAATGCAGAAAGGAAGTCAGATGCCGTTCCCGTGGGTCCACCGTGTACTACACCCCGCTGATCAACAATATTGTTAAGTGCTGTCGCAGTCAAAAGCGCTGTCATCCCCACTTTCATATCAAGTCGGCCGCGTGAACACTCTGTCTTCAGTGCAGTCACTGTCACCGATGATAACCACTGTACCAGGCCACTACCATCAACTAGCGTCCCTACCATCATAGGTGTACGTGCTGTCCTAACCAAAAGATCGAGTAATAGTCGTCGTGCATATGAATCTAACATCAGCGATGCTGACTTGTGTGACATCAGTACCTCTAGGATGAAAGCCTTGCGGAAGAAACGAGCGTCCTCGGGACTCCCTCGAAGACTTGCAAGCATCAAGCGGAGGATCCAGACCCGGATGACGCGCGTTTCACTTCTTGTTGCCATCGCAACAAATGGTTTTATCCCGCCGTAGAACATGCTGAGGAAGTTAATGGGCAGTGCGCATTTCTCAAGTACAGCACGACGAAGAAGACTACGTTGTACTGGCACGTATGTCTCAAATGTAGGATGTAGGATGACAGTTGCAGCTTCAGCTGCGAATGTCGCAGTGGTTATAGGAAATTGCATAATGGGTGCATCAACTGTATTGCGCACCACTGTAAGCAATGCGACTACCTGTGTCTGCTCACGAAAAGAGGCCCCATCGTGGCAAGCTTTCGCAATACTCGATATTACGGCATATGCAATAGTTCGCATACCCTCATCAGCAGATGAAGTGGCGGCAAGAGCTAGCGACAGTAACCCCCATGTAACACATTCGAGAGGACCAATTGCACTGATTCTCATGGCATGAAGAGCGAAAGGCAGCATCCAGGCTGGATCATATCCGTAAAATATTGTGTTCTCACAGTCATTACGTGTGCGTATTTTCCACTTAGGAGAATTTGATGTGATGCTCTCTTGATCACGATGGTCTCTCGCAGTGCAATATACCTTGGTGTTCAGTGATAAATGTCGAGCATATGGAAACCGAACTACAGTAGCTGCACATCTTCGTGCGTCAGGGACCGTCCCCGCACGCAGCGATGAGGCCAAAGACTCAGGAGATAACTCTGAGTATATTAAACTTGTTTCAGGTACTCTCGATTCACCAGATTGCTCAGAACTGGCGCGCGTGTACTCAAAGTGAGCAGCGGCATCACCCCATAGATACCCGAGTTTGGCTAACCCGCATCCACCTGATGCAGCATCTAACTGTTTCAAAAGTAGGGCACCAAGCTGATCACTTGGTGATAAAGTAGCCCCGTTCGCCGCCGCTAACAAGGGGATCAAACTCGCTTGCCTTGATCTCCATACCTCTGGACATGAATTGCCGCTTAAAATCAACACCTCGGACATCTTACGAGATTGCACTATTGAGGTGCATGTAATGTGAAGATTCCAAAGCTCGTGAAGAAGTATAAGAAGCTCAAACTTGGTTTCATCAGCTTTTTGAATCGTTTTCTGCTCTCTCTCATTATCTTCTCTGTTGAAATCTCTGACTGCCTCTTTTAATACCTCATCATTCTGTTCATAATTCATAAGTGGCAGCAATGATGCGAGGGGGACAGAAATATCAGCAATGTTGGGGGGTGACGAAGACGCGGCAGAAGGGTAAAGAAGTACACGTGAGAACGCGTGGTGTGAAACCACACGGTCAAAAGTTTCCTGAGCAATTGTCGTAAACACTATCTTCGCGCCAATATCAAGTAAAATGGATGACTTTATTTCCCCAAGTCCATTGCCACCTGACCCACGATTAATTTGACAGGGGGACAGAGCAGTGAGTAAATTATTGATGAACGTGAGCGAAACAGAGGAGGTGAATCGACAGCGGAGAGTGGCGCGTATGAAAGCTCGCGCGGCAGCAATCAGCGGCGCAGTTGGCTTGGCAAGAGCATATTGTCTTGAAAAAAGTGTGGAAAGATCTCTTGAGATAGGTTTCTCCAAACATGATGCTACTGCTGACGGTGACAGCACAGAAGACCAGAATGGAACCTTTGAAATGGACCGCACAGGTGTGATCAACGTGATCACCCTCAGAGTAGACAGTAAACTTGCCAGGTACGCGCAACGTATTCGATGTGTTTTCTCTTCTCCATACACCAGCTGCGCGGTGGCTGCTTGCTGTGCAATCAAAAGAGGATATTGGATGGCATAAGTACCTCCCCAGACCGCTTCTGATAAAATTGGAGATTTGGCAGCAAGGGAGGGGAACCAACCAGCAGGCGGTAAAATAGAATACTCCGGACAACATCCTTGCAAAGTGATGGAATACGCTGCCGTTAAAGTGGCTGCCGCATGATCTCTCAAGTTGTCCACTGAAGGTATCGGCATCGGGCGAGTAGAACAGTTTGATGTGTCAAGAAATAAATAATTTGCTAGGGCATGGTAAACGGTGCGGGCAACCAAGTTCAAGTCTTCAATCACAGAGCAATTACACAGAGCCGAACATAAACTGGTACAAAGGTTGTGGCTGACAGAAATAGTCTCCCGTGCTGATTTATTTGAAACTTGACATTCAAGGCTGACTCGGATAGCTGGAAGAAGGTCAAGTAACTTTGTCGTGAAACTTAGGAAAGATGTTTGACGCAACTTTGTGGCTATGAGCACAGTGAAGTTTGTAGCATGGACATGGCTGGCCGAGACAAGTGCTGTACAGAGACCCGCCATGTTGGGAGTTACCGAAGTAACTGCCCGATGAATTACAGTTTCCACCTCTGTGACATAGGCGAAATCTGGCACCATCCCTGTAGTCCTGGCAACAACAACTGCGGGTGAAAGCATCGCAACGAGAGCTTCTTCTGCAACATTACTTGCTCGTCCACTGATGTCTGCTTCAGCAACTCCTGCTAGAATAATTGCGGTGTGAAATGCGTGTCGCAATGTATCAAAGATAGAGCTGACCACATCCACGTCTGCATAGGATGGTAATGAAGTCAGCTGAAATAGAATTGCAGCTGCCAACTCAATCAAAAGAGCTCGTTGCGATGGCATAGTAGTTGCTACGAGTGTGTTTCTCGAACTGCAACAACTGATGGACGTTTCCACGAGCCGCTGCTGAGTTCTCACCGTTGTGTGACGAACAAGAGGTACAACAGCCATTTTCATATCTATCTGTACTGTGCCTACACTTTCCCAAGAAAGCTCAACCACTGAAACTGCCAAGTTTCTGTAAGGTGCTGAAAGAAAAATTCCATCGAGCCCTCCTCTATTCCTAAAGGAGTCGACATGAAGGATGACGAGGTCAGTAACTGCTGCAGCTAAAACACTTCCGCAACGGTTGAAGCTGGTAATTAGAACGCACGACGCAATTATAGCGTGCTTTACCTCTGCAGCCCCTTTGGGATCCCATTTTTCAATTACGCGTGCCCGAAATAGCATCGCACCACACAAGGTTATCACGAATAACAATATGCGATGTTTATGTCGCCAGTTCGGTCTATTCGATTCCCGACTAGTTCGTTTGAAACTATCCAATGCAAAGGTATACCAAAACATAAGTTCGCGTGCAGTGGAAGGCAGGTGAGCAGGCAAGATTTGTTCAATCATGCGGTAGCAGATTTCCCTGAGGGAAGCAGAATCAATGAAGTACTTGTCAACAGCTTCTAAGCAGTCACGATTCCCAAATTTGATCCATGATGATAAGAACAAATTTCCAATTAAAGCAGTGAAGGAATGTGCCACCCCAAGAAAGATGCCATTCAACATGACATCCTTAGCTATGTAATTCAGGAGCAGTGGCATCGAGAGCAACAGACCATGTGCGTGAACAGCTAGTCTGGATGTCGGCGTAAGTCCTTCGCCCAAGCTCATCTTGATAGCTATTGAAAGCACCTCATGTGAAGCACCCAGAATTTCCTCAACCGCCTCAGATGAGTTTTCAATATCAGCTGAATATCTCATAGACTTGAGGAGTGAGCGTGCTGCTGTCAAGACATGATCGTTTGAGGGTCCTGAACCTTGACTTGCTCTGACGATCTGCCCCGGCTGCGACAACTGCGATGCGAGCTGCGACAACTGCGATTCGCAGGAATCCTCAAATGTTACATTTTTACTGTTTGATTTCTTAACATCACCCTTCTGAGACTTTGAATCTCTTGATAATATGATGTTGACAAATTCCGTAAGCGACTTAATTCCAGGATATTGGGTGACATCAAGTGGTTCATCGAGATTAGAAACAAACGTCCTCGACACGAGATTCGCGAGAGGTATTGGATCATCCTGCTGCTGCAAAATGCCGAAGACAACTGCCGAGACATACGCTGAAATAACAAGACGTTGCGTTCGTGAACGTTTGACACTTCTCATGACCTTCAGACTAGCAGCAACTGCTTTCGACGTGAGAATGCTAAATTCAGAACCTGTTGGTGCACCTCTCACTCCCAAAGATCGTTCTCTCGATGATAAATAAATTGCTTCAGCGAGAAATGAACATGCAGTTTGCATATTGCCGTTTCGAAACACTGGTAGATGCCTGAGCCACAATTTCGCTTCCTTTCTGACCTCTGAAGCTGTATGAAGCGCACCACAGGATGCAAAGTGAACAATGGCAATGGATGCAGCATTTGATCTGATCCTGGCTGTAGCTCCCCCTGCCGACAATATTAGGACCGACACGAGTTCACTCGGCAACATGCCTTCTCCTAATCTTCTACTTGCCACCCTAGCGGGTAGTGTAGTATCCGTGGTAAACATCATAGTTGTCTCCTGAGTCTCCTTCCTGGTCTCTACAGCAACTTGAGCTGCAGCGCTATGTACGTGACTATCACATCGTCGCACGTTGAGCATTGCAGCGATTACGTCTAGATTCGCAGCAAGCTCTGGGGTAGAAAGCTTGAGCGGAACCACTGGAAGCAAGCGGACAGAATCAACCTGAGCCTCTCCCAGCCCTTCCAATCCTGTCAAGTCGAACATTCCTGCTAGTGCATTTAGAGCAGGTAAGTGGAGTAGGCTCAAGTGCATTTTATGAAAATGGTCAGCATCGTGACATTCACATGCGGCGCGAACAGTCAGGATATTCTTCGGCTCTGGCAGAATTGATACCAAAGTCCGACGGGCATGCTGAATCAGTGTTTTGAAGTATATCCTCTTATCACAGATGGCGTGACCCCAAAGATCTACGCCTGCATAATTGGTGGCTAAGTGCGAGATTCTAGCATGGAATGCACGCAGTATGTGCATGATCAAGGATAGCGTAGCATGCCGCACAAGTCCTGAGCTATGTTGCAGACCCCTGGACAACCCAACTTTTGTCAAGGAAGATGGTAGCACTGAACGAACAATTGAAACTCCCTCCAACTCTCCCGCGCGCGTGTCATGTGTCGAATTTTTTAGCACTGGGTACACATTTGATGCGCTCGCAGCCACAGCCAAATTCCCAACAAGCAAAGAGGCAGTGATCCAGGACCAAGAAAGTCGTGGTTCAAGCGAATATGTGGCATGTGGAATGTAAGAGGCAGCTATGTTTGGTTGTTTGCTGCAAACTTCCAGGAGCATCTCAGCATGACGGCGACTCTCTGTAGGCTTTAATTTCCTCAAAAGTCTCAAAACTGTTTCGTTGCGCTCATCAACTTCCCTAGCGTATCCAGTCGTGATTGCGTTTATAACGGGGGATGAATATTCTATTTTCGTTATCGATGAAGCTTTTCCTGATTTTACAGCCCCCCGAGCTTGCAAGTGTCCCTCAGACATAGATCCCAGACTAATTTCCTCTTTTGCGCCAACAAATCGGCCGGAAGCATTCTCTCGGCGAAATCCATGAACGGGATCAGTGCATAATCGCAGCAGCAAGCTGTGGGCAAGCTCAGCAGCACATGCAGCTTTACTGATACCCTTTGTCCCAGAAACAGCTTCTGCTTGCCTGCCGCTGATAGCAACGATCTGTCCCAAAACTCTGTCGCTAAACAGTGCTGCCTGCAAACGCACTGATACACCACTACCATCCACTATCACATTGTCACACATCACACGCAGTACGCGTGAAGCTAGAGGGACTGGATCACTGGCCAGGTGCCTTAGCACGTTCCCGAGAAGCACCTTTTGGGTAAGGACACACCGTAGGAGAGACACATCACCGGAGCTTAAAAGCACCATGACAAACTCCACGAAAATGTGGCGCGTAGGTAGGGCTGATGCATCGTGTGAGCTTCTTGTTTCCGTGGTTGAGTCCCAAGTACAATTGATTTGGTAGCGCGGCGGTTTAGAGAGTTTTGCAAAAGCTGCTAAAGTAAAATCAAGGTTGCGGAAGACATCCCAGGCTAGCTGTCGGCTGCGCGCCGTTATTGATATGCATAGTGTCATCGCACACTTTTGTCTGATCCGGATGCTGCTATTGAGATGAGAATACACAGCACGCATGCGTCGCTGCAGGATGCTTCGTGCAAGTCCATCTAGCTGCAAATGTATGAATCCTCGCTCGGCAGTTCTGTCTTCCGGCGTGTGTCTTAGTAAATCTGCAACGAGCAACATGAGCGGTACACATACTCTTTGAGTATTAGTATTATGGTACGCGTCCCATAAAGCTAGGATATCTTCAAAGCCGGGGGAGACCTGGAGATAGGTCTGTGAGGTAATAACGATGTCAGTTTTGTGACGACGTGCTTCATTCATTTTTAACTTTCGAGGCAAGATTATAATAATAGGTAGACTATTTAAAAACAAAATGTTAATGGTCGATCAAGATTGAACCTCACCTTCACAATCCAGCCAGGTCCCACAGGTGAAGTGCGCAACTCCCTGCGTATCGCCGTCAACGCGGCGGCGATGAGGTGAGGGTCCAAGGAGTCCTCACTGAGTCGAGACACATTCTCACGCAACGTATGTTCGGCTGTGCCGACCGAGATCAAAGTGGATTTGAGTTCCTTCTTCGTCGGAACGCCCATTCGCCGTATGGAATGCTGCTCCCGAGAACTATTGAGTTGGCATTCGGCCTTCACTCCTCGTACTAGAGAGAAGGGAACACATTTGTGCAAAAAGTGTACGGAAGTACGGAAGTACGGAGGTACACGTACGTGTAGTGCATAGTGTACTGTACTTTCGGAAATAGATACGAAAGTAGTTGTACGTTGTACTTTCGAAAGATTGATACTTTCGAAATACAAGTACTTTCGAAAGCACTTTCGTACTTTCGTACTTCCCAGGAAGTACTTCCGGAAGTACACGTGTACACGTACACGTACGGAAATAGATACTTCGTTTTTTACTTCCGTACAACGTTGTACGAAGTACGAAGGTAGCAGTGTTGTAGCCCTAGCTAGCTAGCTACGTATACACCAGGGGATAACTAACTAAAATTTCGACACTAAGTTTAATAATACATGACTGCCGGAAAAAAAGGTAAATAAATAAGTATTTCAAAGTACGTGTAGTGCAGTTTTAACTCACAATCGACGGTCTAATTTCGCTCGACCCGCAAAAGTCTTCGCCGTCTATGTACTTACTTCCGGAAATGAGATATGTACCTTGATATCTTCGAAGGTACACTAGTATTGCCGGAAGTGAGTAAGACTCGTGTACGTGTAGGTCTCGCCCTCAGTATTTCCGTAAAAGTATCTGATAGATATTTATTTCCGTAGTACGTGTAGCCCTACACGTAAGTGTACACGTACGTGTACAATAGTACGGAAGTTTTCTATTTCCATTTTTGTATCCTACGAAGATAAACAACTATCTTCGTACGAAGGTAGCTACCTTCGTAGTAGCTACAACGTACACTACCTTCGAAGGTAGCTAGCTAGTAGCTAGTCTATCTACCTTCGAAGGTAGCTAATAGCTACTTCCGTACTAGCTAGTCTAGCTAGCTAGAGCAGTGCTAGAGCTAGCTACTCAGCTACAGGTAGTCTAGCTAGAGCTTACTCTAGCTAGCTAATTTAAACTACAGTATGTGACCGAATGAGGATATAAGCACCAAGGCCAGAATAGTGATGGCATGAAGAAAAAGGAAGGTGCCTAGACGCCTATCAGCCATGTAAGTAGCACGCAGATTCTCACACTATTCAAGACCCATCACAGGAAGCTGTATCTATTTGAAAGGTCAAGAAACGACGGACATACTCGAAAGTCAGAATACAGACACGCGTGGACAAGGATACTACTTTTCAAGAGGGAGAATAAACGGGAACAGAAATCTTGCCTTCTCTATCTTGGCAAATTCCCATTCTTTGTTCTGCGATTAAAGTTAGGGATAAAACTTCGCTCGCAAAGTAGAGAACGTGCAAAAAGTTTCACATACACATAGGGGACAGTTACTGCGAGTCCTGAGCCACTTGGAAATGCAATCAAGGTGAAACACATGGCCACAATTCCCCCAAGCAATACTAAGACCCTCTTCTGATGCCGAAGAGGGGTTTGCTTGATACTCGATGCTTGGCTCATGCAAACTATTGCGGCAAATGGCACACGTGTCCGTGCATATAGACCATGACCAAACTGCTACAGCATTCCACTGTTGTAGGAGAGCACCGTTAAAAAGATACACGAGGTCGGAAACGATATGTTTACCTTTTTAACTTCAAATCGTGTTCTCGACGACAATTTCTCCATTCGTGATATTCAATTGTAAAGAATACGATCGAGGCCTTTATTCAGCTAAAGATGAGAGACAGATCAACAAGACTATGTGGGCACGAGAACACGTTTTCGACGTCGACGAAATAAAGACGGTGTCTATTAAACTGGATACGTCCACGCGTAGATCAACGCACACGATATCACGTTGATATAAGCGTTGCCAGCGTTTATATCAAATTGGATTGTGTGCGTACTCGTGTAAGTGCACCGCCAAGGTGGGCCCGGCGACGGAAGTACTTTCGTACTTTCGTACTTTCGTGTACAGGTAGGCTACTACTTTCGTACAACGTAGACTACTATCATAGAATACCTGCGTAACGATAGATAGTGACTACCACTGTACTTTCGTACTGTACAGTACGTGTATAGAATATGATGGTACGAAGGTACAAATGGTATGATCCTTGATCGATAAGCACCTTCGTACTTTGAAAGTAGAATTTATCTCCGGAAGTACACTAGTTGTACGTGTACATGTACAGTATGATATGCATAAACAAATTTATTGTATGATATGATATTAGGCCCTAAATAAGAAATTCATAATAAATTCATAGAATATGATAGGGCATATGCGCAGGGCTAGTTGTTACTGTATTTCCGGAAGTATCTATTATCTTCTCTACGTGTACAGTACGCGTAAGGGCGACCCGCGATTTGCCAAAGCACTATGGGGATCGGTAAGTTGTAGCCTACCCCCAGAAATGTCAAATTTTGAAGACTGGGAGGGGGGGTGAATGGGTGTGTTATTCGTTAGTGCGATGAAATCTGAATTTGAGCCCAGATCGACCGATCGAAAATTTTGAAAGGAAAACGTTCACCGCGAAATTTACCGTTCCTTTTCTAAATCTACAGTCTACAATACTAAAATCCTAACTTCTACTGTACAACGTTGTAGTTGTCTACCTTCGAGGGTACAACTAACACTAATATCAACATTTGAAATAAGCCAAAATCCCAACGGGTATCGGTCCTGCGCTCTCAGAG
>JACLAB010012419.1_pt1 | contig 12698 bp, 5 predicted proteins | sample 8027921 | NCBI WGS metagenome assembly JACLAB01 (sample SAMN15725117, study PRJNA655200) | protist metagenome | isolation source: fluorescence activated cell sorting (FACS) single amplified genomes of... | place: USA: West Boothbay Harbor, Gulf of Maine | collected 2000-07-19
ACGCGAGCGAGTCCACGCTGCACGACGTGTTCAGCGAAGTCGGGCCGGTGCGCGAGCTGCGTTTAGTGACGGACCGCGACACGGGGAAGCTCAAGGGATATGGGTTCGTGGAGTACGACGATTACGCGACGGCGATGAGCGCGATACGGAACTTGAATGGGCGGGAGTATAACGGGAGGCAATTACGCGTGGATCACGCGGATACGATGGGGAAGAGCGACGGAGTGGATGGGGGTGTGGGTATTGGCGCACACGCGGCGCATGGGAGTCGTATGAGTGTGGTTGATGGGCGCGGTGCGATGTATGCGGACGTGCCCGTGGGTTCGGCGCATGCGAAGTACGCGAATCAAACGGGAATGGCGGGGGCGTTTGCGGGCGCGGCGACGCCGACGGGCGCGGCGATGGATTTGTTGACGAAACGCGTGGCGGATTTGACGCCGACACAAATGTATGAAATTATGGCGCAGATGAAGCAGATACAAGCCACGGACCCGGCGCAGGCGAGGACGTTGTTGATTCAGAATCCGCAGTTGACGTTGGCGTTGTTTCAAGCGCAGCTCGTTTTGGGCATGGTCAAGCCACCGGCGGGCGGCGCGCCGATGGGTGGTGTGCCCGCGCCCGTCGCACCGAGAGCCCCGGCGCCGGTGCATGTGATGGCGGCGGCGGCGCAGCAGCCGCACGTGGTATCACAACAAGCGGCTCGACCGAGAGCGGCGGCGGTACCTCCGCCGCCACCCGCGCGAGGCGTCGCCGCGCCTCCACCGCCAGCGCCGCCGGCGGCGCAGCCTGCGGATCAACAACAGGCGCTGTTGCGTCAAGTGCTCGCGATGACGCCGGACCAAATCGCGATGTTGCCCCCGGACCAGCGTGCGCAGGTGGAGTATTTGCGACAGCTCGCGCAACAACAAGGCATGATGGTTTGAGAGCGTGTTGAAAAGAGTAGTAGAAAATGTAGCCGTCGCGCGATGAAGACGTCATAGGCGTGATACGAAGTAATGACTAATAATATATGTTTAGATTTCACAACGATGTGGTGCGGAGCTTTGTCCTTACCTCCACGCGCGCGCTAGAATCGAACGTGACGCTACCTAGAGTACGAGAAAGTGTCACTATTCACTTTCTGATTGATGGCCCAATGGCGATATGCTTACGCTTATGCAACGGCTGAAATTTGCCTTTCGAACCGAGTCCTTTGACTTTCCGCTTCTCATCCGTCCGTTCGTTCCATGACGATTTACGCAGCTTGACTGGTCTATTCCCGATGAATTTTCCATTCATCTCCTTCATCGCCAACGCGTAATCCGCGAGGTCTAAAAACGAAACGAACCCGAACCCTTTATTCTTCCCTGGATTCATCTTATCCTTTACTACTTTCGCCTTGGCAAAGCTCGGATATTTTGAGAATGCACGCGAGAGCATGTCATCCGTGCACTCGTTCCCCAAGTCGCCGACGAAGATGCGGTGGTCATTCTCCGGCCACTCCGCCAAGGACGCGTCCTCCCATCGATCTCCACCGGCGCTTCGCGCGAGCGCCTTACCGATAGGTTTGTAGTCTACTTTTTGAGGTTTGCCACCCACCGGAGGTGGGGGAACCGCGCGACCGAAGCTGTCAAACACGACCAACGGCGCCGCGGGTGCGCCCGAAGTCGTCGGCTGCGGCCGCGCGCTCGGCCCCGCTGGCACGCGCTCGGCGGTGCGCGTGATCGTGCCGACGTTCGAGCGCGCGGGGAACTGCGGGCCGACGACGGCAGAGGGGCGTGGCGCTGGCGCTGGCGCCGCTGACGCCGCCGGCGCGACGGATTTCGCGGACGCAGCCTCTGTTTTTGTGGCGGCTTTAGACGCCGTTGCGTCGTCTGCGCCCGCACCCTCGCCTTCTAACGCCGCCATTTCGGCTTGAAACTTTGCGAATTCATCCATCATGTCTTCTGCCATGGTGCTCTCGAAAGACTCGCCGCGTACTCTTGCGCGGAGAAGGAGAGGCGAGAAGTGACGCGAGACGGGACGCGGACGCGGGATGTGTGTTCATTCGGTGCCGGTAAGTAGCGGTCAGGTATTACAAAGCATATTAATCTACAGTGTGCGAATATAGCCTTCGGCGTTTTGGCAACGCGGGCGGTCGCTATTTTTACAATTCTTCTCGAGTGACGCGTGACGCGCGCGCGCGGTTCGATTTCGATTCGGCGGTCGCGTTCGCAACCAGCACACACACGCACACACGACGCACACACGACGCTCAAATCATGAAGCATATTCGATCCATCATGTACGCATCAACAACATTCATTCAAACACTTCTTCAACGCCTTCGAGGCTGCCAAAGGTATTCTCGCCCGAATACGTCACGTAAAGAAATCCATCGTCATCCTTGTGCTCTTCGTAAATCGCATTCATCAGCGCCGCCGTCGGTGGCAGCACGTTATTCACAAAAATGAAAATCGCCTTTTCCGCATTCAACTTGATGCGCTTTCGAATCACGTACACGAATTGTCCTACGGTTAAATCCGCCGGCACGAGGTACTTCTTCTTATCCAACGTAGGAATATCGCTCTTCTCCGCGCGCTCCACAATCACCGGAACTCGATCGCCGTACTTGCCGCGAATGCGAGCCGCCTCGGACGCTCGTTTCTCTGTATCGCACACACCGCGCGGTGAACGCACACACCGTCAGTCACGCGTCCGAAGACACCAATCCGCGACGCGCGCGAGAAAAAGTTTTGAAATCTCGCAACGGTCGCGGCATCGCGAAATCCCCGCCTCGACGCGCGCACACGCGTCACATCCGCCAACCAACGCCACGCACGCGCGCACGCAATACGCCTCCAAACATCCACCGCGCACGCGCGCCGCACGCGTCGTCGCGCGCGCGTCACATCGACCGCGCGAGACGCCGCGTCATCACGCGCGGCATATTCCGAGGTGCCGAGCGATGGCGCGCGCGTTCATCCCCGCGCCACCGCCGACCGCGCGCGCGAACGCGACGCGAGACGCGACGAGACGCACCGAACGCGTGTTCTTGCTTGAATGCAAACTTTTGGCTCATCGTCGCGTCGTCGCGCGTCGCACACTGTCGCGACGTCGCGCGCCGTTTGGAACGCCAAACGTCGTGTCGCGTCGATCGATCGGACGCGCGCACTCAGTCGATATTCTTTTGCTTTCAATTTTTTTTCGAAAGTCACGGCGCATCGATCGATTGATGTCGCGCGCAGGGTCGGGGCGCCCGCCCGCAGACCGACGTCACTTTATCCACGCCGCATGTTGGCGTCGTTTTCGTCGCCGTCGAGCGCGCCGCGCGCGTCGCGCGCGGTCGTTCGCGCGCAGGGCGGCGCGCCGAACGCTGGGGCGCCGCAGCCCGGGCGCGGAAGCCGCAAGAAGGCGTCTCGCGGCGGGCGAGGCGCGCGGGAGAAGGCGCGAAAGGTGCGAGGACAGGATTTCGCCGAGGACGATGGGCGCCGGGAACGCGAGTTTAACGATGCGATTGCGCGCGTGAACGCCAAGGCACGCGTGAGTGGGGCGAGTTTTGATGACGGTGACCGTCCGGTGCAGAGTAGGGAGTCGTTTGAGGCGAAATTGGCGGCGGTGAAGGCGGAAGGGGCGAAAGGGAAGGCGACGACGGCGTCTTCGTCTTCGTCTTCGGGGGCGACGTTTAATATGAACGCCAAGGTGGATTTCGGTGGTCCGCCCGCGGCGGGGAGTCCGTTAGCGAGGACTTTAGCGGAAGGTACGGCGGTGCCGAAACGCGTGGAGGATGACGAAGAGGAGAGCGTGATGTCATCCATGGCGGTGCGCGTGGGGAGTTTTATCGCCGCGGTGGCGTTAGCCATCGTGTTCGTGCCGACGGACTTAATGTTTAACGCGGGCGTGCGCGCGAAGTCTGACAAGTTATCCGACTCCGTGAAAGAAGAAGTCTTGAAGCAGGCGTCGGCGGTTGAAGAGGCGCTCACGACTGCGCCGGAGGATGCGGATAAGTTGAAGCAAGCCGCGCAGAGTTATTTGGCGCTCGACGACTATCCCAAGGCGTTGCCGTTCCTCGAGCGTTTAGTCGCCGTGGACCCTTCGGAAGAAAACGTATCGGCGTTGGCAGAAACGTGGATTGCCGATGGTCAACCTAGCCGCGCCGTGGATGCGTTCAGAAACATCATCGACGCCGACGTCTTGGGCAAGGGTGAGCGTGTGGCCGTCCCGTCGCCTTCGTTGCTTCGCGGGTACCTCGACGCGCTCGGCAAGGCGAATCGTAACGGTCTCGCCCTCGAGTACGCGAAAACGTTCGCGAAGAAAGGGTGGGTCGATGAAGTCGACGGTCAGCTTCTTGAGGCTCGGGTGTACTCATCCTGGAAAGGACACGGTAAGGACGCCGAGGCGGCGTACGACGCCGTCGTCAGCGACCATCCTGGTGACTTTCGTGGTTATCTCGCCCAGGGGGTGTTTTTCAGAACCGTCGGTAAGCCCGATGCCGCTGAAAATGCGTTTCGCAAGGCGAAATCGTTGGCGCCCGACGATACGGCAGCCGTAGTGAATCAAGTCATCGCCGCGTCAAAGGCGAAACAATCTTAGTGACGTCGGATTTGGAATATTAATACATTTTACAGCGTCTATATCGCGTGTTGAGTCGCGCCAGGCGATTCAAGCGCGAACATCGAATGCTCCTAATAACAGCGACGCGTCGTCGCGAATTCCATGTTTTGGCGCCAAATTTTGAAATTCGCGACGACCTGGCGCGCGATCGATCGCGCGCGCACATCGCGACGCAGCGGACGAACGCGCGAGCACGGACCACGGAACGCATCGACGTCGTGGGTGTTGCGATCATGGACGCGACGGCGGGCGCGGCGGTGGGGCGACAGGCGCGGGTGACGCGGCCGATGTATCGCACCGAGTTGAAGTCGCTCGAGCGCGCGTTTCAAGAGTTGGATTCGAACGTCATCGCGAGCGTGCTCGAACGTCGACAAGGGAACGTGGATTTGGCGGCGGCGGATTTGTTGGAGTTAAAGCCGTCGAAGATTGGGGCGAAGCGTGCGAAGGATGAGCGCGGTGAGCGCGAGTTTTGGACCGAGGTGCTGGACGACGCGAGCGCGAGCGCGAGCGCGGAGGACGGGTCGATGGATTCGTCTGGGGAACTCGTGCGCTCGCGTAAGGGTGCTAAATCGTATGAATGGGGCTCCGAGCAATGGGCACTTGAGCCGAGCGAAAGTGTACGTTTGGGTGACGTGGAGATGATTGTCGGTTGGCGCTCGGTGGAACGCGTGGGCGAGAGCGACGTCGACGACGCGGAAGTGTTGATTAAATGGCGCGGTGTGTCGTACGCGCACTGCACGTGGGTTCGCACGAGTGCGATAGAAAACGACGTCGCGACTGGTATGCACGGAAAGATGCGCGTTGGGCGGTACTTTGAAAAGTTCCCCAAAGCCGACGGACCTCGCGTGGATGTCAAGCCAGATTATTTAGTCGTCAGTCGAGTATTTGCGAAGTTTGAAGAGCTCGAGCAGACTCTGGTGTGCGTGAAGTGGATGAACATGAGCTACGACGAAACGACGTGGGAGAACGCAGAGTATGTGCGCAACGTGGCGAAAGGTGGTGCCGCAGCTATGGATGAATTTGAGCGCGTGCACTCTAAAGCGTCATCGGCGACTGCGCGACAAGCGGAGATCGACGGCGAAACCGAGGAGGACGTCGTCAAGGCGTGGTCAACGTACGCTGAAGAGCCTACGCTGGACAAGTACGGTTCGTCTGATGCGCTGCGCTCGTATCAAGTCGAAGGTGTGAAGTGGATGGCGTTTAATTTCAAAGCCGGCCGCGGATGCATCTTGGGCGACGAAATGGGATTGGGTAAAACGGCACAAGCGCTCGCGTTGATCAATCATTGCTTGCGCGTGCGCCCTGGATTACCTGTTCTGATTGTCGTCCCGTTATCTACTATTGTGAACTGGGAACGTGAAGCTAAGCGTTGGATTCCTGAGGCATATTTAGTTCCGCACGTCGGCAAGCAAGCTGGTCGCGACTTTGCGCGAGAGCACGACTGGTATTTCCCGCAGAGCGAAGATCCATCGGCGCCACGTGGGATGAAGGCCAATGTCGTACTCACTACATATGAAACCATCACCGCCGACCGGTCGTCGTTCGCCAAAGTTAAATGGAGCACGATTGTCGTCGACGAAGCGCACCGATTAAAGCGCGTCGGCGGCAAGCTCGGAAATGATTTGGGATCTTTATCGGTCGAGCGTGTCTGTCTTTTAACTGGCACGCCGTTGCAAAATAATACCACCGAACTTTGGTCCTTGTTGAACTTTGTCGACGCTAAACACTTTTCAAACTCGGAAGATTTTGAAGCCGCGTTCGGAGGCATGGCCAAGGCGGCGCAAGTTGAGCGTTTGCAAAAAGTGCTCGGCCCGTACATTTTACGTCGCTTGAAGCAAGACGTTGAGCAAAAACTACCACCGCGAAGTGAGACTCTTGTTGAGTGCGAGCTCGCGCCGTTACAAAAGAAGTGCTATCGCGCGTTATTCGAGCGCAATTTCAGTTTCTTGCGCCAAGGATGCGACTCAAAGGAAAACTTTGGTAACTTTGCCAACGTCATGATGGAGGTGCGCAAGTGCTGCCAGCATCCATTCTTGCTCGATGGCGTCGAAGCAGCCATTGCGCCGGAAGGTGCCAACGCCGCTACGTTAGTCTCGAGTGCCGGAAAGTTGCAGCTCTTGGATAAGCTCTTACCGCACCTCAAGGAGGGCGGTCATCGCGGGTTGATTTTCAGCCAAATGACGCGAGTGCTGGACGTGCTCGAAGACTATTGCCGCGCGCGTGGACATACGTATGTGCGACTAGATGGAAGCATCACTGGTAAAGCGCGTCAAGAAGCCATCGATCAGTACTGCAAAAAGGATTCGGAAATCTTCTTGTTCCTTTTATCCACTCGGGCGGGTGGCCAGGGCATCAATCTCGTGGAAGCAGACACAGTCATCATGTTTGATAGCGATTGGAATCCACAAAACGACGCCCAGGCGTTGGCGCGCGCGCATCGCATCGGCCAAACGCGCACGGTACAAGTCTATCGCCTCGTTATGCGTGCAACGTACGAGAAAGAAATGTTCACTCGCGCATCGATGAAACTCGGGCTCGAACAAGCCATCTTTGGTAACGCCGCTGAAAAGGAGGAAAAGTCATCCGCGGCATCGCGAAAGGAAATCGAAGACTTGCTCAAACATGGTGCGTACGGATTATTTACCGATGACGACGGGCGGGCAAAGCAATGGAATGCGGATAGCATCACCGATATTCTCGCGCGTTCTGAACAAAAGCTCATTGAAAGCGCGGAGAAAAACTCGGAAAGCGCCGCGTCTGGACCGAGCACATTTGCTACGGCGACATTCGTTGAAGAAGGTGGTTCAGCAGACGGCGTTGCGCTCGATGACCCGGATTTCTGGCAGAAGCTCATGCCTGAAGTTGCTGCTGCGGAAGAAGAACGTCGCGTTGAAGCTGTGGAGCTCATGGCAAAAATGCAAGCCGCAGAGCGCTTGGCGCTTGAAAAGCAGAACTCTAAAACCACATTCGACTGGTCGTGGGGCGAACGCAAACGTATTGTTGCCGCGCTCACGTTATTTGGTTGGGGGAACTGGGAGTCTATCATGGAGCGCTCGCAGGTCAAGGACAATAAGACCATTGCGCACATCAAGCTCTTCTGCCGCATGTACGTCGAGGAGGCGCTAGAATCGGCGCACACTGAATTATTTCCGAATTTCATCGCAGCGCTCACGGTGCCCGCGGACGAAGATGAAACGTCCTTACCAGAGGATCAAGGCCGCGACTTCTTAGCATTCATCATGGCTGAACAGGGATTTGAAAACTTTGTGCGCGGGCGCGCAAACGATGATTTGGCGCGGCTTGAGCTCTTACAAGGTGGCATCAACGCGGTCGCTCGAGCCGGTGGCGCCGCAAACGCGCTCACGAGTATGCCGATTCCCGAACTCCACGCCGATCCTTTGTCAGACTGGTGGACCGAAGAGCACGACCGCGCGCTCGTCGTCGGCACTCTGAAGCACGGGTATGGAAAGTACGCAGAGATTCGCGACGACATCGAACTACCGTTCGCGGCAACTTTCGCAGGCTTGGCTGCACCTGAACCCTCAAAGAAGGATGCTAAGCGGCCGGACAGCCCGTTGTCTAAAGCACAGGACGAACTGCAACACAAAACAGTGGCGGAAGAGGCACCGGTCGAATGGATTCACGGTCGGCATTTGAGCAATCGCGTCAAGCGCGTGTTTAGCGTACTCGGAGGCAAATCGTACGAGCCGCCACCGAAGATTGAACGACCGCCACGAGAAAAGAAAGTCAAAGTCAAAGTTCCCAAGGCTCCTAAAGTGAAAGGTGCGCCTCGTACCGGCGGCGGTACGACGATTGAGAAGTTTCACAAGGCGCAGGAATTCATCAAGGAGCTCAAGCGCGACGCAAGCGGCGCGTTTGTCACACCCATCGGTCCCATGGGTGGCGTCACCATTGAATCGCTCGGCGAAGTGCGTTTGAATAAGCACTTTGTGTCAGAAAACTACATATTGCCCGTGGGATTCAAGACGACGCGCATGTATCCTCGCTTGGATAATCTCAATGATCGCACAAAATGGGAGCAAGAGATCTCTGTGAGCTCGAGCGGCGAACCGCAATTTACGCTCACGGCTGAGGAAGGTTGCGAACCGATCGTTGCGAAAAGCGCCACCGCCGCGTGGGCCGAGGTGTTGAAACGTGTCAAATCCGTGCGCGAAGCCAATGGCGAGGTGGCGAAAAAGACAGCCATATCCGGTCCAGAGTTCTTTGGGTATTCGCTTCCCAACATCCGCCTATTGATAGAATCCTTGCCAGGCGCAGAAGCGTGCGCGACAAAGTTTTCGTACATCCCGCTCGAAAAGGCGTGCGAGAAGACTGAACAAATTCGGAAAGAACGCGGTGAGTGCTCGAAAACGCCACTCGAAGCGGAACGCCCCGCAAAAGCTATGAAAGTGGACGCCTTCGCGTCCGAACTGGTGGAAATTGACTTATCGCAAGGATACGAAGAACTCACTGTGTTCGAGGACGATTTATTAGTTTAGAAGAAGCCACAATTGATATTATACACATTTACCGTTGATTACATTCATTTTCTTTGACATCCTTCAGCCGTGCAGTACAGTTGTTTCTCCGTGAGATCCTCGTTGAGTTCGGAGTCGACCACCTTGCCGCCAACGCGACGCAACCGTTCTCGCCGTCGCGCCGTCAGCTCAACGAGAAGCTGCGCCTCGGTGGCTTCAGCGAGACTTACGGTCCGTCCGTCCGTTATTTTCACGTCGGTGCTGACTTGTTCTACGTTGTCGATGCGTTTCGGCGCGCACTTTCCCGAAGCGATGGACGCCGCGCGCTGTTCCTTGGCGCGGCCTCTCCACTTATTTCGCGAGTCAATCGTTTCACCAATCATCTTCAAAATATCCATCGCTGCTGGGTCGAACAACGGACGCAAAGCGTTTCGCATGCTTGAGTACAGCGTCGGGAACACACCCTCTTCGCGCGCGAGGAGTTTTTTAATGTGGTTACGTTCCTTCGGCGCTTCGAAACACGCCGGGCAATTCTCGTTGATGACGGGCAAGCCAGCTTCGTAGGAAAAGTCACGGAGCATCTTTTCGCGCAAGTAAATTGCTGGTCTAATCACAGTCACATCGCCTTCATCAATCAAATATGACGCCTTCATCGTGCGCATCGTACCATTGTACATCGTGCTCATCAAGAAGCTCTCCACGCAGTCGTCTAAATGTTGCGCGAGAATGAGTTTGTTGTACCCATGCGTGCGACAACACGTGTACAATGCACCGCGTTTCATACGCGCACAAAATGCGCAGATACTATCGCCAGTCATATGCTCGTTCGCCATGGCCATGATGTTCTCGTCTAAATAGTGATACTCCACTCCGAGGGATTCCACGTACGGTATGAGCGGACGAGGATTAAACGCCTCTGTTCCAGGATCTACGGTGGCGCACGCCAACGTAAATCGATTCTCGGGTGGGCATCGCGACTGCAGCGTGAGCATGATGTGTAACATCGCGAGCGAGTCTTTGCCTCCCGAGAGACCGAGCAAGATCCGGTCGCCGGGTTCAATCATATCAAAGTCGCACACCGCCGCGTTCACGTGCCGCAAAAGCTTTGGGGACGGCTTGAAAAACTTGTTCTTATTTGTTTTGTTGTTGTCCTTTTTCGTCGGCGACGACGCTGTGGCGACGACGGCTTCGGATATCTCGACACTACTTTGTTCATCATCATCAGGCACTTCAAGCTGTACTTCTCGCACAGATACAGATGGTTGAATGCGCGTCGCGTCTTTCGCTTCGCTGATTCCATTCGACTTTTTCTGCGCAACCTTGGCGTCGCCGGTACACAGCGGTGCGGCGCGCTGCTGAATGTAACCACTTCGGATATTGCCAAACTGTTCATTTACGCGCAACGGGTGTTTGCGACTCTCTGTGCGATACTTTTGCCCGTGTGCGTTTGGTTGAGACTCTCTCGCGCCGCACATATTCGGCGGTTTCAACGCTCCCGCGATGGCGCCTGAGGGCGGAACAAACGTCAAGGGCAAAGTGCCATTCACTGACGCTTCAGGCAGCGCGGTCTGCAAAAGTGAAATAGCTTCGGAGGGAAACATAAACCACCGCAACGCATCGCCGCGCTCGACGCTCGTCGCGGCATCGCGCGCCACGTCGACGTCGTCGTCGCCGACGTAGCTTAGTCGGGATTCGTCGTCGTCTCGCCCGCCCGCGAGCATCATGCGTTCATCCGATGCATTCCCGCCCGTGTTTGGCATGCGCAACTGTCCGTTTTTCGTGCGTACTTCTTGCTCGCCGTCGCGATATTGTCCGCACGTTTCCAAGATGCGCAATCCGATGCGCATTTGCTCGCGTAACGCGGCGGCGATGTCGTCCTCTGATGGAATCGTCGCGTTCGCCTCCTCGTCGTCATCCGCCAATGGGAACTTCATATGCGCAAGCCACTTGCGTTCGGGAAAACTGCGCGCACGCGCGACGTGACGCCACTCGCCAGTCTTCGCATCCATGCGGTAGACTGGAAGTAATCGCCACCCGTGCGTTGCCACGGCGTGCACCGCGGCGAGCGTGTAATCAATTTCAGCATCAGATGCAAAATACGGCAAGCTCACTCGCGCAAACCCAGGACGAAGAACTTCAGCCTTATCTAATAAATGTGCTTCAATGGCTGCTGCGTCCTCGGGTGATAACCCGAGAAGTCTGTGCGCGTAAGGTCCGGCGCACGCGCATCCACCACGCGCTTGGATGCCAAAGACGTCGTTGAGCACGGCGCACGTAAACGAATAGTGCAAAAAACGGCTCTTCATCGTCCCGTCGCGTATAGCAGTCGCCGGTGCGCGCGCTAAGAATGATACAATGGGCAAACGCTTGGTGTACTCGCTCGCTTCGGGACCGAGTAAGCAAATGTTTTCATTCGTCGAAAGCGAGGCAAACATGCGACGTTGCAACGCGTCTTCGGCGGCTTCAATCACAGACGTTCCCACCGCCGCCTTTACCTGAAACGCCAACCCAGCGCGCACGCTACCAATGATATCTTGCGTGCCGCCTTCTTCGCGCTCGACGCGATTGCTTAAATATCGATGGTCATCGCTCGTGACGTAAAACACCGTACCTCCGCCTGGTTCGCTCGGAACCTCATTCGTGAACAACGCGCGCTTGGCAACTAAAATCCCAGGCGTACCCGGTCCACCAGGAAGTTTATGCGGGGAAATAAATACCGCATCTTTGTACACGAAAGGATTTAACTCGCCCGTGTCTGCGTCGAATACGACGGGATTCATGTCGATGCCGACGTACGGCGCCGCCGCCGCGTAATCCCAAAACGCCAACGCCCCGCCTCGATGCAACGTCTCCGTGATCAAATCGACATCCGCCCGGACGCCCGTGACGTTGCTCGCCGCACTAAAACTACCTATTAACGTCGCGTGGGACGAATACGCCTTTAGCGCCGCGCGTAACGCGATGACATCAACCATGCCAGTCGTCGCGTCCTCTGGAATTTCAACCACGACGGCGCAGCTCTCTCGCCACGGCAATATGTTACTATGATGCTCGTGCGGCCCGACGAACACCACCGGCCGAGCCTCTACAGGAGCATGTTCTGGTAACGGCACATGCGCCCCCAGCGCGCGACATAATCGATCAATCGCGCTCGTGCTTCCGCTTCCGGCAAACGTCACCACGTCGGCGTGTTTATCGCTGTATCCCACCCTCGCGTTCACGCACTGCGCAATCACCTGACGCGCCTCCTGTCGAAAACACGTCGACTGCGCACCAGTCGTCGATGTCGTGGTGTGCGTATTCGCATACGTCGGCAATACGCGCTCGCGTATCGCGCGCTCGACCGACCGAGACGCTCGACCGCTCGCCGTCCAATCCGCGTACACGAGCGTCTTCGTCCCGAACGCGCCCGTACACGTCGACGCGTAGCCTACCATATCGCGACGAACGCGCGCGAGCGTGTCCGCGACGCCTTCGCGCCCGTCCTCGCCGTCCGTGCGCGCGCGCACAGACGACGCGCCGTCACCAGCCGCCATCGCCATCGCCATCGTCGCTCGCTTTTGCTCTCGCTCGCGCGCGCGCCCTTCAAATCGCGCTCGAGCGTCTCGGTCAATCGCACCACTCCCTTTGTCCTCGCGAATGCGCGCG
>JACLAB010008040.1_pt1 | contig 12694 bp, 7 predicted proteins | sample 8027921 | NCBI WGS metagenome assembly JACLAB01 (sample SAMN15725117, study PRJNA655200) | protist metagenome | isolation source: fluorescence activated cell sorting (FACS) single amplified genomes of... | place: USA: West Boothbay Harbor, Gulf of Maine | collected 2000-07-19
GTCGTAAAATGAAACGACCACGTTGTCTCACTGAAAAAGACCGATCATAACGATGATTTTCTTTTCGCTTTATGTCATCCTCACACTACTCGCGCGTCTGTCTTCTTCACTCGCCGCCGGGGTCACATTTGGCCCCGTCGACGACCGACGACGTCAACCCCTAAAGTTGGATAAACGAGAAGAACTTGCTGCTCGTAGTATCACGGGGATAAGCACGGAGAAGACGAGACAGACCACCTTATGCGTCATCGGGGACGAGAAAGGCAACGTCGAGCACTTGCGGTTGTTAATAGACCAGTCCGAGAAGAGCGGACACGAAGTGAAGATATTCCAGTCCGAGAAAGATGCGATTGGGGGAATCAAGTATTGTTCTGCGCTTTTTGCGTTTCAGCGCGGCGACGTCGAGTACCGATTGAGAGATGAAATTGTGAGACTGAGCGAGGACGTGAGAGTGAATCACATTCAAGGGACAGATGTGTTGACGTCGAAGAAAGAGTTAATGGAGCTTGGGTTAGATTTTGTGCCGGAAAGGAGAGACGACGGCGGCGTTCCGGTAATACGGAAGAAGCCGACGCACGGCGGTGTCGAAGTGATGTTGAGTGGCGATACTTTGAAGAAGAGTGAATCCATATACCAAAGATATATCGATAACGCGTTGCATATAGATGGAATGCCGTTCGATTATGGCGCATACGTGTTTCTTTCGGAAACGCATTATTTAGATGGCGAAACGAAACAGGCGAAATTGACGTACGAGGTATGGAATGACGTCATGCTTCGGTTTGCGACGAATGGCCAGTTTGTAGAATCAACGTATACGAACGCGTGGAGTATGCCGAGTTTAGTGAACGCGTCTTCGCCGGGTGAAGACTTTCAGGCCAAGATGGCGTTCGCGAGGTACTTGGGCGAGGAAAAATCGAAAGCGCTTTTCGAAACCATCGATCGACGCATAGAAGATGCGTTTAAAGCAGCTCGGCCGTATTTGTCCAACGCGTTCACAACAACCGCTTTTAGTTTGTTACGATTTGATTTTGTCATCGATGACAACTATTTTCCGTGGTTGATTGAAGTCAACGCGTCTCCGAATATCAAGCCGTCCTCAAAAGGACAAGAGAAGATGCTTATTGAAATGCTCGATGTCGTGTCCAAGAAATTGTTCGCTTTAGAAGAAGATATCGTGTTATCACACGAACTGACGCGAGAAACAGACATCCGCAAGAAACGGTACACGAGAAAGTTAGCGCAATCGGAGTACACGGACGTGGACTGCGTCGTGAGCGATTGGACGGCGTACAAGCCTTCGATATGCGCAGATCCTTGCTACGCCTCCACGCACACGCAGGTTCGCTCTCGAATCATCACGACTCCCCAACGTGGCAACGGCGCCGCGTGTCCTCCAAATTTAATCCAAAGTCGAGAAGCAGATTGTCCGAACGAGTGCCCTCCACCAACGCCGCCTTCTCCACCGCCTTTGCCTCCACCACCTTCCCCTTCGCCGCCTCCCCAATGGAATTACGCAAACGAAAATGGCGCTCCAATCGTGTTCACAACGAGCTCGTCGACGACGAGCACTAGCAGTAGGAAGAAGAGTTTAAAACTATTAGTTTTCGTAGTAGCGTGTGTAGTCTTGTGATGAGGTACCAGTTGGTACCATGATGCGTTAACAACAACTCGTGTGGTGAACATTTTTATAAAAATGCACCCAACAAAAAATTAGGTAAGTACAATTTACATCGCATGAGGCCAATGTCTCGACCCTTGCTGCGTTCCTGGTTTTTCATCTCTTCTTTCTTTCCAAGTGGTGTACAAAGTCTTCTCGCGATGGTCGTTGGACCAGGCAAACTCGAATTTCCCGACCAAAATGCGATCACCCTCGCTGGCGCCGGCTTCCTTCAGCGCCTTTTCAATGCCACTCATTTTCAATACTCTCGCGAAACGTTTATAGCTTTCAAAGTAATCCCAGTTGGTCATTTGACAGAATCGTTCAACCGCGGTGCCTCTGACGACGAACGCGTACGGGGTATCTTCGACGGTAAAATCTTCTATGCGCGCACCGTCTGCCGCTCTTTTCGCTCTCGATTGTTCAATCTCGAGCGACTCTTCGCTCTCTAACCGTCTCGGACCTAACATTTTGTGTGTCTCGGCGACTTTGGACATCAGCTTGTCCACGCCTTCTTTCGAAACCGCGCTGATTTCAAAGCACTCCACGCCTTCGAGTTTTAACGTCTCTTTTAATTTCCTCGCGTTCGTTCTCGCTTGGTCGCTCACGTCGATTTTATTCAAAGCGACTAATCGAGGTTTGTCTAACATCGTCTCATCGAAGAGCATCAGTTCGCTCACGATGGCATCGTGCGCATGCAAACAGTCCTCCTCGGAACAATCCACCACGTGTAGCAACAACCGCGTTCTTTCTGCGTGCCTCAAAAACTCAAAACCTAAACCTAAACCTTCGCTCGCGCCTTCTAATAAACCCGGCACGTCCGCGAAGACCATTCGCGTGTAATCTCTTTCGACCAAGCCTAAGTTCGGGACGATGGTCGTGAACGGATAATCAGCAATCTTTGGTCGTGCGGCGGAAACGGCGGCTAACAGCGAAGATTTTCCTGCATTTGGCGCACCGATAACACCCACGTCCGCGACTAATTTCAGCTCGAGCTCGATCCATTTCTCCAAGCCTTCCTCGCCGAGTTCCGCTAACATTGGCACTTTGTTTTTACTCGTTTTAAACGACGCGTTACCTCTCCCGCCTCGACCACCAGCGATTATCGTCTTCGTTTCTTCGTGTTCCAACAATTCGCACAGCACCTCTCTCGTTTGCGAATCTCTCACGATCGTCCCGGCTGGTACTTTAATCTCCAAGTGATAGCCGTTTGCGCCGTTACATTTCGACCCTCCACCGTGTTTCCCATTCTTCGCTCGATGGTGCACTTTCTTCCGAAACATTTGCAACGAGTGCATATTCTCATCCGCGGTAAACGACACGTCCCCACCAATCCCGCCGTTCCCACCACTTGGACCACCATTCGGTACAAACTTTTCTCTCCTAAACGCAATCACCCCGTTCCCGCCGTTCCCGGATTTCACGTAAATCTTCGCCGTATCGAAATACCGCATCTCCGACGGCATTCCTTTCCCTCGTTCCATTTTTTTCATTTTCTCCTTCTCGTAATCGTAATCGTCTTCGAATTCCGCGCCTAACTGGTACATTTTCCCGCCCGGCGTGAACACGTTGATGTCGTCCTCGTCGTCTGAATCGTCGTATTCAATCGCGTCGTCTTCATCAAAGCTCTCTTCCTCAACATCATCAGAGCTTACGAATTCGCCCCAAGAAGAAGAGGCGTTCGTCGACCCATCCTCCTCGTCCTCGATTTCCTCTCCAAACTTTACCATTCTCCCTCCGTTCTTCATCTCCTTCTCTTCCTCTTCTCTCGTTTCGTCCCACTCGAAGTACTGTTTGAAACTGTTGTTGTTGCTCTCTTCCGCGTAAAACTGCGCGCGAGTGCGCATGGTTTCCGACTTTTTATCCGCCGCGGCTTCTAAACCTTCAAACCAATTTGTCGTTGCTGCTTTCGAAGATGACGACGATGGTGCCTCCACGTCGTTTTCTGAAGAGGACGAAGACGACTTCGATTCCATCACCTTTTTAGCCGCCGCCGGGGAAGAATTCTTCAATTTCTTCTTCTTCTTCTTCTCCTTATCGTCTTTGATGGGAGAAAGAGAAGGTTTCGCGCGACAGAGCACCGGAGAACAACAACGACTGCTGCTGCTCGTTCGGTAACGACTCGCAGGAGAGAGAGTCGAAAGAAGAAAAGACGCGCGCATGATGTGAGAGATTATTTGTGACGAGAACAGCTTCACTTAATTATTTTTAATGTACAACTGGTGTGTGTTTGGGGTGGATTTTCTCTCTCTTTACGAGAACTACTTCGATTTCTTTTCGTTCCCTTTCGTTTTCTTTTTCGAACCTTTCCTGGGTTTGATCCCCATGAGCTGCGGACTGTGATTGACGGCTTCGGCCCATCCGAAGGACGGGTGTCTTTCCCACCACCCGTCGGTGTCTTCCCAAACGTCCCAGTGGTCGCTTCCGTCGCTGGAGTGGCCGTATTTGCGCACTCGTCCGTCTGGCCAGTGTTCTTCTCCCCAGTCTTTGCTGACTTTGTGACCGTCGCGGTCGTTCCAGGTGGAGCCTTCGCGTTCGCCTTGACGGCCGTGAGAGGCGTAGGAACCCCATCGTTCGGACCAACGCTCGCCCCAGGAGCGACCGCTGCCGCCGTCTTCGCCGACGTCTCGATCTGCCCAAGAATCGTTCGTTTTCATGCAACCGCCGTGGCCGTCCCATTTTTCTTTCCAGTTGTGGTTCCATCGAGACGCGTGGCCGTCCTCTGGGATCTCGTTTTTACCGACGCACGATTTCTTGAAACATTCTCGGTCGACGACGCCGTCGCCCCAGTACGCCTCTCGCCAGTCTTCGTGCCATTCCGCGCCGCTCGCGTTGGCGCCCCATTTGTTCGCGGACCGTTCGATTTTTTTACTCGCGTCCGTGAAGAAACCTCGCGAGACGTCGGAACAGGAGATTTCAGACCACGATTCTTGCCAGACGTTGCCGTGACCGTCGCGTCCGGATTTTACGGCGCCGAGTTCTTTGTAATCAAACGCGTCCGCGGTGGACCACCACTTCTCTTCCCATTCGACGGACCCGTCCGCCGACTGCCCTCTCACTAACGTCCATTCGCAAACGCGCCCGTTTTCTAATTCGCTCGTGCCAGCTTCTCGCCACCATCGCGTGCCGTCGGAAAGCTCGCCGTGCGTTTCGCCATCTGCGCCTAATTCTCTCACCGCGGACGCGAATTCCGCTTCCGTCGGCGCTCTTTGGTCTGCTTCCACCTCGTCCGCTTGCGTCGCCGTTTGGCTTTCAAATGCCAGCGGCAACTCCTTCGTGCCTTTCGCTTGAACTTGAGACTGAAAATCTAAATTCAGCGTTTGCGTCACGCCGCGTTCGGCGACTTGCACCGCCTGTTCGATTCTAGTTTGCGTTTGCTTCTGTAATTTAGGCACCGGCGCGCCATCGGTATCGGATTTTTTCCTCTCCGGAGGCGTCCAAGACCAGAAATCCATCCCAGTCGCGTCGCCGTTCGCATCGTCGTCGATGTCAATGGAATGGTTAATCGAGTGCGCTTTCTTCTGCGCGTTTCTCAGCGTCCCTCCCGCCGCTCCTCCTCCTCCAGACACTCCAGATGCCACATTTGCTGCCGCATCGCTCACCTCCTTCAACGTCTTCGCCGCACTTTTCTTCACCGTAGATAACCCATCCTCCACAATTTTTTTCGCCCGACCAATCTCAATCGGCGACGTCACCGCCGACCGAGCTTGCGCGGCGTTCAGCGCCGCTTTCGCGCGTTCGATGGTCCCGATCGGCGACGCCGCGCGTTCGAACAAATCAATCACGTTGGCGGACTTTCTCGATTTTTCTTCCTGTTCTGAAGTCGTCGTCTGAATCGTCGTCGTCGTCGTTTGGGTCGCGGATGATGATGGTGATGATGAGAACGACGACGGCGGTGGTTTTGATGATGTCGGCATCAATCCCGAATCTCGATGTGGTTCTTGTTCTTGTTGTTCTTCTTGTTGTTCCGCCAAAGGCTTTGTTGTTTGGGGCAAAAAGTCCACGCCGTAAATCACGCTCGTCCTCTTCGGTGGCAACACGTCCTCCTCGCCTCCTCCTCCTCCTCTGTCCGAGGAAGGCGACGATAAAGACGACGGCGAGAAACGATGATGATAATGATGATGATTTTGCGCGTGCTTCCGCTGACTCCATTTTATCCTCTTTTGAGTGCACAAAGCGGCGGGGACAAAATGAACGACTTTAACAGCGACGAGGACGACACCGTTACCACCACCCATGATGATGCGCGTGGTAGTTTTATGTGTGCTCGTTCTTTTTCTTCTTTTACTTCGGCTTGGATCTCTCTCTCGTCTTCTCGAGCTCTGTTCTGGCGCGCGCGTAATCCCTTAACGAACATTTTGTATCTGAATAAAATAAATTTAGGGTTGATTAAATGCTGATGAATGTACGACGTGTATGTGCATACTTGAACTACAACTGAGCTAATGCTGAGTGCGCATGTGGCTTTGCAAATGAGCAAGTTGACGAAAAGCTTTATCGCAAACATCACATTCGTACGGTTTCTCGTTTGTGTGAATACGCATGTGGACTTTCAAATAACCAGAATCACGAAAACGCTTCTCGCAAACATCGCACTCATACGGTTTCTCGTTCGTGTGAACACGCTTGTGCCTTTTCAAACCTTGAGAATGACGAAAACATTTCTCGCACACATCACACTCGTACGGCTTCTCGTTCTTGTGAATACGCATGTGCCTTTGCAAATGACCAGAATCACGAAAACGCTTCTCGCAAACATCGCACTCATACGGTTTCTCGTTCGTGTGAACACGCTTGTGGACTTTCAAATTACTGGATTGAGTAAAACGCTTCTCGCACACATCGCATTCGTACGGTTTCTCTTTCGTGTGCGTACGCATGTGTGTGGCCAATTTAGATGGTGTTACAAACATCTTCTCACAAACATCGCACTCGTGCCCTCTCTTTCTCTTCACTCCTTTAGCAATAAAAGCAGTTTCTTCTTCTCGCATCTGGTGATTTTGCTCCACGACATCGTCGCACGGCACGCACATAATCCTCCATAATTGCTTCACGTCCTCGTCTTCTCCCTCTTCTTCTTCTTCTTCTTCTCCCTCTTCTTCTTCTTCTTTTTGTATCTGATGATTTGCCTCGACATCCTCATCATCAGGAATCCTCGAACGCACAAACACCAAAGGTTCTTCTTTCCCGCGTCCCTTCAAAACCGTCCTCGCGTTCACCGCTCTTTTCGGACGTGGATTCTTTCGCGGTCGTCGTCGCATGTTGTTATTGTTGTTGTTGTTCTTTCAACGCGTCGTCGTCGCAGAGTAGAAGAGGTTCTTTCTCAAAGCGTAAAGAGTATATAATATGGCAGTGTTTAAGTCTTGGAAAAAAAAAAATTGAGACGTTTCGCAGGAAATGAAGAAAAAAATTCTCAAAAAAAAAAAAATTTCTCCTCAGAACGAACCAAAAACACAAATCACTCAAAAACAACGAAAGTCTTTCCAAAATTCTGCTGTTGTTGTCTTTCTCTTCCGGTGGATGCTGAGAGGAAGCAGCTCGCGGTGTCTTCGTTCGCTGCGCACAAAGTCCTCCTCCTCTTTCATTTCCTCGTCTTTATCCTCTCCTTCGAAAACTGCGCGTGCTGCTTTTGCCAGCTTTTGTGCTCGAGGAGGACCGAGAACGGAAGGAACACGTTTTATTCCAAGTCGTCGTCATCATCGTAATCCGTCTTTGAACAACAACAGATTTTCCCCGAGTTTAAGTCTGTCCTCTTTGTCACCGCATCGGAGAACGAGAAGACCAACACCAGCGAGAGGTACGGAAGGGTTGTTTTTCGCGTCGCTTCCTCCCGTTGGTCCTCAGTTGGCGTCGTTTTCGGCGGCGGCGTCATCGTCTTTGTCTGTGTTCTCATCAACAACAACAAACATGGTGTCCGTGGCGTGGATAGTCGGCGCGGCTTCGATTGTTGATTTTGGCATCCAACTCGTCGGTTGGGCGATATCGAGCGCGATGAAAACGGAAAAGTATTACGATTTGTGCGGGTCCGGGGCGTTTGCCGCGGTCGCGGTTTCCACGTTTGCGTGCACGAACGGGGAACCTCGCGCGGCGTTGGCGACGACGGCGTTGTTGGCGTGGGCGATGCGCTTGGGCGCGTTTCTCGTCACGCGGGTGCATAAAGACGGAGGGGATAAAAGGTTCGACGGGATTAAAGAAGACCCGGCGACGTTTGGGATTTATTGGTTCATACAAGGGATTTGGGTGCTGGTGACGGCGATGCCGGTGATTTTGATCAACGCGAACGCGGTGACGCAAGGACCGTTGAGAGCTTTAGATTGGATCGGGTTTGCCATTTTTGCCGTCGGATTGACCATGGAAACGGTCGCCGATCAACAAAAAAGAGCGTTCAAAGCGGACGAGAGGAATAAGGGAAGATACATCGATAGCGGTTTGTGGAGCGTTTCGAGACACCCGAACTATTTCGGCGAGATTACTTTATGGACCGGGTTGAGTATGGTGGGGTTGTCCGGCGTGGCGAAATACGGCGCCGGCGAAATCATCGGGTGCGTCCTGTCGCCGTTGCTGGTGACGTTTTTAATCACGCAGTTGAGCGGGATTCCGTTGTTAGAGAAGAGCGCGGACGAGAGGTGGGGTAACGAAGAGGCGTATCAAAAGTATAAGAGAGAAACGCCGACGTTGGTGCCTTACATTGGGGGCAAATAAAAAATCTTACTTCCTCGCAAAAGCATAAAGTGTACACGTAACCAATTTTGTGATTACATCATCATCTAAGACGTTCTAATAAAAACTTGTTCAGTCATCTTTTACTACTCGCCGCCGCACGGCGGCGCGGTTATATTGCTGCTATTTTGTTCGGATGTAAACTCCCACGCTCTCCCTCTCGACTCTTTTTCAAGTTTCGAACGCGATTTTTGTGTCTTTTCGAGGACGTGTGCGCCAACCAATCGCGATCGCCGCGGAAAATTCGATCGCCGCACGCTTCGCACGCGCGTTCAATCCACGCGTCGTTGTTTTCCTCGAGATCAACAATAACATCGCGGCGAGTGCTCTTTTTCGTCGATGGTGCGTTTACGTCGTCGACAAACTCCTCCGTAATGAATCGTACCGCTCGGGAGACGACTTCGTCTTCCCAAAACGCGTTCGCCTTCGAGGACGAGGGCGGTGATGCCGCCAGCATCTCGTGCATTTTCGTCGCGTCTATTTCGATCGTCGGCGCGGAACGAAACTCGCTCGATTCTACCATGTTTGCAAACTGTCTGCGTTGGCGTCTGGCTAAACGTTTCGTTCGCGCGCACATTTTCTCGAATCGTGTTTCTGTGTCGTCATCTGTTTCGTCCAGAAACTCTCGAACGCCAATGGCTTGCGCCACACCTGTGTTTGATTTCGCGGCGGTCGGGTAGGTTTCGATGAACGTTTTAATCTCCTTCTCGACGCCGTCGTGGCGCATTCGCTCCAAGCGCGTCTCGAGCGTCTTTTCCAACGCCTCGTTCTCCGCGACCACGTGTATCACTCTCGTCACGGTAGGTGGAAACATCAGTTGTTGCTCGTTTTGCTGTTTTCGTTCGTCGTCGTTTGCTTTGTCTTTTTTGCGTTGAAATATCGTTGAAGGCAACAAACTTTCTTCGCCGTTTGCCTCTTCGGCTCTTTGCAAATACCTTCTCACGCGTCTCGCGTCTTTCGGATGCAGACGCGCGGCTGCTTTTGGATCCAATTCGCGCAATCTCTCGTGCATCGCTCGTCTCTCTTCCAAGGAAAGTATATCCACGTCGTCGTCGTCGTCGTCGTCATCGTCCGATGTATCCGGCATCGACGCCTCGCGTTCAGGTAAAAAAGTCTTCAACATGGCCGCTTTCGCGTAATACGGCGTACCGCCGACGCATACGACGACGCTCCTCTTTCCATGCCTCTTCGTCCAAATCTTCTCCACGATTTCTAAAAATGATGCACGAAACCACCGCACGTCTTTTTTCTTTGTCTTTGTCTTCTTCTTCGTCCTCGTCTCCTCCTCCTCCTCAATCCCAACGACCCCGAACAACTCGTGCACCACCTCCCCTCTCGTCTTCTTCTTCTCCTCCTTTTCCTCTACCAAAACTCGCGCGGTCGCGATCGGCAGTTCCTCGTGCACTTGCAACGCGTCCATGTTCACGATCGTCACCATCTGGTCATCGATATCGTCGTCATCATCAGACTTCTTCTTCTTTACCTTCTTTGTCTCCGAGTTCGTCGTCTCCGAAAATGAAGATTCCATTAAAATCTTCACCGCGATATCTTCCGCGACCTTCGTCTTCCCGACACCGGTCGAGCCCAGGATAAAAACCACCCTCCTATTCTTATCGTTCTGCAGTATCATCGTCGCGTCTCATTATTATATTTCGCGTCTTCTCAAAGAAGAGAACAAACAAACGTAAGTGTGTTTTTGTGACAAAGCACAGAAGGAAGAAAAATGAAAAAAAAAAGAGAGAGAGAAAAGAAACCTGTCTCTGTTAGGGTTTAAGACCCTAAACATAAAAAGCAGAGATCAAATTTTTCCTCCTCCCAAACATCATCATCACATAAACTACGTTTGAGGGAGCGCGTTGTTGTCTCACCACCACCCCTTTCTTCTCTTTGCTTTCTCCTTTTTTGTTGTGTTTTGTCGTCAGAGAGACGACGACGACGACGTGGGAGGAACGACTTTTTTGAAGAGAGAGGTGGTGGGGTGGTATTTGTTGTCCTCCTTAAAGAAGAAAGAGAGAGAATTTAGAGCCTTTCTGTGTTTCTGTAGTTTAGGGTTTAGGTTTTAGAGAGCACCAAACATGGAGGAGAAACGCGACGTTCCGATCGAATTCCGCTTGGACGCGCTGGAAGAAGAGCTCTTCCGCCTCCACGAGGACGTTCTGGAAGCAGAAAATGTTTCTTGGTTACCGAGAGGGCATCACGCGCAACAACTGCTTTCGGAATACAACAATGGGTTCGGGATGATGATGATGATGATGATGCAACAACGAGAACAACAACAAAAACGTAAACGAGATGACGATGGAGGAGATTTGAAGGATGACGACGATGCTTCTCATCATCATCATCGCAGTAGACATGGTCGAGAGAAGGAGCGTAATGGGAGGAATTTTTATCATCATCGCGGAGAAGGAGGAGCGGCGACGTTGGCGTTGCAACGCGCGCCGTACACGCTCGCGGAAGCGCACGGGGTCGACGAGATGGAGAAGAAAGCCTCGGCGAGAAGTAGTCAACCTTCGTCTTCTTTTCCAGCTAAGAAGAAGAGCGGGGGTAGTTTTAAGAGTAAAAAGAAGAGTTTCGGGAGCTTTGGCAACTTGGCCGGCGCGGCGGGCGGCGGGAAAAGTTTTCAAGGAGGAGGAGGGAAGAAGAAGAGCGCTTTGAAGCAACACAAAGGAGGCGCGCCGACGATGCTGACGAAAACGAAGACGTCCTCGTGGTGGAGGTGGGCGGAGGAAGTGTTTCGGAGGGTCGGAGCGAACGATGTGGCGAGAGTGTTGCCGACGAAGAACTGGAGAGACGACCAGGCGTTGAAGATACCGCCAATTGGGAATAGGAACGGGATGATGATTTTTGACTACGACAACGGCAACAACAACGAGGAGGGGGTGAACGAAGAGGAACGGTTGAGGAGAGCGGCGGCAGGAGCCGCGGCGACGACGAGTGGCCAACAACTCCCACTCCAACACCAGCAAGCGCCGGCGCTGGGTGCGGCGCCTTTACTGCTTTTACAGTCGCCTTTTGACGCGTTCAAACCGCTAGGGGAAGAAGCGACGAGAGCGACGCAGTCGTTTGACTGTTTGCAAAGCGACGAAATTCGAGAGTTGTGTTTTGCGTTTTTAGCCATGTCGAGAGAAATAGGAAGTTTGTTGCGGAAAGAAAGCGACGACGAAGAAGACGACGAAGATGACGATGAAGATAAAGAGGACGAGGACATCGCCGCGTCGTTTTTGGAAGATATTTTCAACGGCGACAAACAAGCGCGCGATAGATGGATGAAAGCGCCCGCAAAGAAAGTCGCCTCGAGGAGTAGCTCGAGGACAAAGCTAGCGTTAGCCGCGCAAGAAGAGGAGAAGGAGCTGACCGAGGACGATTTAATCGTCATGCGTGCGCGGATATGGTTATCGGAGATTGTGGTAAAAATTGTCGAAAGACGAAAACAAGCCATCGAGAACCACGGGAGGAAATTTGATAAAGATGTGGTCGTGGTGAAGGATACGAACAACGCGGGTGTTGGGTACGGAGCTAATGCGAAGTTGATGGGCGCGACCGTAACGAAGAAACGCAAAGGCGCGGCTGCGAAGAAAGGCAAGAAGAGCGCGTGGACGACGAAAGCGAAACAATTGAAGCAACAAGAAGAAGAAAAACAGCAACAAGAACAACTGTTGCTTCTGCAACAACAAGAAGCGCAAATAAAGTTGGAGGAAGCGGAGAAAGCGAATGCGCGTGGGATGAGTGGATCTTCTTTCATGGAAACGAAAGAAGAAATACTCGCAAAGAAGGTACAACTCGAGAATCGCATTCGGGCGACGTTTGGCGCATCCGGCGATCACGACGCGGTGGAGCGCATAGCTCTGGGCGAAGCCGCGCACCCGCACACTCTACAACTCATGCAAACGGCATTCACAACGCCCGAGTTTACCGCAACCATAGAAAAGGAAGAAGAGACGCCCTCGAGACAACGAAAGATACCGGCGGGAAGAAGAGGAGCTAAAGGAAATAAGAGCGCGTCGAAGAGAGCGAAAGCGTGCGCTTTGTGCGAAAAAGGCTCGGATCACGCCAAGGCAACTTGTGGGACGGATGAGGCGCAGTTTCGGTGTGAAAAGTTGCGCGAACGCATCAAAGATGAAATTATGGAGAAGAAGCGGAAGGTAGAAGAGGCGCTCGAGGATGTCGCAGCGGAATGCGCGGAAGAAATGAAAGAGAAAAAGTCCGCCTCGAAAACGAAGAAGCGGAAGAACGAGAAAACGCCGGCGCGAAAAGGAAGGAGTCACGAAGAGACGACGACGCCGAAAGTCAACAAAACCCTCAAATCACCAT
>JACLAB010001334.1_pt1 | contig 12691 bp, 8 predicted proteins | sample 8027921 | NCBI WGS metagenome assembly JACLAB01 (sample SAMN15725117, study PRJNA655200) | protist metagenome | isolation source: fluorescence activated cell sorting (FACS) single amplified genomes of... | place: USA: West Boothbay Harbor, Gulf of Maine | collected 2000-07-19
TGAATAAATTTCTCCATGCTCTTCAAGCGATCACCTTCACCAACAGCATCACCAGTCGTAAGTGCACTAGTAATTGCTTCATTCAGTTTTTCACGACGCAGCTCAGGTTTCAGTGAGTGTTGTTCCATTAATAATAAATTTGCCGAGAAGGAAACGTGACTGTAAATGTTTTGTCTGAGTTTTGTTAAATCTCCAAGACGCATTTTCAGTTGCCTAATATTGATCTCGTTGCGGATATAGTTTCCATTTGATAGTTTAGGAGGTTGAAAAGTTGATGTCAAAGGAAAATTTTTCATTTCTTCGATCACTTTTACAAGCAAGGTATTTTTTGCAGCTACATTAGCATGCGATTGACACATACGTAAAATTTCTGGCATATTTTCACTCATACTCTTCCTCAATTCTGTGACCACATCAGTAAAAGACAACTTATCGAACATACTTTCAACCTCCAGATATGACTCAATAATTTTTGATAACATTGACATGACACGAATATCAGAGCTATACAGATATGGTTCAGCGACAGCCCATAAATTTGACGACTGTGTAATAAATGCAGATCGTTCTACAGAATCTAATTTGGCAGAATAATCGAACAGAGTTTCAATGATGTCTTTGGCAGGATATGTTGCATTTGTATCGCTTCCAATTGCCTTTTTGTATTCTTTGTTCAAACCTAAAATTTTGTCAGATAGAGTAGAATCGATACGTCCCCTTAATACTGACATCGCTTCCTCTAGTTCATAATAAGGCGTCATTGGATCAACAATAGCGTTCATGAGAGTCGACAACGAGTTATCAATATCTTTTTCAGATTGGGGAAAACCAGCCAGTACGGACTCCACGTCTTTTTCTGCTTCACGACGTTGCAAGTGAGGACGATGCTTATTGCTTGAATCTTCATCAGCAATGAAAGTAAGGGTACCAGGAAATACATCAGCTTTTATTACTTTATCAGGATTATCCAGCGTCACCAATGCAATAATGTCACCAGCACCTAAAGCAGCACCTTCGCTTATTTGAAAGTGGACAGTTCCTGCTTCTTCGGTTCTTAATGGCATGTACATTTTCATGACTTCAACTTCAGCATATGGTTCACCTTTTTCCAAGTGAGAACCATTTTCAACTAATTGTTTGCTAAATTTACCTGCACCTGTTGATAGCAATTTCGTCGGGTCATACTCAGGAGTAAACATACAAGTATGTCCATCTAGAGTCAAACGTGTTGCACCACCAGTTTCATTTTTTGAATATGCCAAGTGACTTTTTCCTGCGACATTCATTAAATATCCACCATCCGCTAGAGGCCGAACATGTATCTTCTGTGAGCTCTTATTACAATATACAATAACAGACTGTGAGCTTGTCTGAGTTACGGTTGTCACATATTTGATATTATTGAAAATTAGATCCACGTTCACTTTAGGATTCAATTTATCCTTTGAGGGAACTTGACCAACCTTAATGTTATCAATAAAATCTTTATCCCTCGCTTCAAAATATTGATATCCTTGAAGTGCGGCACCCGAAACGGCTACAAGATTCGCAGGAGGGGAATACTTTAAACCCTCTTCGATAGATATTTTTTTGTGATTTGCTAATCTTCCATCAAGCCAATCTGTGTCAATGTTGTTGTTAACGAAATCATCAGATTGCATTAATTTGATAATATATTCCGTGGTAGTACGAATATCACCTCGTATTTGCAATTCTTTTAAAGCTACAATGCATGCGTTACGGGCACTTTCTCTATCAGACCCACAAGCAAAAATGTGACCAAATTGTGAATCAGCGAATTCATGAACTGAGCCACTGCTATCGACGGAAAAATAACCCCATGCATCAATGCTTGACATAAATTTCAATTCATGAATATCACCTGAAGTAGGCTGGAATGCAGATTCCGGATTTTCTGCAGTGATTCGTACAGCAACACAATGTCGCGGGTTTGGAACACGTTCTGTATATTCGTAATCAATAGTATCATTACCGTTTTGATTTCTTCCATACATTTTACGAATGCCTCCAATACGATGAAGTGGAACACCCATTGTGACCATAAGCTGGCAAGAGGGCAAGTTCAACCCCAGAATGTTTTCAGTTACAGGATGTTCTACTTGTAAACGAGGGTTTAATTCAAGAAAAGCAAACTCTTGAGTTTCTTCAAGATACAAGTATTCGACAGTCCCAGCATTGCAGTAGCCTACCGTTTTAGCAAGAGAAACTGCTGCATTTTCCATCCTTTTAAAAACATCTATAGGTGCTGCAATTGGAGGCCCTTCTTCGATAATTTTTTGGTGTCTTCTTTGTACACTACAATCACGTCCGCTTAATGCAATAGCATCTCCATATTTATCCGCAAGCAATTGAACTTCTAAATGCCTCGCTTTTTTTGCCATTCTCATGACGAAAATCGGAGAACCAGGAATTTCAGCTTGAACTTGACGAAACATTGTTGCAACTTCTTCAGGTTTATGAACTTTCCTAATTCCTTTACCTCCTCCACCTTCACTTGCTTTAATCATGACTGGATATCCAATACGATTGGCACAATCAAGAGCATCTTCGCCACTCAAGACATTAGCTTTTGCGTAGGTTTCACCAGTTATACCTTCTTTTTGATAATCAACACGAATACTATCACCATTCCAGCCAATAACAGGCACACCAGCAGATTGGGCAATTATAGTTGAACCAATTTTATCACCTAGTGCATACATAGGTTCAGCAGGTGGGCCAATAAAACTGACTTTGTGTTTTAAACTAAGAAGTGATGTTGGTAGAGATGGGTTTTCACTCGCATGTCCCCATAATGGCATGACCGCATCAACCATATTACTTTCAGCAATTTGACAAATCAAATTAATGTTAGCATAATTGTTATTATTGCCACCACCAGGTACATCGACAACTTCATCTGCAAGTCGAATATACTCAGCATTAGCACGCATGTCTTCAGGTGTTGCCATGACAACAAATTGAATCTAGATAATAAAAAACAGGGAAATATTAGAAAAAATCATTGTAATCACAAAACCAAAAGCACAAGGACATACATAACCGCATGCATACAAGAAAGTATTATAATAGAACATGCATATATTTCAATCCAAAAGTAGAACGCACCATTCGCTCATTACCAAAGGTCTCGTAGGACCAACGCCTGATCGAACGGATAGCTTTAATAGCACCAATACCATTATTTGCAATTAAAATCTTCTTAATGGCATGATCTCCACCAGACCATTCGATGAATTCTTCAACACTCTTAAAGAAAGTGTTCGTCATCTCGTAATCTCAATAAAGAAATAGTCTATGAATGGAAAGATATATCTTGCTATGAATTAACACAAAACCAGAAACAACTTTGTGAACGCTTCAAAAAAAACGGTACTAGTACTTTGTTGTAATGTCTTAACAGAGAGACCTATCTAAACGAGAAGTAAGCTCTGAATTCCAATTTTTCGGAAGCTGTCATCATGCGACCTTCGATCGCTTGATATATAGCACGTCTGAGTCCCTCCTCATAGATTACCGTATCTTAAAAAAAATATCATACTCCTCTAATACATTGCATCGCGCCAGAGAACCTCCTGGATGCCTAGTACATCTGTCTCGTGATGGCATTGGAGTGTGCTTAATGCTATTAGATCTTGTAGTCTATCCAAATTTATGCGATTTTATCAGGCTGCGGCGACATCAGAGTTATTTGGACACATCAAAGAATCACCACAGAATGGAACTTAAACCGCTCTACCCTCGAACTGCTTACGGCATAGCTAACTTGTATGCTTATCGGATAGTTGCAAATTATGGCCAGACTAGGGATATGCTCTGTTGTAATGGTATACTATTCAATCATGAATCTCCTCGTAGAGGAAAAACTTTCTTGACTCGAATATTACACGAGCAGTCGAACGCATAAAGCTTGGAAAGCAAGATACGCTATATTAAAGTAATTTAGATGCTAAACGTGATTGGGGTCACGCAAGAGATTATGTTGAAGGCCTGTGATGTATGTTGCAGGCGGATGAACCTGATGATTTTGTTCTTGCCACAGGTTTATCGCACACAGTACGCGATTTTGTAAAGAAAGCACTTAAAGCTGTAGACATAGATGTTATTTGGTCAGGCGACAGCGGATCCGTTGAAGCGCAAGGTGTAGGTGCTGCTGACCCTAGCAAAGTTCTAGTGAAGGTGAACCTAAGTTCTATCGATCAGCAGAGAATGTAATTGTCGGCGACCCTCAAAAGTGAGTGCTCTATGAAATGACTGTCAAGCAATTCATGGACCAGTGAGATACTTATTTTTTTCTTTCACAATTTCTTTTGCATAATTGTAAACCATAGTATGTATTCAAGGTATAGGTGCGTGTTCTCTATCCCATATTGTTCACGCTTGCGGAAATCGTATTTATTTTTGTAGTTATAAATCAGGTGACTGCATTTAAAGCAATTATGCGTCATTTAATTCATCCCCTACACAATACTAAACGTGGCTTCTTTCCCGCAAGTGTCCTATATACAATTTAATCTTCCTTATGTTGCAATAGTAAGTCATTCACGCCCTGCGCTTTCCCAGAAGCATCAGATAGCGGGACCGAAACAGATGATTTCTCTCTATGCATTTCGCACGATAAACAAAACCACTCCCCTTCTGGTAGTTTATCCAGTCCAACTTGCTTTAAAGGGAATTTTTCATCGCATTTATGACAGGAGATGATGCAATCCGTGCAGTACCATTCCTCGTTTTCATCATTGTCTTCAATGCCCATCAACGTCTTCGCAAATTCCCTTTCACAACCATCACATAAGATCGTACACTGCTCGCAGTACCATTTAGCCCCCTCGGACACGAACCCACTTTCTCCCTGGCTGAGTTCGAATTTATCATCGCATCCACAGCAGTGGATGTAATTCCCCTTGTTTACCTCATTTGATAAATCATTTTCTACAGGTTTTCCACCTGACTCTTCGCAGACGATTTTTTCTTTTTTTCTTTTAGGTTTAGAGCTACTCTTCTCTCTACTTCTCTTTCCTGCTTGTGATTTGTCCGCGCGAATTTTGTTCTGATGAGCCTTGGATCTCTCACATGAGTGTGCAATTTTCTTATGTGAGTTGGTACATTTTTCACAAGTTTTCTTTTTGTTGGGATATACCTTTACATTCACATTCACTTTTTCCTTTGGAAAGGGTTCTTTGCCTTTACCTGCTCTGATGTCATCTTCCAGAATCTCTTCTCCAGGCTCCGTGAGTTTCATACCAGGAATAGTGGAAAACACTTTTCTCTTTCGCGTGAGATTGGCTTTGTCAGTCTTGTGAATTTCAGTATTTTCGATGAATTCTTGTTTCTGCTTAGCTTTTTCTCTTAGGACTGTAGCTGTAGCGATCATTTTGCCTCTAGGTTTACTGTTACCACCAGTACTTCCTTTCGTACCTTTAACATCCCTGTCATTTCTCTTTAGCTTTGCGCAAGCTTCGCAGAACCATTTCACGCCATTAGGCGGAACATTGACATGCCCTGACATGCTTAGGGGACATTCAGCATCGCATCCGTCACAGAGCAGGATTGGTTCTTCATCTTCGCGCAGTTGAGCTGCATTTTCATTAGCCCCTCCATATTGCTTGTGATAGTCTGCCATTGTGATTGCTACTTCTTCCCCTTCCTCTTCAGTCCCGTTCTTTTCTTTTGTTCTTTCGACCTCGATGTCCTCAGCAGAATCGAAAGAGATGCTGTCAGCAATGGCAGTGGTATCCGCACTAATAGCACTGCTAAGTGGATTTGTGGCTAGAATGGAGTATGAGGCCTGAAGCGCATGCAGAGCTGCTGAGCTCTGTGGGGCTGATCGGGCAGCATTGCCATCAGGAGCAGAAGCAACAGCAGTACTAATAGTAGTAGTGTTAGAAGATTTGGCGATCCGACTCGTCCTAGTAGTCGAGTTGGCAGGTTTGTCCTCTTTCTGTTTTCCAAGTAACCCCGTTGTGCCTCTACAGCTCTTGTAATCGTAGAAGCTCCGCTCTTCAAGGGTCAACACTGCGTGCTTTCTACCACCCTCTTTAAACATGAATGTTTCGCTACGTAGTTCTAATTTCTCAAAATTTTGAATGCAGTGATGACAAGCCATGTGTGTTGTTGATCCTGAAAATTCCCACCCAGATCTGGGCTTGTCTAGTGCGACGTATCTGTGAGTATCATATTGTTTAGCATACTCTGTCGGACAATCGCCACATAATGAAATTGTGCAATACTTGCATGTGAATTTAATTGATTTCTTTTTCGCACTCTCTCCACACACAGTGCAGAATGTGCGTGGGCAATGCCACACTTGGGCCTCAGGCATCTCATAACCAAGGCAGTATGCGTGGTACACCTTTCTACAGCGAATTTTTTGTTGGCTACTGCTGGACATTTGATTCGTTTTCGAGTTGTATTTGGTACAATAATCACACTCAATAAGATCCCCTCCATCTTTGCATAAAAAACAATAGTCCTCACTGTCTCTTCCAATATCCTGATATGCCTCTTTACTTCTCCTATCAATATAATCTGCATACTGTTTAAAAAAATCAAGTTCATCCATGTCTGTACTGACAGGCAATGGAACGTGTGGGCCAAAGTCTTCACTTTTTTTCTTGGATGAAGAATAATGCTTGGGCTCTTTTTTAATCTTCTTTGCTGTAAGAACTTGCTTATCATTAGCTGCTGCTGTAGGTTCGTATCTTTTAATAGCAGTGCTAGCATTTTTACCATTTAGAGCATTGCGACGGACAGGCAATGTAATCTTCAATGACCCTGTATCTTTGCCTCGCTTTACTTTACTTTTTTCAATATTCACATCATTTAAGTCTTGGTCTAATATGGACTCACAGGCAGGGCAGAACCAGTTTCCCTCGGGTACTTGTGTTAGCCCATGTCTAGACCATGGGAACTCCCCCTCACAGCCATCGCAGAGTATCATACAGACGTCACAGAACCATTCCACGCCATCAGGTGGTACACTGGCAAGCCCTGACATGCTAAGGGGACATTCAGCATCGCATGCATCACAGAGCAAAATTTGCTCCTCTGAAGGAATAGTGCCAATCTTTATGGACATCCCATTAAATTCCTGAGACTTATTTGCAGCGTCAACGTGCAGCTGCTTTTGCATCGAGGATTGTGATGTGGCTTTAGCTCTAGCAGGTCGACCGTTTGCATTTGTACTGATACTAGAATTATGACGTGCTACATCCGCGCCTCCGTCCATACTCCGCCCTGCTTTGTTCCTGCCTTTAGCTTTGGAATCTTCTCCTCTGTCACTGACCCTCGAAAATCGAATGGGTAACTGCATTGATTCGATATCTTCATACCTTTTGGTTGGCGGATTCTGTAGCCGGTCTCTCCAACCATCTACGGCACCAAGACCTAGCTTTTTTGGTATAGTTGCACCCCCCGCCAATACCCAATTTTTCTTGGGAACTACCATCTGTCCTAAATCGTGCTTACAACACATGCAATTCCACTCCTCTTCCGTCTCCAACGCATTCAAATCCTCAACACTACACGATCGTCGCAAACATGGCCTACAATAGGAACGCACGCACGTTGAGCACATGGTCAGCTCATCTGGGGTATCGGAACAAATAGCGCAGAGCTCCTCGTTTTGTTCACCTGGCAATATCAGTCCATTCTCCGTGTCCAGTTTGCTTCTATAGTCATCCCAATTAACTACACAAGGCATGCACATGAAAATGTCTGCTCCACTGAATGTCTTGTTCACGTATGGATGGTACATAAAATCAAGGGACGGACACTCTGCTTTTTTGCTGTCACAGAATACACAACACAGATATTCAATTGCCGAGAAAGAAGAAACATTTATACCAGAGCTATTACTGCTATTAACAATTTTGGAACTTTTTGTTATAGCGCGTTTACTAGGAGAGCGCTTGATAGTAGCCTTGCTCTTCGCATCATCAATATGATACAACGCTTTGAAATCCGCAACTGTTGGTGCTTTCCCTTTCGTAAGCATATACTGATACAACAGATCAAGCTCCGCTTTGTTGGGAAACTGTTCCCTGGCCTTTCTGAAGTGTTCATCTATTTTTCCATTGACTACATCCAGGTTATTTAGATCAAGGCCGCTGTACACACCAGCCCAATATACATCCCTTGTTATGATTTGCAGTCTCAAGGAAAGATCCGTGATCTGCGTCAATTCTTCTAAAAGTTCTCCAAACATATCCAATTCCTTGTCACATCGCAGGCTTATGTAATGTCCTCTTTCCGAACAGTATATCAGAGTTGGTGGATTTACGCGAATTGAATGCCTGGAATAGGTCGCCCCATCGTGATAAGTCAGCGTTCTGTCCAGCGAAAAAAGCGATGGAAGACGTAGTAATTGCACATTTTCTATATCTTCTGTAAATCCCAGAATTCCTAACCTCCTATTACGCTCCTTGTTAACAGTATCATCACAAGCATTGTTACCAGAACTGGAACTGTTGCCCAATACACGATTGACATTATTACTATTATCACTTGTAGTATTTTCAGATGGCGAATAAGTCTTCTCAATATCAGACTGTGGACTCGTTGTATTGCTTATCACAACTTCCATACCTGTTGCGTTGTCCGTTAACAAAGAGGAGGAGGGCTCGAACGGTGAGATTCGTTGTGCGTGTAAGAGTTCGCGTTCAGCAGAAGACTCAACAGGATCAACGCACTCATCTGAGCCTTTGTTAGCATCAATATTCACGTTGTAGCTACTGCTGCCATCAACGCTGGTACAAGCCCTTTGGGCCTCATCCTCGATAGTGGGTCCGTGCTCTATATTTTTTGAAGGACATTCATCCGGCAAAAAACGAATGAAGTAATTAGTCTCGCTGGTACTGTAAACTGCAATCTTGCCACTTTGCAAATGTGTGATCTTATTGCTCTCTTCATATAAAATGTTTTCTTTAGCATCATTCACATCTACGTTTAAGGTACTTCCGGATTGCTTGAATCGCTCCCACGTTCCCCCGATCGTAAATGATTTTGGTCCTCGCATTTCTTGGGTGCTGTAGTCAATATCAGCCCAATCTCCTATATCAGAGGCTTTGCTTGTTGCTGTAGATGCACCTTCCGCTGAAAAGTAAAGGGAATTTCTGACCGTGACATTATTACTGCCAGTCCTTGACCTCAAATTTTCCACATTTACAAGATCACATGGAACTTCATACACCATAGCGGGATGGTCTTCGTTCGTCATACTAGATGATATCTCTTTTGTCCTTCTAGTCTGAACTTCTCTATTTAGTTCGTTGTCTGGATTTTCAGGATCATGATCAACGCTGATCAATAGTAAAAACAGCGCAAATATTTGCGTTAATGAACTCTCCACTTAACACTCATAACACATTATTCAAACACACTTGGTCCTATGTTAACGATTGTATTCTGAGATATCACAAAATCGCCTGCTGCTGTTCTTTTTTTGGGTGAGAGTGCGTAGAACGTTCGCTTTTGCACAGATTACGATCTAGGCATTTTTTTTTCAAAGGTGTAAAATAAAAAAGTTCGACACGTTTGGTCTTGTGTTAAAGGTTGTATTGTGAGATATAGCAAAATCAACTGACTGCTAGTGGTTTAATCATAGAATGAACAACAGCAGATCTCACAAAGGCAGCTCCGAACTGAGATCGAGGTCTAGAAGTAGTACTAGGAGCTCTCTCAGATCGACTTCAAAAGATACAAGCTCTTCTTCTTCACCGCGTTCGAAATCGTCGACCCCGGGTAAATATAAAGAGATGAGGAATGACACGTCTAGTAGATCAGAAAGCCGCGACAGACTTACTGACGAATTGGAAGCTGGCGAGGCACCACGATCGAGAGGAGGGGTGAATCGCAATGACGGTGACATGTCACCTTTACTCGGAGAAAAGGAAGAATCAGCAGACATCAAGGTTGTTAAGTCAACTTCATTGGGTACATCAGATAAGTTGTCCATGGGCCTATTGTTTGTCTTATATGCTTTGCAAGGCATCCCTATGGGCTTATCGACTAGTCTTCCTTTAATCCTCAAAGAGCGAGGCACAAAATATGATGATCTCGCATTATTTAGTTTAATCAGCATGCCATTTTCGATGAAACTGTTATGGGCACCGATTGTCGATAGTTGTTTCATTGAAAAAGTGGGCAGGCGAAAGACGTGGTTAATACCGGTACAACTTCTTACAGCACTATGTCTTATATTAGGCTCTCCGTACGTAGAGGCGTGGCTAGGAGGGGAAGTGACAGAGCATAACCCTTTACCGCCAAATGTGAAGTACCTCACGGCTTTTTTCCTGTTGCTGTACTTCCTTATGGCTACGCAGGATATTGCAGTAGATGGATGGGCACTCACCATGTTGAGCAAGGAGAACGTCGGATATGCGAGCACTTGCAATAGCGTCGGTCAAATGTTCGGGTTCTTCCTCAGCAACCAAGGATTTATCGCATTTTCGGATCCTCACTGGTGCCATACCTTTCTTGGCCTATCGAAAGGCACCACTCTAGTTTCCTTGTCCTCGCTCATGAGCATCGCCGGGTGGATTTTTGTCATTGTTACAGTGCTTATCTGGTTGTTCAAGACCGAGGAACCTCTTTCAGCTGCTGATGAGCCTGATGGACTATGCTTAACATACAAACACGTATTCTCTATTGCAAAGTTGAAAAGCGTGCAAACCATTATGTTTGTACTGTTGACAGTGAAAGTGGCATTCGCCCCTGCTGATGCCGTTATGGCACCTCAGCTGCAGGACTATGGTATGCCCAAGGCGGATATCGCAACGTTTTCTCCCATAATCCTTGTTATGGGTCTGGTGCTACCAGCCGTAGTGGCGGAGTGGGTGATCAGGGACCCAGTCAAGATGATACAGAAGGGTATTGTGTTGAAACTTGTCACGTCATCGCTAGGCTGGCTTGTGGTACGTAGATGGGGTACTGCACACATCAGACGGGATGGTTTATAATCTGAATCAGTTCAACTTTGAATTTGTAGAGTCACTACTCAACTAATTTTATTTGTTATAGGTACGGGCTCTAAAGCACTTGCTGATCGTACTTAAAACAATCACTGACCCTTCCCGCACGTACGCCCATGCCTCAATACTTGCAACTAACAACGATATTACTACCCACAGGTGCAAGCCACCCCGGCCGCGTACGATGGAGGACATACGAGACCATCGGTACCGTATATGGGGGCTCTAGTCGCTGTTATGATTGGCCATGAGATAGCGCAGACTTTGATCTACGTGTCTTTTATGTCTTTCTTCAATCGGATTTCAGATCCTACAATTGGAGGCACTTATATGACATTCCTCAATACGGTGTCTAATCTCGGTAGTAAGTGGCCTAACAGCCTCGCTCTATGGTTGAAACCCCGTTGTGAAAACCTCGTGGACGGCCTGGATGGGTATTCAGTTGAAATGATCGGGGCGTTAACCTATGGGGTCATGTGGATCTACTTTTTCAGCGGGAAAATGCAGGCTCTTGAGAGATTCAAAGGCAAGGACTGGCTGGTATCTAATAGAGGAAAGAAGAAATAAAGCGTGACCCTCTTATTAATACTAAAAGTTTGTATTGTTGATGCATAAATAGTATTATTTTTTACTACTCATAATTTTCGTAAAACATTGATTTCTTTTTTCTTTACGACTTGCTTTTGCTTCCCTGTACTGTATATAGATCGTCTCTCTTCTGCTTCCAACAGGGCACATTCTGTCTCATGACAGTGCATTCTTTTAAATCCAGATCAGCATAAATGTTCGCAGGTTCGTGAGATGCCTTTTCTACCACTTCCCCCCATGGGTTGATAATGCTGCTGTGTCCCCAAGCCTTGTAACCCGCGTTCTCGCTAGTGTCTCTAGCTGGGGAGCATGTAATAACAAATACTTGATTATCAACTGCCCTAGCTCTCTGCAGTAGCTCCCAGTGCGGAGGGCCCGTTATCATATTGAAGGCCCCGGGGTACGCAATCATGTTGCACCCTTTTTGTCTCATGCAAATAGCGAGTTCTGGAAAGCGGATGTCATAACAAATAGCGATGCCTATCCCACCCCAAGGAGTATCTACCACTGTGATATCATCACCAGCGGTTAAAGAATCCGATTCCTTGAATTTAAAATGACCATCGTCGCGTTGAACATCGATATCAAACAAATGAACTTTACGATGTTTTGCTACTACTTTACCATCCGGATTGAACACAAGACAAGTGTTGTATAATTTCCCATCACTTTCCCTTTCAGGAATGGATCCGCCAATAACCCACATATTGGTTTCTTTCGCTACTTCGCTAACCATCTTGTACGAGGGATTCTTCTCTTCCGACATCTGCTCTAGGGTATCTCCAACCTTTGGTACGCATTCCGCATACTCGGGGAAGCATTTAACACTGTAAGGAGAGTTCCAACATTCGGGAAGCATAGCTAAAGTCGCCTCATTTGCGCTTGCTTCCATCAACGCTGCGCGGGCTGTGGCAATGTTGAAAACTTTGTCCGCGCTTACTGCTATCTGACATACTCCGAGCTTAAGACTCATGGAGCTAATAACTGACATATTTCTTGCTCCTAGTATCTCAATTGATGCGAAAGAAAGTTTGCGAAACATGTGTCTATTATACCTTTACACCTTTAAAAAAAAAAGCCGACCAGATTTGCAAAGATTTGCGCCTCAAATT
>JACLAB010005797.1_pt1 | contig 12691 bp, 13 predicted proteins | sample 8027921 | NCBI WGS metagenome assembly JACLAB01 (sample SAMN15725117, study PRJNA655200) | protist metagenome | isolation source: fluorescence activated cell sorting (FACS) single amplified genomes of... | place: USA: West Boothbay Harbor, Gulf of Maine | collected 2000-07-19
GTTGGTAAAGCTATCAAAGAAGTTGGAAATCAACTAGGAGATATTCCATCAGCTGCAACAGGTAAAACACGACCAGGACGCAAGCCTAAAAAATAAAACAAATGCCAAGAATTGAAACATACGTTAAGGATCAACAGATATCTGATACGGATGTCCTATTGGGTAGTGATGGGGACGATAACAACGTAACCAAAAAATTTACCGTAGGAGATCTTAAGGCATACATTATTCCATCAGGAGGTCAGGCTGGACAGGTGTTAAAGTCTAACGGTCTTGGTGGGGTTTATTGGGATAATCCATAATGAGAATTAGAGGTACACAAAAGCAAGTTGATGATTACACAGAAGACCAAGCCATATCACCAAAAGATAAGGTAGTTGGTCAAGATTCTCAGTTTTTTAAGCATACAAAGAATTATACAGTACAAGAAATAGCCCTTCAGGTTAGAGGAGGCGACGGTAAATATGGTCAAGTTCTAACAAACAATGGTGATGGTACTTGGGGATGGAGTGACATTGGTCAAGGCGTTACAACTACGACAACAATAGCACCTACAACAACAACCACAACATCCGCTCCAACCACTACCACTACTACTGCAACGCCTACGACTACCACTACTACTGCAGCTCCAACAACAACCACTACTACGGTGCCTCCAACCACCACTACAACTACAGCTACACCAACTACGACAACTACGACTACTGTAGCTCCAACAACAACGACTACAACGACCACAACGACTACTACGACTACTACGACAGCTGCACCTACTACAACAACAACAACAATATTCCCTCCAGCAGGATGGTATGAGTTTTATGTAGGTGGTACTTCTACGAGTGCCAATAGATTGGCTACTTATGATTGTAACTATAGTCAATTAGATTATAAACTGTATCATCAGGGAACGAGTTCACAAACTACATACCCATCACCATTACCAAATGTATACGATATTCTTTACAAGTATCCAGACGCTCAATCATATAACCTTTTTAATGGATACAACATGTGGATTGCAATATCTCTTGATGGTGTTAATGTATACGCACACGTAAGGGTAAATACAAGCGGTGAGGTAATCCAAATTCAATTTCCAATATGTAGTTAAAATAAAATAAAATGGAAAAAATATCGAAACACATAAGTTTTAAAGAAGCAATTAAATCTAACACAGCTCTTAGAAGGGGTATAAATAACAAGCCAAATGATTATCAAATTACTAATATGGTTAATATTTCTCATAATGTTTTCGAACCTCTTAGAGAATATGTAGGGGGTCCAATAAAGATTAATAGTATGTTTAGGTGCGAAGAACTAAATCGGGCTATTGGAGGAAGTAGTCGCTCACAGCATTGCGAAGGCAGAGCAATTGACCTAGACGATACTTTTGGGTATAAAACAAACGCAGAGATGTTTGATTATATAAGAAAAAACCTAAGCTTTGATCAATTAATTTGGGAGTTTGGGGACGACAATAACCCTGCTTGGGTTCACGTTAGTTATATATCAGAGGATGAAAACAGAGGACGTGTAATGAGAGCAGAAAAAATAAATGGTAAAACACAATACAGATACATATGAGTACAGAGAAGCAACATAATGCTAAAAAACCCTTTAAAGAGACTGGATTAGGCAAGATATTGCTTGGAGTTTTGCCAAGTGTAGTTAAGGGTGCAGCTAAGTTTTTGCCTGATTCAGGAGTTACTGGGGTAATTAAAAACCTTATTGATAATGATCCAGACATGTCTGATGAGGAAAAAGCAGCCGCACATGATCAGCTCGTAGAGCTATATAGACTAGAGGTTGAGGATAGAGATTCAGCTAGAAAACGTGAAGCTGCTATTATAGCTTCAGGAGGCAGAGACTGGATGATGACCTTAACGGGTATTGTCGGATTAGCAGCATTTGGATTTTTGGTTTACACTGTTGTAACAACAGAAGTGCCAGATACGAACAAAGAGATATTTATTCACATGATAGGTATTGTTGAAGGTGTTGCTCTAAGTATCTTTGGATACTACTTTGGTTCAGCCGTCAAGAAGGACGATAAGAACGGATAAGCTTTAATTTTGTAAATTTGCATAAAAGTATAAGTTATGCCAAGAATAAGTAGTTATCCGCAAGATAACAATGTTACTGGAAATGATATATGGATTGGATCGGATGGTGACAATGGTCTTATAACTAAGAACTTTAGTGCTGATACTTTAGGAGCTTACTACAACAATAACAACACCTTTAATCAAGGCACATATACTTTTTCACAGGCATCAGCCGCATCTACTTGGGTTATCAATCATAACTTAAGTAAGTTTCCATCAATAACAGTCGTAGACTCATCTGGAAATGTAATAGTTGGCTTTGAAACGTACAATAATAACAACCAAATAACATTAACATTTTCTGCCCCTTTTTCAGGATCAGCGTATTTAAACTAAACAAAAAATGGCAATAAATTATTTAAGTAGTATAGATTTAAACAAGAATCAGCTTCAGAACGGAGTCATTCATGTTTTAGCCGCTAATCCTAGCAACCCAGTAGAAGGTCAGATATACTACAACTCGACAGACAAAAAGTTATTGTTCTTTGATGGAACAAATTGGATAGATGCTTCTGGAGATATCAAAAGCGTTACAACTACTACTTTAGGAACTTTAGCTATAACAGATCCTAATGGACCAAATCCATCAATAGCAACTGTTACAGCTGCTGTAACTAACGGAGGAACTGCTTTAGCTACAGGAGATCAGATATATGATCACGTTGCAACTTCTATTGGAAATATTTCAGTTACAATTAATGGAACTACAAACGAGATAGATGTAACAACTACTGGAACTGGTCAGACATTTGGAGATGGAGACACTATTACTGTAGGTCTTCCTAATGACGTTACTGTTACAAACGACCTTAATGTAGGTAATAACCTAGATGTAACAGGAAACGCTGTTATAGACGGTGATTTAACAGTTAGTGGAACAACCACCACTGTAAACTCTAATACAGTTAACATAGGGGATAGTATTATTACTTTAAACTCTGATGAAACAGGAGCACCTTCACAAGACGGAGGGATTGAAATAGAAAGAGGAACATCTGCAAACAGAAGCCTTATATGGGACGAAAGTGCAGGGGAGTGGACGATACAACAAAACTCTGGAACCTATGAAAGAATTGCAACATACGCAGACTCGGTAGAGGATGTTATTGTACAGGAAACAGGAAGTAGTGGGATTACAGTTACAGAGACTCTTTCTGGTACAGACAACAGAATTAAAACATATGACCTTGCAGTTAATCTAGATGATTTAAGATACAAGGCAGATATTGGTGATGGATCAACAACTTCCATTGCGGTTTCACATAATTTAGGTACATTAGATGTTATTGTACAGTTGTACGATAACTCAACGTATGAAACAGTATACGCAGACGTTGTAAGAAACAGCGTTAATCAAATTACAGTTAGCTTTGCTACTGCTCCATCATCAGGAGCTATCAGAGTTCTCATTCAGAAATTATAATATAAATTATGGCGAATCGTTTCCTGAATAACATAACGATAAATGACGAGTATACGTTACCATCAGTAGACGGTACAGTTGGACAGGCTATTGTAACAGATGGCGCTGGTAACCTTTCTTTTGGAACTGTTGCTGCTGGAACATCTGATGCTGCTCTTAAAATAACATTAACAGTTAAAAACGTATCAGGAGGGACTTTAAATGCAGGTACGCTTGTAAGAGTCGCACCAACCGCCAACCCTCCATCAGGAAATGTATTAGAAGTAGACATTGCAGATAATAGTGCTGCATCTACAATGCCAGCTGTTGGTATATTGATTGCATCTATAGCTAATGAAGCTGAAGGAGATGCTGTTGCATTTGGTAGAGCATCTGGATTTTCTACATCTGGATATACAGAAGGAGATCCAATATGGGTTGGATCAAACGGAGCTTTTGTAGGCACAAAACCAACTGGTTCTGATTTAATTCAAAGGGTTGGGCAGATAATTAAAGTGCATGCTTCAAACGGAAGTATTGAAGTTTTTGGTGCTGGAAGAACAAATGATGTTCCTAATCTCTCTGTTGGTAAGATATGGGTTGGTACAACAACCAATACAGTAGAATCTACATTAGTAGAAATAGATGAAACAAATAACATTTTAACTGTAGGAGGGAAGATATATTATTCCAACGTATTTTCTCAAGAATCAGACTTACCATCAGCAACAACCTATCATGGTATGTTTGCTCATGTGCATGGAACTGGGTATGCTTATTATGCTCATGCAGGAGCTTGGGTTAAACTTGCGAGGCATGATGAATTAGTTGCAGCGGCAAATGATGCTACAATAACATTAACTGCTGGAACAGGGTTATCAGGTGGAGGAGACTTTACAACTGACCAAGCTACAAACGAAACAATAACTGTTAATTTAGCAGATACAGCAGTAACTCCAGGAACTTATGGAGACGCTGACAATACTCCACAGATTACAATAGACCAACAAGGTCGTATTACCTCTGCTACAACAGTAGCGACTGCAGGAGCTGGTTCAGGAGGGGGTGGTGGAAATGAATTGTCTATTGAAAGAGACGTATTTACCGCTACTGCAGATCAAACAGTATTTAATATTACTTCAGCAATTACATCAGGGTCTAATACCCAGGTATATATTGACGGGGTATATCAAGCTAAAAGCAATTACACAACAAGCGGATCAACAATAACATTTTCAACAGGAGTTCCATTGGGAGCTGAAGTTGAAGTTGTACATTTTATTTCCGTATTATCAAAAGTTTATACAGATACGTTTACTGGGGACGCTTCTACAGTCAATTTCACGGCTTCTAAGGACGTTACAGATGAAAACGTTACACAAGTATACATAGACGGAGTTTATCAGTCTAAAGACAATTATACGACTTCTGGAACAACTATCACTTTTTCCACCGCACCTCCAAGTGGTAGTGCAATAGAGGTCGTACATTTTACAGCGGCTGAGTATTCAACATTGAATAGTAATCAGTTTACTGGGACAGGATCACAAACAGATTTTACTTTAACACAAGGAGTTACAGCTGATAGCTCTTTTGTTTTTATTCAAGGAGTATATCAAGAAAAAGATACATACTCTATAAGTGGAACAACATTGAGCTTTACTACTGCGCCTCTTAGTGGCTACAGTATTGAAGTTATTACAATAGGTGCAGTGTCTATATTTAATGACACTCTTTTTGTAGATAACTTTAACGGAACAGGATCACAAGTTAATTATACACTTTCAACAAGTCCTGCAAGTGAAAATGCTATTGATGTTTATATTAATGGATTGTATCAACAAAAAGATACATTTAGTCTATCTGGAAGTACATTAACATTTTCTGCAGCTCCTCCAAATGGTTCAACTATAGAGGTTAAATCAACAGGAGGATTGAATAATGTTGTTTCTTCAGGAGCATCGGTTACATTAACTGCTGGAACAGGTATTAGTATAGTAGAAAATTCAAATAATAATTTTACTATTTCTAACACGCTTATAGATGCAACAGTTTCTTATAATACACCCACGGGTCAAAGTTTAACGTATACAACACCATCAACATCTGTAGGTCAGTCTGGATCAATATATGCTGCCCAAACATTTACTGTTACGGATGGCATAAATATATTGAGTGGAACAGCTACTGTTTCTGGATTACCTAATGGAATAATTGTAAGTAGCCAATCGTATAACAATACAAATAGTGGTAATGTTTTAACAATAACATTAGGGGGAGTATTTCCATCAGCAAATAGTTTAAATACAAATCTTGTTATATCAGGATTAACATCCACAACCCCTAGTTTTGATGTAGATTTTCTAGTAGTTGCTGGAGGTGGTGGAGGTACTGTGAGAAATGGTGGTGGTGGTGGTGCTGGAGGATTAAGAACATCCTACACAAATAGCTCATCTTTGAATGGGCATAACGAATCTGCATTAACTCTAGATCCAGCTACAAATTATACAGTTTCAGTAGGTCCTGGAGGATCTGGTACAAGTAGTACATCTAGTGGAAATAATGGAATTGCTAGTGTATTTCATGATAAAACCTCTACTGGAGGTGGTTATGGTGGTGCTAGAAGTTATTACGGACCACACTCTGGAGGTTCTGGAGGTGGGGGTGGATCTCATTCAAGTTCTGCAATATATACTGCTGCGGCTGCTGTATCATCGCCAGTAACTCAAGGTTTCGCTGGAGGTAATGGTGCTGATGGTGGCGCTTATCAAGGAGGTGGCGGAGGTGGCGCTGCCGCTGTAGGCTCGAGACCAAATGGAGGTGCTGGTTTAGCTGTTAATATTATAAATACTACAAACGCTACAACCTCATCTGTAGGCGAGGTATCTGGATCTGATGTTTACTTTGCTGGAGGTGGCGGAGGTGGCGCAAACTACAGTGCTGGTTCTGGTGGTATTGGCGGTGGAGCAAATGGCTCATCAAGTTGGGCATTACAAAACGGAACCCCTAACACTGGAGGAGGTGGTGGCTCTGGAGCTAATGGCGGATCACACTCTGGAGGAAATGGAGGCTCTGGTGTAGTAATATTACGTTATCCAAACACTAAAACTATAACAGAAACAACATCTGGAGGGAATGTATTGACCTTTAACACTTATACAGAGGGATCAGATAAAGTAACAGTATTTACATCTGGAGAAAACGGAACTATACAATTTAGTTAACTATGGCATTAACAAAACTTACAACAGATTTAATTGAAGGGGATCTCGGAGGAGGTACTACTTGGGTATCAGATCCTAAAACAGCAAGCTTTACAGCTGTAGCTGGGGAAGGTTATTTTGTTAATACTACAAGTGCTGCAATTACAGTTACACTTCCAAGTAGTCCAACTGCTGGGGATGAGGTTTCTATTGTTGACTATGCTGGTACTGCTGATACTAACAACATTACAATAACATCGAGTGACAATATTAATGGTTCATATAATGATGTTAAAATAGATTACGAAAGAGGGGGAGTATCTATGGTTTATGTAGATGCTACTCAAGGCTGGATAGCATATAACGCTAACAATGAAACAGCTGAGGCTTTAATTGATATACCTACTATAGTAACAGTTGATTACTTAGTGGTTGCTGGTGGTGGTGGTGGTGGAGGCATTGGTGTAAGTATTTTTGGTGGAGCTGGTGGTGGAGCTGGTGGATTAAGAACAAGCTACACAAATACATCATCTCTAAATGGTCATAATGAGTCTAGTCTAACTCTAGATCCAGCTACAAATTATACAGTTTCAGTAGGTCCTGGTGGATCTTATAGTGCATCATCAAGAGGCGCAAATGGCACAAACTCAAGATTTTCAAGCATAACATCTACAGGAGGTGGAGGTGGCGCATTAGGGAATGATAATGCTACTGATAAAGTAGGAAAAGATGGAGGCTCTGGTGGAGGGGGTGGTTACCAGGGAGGTGTTGGCGGTTCAGCTGTTACATCGCCTGTAACTCAAGGTCACGATGGAGCCACAAATGATGCCTCTGGTACTGGTGGTGGAGGTGGTGGCGCTGGTGATGCCGCTGATAATACTCCTACTGTAGGTGATGCTGGAGTAGGTTTGGCTGTAAATATTATAAACGCATCAAATGCCACTACTGCTGGAGTAGGAGAGGTATCTGGATCAGATGTTTATTTTGCTGGTGGTGGAGGTGGAGGTGACAAAGCATCGGAAACATCTACAACTTTTGGAACTGGTGGCAATGGTGGGGGTGGCAATGGAGCATCAGACTTTTATACGACAGTAGCTGAACAAGGTTCAAATAATACTGGAGGCGGAGGCGGTGGAGGATCATCAGAAGATTTAGCTGGTGCAAGTGGCGGCTCTGGAGTGGTAATAATACGATACCCAAGTAGTTTCTCAGTAACAGAAACAACCTCACCAAGTGTACTAACATTTAATACCTATACAGAGGGATCAGATAAAGTGACAGTATTCACAGCTGGAGAAAACGGAACTATACAATTTAGCTAATATGGTAAAAATTAATAATAAATAAAATGGCACACTACGCATTACTAAACTATCAAAACATAGTCACTAAAGTTTGCACAGGCAAAAATGAGGATGAAACCGATACTAATATAGAATTGGTTTATCAGCATATGTTTGGACAATTATGTAAACGCACCTCTTATAATACAAGAGGAGGTATTCATGCTAATGGTGGCACTCCTTTTAGAAAAAACTATGCAGGGATAGGATATACATACGATGAATCTCGTGATGCTTTTATCCCTCCAAAACCATTTGATAGCTGGACACTAAACGAAGACAGCTGCCTATGGGAAGCTCCTGTAGCTATGCCAGATGATGGGCAAATTTACACCTGGAATGAAGAAACAACAACTTGGGATTTAATAACAGAATAAATAAATAATTATGGCACTAACTAAAGTAACATCAGCAGTATTAAATGACAATGCTGTATCATATGATAAGCTTGGCGATGAGTTTACTACTACAAGTGCAGTAACAACTGACTTAGATTTTAGTACTGCACAAATATTCACTAAAATTATGACTGCTGAAACTACCTTTACTTATTCAAATGTAGGAGTTGGAATGGTTAAAGATTTTATCTTAACTGGTGCATTTGTACCAACTTTTCCAGTGGGAACTAAAATAATAGCAGGAACTTATGATGGTACTGTATCTAACTTAATTCAAATAGTAGCCCAAGCTGATGGAAACTATTGGATGTCAATATCAAAAGCACAAGTATAATGAAAGCAAAAGATTTCAACGGACAAATTTCAACTTGGAGAAAACTACCAAATGTTTGGGAGGATGAAAACGGTGTACACTTAAACTTTAGAAAAGCAGACCATAAAAGTTTTGGTTTTTATGATGTTGTAACACCAAGTTACGATAGTATAAGCCAAAAATTAGGTTCTATTGAGTTTGATGCAGAAAATGAAGTATTCACTTACCCTGTAATTAATATTGATTTTGATGCAACTTATGAGGTAATGGGAGAGGGTATGGAGCCAACAGGCGAAACACTTCCTGTTTACGATATTGATAAACTAAAGTCAGATAAGAAAGTAGAGGTAAATACTAAAGCAGGGGAGTTACTAAAACCAACTGATTGGTATGTTATAAGATTCACAGAAAGACAAATTGCAGTACCTGATAGTGTTGCAACAGAGCGTGAAGATATTGTAACTAAAGCAAATGGATTTACGGATGCGATAGATGCCTTAGAAACGGTAGAAAGCGTTTTAAGATATTCCTTTGAGTTTTACCCAAGTGAAGATTTAGTATAATTTAATTTAAGATATGTTAGGCAAAAGAATTATTAATACTGCAACAGGTGCAGCAGCAGAAGCTTGTACAACCGATACAGTTCAAATATTAGATGGAGTACCTTTTGAGTCTATTGCAACATATCAATTAGATGGGGATGCTAATGACTTAACTACTAATTATAACGGTACTTGGGGTGGAACAGAGGCATACGCAACTGGTCAATTTGGTCAAGCTACGGTGTTTAATGGTAGTAGTAGTTATATAGATACAAATATATCTACCATTACATCAAATGCAGGTAGTGTTTCTTTATGGGTAAAAACAACAGCAGGTACACAGTCAGCTTTCTTTGGGGGTCAAAGTCCATCTCAAAACAGGTTCTATTTTGGAGTAAGAAATAATAATTTTTGGATGGGTGCAGGGGATACCCAATCTTATACTGTATCTGCTGCAAGCCTTTTAGATGGAAATTGGCATCACGTCGTTCTTACTTTAGATGGAAGTACTGCAAAATATTATTTTGATGGTAATTCGACTCCTGTTCATACAATTTCTTACACGCCTGGAGGTACAATTGGAGTTACACCTTTAATTGGTGCTTTAGATGCATTAGGAACTGTTCTTGCTTATACAAGCGGTTCAATAGACCAAGTAAGAATATACAACAAAGCACTTTCGGCAGATAACGTAGCTACACTTTACAACGAAACAGTTGCAACTGCTTCTACTAATATTACTTTTGATGCACCATCTTTAGTAGCATATTATAAAATGTCTGATGCTACAGACGAAACAGGTAGTTATGACGGTACACCTTCAAACGTTAATTTCAACGTAGCAGGTAAGTTCGGTAATGCAGGGGAATTTAATGGGAGTAGTAGTAGTATATCGCTTCCTACATCAATAAAACCATCTAATAGCATTATGTCCATTAGTTTGTGGGCTTCAAACAATTCAACCGCAAGAAAAAGTATATTTTATTTAGAATATAATAATTCAAACGCATTTCTTGCTTTAGAAAACAATTCTTATGTGGATTCAACTGCATTGTCAGTTTTGTATAATAATGCTGCAATAATTACACCTGCAGGAAGTACTTTACCTACAGACGGTTCTTGGCATCACATTGTTGTTACCGCAAGTGCTACAGAAGTTAAGCTATATAAAAATGGCTCACAAATTGGTAGCACTGCAAGTATTACTGTAAATACAAATGCCTTAACCGAAGCTCATATTGGGGTTAGGCATTATAATAATGATTTATATTGGGATGGCAAAATAGACCAAGTACGTATATTCAACAGAGCAATAACATCAGAAGAAGTAGAAACACTTTACAATGAAGTACAATGTGTACCTGATATTGTACCTGCAAGTAATTTTGAAACTGTTATTTATGATGGTAATGGTGGAACAAAAGAAATAACTTCTTTAGACTTCCAACCTGATTTGGTTTGGATAAAGAATAGGGATGCGTCAGTCAATCATAAATTATTAGATTCAATTAGATTTGATGGCACTAATTATGAAGTTTTAGAATCAAATAATACAGCTGCAGATGCAGCTACTACTCAATTTTCAAGTTTTGATTCAAATGGATTTACTTTAGGGGGAGGTGCAAGTGCGTACAATGGTTCAGGAACAGACTACGTAGCTTGGTGTTGGAAAGCAGCAGGTGCAGCAAATACCTTCAATGTATTAGAAGGAGGGACTGTAACTTCAGATTCTACAGCAAGTGGTGCAGGTATTACTGCAGGTTCAGATACGGTTGGTTCGGGTCTTGATGTATGGGAAGTTTCTGCTAATAGAGATGCGGGTTTTTCTATTGTGAATTATAAAAATACATCGGGAGATGGAGCGGTAAATGTTGGTCATGGGTTAAGTCAAGCACCCGATATGATAATTCAAAAATCTACAAATTCAGCAAACATCCCTTGGGTTGTTTACCACAGAGAAGTTGGAACAGGCAAATATTTATCTTTAAATTCAACATCAACTCCATCAACTTCTGCAAATGTTATGAGTTTAGTTGATTCAACAAGTTTTAGTTCTTATTGGTCAAATACTGCTTATGAATTTATAAATTACTGCTTCCATTCAGTAGATGGAATGTCTAAAGTAGGCTCTTACACAGGAACAGGAGCAGCAGGTAATACTATTGTAACAGGGTTTAGACCAAGATGGGTTATGATAAAAAGCACAGCAGCGCAAGGATGGAATATAGTTGACAGCGTTAGAAATCCATCTAATCCCGCAAACTTAAATATACAAGCAAATGATAGTGCGGCGGAATCTTCTACTGGAAATCCAGCTGTACAGGTTGACTTTTTTGCCACAGGTTTTTCTTTGGTTGCGCCCGCTGGGACACCCGGCGAAGGACAAGTTAACTCAAATGGTTCAACATATATCTTTTTAGCAATAGCAGAAGAAGTATTTGTACCAGATAATTTCTTTAATGACGATTCAACTGTAGCTACATACAAATTAGATGGGGACGCAGGAGATGATTCAGGTAATGGAAATAATGGTACTTGGTCAAGTCCTTCTTATGGAACAGGTAAATTTGGTCAAGCCGCTGTTTTTTCTTCTTCTAATACAGGAATAAATAATTCAAACTTAAAGTTAAATAGCACTCAACATTCTGTTTCTATGTGGATAAACACAACCACATTGGCTACAGGAAAATGGAACACTTGTTTTATTTCAAGTTTTACAGGCTTTCCTTCTGGTTTTTTTGGAAGGAGACCTGATAGAACAGATTTTCATTATAGAACCGAGTCTGGCGATGAATTGTATTTTACTTTATCAAACACAAATACTTGGTATCATATTGTAGCAACAAGAGACGCAAACGGTGTTAAAATTTATGTTAATGGCTCTTTTGTAACAAGCAACAACGACTCTCTTGGAACTAGACCAAGCAGTGGTTATAATACTTCTGTTATAGGTTCGAATAATCTTTACCCCAACGAGTATTTTCAAGGCTCAATAGACCAAGTAAGAATCTTTGACAGAGCATTAGACTCAGGAGAAGTTGCACAATTATACAACGAATAAAATAAATAATTAAATAAAATGAACTATATTAGAAAGATTTCAGTTGGAGCAGACTACAAGAATGCCATGCACTATATAGTTAATCAAGAGGTTCTAGGGGGATCATACACAATAAGTGATATAGCTCAAGAGCAAGAAGGATTTAGTGTTTGGGTTAAAAAAAATGAAGAGTCTGTAAAATGGAAAGAGTTTAAAGATATTCCAATAGTAGTAGAATACAATATAAATTTAATATGACACCAAGATGGGATTATTTGGTAAAGCCACTAGGAAAGGAATACAACAACACAAAGACGATAGCAAACCAAGAGTTCACAA
>JACLAB010016699.1_pt1 | contig 12684 bp, 10 predicted proteins | sample 8027921 | NCBI WGS metagenome assembly JACLAB01 (sample SAMN15725117, study PRJNA655200) | protist metagenome | isolation source: fluorescence activated cell sorting (FACS) single amplified genomes of... | place: USA: West Boothbay Harbor, Gulf of Maine | collected 2000-07-19
TGGCCGGATACATGTACCCTTGACAACGAACGACGAGCTCGGCGCCTTTCATCGCGCACTCTCTCCCTATAATAGAAAAAAAAATATTAGTCGTCATCCAAAATGTGGAAACCAAAGAAGAAAACTCACAGATTTCTGGATAGTTGCCGTCGTCACAAATAATCAGGGATACTTTCATTCCCTTCGGGCCTTCGCACACGTGGACCTCATCGCCTGGGTACCACCCTTCGATTGGGCACCACGGTAAAATTTTTCTGTATTTCTGGACAATCTCACCTTCATCGTTGATGAGAACTAACGTGTTGTACGGCTGCTTCTTCGGGTGCTCTTCGTGTCGTTCCCCGGTGAGCGAAAACACCCCCCAGACCTTCGTTTCTTTACACACTTTTGAAAACGCGTCCGTTTCTGGCCCCGGTATTGACACCGCGGTTGCGAAGCACTCGTCTTTATCGTACATGATGCCTTGCGTGGAATATTCCGGAAAGACAATCATATCCATTCCCGGCAAACCTTGTTTCATACCTTTGACGAGCTCGCATATTTTTCCAACGTTTTCCATCACTTCTTCGCAGTTGTGAAGACGTGGCATCGGGTATTGGTACACGCACACGCCAACCGTGTCTGGAGAGGAGGAGATATCGCCTGTTCTCGCGCGTTTCATAGTATTATTTTCATCAGTACGCGAAGGATGATACAGAGGTAGAAGAGAGGTCGTTAGAAATAATCAATTTCGGGTGCGACCTTTGGAGCACGCATTCCACTCCACTCCTCTAAAACAACACATCCAAAGCGAGACGGAGAGATTAAGAGAGACAGACGCACACACGCACACACACCGCCACCGATCAGACAAATGGAAACAACAAAACGCGATTCGTTAAAAAAAAGCGAGTTTAGAGAGAGAATACTGAGATCATCATCTCTGAACTGTCTTTAATAAAAGAAGAGAGAGATGAAAGCAAAGAAGGAAGACAAACGTACGTACCGTGTCGAGACATTTTCTAGGTGGAAGCTTTTTTGTGGGCACTTTGGTGAAAAAAAAATTTGATTGCCAAAATTTTATGGAGGAGAGAGAGAGCATGCGGAAGAGTTTTTGAGATTTTGAGCGTCGTCGTAGCTCTCCTGCTCTCGTTTTCTCTCCATTATAATATTTTACGACGTTCACGACGACGTTCACGACGACGACGACGCGCGAACCTTTACCCTCTCGTTTCCTCTAGGAATTACAGAACAGAGCGTTCCTTTTTTCTGAAATCGATCTCAGAAGAGAGAGAGAGAGACAGAGACAGAGAGAGGAGACAGAGAGTTTATTTAGCGAGAAATAAAACTACTCGCGCGTAACCGTACTTGTTGACGTATTTGAGAAGGAGTGGTGATAATTTAAGCGGCGCACTAAAAATTAAGATGTCTGCCTCTGCGTCGCACCTCTGCTGCGCTCACGCGAGGACGAGAATAGCGTCGAATCAAATAGCATCGACATCATACAACGCTAAACCGCAAGCGAGACCATCACGAACGCTTCGCGTGACCAACGCAGCGGACGATTTCCGAACGTCCTCAAAATCGACGAAATCGTCCTCTTCTTCGCGTTTGCCGGCTGGAAGCAGTTCTCGGGATAATTCGTTCAATTCTTCGGGAAGTGGAAAAGTGAATACGAAAAAAATATCGCACTCGTCGACGGCGGCGTTTAAAAACAAAGGAGCATCGACGAGGGTGTTAGGGAGGGCGATCAGCATACCGAGAGGTGAGAGCGCCGGCGCGAGCATGGATTTGGATATTGGCGGAGATGTGGCTGACCTAGACATCGATGCGCTCTTATCGAGAGTGAACGAGTTGCACGCGGCGAGCGAAGCGATGAACGTGTTGCCTACGCAAAGGGAGTTGGATCAGCTGGAAAATACTTTAGAGAAGGAGTCTATTTCGGAGAAAGAAACGATGCGTGGATTAAAGAAGCCAAAGAGCACGACGACGAGAAGCAAAGCGGAGGCGAGCGCGGCGGCGATGAAGAAAAAAAGAGACGACGAAGAGTTACTTCTCATGGGCGACGACGAGGACGACGACGAAGATCTGGACTTAGATGACGACGAGGAAGTTTTGGACAGCGATATCATCGAAGGGAATGGATCTCTCGGCATTGAAATTGCGTCGATTGAAGCGGAGTTAGAAAAGAAAATTACAAAGGAAACGATAAAAGGGAAGAAAGGAAAAGGAGAGGAGATAGTTTTACCAAAGACGCGAAGAGTTATCAAGTCTGCGGCGAATGTTCGAACAGAGCGCGCGATGCGCATTGCCAGAGGCGTCCGTTCGCAGAGGAACTCGTCTTCGACGAAGAAAGCGATCAAGAATGAAAATCAAAAAGCGGCTGAGTTGGATGAAGTCTCGGAAAGGGTGCGAGCCTCGGACAAGATTGTCGGCAAGATGCAAGAGGCGAGACTGGCCAAGCGAAAGACAAAACCGTCGCTCAAAAAAGGACGAACTCGCGTTTTGAATCCCAGAGGAATTCTTCAAGCAAACCAGCACAGTGCGCAACAAGTAGATTCCATGAAAGTGTATTTAAAAGAAATTGGATCGGTATCTCTGTTGAATGCGAACGAAGAAGTGCAGTTGGCGAGGAAAATTCAAGACTTGATGAACTTAGAGACGACGTATAAAGAGTTGGTCGCCAAAGTCGCCGAAGGTAACGACCCTATCGCGCAAACGCATGGAGATAAAGTCACCAAGAGCATGTGGGCCAGAGAATTAGGTTTAACCGAATTCGAACTCGAAATGAGATTAACGGAAGGGAAGAACGCGAAGAATCATATGATTCAAGCGAACCTTCGATTGGTCGTTTCCATCGCCAAGCGATATGCGAATCGCAACATGTCTTTCCAAGATTTAATTCAAGAAGGATGCGTTGGTTTAATCAGAGGCGCCGAGAAGTTTGATTTCGAGCGTGGCTATAAGTTTTCTACGTACGCGCACTGGTGGATCCGCCAAGCCGTGACGAGATCCATCTCGGATCAATCAAGAACGATTCGTTTGCCCGTGCACTTGTTTGAAATCATTTCGCGAATGAACAAACTCGAACAAAAGTTCATCGTCCAGAACGGACGAGAAGCTACGTTGGAGGAAATTTCGGCGATGATGGAAATGCCTCAAGTGAAAATCACGCAGATAAAGAAAGCTGCCATGGCTCCAGTATCCTTGGCGCAAGCGGTTGGCGCGGATGACGATAAGCGAACGGTTGAAGACACGTTGGTTGATAACATCACGGAACACCCGGAAGAATCTTCCGGTAAAGTGCTTCTTAAGGAAGACTTGGAAAACGTTTTGAACACTCTAAACCCGAGAGAACGAGACGTGTTGCGTTTGCGATACGGCTTAGACGACGGTAGAGTGAAAACGTTGGAAGAGATTGGCAACGTGTTCTCGGTGACTCGTGAACGTATTCGACAAATCGAAGCTAAGGCGTTGAGAAAGTTGAGGCAACCGTCCAGAAATGGCATCTTGCGAGATTATATCCCACCCGCGAGCGCATCTTCATTAGGTTTGGAAGCGAGCGAGGACGACGAAGGCGACGAACGCATCTCCTCGTTGTCGAACCGTCAACCTTCGCCGCGTTAATGAGTGTAAAATAACGAACAACAACAGAAATTCTTGAAACGTCAGTCACGATTTGTAATAGAAGTAATAATCATAGCTTTGAGCGCGTTTGTGCAATATCATCGAGAAGTAATAACAACACCACTAACAACTGCATTAATAATATTCGAATAACATAGTAAAAACTAAACTAATATCCGCTCTCTTGGATCAATTTCAACCCCGCGAAGAACAAGAGCGCGAAGCCGCCGATGCTCGCCAATACAACCCCGCCGACTCTCTTCGCGATCCCACCTACCGACGCGTCTGTGTTATCGTCAATCTCCAACTCCATCAAACCTTTATTCACAATCGGCGCGTCTCCTCCTGGGCCACCCGGCAAAGTCTTCTTCGTTCTCTCGTACACTTCTCTTTGCACCGTCCCGAAACTCTTCTCGCTTCCCGACGCGAACTTCTTCAACTGGTTTCGCATCAACGCCGACGACTCCATCCTCATCAACGACGGATCGTTAATCGCCACATCGTACGGTAAACCCAACAATTCCATCTCTCGTAAATACTGTTTGGCCATTTCCACGTCTCCAAACGCCGCCACGCAACACATCGCCTGATATCGAATCTCTCTTCGCACCGGAAGAGAAGCGTCCTCGTCGAGCTTCATCGCTTGTTCGAGCTTTTTGTACCCTTGCATCCGTTCGCCTTGCTCGTACAACCCTCTGGATTCATCCAAAAGAGTTTCCGCTGGATGTCCTGATGAAGAAGGTGGTGGCATCGCGCGCACTACCACCTTCTTCTTCGCATCATCTCTTCTTCTTCTCGTCTCGACGGTGTGTTTTCGTTCGTGTTTTTCCGGCGGTCGTCGTCCACTCGATGATGATGACGCCGCGAAGAATGTATTTTGTTGTTGTCCCTTAATCCTTGTCGTCGTCTTTTTTAACGCCGAAGAAGAACAACTCGTGGACGCTCTCGTCGAACTCGTCGTCCTCATTCTTCTCTGTTGTCTTTCGCTTGAAGAAGGCGTCGTCTGGGATATCGATAGAACTCTTTTCATCGTATCTCTCGTGATGGATGTGTTTTTGTGTTGTTTTGTTTTTGGACGAATCTATACTTTTTGGCTCTCTTTTGGTGGGGCTGCCCCGTATCAAACAGGTTCTTTTGGCGGTTCCAAGAGCACCAAATAGGAGAGCGTCATCGAAAAATCTCTCTTTTTGGCTCGGGTGGACTGTTTTGGTTTTGTTTTGGTAATCGCTCCTCCAAAGAAAGATAACACGCGAACAACACACACACACACTATGTTTGCCGTCCAGTCGTCGTCCATCTGCGCGCGCAGCAGTTCGTCGTGCCAATTAAAAACGCAAAAGACCACCAGTTCGAAGAGAGTTCAAAGATGCCACCATTCAGCGGTGCGTTTGTTTTGTTTTGTTTTGTTTTGTGTGTGTATGCGCGCTCGTCGTCGTGCTCTCGTCGTGTCCTCCTCCCTTCTGAGAGAGAGAGAAAAGAAAGCAAATTTTCTCCCCAGTAGATCAAGATGTATTCGTGCTTTTGCTCGTCACGCTTTACTAATACCTTACATCGCTCTTCTTTCCGTTGTTAATTTATTATGTATGATATCATCATCATCATCGCAACAGGTTCAAGTCAACGCCTTAGGGGTCTCTAAGGAAACCATGGTACGATCATCATTTTCTTCTCCTTTTTTCGCCTTGATTTTCCTCTTGAATGATTTGTGTGAGAAAGCGGTTTCGAGCGTGTTGGTAAAACGAGTTTTACTCCTCGAAGCGCGTATCTTTTCAAATCCTCTTTCTTTCCCTATATTCTCTCTCTGCGAATCACGCACACTCAACTCACGTATGAATTTCTCCTCATTTAATAGGAATCTGTCAAGGAGAAAGCCTTGATTGCGTCCACCTCCTTGGCGACGCTCGCGGTGACCTCTCCGGCGTTCGCTTACGACTTGTTCTCGGCGGAAAACTCCGGCGCCATCAAGGTATGGATCGGCGGTTTGTTCATCGGCGTCTCCGGCGTCTCCGCCATCTTCTTGCCGTTCGTGACTGGCACGTTAAACCCGATCCAAATGGCCGTCAACTTAGGTTTGGTCAACGGTGAAGTCAGCAACTTGAGAAAGTTTAAGAGAAACGGCGAACCGATGGAGCACGGCACCAAATTCGGTCACAAATGGTACGACACGAGCGCGTTCAAGAACGGCAAGGACATCGATTTCGCGTTCACGAGCAAAACTATCGAGGCGCAAGAGAAGTAACTTTATACTCACACGAAAAAGACATCAAAAGACATTGTAACTAGATAAAAATACTTCTATACCATTAAACGCAGTGCGATAGTTTGTTCTCAGCAAAAGAGGAAGAATTGACTTCCTTCAGAAATTGAGCGCCACAATCAAACGCATCATCATCTTTACGCGACGATGATGATGTCATCCTCAATATCGTCGTCGACGACTCAAAAGCATCAGCAGCACACCACTCGACTGCTTTCATCCTCGTTATCTTCCTCTTCTTCTTCTTCTTCTTCTTCTTCTGGCGGCTTTCGTCGTCGTCTTTTTTTATCTGATGGGAGCCGACGGCGCAAAACCAACAACAACATCACGACGACTTTGAAAGCGTCGTATCCCTCTTCGTCCGTATCCTCGAGTAGTTTCGTGGATACTTCGGACGCGGAGAACTACGACGTCATCGTCGTTGGCGCCGGGCACGCCGGGTGCGAAGCCGCGCTGGCGAGCGCACGCGTTGGCGCGCGAACGCTTCTGTTGACGTTGTCGCTCGATAAAATAGCGTGGCAACCGTGTAACCCGGCGATAGGCGGACCGGCGAAATCGCAAGTCGTGCACGAGATAGACGCGTTAGGTGGGAGCATGGGGAAGATTGCAGATAAGACGTACTTGCAAAAGCGAGTGTTGAATTCCAGTCGAGGCCCAGCCGTGTGGGCGCTTCGAGCGCAGACGGATAAGTGGGAATACAGCAACGCCATGCGCGAAGAAGTGGAGAGCAACGAGAGAGTGTTCATTCGGGAAGGGATGGTGACTGAATTGATGGTGAACTCTAACGACGAGTGCGTTGGCGTTGAGACGCACTTTGGGATGCAGTTTCACTCGGAAGCGGTGGTGTTGACGACTGGGACGTTTATGAACGGTAAGATTTGGGTCGGGAGGAAAACGATCGACGCCGGACGAGCCGGGGAAGGCAGTTCGGTTGGATTGACCGAGCACTTGATTAATCTGGGATTTGAAACTGATCGATTGAAAACCGGGACGCCGGCGAGAGTGGACGCGAGGACGATTGATTACACCAAGTGCGAGGAACAAAAAGGCGACGAGGACGCCAAGTTTTTTTCCTTCGATCCGAGGAATCATTTGGTCATTCCGCAAATATCCTGTTATCTAACCAGAACGACGCTGAAAACGCACGAAATTATTCGCCAAAATTTACACGAGACGCCGACATACGGCGGGTGGGCAAGCTCGAAAGGACCGAGGTATTGTCCTTCCATTGAAGATAAAATTGTAAAGTTTGCGGAGAAGGAGTCGCACCAAATTTTCCTCGAACCGGAAGGTAGGAAAGCGCCTGAAATTTACGTTCAGGGGTTTTCCACTGGGTTACCGGAGCGATTACAGTTGGAATTATTGAGAACGTTACCAGGATTAGAGAACGCAACGATGATGCGTCCGGCATACGCGGTGGAGTACGATTACTTACCGGCGCATCAATGCACGAGAGATTTACAGACGAAAAAAATCGCCAACCTGTTCTTCTCTGGACAAATCAACGGCACGACCGGGTACGAAGAAGCCGCCGGGCAAGGTTTAGTCGCGGGTGCAAATGCAGCGGCGAAAGCGTTGGGAACGAAACCATTAATTTTGGAAAGAGAAGGCAGTTATCTCGGGACATTGATTGACGATTTAGTGACGAAAGATTTGCGCGAACCGTACAGAATGTTAACGTCCAGATCGGAATACAGATTAGCCTTACGAAGCGATAATGCGGACGCGCGATTAACACCCATAGGAAAAGAGTGTAACTTAATCGACGACGAGCGCTTCAAAATGTTCGAAGATAAAAGGGATACGATTGAAAACGAGTTGGCGAGATTGAAAAAATTTCGATTGAAAGAGTCCTCTCCGCTCGTCGCCGCTGCGTTGGAACAATCCAAAAATCTCGGCGCGGGCGGGAAGCAGTCGTTCACGTTGGAAGAGCTTTTGAGAAGACCAGGCGTCACGTACGACAAGTTTGTCGAATACAAACGAGACGCTGGAATCGACGAGATTCCGAGACCTCTGACAAAATGGGAAGCCGAGTGCGTGGAAATTCGCGTCAAATTCGCCGGTTTCATCCAAAGACAAAAAGTACAAATCGACCGAGACTTGAGCAAACACGGGAAAGAAATTCCATCGGAAATCGATTACAAGGACATCCCGATGAGGTTAGAAGCGAGAGAAAAGCTCGAAAAAGTGCGTCCTTCGACGATTGGCCAAGCCAGTCGCGTCGGAGGCGTCACGCCGGCTGATATTAACAGTCTCTTGATCCACATGGAAGTCTTACATCGTGAGAAAGAAAAAGCTCCATAATAAAGTTTGCTTTACGCGCAAATATACCAACATAGTAAAAGCAGCTCTTGTGTATTTATTTGTAACATATAACATTCATCGTCATGTTCACCGCACAAAAGCGAGGAGTTCATCTTTTCTCCTCTCCTTCGTCGTCTTTGTCGAGAAGAAAGAGAGCAAGAGCAGGAAAACAGTTGAAGAAGAAAACAGAATGCAAAAGTGCTTCGTCGAAAACATCATCGTCTTTACCGCCCGGAATACTCGTTCGAGTCGCAAAAACCGCGTGGAATCTTGGATGGAACGTAATGATGAGTCAACTCGCTCCGAAGGATAAAGTCTCCGGGGAGTATTCGAGACCAGAATCGCAGTTTCGCGTCAAAGATTTCGACGATGATGGTTTTCATTCCGAAGGTAAAAAATTGTATCTTTTCGCGGGAAAAACGTGCCCTTGGGCGCATCGAACGTTAATAGTGAACGAGCTGATTAAAAAGAGCTCAAAGCAAAGAAGAAACGAAGAAGAAGAAGAACAGGTGGAAATAATATATCTGGAACCGAACAAGAATACGGGTTTGTGGACGGTGCCGAAAGAGGCCGTCGAGCGAATCTTCTTTCGCGACGACGGCGATACCGGCGAACGACAACGACAACAAGAACAACAACCGATGATTGAAACGTTAAGAGACGTGTACTCGTACGTTTCTGGAACAAGATTCGAAGGTCGAGCCACTGCACCGTTATTAATTAGTGTCAGTAATGGTGGAGCTTTTGAGATTGTCTGCAACGAATCGGCCGATATCATTCGTCTCTTCGATTGTTTAAACGGAGAGAACGATGAAAAACTATATCCAAAAGAGAATAGGAAAGAAATCGATGAAATGTGCGCTTACTTGTTCGAAAACGTAAACAATGGCGTGTATAAAGCTGGTTTTGCGCAATCTCAAGCTACGTTAGACGATGCCGTCGATAAACTCTTCCAGGCGTTGGACGTCTTGGACCAGAAGTTAGAGAGGTCGAAGTTTTTGCTCGGCGACGACTCTCTGACTCTCTGCGATATCTGCTTCTACACCACCCTAATCCGTTTCGATGCGGTTTATAACCATCTCTTTCGTTGCACTCGCAAGCGGATATGCGACTATCCCAACTTATCCCGGTACTTGAAAACTTTATACGCCTTGCACGCGTTTCGAGAAACCACCGATATGGTCGGGATTCGAGAACAGTATTACACCTCCTTGTTTCCACTCAATCCAGGAAATCTCGTGCCGCCGCTTCCGTTTTCCTCCAAAGATGATTGGTTGCTCTCGCTTTAGCTTTAGTTTTTAGAGTATTTAGAATAAAAATATACAGAAACGGATGATACACAACGATACCACTCGTAGCGCAGAGCGCAGAAACACACACTCTCTCTTTGTTTGTTTGTTTGTGTGTTTGTCGTATTTGTTGAGGAGCAGCCAAAAAAAAAAGGAAAAAAACGGCTCAAAGCTTATCCCGAGGGAGAATTAACCTCATTCTTAGACGCGCGCGTACTGTGTCATCATCACCACGCGAAACGAGCATTTGGAATCACGTCGCAAATTCGAATAAAGAAAACTTAATTTTATACATCAACAATGTCTGCTTTAGCTTCCACGTCGTCCTTCGTGGGCAACGCGAGCGCGTTCCGTAAATCCGCCGTTCCCTCGAAAAAAGAGGTTTTGAGAATGACGCCTATGTCTGCTTTGCGCGGTAGGTCGTTGCAAAACACTCCGGAGGGAGTTTCCGTGGATAAAAAGGGCGCAGACTTTTTCAACAAAACGTATTACCCGAAAGCCGAGGACGTGGATAATTCGCGCAAGCCGTGGGTGGTCGTCGATGCGACGGATTTGAGACTCGGGCGAATGGCGTCCGTCGCGGCGACGTATTTGAGAGGTGGGAACGTGGCGACGTACCACCCGTCGTTTACCACTGGGGTGAACTTGGTCGTCATCAACGCGGAAAAAGTGGTCGTTTCGGGGAAGAAATTCGAGGATAAGTTATACAGAAACTTCTCCACGACCGGGAGACCCGGGTCCATGAAGATTGAGACGTTCCGTCACTTGCAAGAGAGATTACCGGAACGCATCGTCGAAAAAGCAATCAAAGGCATGTTGCCGAAAAACAGAATGGGTCGAGAAGTGTTTAGACACTTGAAAGTGTACAAAGGGTCGGAACATCCGCACGCGGCGCAAAACCCGACGGATATCACCAAGGATTTGTTGGAAAAGTGCGGCGGAGCAGCCTGCGTAGTCAACCTGGAAGAGAGAAAGTAGAATTCTTTTCTCTTCTTTTGAGAGAGGTTAGCAAATTAAAATCTACTATATTGTCCTTAGCTTTTGTTTATTATATATATATCATTGATACACATACGTATATCTATATCTATCTATATATATCCATACTACGCGCATTCTCTCTTATATTTATGACGCGTCGTTCTCTTATACTTCTACTACAATTTGTTATTCGTTTCTATGTGCGTTATATCCTATTCGCGCTTTCTCCCGCCTCAAATCTTTATCCAACATCCTTCAAAATCTCCTTCTTCTCCATAACCCCATTCTTACAAGTTTCATTATTATCGAACCGGACAGATATCATCAATCTTCAAAATCATTCTCGCGCACTCTGTGGCCAAGCTCAAAGCCGAAGTCGTTACTAAAAGCGGCTGCAAAACGTTCTCCTTTCTCATGTCGCTCACCGTCCCTTTCTTCACGTTGATGCCTTCGTGGACGTTGCCCAACATGGCGTGTTTGTTTCTCAACTCCGTGACGATTTCAATCGGATTCAACCCGGCATTTTCAGCTAAAGTGTACGGAATAACCTCCAACGCTTCCGCGAACGCTTTCACGCAGACCGATTCCATCCCAGATAACGTTCGCGCCCACTGTCCTAATCTCACCGATAACTCAATCTCCGCCGACCCTCCGCCGGTGATTAAAAACTGCTTGTGCACCAAACATCTGATGACGCACAAAGCGTCGTGTAACGATCGATCTGCTTCGTCTAAAACCAACTGATTTGAGCCTCGAACGATGACTGAAACCGTTTTCCCCATGTTTTCAATTCCAGTCACTTTCACCACCTTCGATTTACCGCACACGACTTCCTTCGCCAACTTGGCTCTTCCCAACTTTTCCGGCGTCAATTGCTCCGGATGCGCCACCGGTTGCAACTTCAACGTCTTCGCGATAAACTCAATCTCGTCTCTCTCCACGTCTTTAATGACCATAATCTTCGCTTTTTGTAAATAATGCATCCCCAACTCGGTCACCGCGTCTCTCAAGATTGATTTTTGAATCAACAAAACGTTGCACCCAGTCGCTTTGATTTTCTTGATCAAACCGATGACGTAATTCCTCTCCTCTTTTAAAATCCTGTCCATTTGCGTGTAATCGCTCACAATCACGTTATTCTCCATGTCCGTTTTTGGTGGACTGATACAAAACTGAATCAACGCTATTTTCGCGTCCTCTACGGTATGAATCCCCGACCCGGAGCCTTTGGCCGTTTTCTGGTCAAACACGATGCCTTCCGTCAACTCCGTATCGTCAATCGTCCCGCCTTGCTTTCTCACGCACCTCACGTCTCTCAAATCCACTAAATCCGGTCTCTTATCGTCCAAAATCCTACTCACACAATCCACCGCGATCGGTGCCAACACGTCCGAATACTGCGCGACGACTTTACTCCCTAAACTCGTCGTCGCCGCGTTTATCAACTGTTCTCGGTCGTTGATGTTGACCGGAATCGCAAACGTTTCCGTCAACTTGCACGCCTCGTCGCACGCCAACGCCAACGAATCCGAAATAATCGTCGGATGCACGCCTCTCGCGAGTAAAGCGATGCATTTATTCAACAACGCTCCACACAACACCGCCACAGACGTCGTCCCGTCTCCGGCGACGATGTCTTGGGATTTCGACAGTTCCACCAACATCTTCGCCGCCGGATGCGTGGCTTTCATCTTGGACAAAATAGTCGCCCCATCGTTGGTAATCGTCACGTCGTTTTTCTCCGAGACCATCATCTTATCCATACCTCTCGGCCCTAAGGACGTTCGTATCGCATCCGCGAGCTTCTTCGCCGCCGTCATGTTTGAAATGCGAATGTCGTGTTTCAGTTTGTCGTCGGTGTACCGTTCCCCGACTGTTGATTGTTTTTGTGTTTGTTGCACCGCCATCTTTCTCTGTGTATCTGTCTTTGGATGATCGCGTGTGTGAGTGTGTATCTCACGTATCTTATTCGTATTATCCCACTTCTTCTCTTCTCTTTAAGTGTATATATATATAATAAGAGCTTTTAAAAGTATGACGAGATCTCGACGACGATGATGATGATGATGATCGCAAAACACAGAAGAGAGAAAAAAGAGAGAAAAGAGAGAAAAAAAAGAAAATTTTTCAAAACTTTTTTTGTTGACTTTTTTGAACTCCTGTCCTCTTTTCTTGGTTTTTTGCTCTCGTTCTTCACAACACTTTCACAAGGCGGAGAGCAACAGTTTTTATTATTACGGATGATGT
>JACLAB010013345.1_pt1 | contig 12667 bp, 6 predicted proteins | sample 8027921 | NCBI WGS metagenome assembly JACLAB01 (sample SAMN15725117, study PRJNA655200) | protist metagenome | isolation source: fluorescence activated cell sorting (FACS) single amplified genomes of... | place: USA: West Boothbay Harbor, Gulf of Maine | collected 2000-07-19
GCGCATCGACACGGCCCCAAGTTGTGTAATGGTGTAATAGCAGGCGTGCGAAGCAACGAATCCCGCAAGAGACGCCCCGGCGAGTCCCGGAAACCGCATCCGCATCCGAAATCACGTATCGCCCGAGTTGCCCCAAAATTCTGGTCTAAACTGGACGGGAGGCTGTGCATTGGACGTGTGACCTTCGTATAGTGAGCGTTGCGGGTCGAGGGGCGCACATACGATAGGCACGCGAACGCTTGGCACCAAGTCTATCTCCCGGTCTCAGGATGCAAGCAGGTGCACGTGCACGGGGCGACGTCTCCCCGAGCTCGCGGCCTCCGCGTCTTGATATGCAGCTGACGGCAATCCGTCGAACGATTCGGCCGGCGCGGTGCACGCGGTCCATCCGACCCGCTGCCATCGTTGCCACGAACGAGTCGATACAACAACGTGGCCATCAGTATGGCCGACGCGGTCAATGCCGCATATGCCGCATCGCTGGCCAGAGCCGCCGGCCGCTGCACATATGTCGGGCGATGCCGGTGCCAGAACCAAAGTCGTCAGAGCCGGCCCAGGTGGACACGACGCTCGGATGGAAACGGCGGTACACCATCGTGGCGATGTGTTTCGTGGCGTTCATGCTGTGCAATATGGATAGGGTGAACATGTCGATCGCCATCCTGCCCATGGCCGAGTCGTTCTCGTGGTCGTCTGCGACGATCGGGCTGGTGCAGTCGTCGTTCTTCTGGGGGTATCTTCTGACGCAGGTGTTGGGCGGGGTGTGGGCAGACCGATATGGGGGCAAGGTGGTGCTCGGTTTCGGGGTAATTTGGTGGTCTTTGGCGACGGTGATGACGCCGATGGCGGCGGCACTGGGTCTGCCGGCGTTGCTCGTGGCGCGGGCGTGCATGGGGATCGGGGAAGGCGTGGCGATGCCGGCGATGAATAGCATGCTGAGCAAGTGGGTACCCATCGGAGAGCGGTCGCGGAGTCTGGCGCTGGTGTATTCCGGGATGTATACCGGCAGCGTGGTCGGGCTGGGGTTCTCGCCGCAGCTGATCAACATGCTGGGGTGGCAGAGCGTGTTTTACATCTTCGGGAGCATGGGCGTCGTGTGGTTCGTGTGGTGGCTGAAGAAGTCGAGCTCGAACCCGTTCGATGACCCGGAAATCAGCGAGGAGGAGGAGGCGTTCATCACGCAAAACACGGCCGCACGGTGCGACCTGCAGAAGAGCATCCCGTGGAAGTTGATCCTGTCGAAGAAGCCGGTGTGGGCGCTGATCACGTCGCACTTCTGCCACAACTGGGGCACCTTCATTCTTCTCACGTGGATGCCGACGTATTATAATCAGGTCCTGGGGCTTGATTTGAAGAGCAGTGGGTTCTTCTCGGTGCTCCCGTGGATCACGATGGCGATCAGCGCAAACGTGGGCGGGTGGATCGCGGACACGCTGATTGCAAAGGGATGGTCGGTGACGAGTGTGCGTAAGCTGATGCAGAGTATAGGATTTTTAGGCCCCGCGTTCTTCTTGAGCCAGCTGGGCAACGTGACGACGGTGACAGAAGCGGTGATCCTGATGATGCTCTCGCAGGGGTCGGACGCGTTTTCGCAGAGCGGTTTGTACTCGAACCACGCAGATATCGCACCAGAGTACGCCGGTGTGCTGCTGGGGCTGAGCAACACAGCGGGAGTCTTGGCAGGCGTGGTTGGCACGTGGGCGACCGGGCTCATCCTCGACGGGGGGACCTGGAGCGACGTGTGGGGCGTGGCGGTGATCTTCTACCTGATCGGCACGCTCATCTGGAACTTGTTCGCCACCGGTGAGCGCGTCATATGATCCATTCAACGTGATGATGTCATTTAAATTCCCGTGCTCCAAAACACGCTGACTCATTTCTTGCTGCCGTTTCTGGCGGCGTTGACGTCCTCCAGCCGCGCCAGCCTCCACAGCATCACAAAAAGCCCCGGCGCCCCCTTGATCAGGAGGTTGGCCCTGGCCTGGTTGGACGCGTTCGCAAACAGACTCAGACCAAACCCGATGAGCTCCAGGAAGGTCAGCCGCGACGACAGGAACCCCTGCCAATGGAAGTCGCTCAGGCTGAAAAAGGCGGCAAAGAACTCGCGCGTCTCGGCGAGGTCCAGCTTGAGCAGCACCTCCATGCCGAAATTGAAGAACTCCCGCTGCGAGATCCGGCTTTTGGGCCAAATCTTTGCCCACACGTCCGCAGTCACGCCGTCCATGTCGACCTTCTGGGCCTTCTCGGGCGCCCAGTCGCCCTTGTCCCGGCCGCCGAGGGACGACAGTTCGTCGATCAGGGTGTCTGCGACGGTCGGGGCGGCGCCCTGGCGAACGAACGAACGAACGAGTGTACAACACGAGTGAGCGCGTGGCGCATCGAGGGCGCGACGAAGAGCGAACGAGTCGTTCGGTCAGTCGGTCGAGGTCAATAACCCACCAGGACGCGTGCAATCATGTATCCCGTCGACGGATGCACCATGCCGGCGGTTCCACCCACCCCGATCGTCCGCTGCGGCAGCTCGGGGAGGATCCCGCCCATGGGGATGGAGCAATACTCTTCCTCCTCGATCGACAGCACCTCCAGCCCCAAGTGCTTCATCCGTGCGTCCAGCCGGGCCTTGAGCTCCGGGAACGGGATGATCGGTCGCGCCACCAGACTCGTCTCCTCCAGGAAAACCTTCGTGTCGGTGAACGGCATGGCGTACAGGAACGTGGGGAGCTTGGCGTTGGACGCCTTGAGCTCGGGGTAGCCGTCCAGGTGGTCGTCCCTCCAGTCCATGAACAGCATCTTGTCGACCGGAAACGGATGCGACTTGACCGTCACCGTGATTCCATACGCGCCCTGATACCCAGGGTCGTACCGCGCCGTGTCATACTTGACGAGCGCCTTGCTGTGCCCGGTCGCGTCGATGACAAACGTCCCCGAGACCTGCCTGCCGTCCGAGCACGTGATCACCGACTTATCACTGGCGCTGTTGTTGCAGTCCTTCACCTTTGCGTCTGCGAACTGCACGCCAGTCTCGACACACCTCTCCAAGAGCTTGCGCTTCAGCTTGGGGCGATCGACCCGCGCGTACGGCCTCGTGAGCGTCCGCTCCTCGCTGCCGTTGAGCCAAACAGTCGCCGAGTCCCAGATCGTATCGAAGCAGTCATCCAAGCCCATCGACTCGAACTCGTCGATCCATACGCCGTAATTGTTGACCCATATGCCAAGCGAATCGGGGGCAACTATCGCCACCCTGTATCCCGCGGCGGCGACCCGGCATGCGACCGCCAGCCCCGAAGGCCCTGCCCCGGCGATGACAAGGTCATATTCCTGCCCGTCGAGCGGCGGCAGCTTGCCCTCCAGATCCGGAAACCACTGCTCGTCGTGCGGGTTGGGAGGCGCTTCGAGGGTGCCGCTGCTCAGCGAGGCGGGTGCTGCTGGTGCTGGTCTATTCTTCATCTCCCGCCGCGCAGCCCTGTGCCGTGTATGCATGCATCGATTCGGCGTGGACAAGGCCACAATGCGCGGGGAGCCGCGCAATGCGGGCGACATGTCTCGATTTGAATCGAACGCTGTGAGTAGCCGGCACGTGCTCGCCGGCGCACTTTCTGGGACAGTTGGGTACAAACAGATGCACACACCAGTGCCGTGGTGGTTCTTATAACGACATATGGACAGGGTGGGTATTGACCTCGACCGACGTGCTCTCCCTCCGCCCCCATGACTCTGGAGGAGATGGAGAAAACATCAGTTCTCCATCTCCATCTCCATCGGAAACGGCACGGGGTACCCGAGACAGAGATAGTCGAGCACGAGCAGCTCCTGCAGCACCTTCAAGAAGGCGACGTCGTGCGCGTCGACGAGGTCCTTGGCTGCCCGCCCCTCGGCGTACGTCGACGAGTTGTGCGTGCCCAAACTGTGATCGAACTGGTACGACCCATGCGCCTTTCCCATCAACTCAACGACAATGTGCTCCCAGTCCTCGTCGAAGCGTTCCAACCGCCCAATGAAATCGAGCGGGCCCTTGCCCAACACCCCGCTCTGCGGGTACAGGTGCTCCACCTCTTTGAGTTTGCTCAGCTTCCCGAGCAAGAGATCGCCGAGGAATGCCCACACCCGCTCCGTCGACCCGATTGGAAACGAGTTGAAGACGCATCCGTGCCGCTCGCACTCCTGGTCCACCACCTCGATGTAGCTCGCGTTCCCGTACCCCTCGTGGAACCACCTGAATTCCAATTCCAAGTACGCGGCGGCCCAGTGTTCGATGGGCTCTCGCACAAACGTAAACACCTTGGCATCGTGAGCCCGTCGAAGCCAATCACGACCCTGCTCGCGATCACGACCGCGCTTCCTTTTCCCGACGGCCGTCCTCTGGACAAGCTTCGTCAAGTCGGCACCGGGTCCAGCGGCGTTAACTAGATTCATTCGAATGGCGTCGTTACCGCTTTTCCACACCCTCTTGTATGCCACGAGCCGTTTCCGGTCAGGCGGATGCAAGTCGACGACAGTAAGCCCAGGGCTAAAGTTAGGCCAAGAGACTTGCGTCCAAATGTCCCACGCCCGTCGGCGACCCATATCCTCGTTAATGTACACGGTCCAGTCGGCAAAGTCGCTGCTCGCGTTCAGAACGACGGACGGGGCGTACTGGTTGAACGCAACCAGCGCCCTGCTGAACGCCGTCGCCGACCGGCGCCGCACACTCGGGGGATCCAGACACCCTGCACCCGGCTTGCCGTCGACAAACGCAAACTTGCCGTCGTTCACGATAACAGTCGTGGGCGGGGGCGGGTGAAAAAGGCGCCGGACGCTCACGAAGACGATGAAGACGAGGACGAGGGCCTGGAGGAAGAAGAAGGCCTGCAGCTTCGACCCACCCCTCCGTCCGATCGAACCCCCGGTGGTTCTCGCTGCTGCCGACGACTGCTGCTGAGCACGCACCCGATACACCATGCGGTTTCTGGTGTCAACAGAGCCATCATTTGGCACGAAGGAGGCCACCAGGGGCCGCATTCGGCGTGTCGAGAAGATCGAAAGCTAAAACCTGTGTGGTTTTAACCGACTAGCTTGCCGGTGGCCCAGTGGGGTCTTGTCGATTGGATTCGGCCCGTTCGAAAACCCTTCCGCACCCGCGTTCTCTGTGCACGCTGAGATCCGCGCGCTCTGCTCCTATTTTTCGGAGTGTACACGGGGTATGCTATGCGCCGGGTGAAGCTGAGCGGATTCGGTGACAGGGCCCATGCCCATAAAGTTTTCAAAACGCGAGTCATTGCCGATCGATTCGAAATTTCCCGAATACCTCGCAATTTATACCATTCCATACACCGTGCGGCTCGCTTTGGAACCTATACATCCATATGCAGGCATAGGGACGCGGAAACGGGCACGATCGTCCGTGCCGGGTCGCTGCGCTCCCGTCCACCCCACAAGAACACCCGCTCTCTTCCTGGTCACCCCCCCAGTCCGTACGCACGCCGTTCGATGAACCCAGAGGCAAGGGCCTTCCCCGGCGCCCTCCTGACCGACGAAGAGGCTGTCGGGGCGCTGAAGAACGCCTTCCCGACGTGGAACCGACGGTACGTACTCGACTCGGCGCTCGCACGTACCCTGACTCGACTCGGCGCTCACTCGCACTTCCGTCATTCGGCCGTTCGTTCGTTCTCCAGGCATCTCCAGAGCTACTGGGAATCGTCGGGACGGAAATGGGACGTTGCCGTTCGCGAGATTGCCCTGGTAGAAAGCGAAATCAGCGGCGCGCCGGCCCACAAGCCGAGGTCGCAACAGCCCCTCCAGCCGACGCCCGTGTGGACGCCGGCGCCGGCCGCCGGTCCGGCCGGTGATTTCCCGGCGCTCGGAGAGGGGCCGCGAAAGGACAAGAGGAATATTCCCGCTTCGTGGGCGTCGAAAGCCAAGGCGCCTCCAGGTGGCGGCCTCACACTGCAGCAGGGGGTGCCCAAGCCCAAGCCGCCGCCAGGATTCTCGTCGCAGGCGCCGCGCTCTGCACACAGTGCGCGGGAAGAGATTTGGTCGAGCGGCGTCCAGCAGGTTTCTACCGGGAATTCGGTGGCGGTCGAGTACGCCGACGCCCGGGCATCCGCCGCGTCGCTTGCAAAGGCGAGGAACGCGATGTTCGAGGCGGCGAATGCGGCGTATTTGCGTGGAGATAAGGCTCTGGCCAAGGAGTTGGGCGCCAAAGGACGCGAGTACAACGAACAGATGCATGCGCAGCATGCTGCTGCGGCCGAGGGTATCTTTGAGGCGAGGAACGCTGGGTTACGGCAGGCTGATGGACGGCGGGTGGTCGATCTGCACGGTCTGCACGTGCAAGAGGCGACACGGAAGGTGCTGGATGTGATTGATACCGCAAAACGAGCGGGGGAACACTCTGTGGATGTCGTCGTTGGGACGGGCAGTCATTCGAAGACGAATGCGGGCACGCTCCGCCGCTCAATCATCGACACGGTCGAGCGGGCAGGTTATCGGTGGAAGGAGAATTACGCTGGTCTTATAAGAATTCAATTGTGACTCGCATCGACCCGGAACAGCGGCTGACCGCCCTCGTCACACACCGTGCAGGAGATGCCGGCGACGCGGGCGCCGAGCAGGAGTCGGTAGACCGCTTCGTGTGTTTGATATCGGAGTCCCTGTAAGTCACCGTAGCTGAGCGCTTGAATGGCAGGATCGCACGAGATCTCGTGGAGTACTCGTGCGCACGCCTCGCCGCGGGCACGGAGGCCGTCCCATGGCGCGGCGCTGGGATCCGGGCCCAGGCGTGGGGCCAGGTCCAGGTCCAGGCCCAGGTCTTTGAGCGCGTTCGCGGCGAGTTGCGCGTATCGAATAGGATCTTCGTGCTGATTGGCCTTTTCGACCAGGAAGAGGACGCGGTCGCTCTTGGAGGCGATGCGGTCCCTGATGACGTTGCCCAAGGACGTCGGGCTGTCCACGATGTACCCAAAGACCCACTCGACCGTCGCGCGCGACCCGTTGGATTGCTGTAGGAGCCACGAAAAAACGCGCTCTTGGACGACCTCGGCGCGGCCGTGGCTGCGACTGCGAGTGTGGCTGCGACTGCGAGCATGGCTGCGAGCCCTGGCATCGCGTGGATCGTCTCGATCTTCTGGATCGTCAGCGATGACTCGATCAACGATGTGCGCCATGTGCGACCGGATGTCTTCCTCTTCGTCCACCAGCAGAGTCAACGCGCAGGTCCACATGTCGAGCCGTTCGGGCGCCAGCAGCGCTTGAGCGATGCCGAGCGCCTCGACACTGGCGGCCCGGACCTCCTCGGTCTGGTGCGGCAGGCTCGTCTCTGCCAGCATGGCAGAGAGGATATCGGCGCCCGCGTACGCACAGGATCGCACGATCTCGGCGAGGAGGAGGGGGTTGCGCGCGTGCATTCTCCAACCGGTGATATCAGCCCCGATGCCGGCGGCGTTGGTCACCTGCAGCATGAGTATCTTCACGTAGAAGCCCTCCTCGCCCTCCCATGCACGGCGAATGGTGCTGATCAAGCGATCGCAGGCATCACGAACACGTGCGCTTTTGCTATCGAGTGCCTTCCGAATGATGTCCGTGGCGAGGATGCTCTTGAGCGTCGCCTCGCGGACGTCGACCACCGGCGACTGCACGAGCCGGTCGCTGTACTCGAGGAAAGGTACCACCCACGTGGTCCGATCTCCCGTCCCTTCATGCACGTCTTGCATTGGAAGCAACCAGGTGAGGTTCAACCGCACCAGGCGCTTCATCGCGACCGTTTCCATCGGCACGGATGACCGTGATGGCGATGAAGAGGTGGATGGAGAGATGAGCACGCCTTGCCACAGTTCGTCGACCACCGCCGCGCAGAACGACGTCACTTGGTCGTTCCTGAACTTCGACGCGAGTCGACACATCACAATGCACGTCTTCAGCAGCTCGGCCTGGCACGGGGCGGGCAGCGAGGCGACAGGCGCCGACGTGGGGCTCCTGTATGCACCGCAGAACGAGGCGACCATGGTGTGGAACAGGTCTTCGTGCGTACCGTCCGCGTGATGCGACAGCGAGTAAACGGCCTTGAAGATCTCGACCACGAGGCAGAGCTGGCCGTGAAGCCGGTTGCTACACCCAGTAATTGCGCCGCTCGTCGGTGCTGTCGGCGGCGGACAGGCAACAGCGATCAGCTCCAACCACGAGGTGGCTGGCACCACGGATACACACGCACGGGCAGCCATTTTGCGTATGTGGATCTGATCAGAGCCCAAATGCCTCGCGAGACACTCGCTGTACCGCTGGATGGTCGCCGTCGCCCCCGGCGCCGGGAGACTGCGCCCGGCGTCGCCCACCGCCGTGCCTCCCGGGGGCGACGATTGCGGCTTGAGCCTGCCGAGCAGAGCAAGAACCGGCGCCAGCATGGAGTTTTCGACCCCAGATCCCAAGACGCCGATCATGAACTGGTCCACGTCTCGATATCGGCCGAGGAATCCTTCCGCCGACAGGGCGCGGCTCGGCCAGGTGTCGACGTGATTGACCCGACGAACATTGCCAGCTCCGCCACCCATAACTTTTGAGATCACCAGCGACGTAAAGCACAGCGCGGCCGAGTTTTGCACCTCCCAGCTCGGGTCCGACAGGGACTTGAGCACGACCGTGAAGCCAACGCCGTGGTATCGATCGAGCGCAGAGAGTCGCGGGTCGGAGTACACCAGGCGTAATACGTTGAGTGCATGGACCTTGGGCCAGTGCACGGCGTTATCGCGACCGTCGGCGATGGCCGGCCCGACGGTCCCGGTCGACTCGCCCGACTCGCCGGGCTCGCCAGACTCGCAAATCTCGAGGAGCCGTTCCATGATGACGCTGCTGATTCGCGACTTGGGGCCGCTCACCATCACGCTCTGGAGTCCGAATGGCATCCCGCCGCTCCGTCGGATCGCATCCCTGCGCGTCTGGTCGGGTCGCAGCATGTGGTCGAACAGGGCATCCACGCAGGACCGGGTCGTGGCGTCGACGAGCGCCCCCGACCCACCTCGCGTCGAGCAGATATGCTGCAGCGTCGCTTTGGCGCTATCAATACTCCCATAGTGTTGCGCACGGAGCAGCACGTGCATGAGGGCATCGACCGTCGCCCGCAGGCCCGCCTCGAACAACCCGTGGGCCGCGGGCAGGACGGCGTTCCACAGCGACTGGATCGTGATGCAAATCTCCCGCGACGCCATCCACGATCTGCATCGAATGAGCTGCTCGTCCGAGGCGCGCGACTGAATAAGGTCAGCAAGCGAGGCGGACGCATCCGCGCCTCCCTCGCCGCCCTCGACACCCTCGCCGAGGACGTTCTCCTCGGGACGGGACAGCACCGGCATGATCAGCCGGACGGTGTGCTCCACCAGATGGACCACTTTCGTAAAGGTATCAACGTCGCGTGCCTTTGAAAATGAAGAACCGGCTACGAGGTGCCTGAGGAGGGCCAAGTACGCCAGAAAGACACCCAGACCTGAGAGGTCGGGCACCGTGTCGACCGCCACCGCCGCTAGCTGGCCGACAAAGTCCGTATCTTGCTCTTTGTCGGAGACTTCTGTCGGCCCGTCGACGATGGAAACGGCGTCAAAATCGTCAATCGAGCGCATGTCAACTCGCCACGTGCCCGGGACGAGGAACTGCTCGTGGACGATGAACATCATGCGGGCGCCGGCGTCTTGATCGGAGAGACGGGGCCGCCTGACGTAATCGAAGGCGTAATCGAGCATGTCGCGGACATTTGAGCTCCTATTTGGAGGCAACGTCAGGGTGATTGACATCGCCAGCGAACGGATTCGCTCAAAGTTGTCGGCGAGCGACCCCAGCAGGTTGTCGCGCGTCGACGTCCCATAGAGCTCCTCGGGGAAGGGACGCAGCGCCCCATACACGAGACCCGTGCCCGCCAAGTGACCCCTTCGCTCCTGGTATCTTTTGTTGACGCCGGACTGCCCGCTGTGATATGCGCCGTCGCCCGCGTGGCCCCGCTCCTCGCAGACGAGCTCCCGGAAGACCTGCATCGACGTGGACAGCAGCTCGATCGCCATCAGCTTCTTTCCATATACGGCACCCGGGTGCAGACATGCGATACATCTGCGGCAAATATCCTGCATCCACGATTCGGCTGCCTTGACGGCCTCGTGGTCCGCCGCGTCGTACGCCTGCGGACGGGTGATGATCGCGGCAGCCGACAGCTTGATCCTCGTCAAAAGCCGCCCGAACGACGTAATGTTCTGTTCCCTGGCAACGGCAGATGTGCATAGCATGGCCGCGTCGAAATACCGACTCACAATCGCCAGCTCTTCGGCCGGGGGAATATCGATCGTGGCGACGCTGCTCGCACAGACGAGCTCCAAAGCGGCCAGCCGCACGTCCTCGCGACTGTCCACGACCGCCTCCCTGAGAATGCCGAATGAATCTATGCCGTATCGATGGAGGTCCCGGAAATCGGCATAGCATCCTGTCCGCTTGCCGACGGACAGCAGGCCGACGATGGCCGCGAGCGGTCTGGCGTCGCTCGCCACACTCGCCGTACCCGCCCTAGTCGTTGGCGTCGGGGATCGCTCGCCCTCCGTCCGATGTAACCGCCGTATCAGGAGACCAAAGCTCTCGGGACAACTTTGCATCAGGCCCGGTAGCACGTGCGTGATGATCGAGTCGAGCGTGCCGTCCCCCCTCAGGTTGGCGGCCTCGAGCGCGGCGGCCACGTCGAGCACGAGCCGCTCCGACTCGGCGGCGTCGAAGCGCCCCATGGCGCGCGTCGATGAATGAGATTCGCTGCTGTTGGGTCGATCGATGGCGCCCACGCTCATGGCCTTCCAGACGTTTCGCAGCGCGGAGGACGCGGCCGCCCTGACGTCGTGTTTGTTGGTCGAGATGGCGTCGATCGTCTCCGTCACGAGCCGCGGGTGACGATCGAGCACAACTGGGGCATAAACGTGCTGTAAAATGGCGTCCCAGAGCCGGAAGGTGGCCTTCGAGACCGGCATGTCGGCGCAGACCTTGATGGTACGGACTGCCAGCTCGGCTGGCTTGCCCGCCGAGCCCCGCGCCTGGTGAGCGTCGATCTCGAACATGACCCGCAAAAAACCGTCCGTGATCCGCCGCGCCACGTACTCGTCGCATGTGAGACTCCGCAGCGCCAGCGTCTCCATGACCTTCTTTGTGGTCTCCTGCGACAGCACCGCCTCGACCGCTCGCGGCGGCGACGGTGCCGGTGCCCCCGGGCCGCTGCCACGATTGCCTTCTCCGCAGTGAACGCCGTCGCCGCCGTCAACTCCATCACCGCAATCTCTAGGTGCGTGGAGATACGCTCTGAGATACGCCGAAAGGGCATCGACGCAATAGAGGCGCACGAACTGCGTGTGGCCGTGCTCGCCCTCGACCGCCGAGCAAATGGACAGAGCGAACGCCTCCGAGAACGCCGGGACGGTCCTGAGCCGCACGGCTTCCCCGTAGATGACATGCGCCATCGTCGCACAGACTATCAATGCCCTCGCGCCGAGCGGTTCGAGCGCCGCGGAAAACTCGTCTCCATGCGCACCCGAGTCCCGCCCGAGTGCGCCAGACCGATACACGCGGACGACCTCGCTCCCTTCCCCGAAGCACGCACCCAGTACACAATCGACCGCGTCTGCCCGCCCGACCAGTGCACATCCAAGGCCTCCGACCAGCTGCGCCAGCACAAACTCGACCTTGGGCTCCTCCACCGCGGCAATCGCACCCACGGCCAGGCTCACACAGCGCCCCAGCAACGACCGATGACGGTCAACCGGTGCCGCACGCTTCGTGACAATTGCATACCCGATACTCGCCGCCTTCTCCACGACCTTCTCGGCCGCCTCGTCGAACCTGTTGGCCGCTCCATCCACGCTATCCGCTCTTCCCGCTTCCCGGAGTGCCGTGTCGAGCGCCCGCTCCACCCGCTTCAGACCGTATTCCGTCACCTCCCTCCAGATAGCGGAAAACTCGTCCACCGCTAAAATTGTCGATACGAGCTCCAGCGCCGCCACGTCATCGATGCTCAGATCGCCGCCGGCCTCGGCCGCCCTGAGCCGCGCCGCCCACCCCGCCGTCACCACCGCCAGAACCCGGTCCGGGAACGTCTTGACGGAATTGAAGTAGCACCGGATGAACGTGGCGCTCTCCGCGAACGCCAGCTCGACGAGGATGGGCACGTACACGTTGGCGACGTCCGGCGAGGCATCGAGCAAGTCCGCACGCAAGGACTCAAGGGTGGTTTTGAGCGCTTTCAGCTGATGTTTAGAGGAAGTCGCGCATCGCATGGCACGCAGTGAAGATTTGATGTGGTCATCCTCGTCAAGCCGGCCGATTGCCAGCTCCAACGAGACCACCGGCGCCATACGGGGGGGGGAGAAACATTTGAAAGCCTGGATCGCCCTGGCAGGGCGAGCAGGAAGAGAGGCAGCGGTGGGACGGCGCGCATCGCGTCAGTTACATGACATCGTGGTCGGCATCGCTGTCCTCCCCCGAGTCCCAATCGTCGTCGCTTTCGGTCCAGTCGTCCTCCTCCACTGACTCCCCGTTCGTGGCGCCGTACCCGCGGAGGACGTCGGCGCACTCCGTCATGCCCTTCTCCTCTGCCAAGTCCAAAGCAGTCTTCCCGTGCCAATCTCTATCGTGAATGTCGACATTGTGCTTCTCGACCAGGTGCTTGACGGTACGGACGCGGCCA
>JACLAB010005958.1_pt1 | contig 12664 bp, 9 predicted proteins | sample 8027921 | NCBI WGS metagenome assembly JACLAB01 (sample SAMN15725117, study PRJNA655200) | protist metagenome | isolation source: fluorescence activated cell sorting (FACS) single amplified genomes of... | place: USA: West Boothbay Harbor, Gulf of Maine | collected 2000-07-19
GAAGAAATGTGCGATATGGTCGAAGATAAAGAGGACATGGGCGAAAGCAAAGCTGACTCGAAGCAAAAACCAAACGCGGAGCTGTCGCTCGAGGACCACGCGACGAGACGATTGAGTTTCGGGTCCGGGAATGGCGGCGAGAAAGAAGAGAACGCGAAAGAACAACACGAAGAAGAAGTAGTAGTAGCAGTAGCAGCAGGCAATGAAGAAGAAGACGAAGAGTTTGGCACGCCGGAAGGGAAAATTGAAGATGAAGAAGGCGATATCGAAGGCACGTTTGATCCGTGTAACTGCGGCGAGCTCGAGTGTCCGAAAGAGAAAATGTTGAAAAACAACGGACCATTTCAGCTCCCGGTAGTCAAACACGAGCAGCCGCAAAAACAAATGACGCCAATTAGAACGTGGATGGATGCAGAGCAACCGTCGTTGGACGAAGAGAATGAGGAGGAGGCAGACGATAGCGAAAGTGTCGCCGCTACGGATATCGACGAAAATTATTCAGTCCGCGACGAGGAGGAGGAAGAGGACAACGAAGATGATGATGTCGGGAGTATTGCGGGCACTGAACACGTCGCGTCGCCTCTCGTTGAGAGCATCATAGAACGCGCTTCGAAGAAAGAAGAAGAAATAAAGGACGAACCAGCACCTCCTGAAAAGGAGGCTGAGGTAGAAGAAGAGGACGAAGTTATAGCCGCGCGACCGAAGCGTAACGCGGCGACCAAGAAGAAAGTTCAAATTTTATCTTCTAGCGACGAAGATGAAGAAGATGAAGAAGCTGAAGAAAAAGATACGAGCGCCGCACCGGTGCGAGCGTCGAGGCGCGTCGCAAATAAGCGGAACGAAATAGCGGAGAAAATATCGAATCGAAGAAGAAATCAAATCTTGGAAGACAGCGACGATTATGAAACCTCAGAAGATGAGGAAGACGACGAGGACGACGATGATGATTCGCTCTCGGAGATTGCAGAAGAAGAGGAAGCAGACGACTCCGAGTTCGCTCCCAGCGACGACGAGGACGACGAAGTGAAACCGTTCTTGAAAACGGCGATGAAAACGGCGATGAAAACGCCCGGACCGCCAGCCAAGACGCCCGGCAGAGTCAACTTCAAAACACCAACGCCTCCAAAAACGGGTCCAAATACGCTATTCCGCGCAATGACGGACAAGAAGTGCAACACGGCATTACGTGCTGCTCGTCTCGCGGCTATGGAAGACGAACAGAAAGACGACGATATTTCTCCGTTCAATCTCGAGCGTTTGCAGACGCCGCCGAACGAGCCGGCGAACATGTCGCCAACGAAAACGTTTTCTGCGTGGAAACCACCGCCCTCACACTCGAAAGCGTTAACGTCGGCGTTGAAATCCGTAGGAAAAACTATCGGCGGTAACTTGAAGAATGGATTTGACTTTAACAAGCACAAAGAGTCCATCACGAGAGCTCTTTTCGACGAGTTCAACGCGAACGTTTTCGATCGACAACTTCCCGATGGATTTGAGATTACTTGGAGTAAGAAACTGCTCACTACGGCTGGCTTAACCGTGTATAAGCGAACCACGATCGAAGGCGTTCGTCATTTCACCGCACGCATTGAGTTGAGCACAAAAGTGCTCGATTCCGTGCACAAGCTCGAAGCGACTTTGTTGCACGAAATGTGCCATGCGTCTGCGTGGCTCGTCGATCACGTGGCCAAACCTCCGCACGGTGACGTGTTCAAAAAATGGGCAAAGTTAGCGATGCAAACGTACCCGGGAACGAACGTGTCTACATGCCACGCGTATGCGATACACACGCCGTTCAAATGGAAGTGCAGCCAAACGTGGTGCGAACAAGAATATGGACGACACTCGAAATCCATCGACGTAGAGAAAAAGCGGTGTGGATTATGCGGCGGTCGATTGGAATTTATGGGCAAGTTCACCTCCGACGGCGTCCTCGTGAAAGGCTCGAACATCGAAAAGAAAGCGACTGGGTACGCTAAATTCGTCCAAGATAACTTTGGAGACGTGAAGAAAGAGCTCGGCAATAAGACACCGCACAAGAAAATCATGGAAAAGTTGAGTGAAAAATGGAACGAGGAGAAGAAAGCCGGGAAGAAGAGCGACAGCGGCGAACGCAGCGGCAGCGGCAGCAACAACGAAAGCTTCAGCGAGGATAAAGAAAATATCCCAAAAGAGGCGCCCGGAACGATTTCCAAGGCGGCTGCTAGGTTCACGAAGTTGGCTTTATTCGAAGATGAAATCATGTCCTTTACCGAGAAGAAGAAAAAGAAAAGCGTTTCTATCCAAGAGGAGGAAGACGAAGTCGAGACGAAGATGAAGGCGATGAACTTGAACTCGCTTTTGTTAGAAGAGGAGGAAGAGTGAGACGTTGCATCATACAAGTGCGCGGGGAAACACACACACACACACACAAACAGCAAACATAGTAGTTTTATCTTCTGTTGATTATATCATTTTGTATAAGTATTAAAACAAGTATATAGTAGTACGAGTATGTATCAGAGGTTCCTTCCTTGCTTTCTCGCTAGCTCTTTTCACGCTATGTATCAATTTGTAAAGTTAATGTACTTTTTCCGTCCTCTCCTCTCCTGTGATAGACTTCTACAGTTTTCTCGCGCCGCTGTTCTAACCGAGAGATATTCTCTGCCATCATCTGGCAGTATGGGTCTCACGACAGAGCGTAGACGCGCTCATGAATTTTTAATGAAATTTTTATAAAATCCTCCTCTTTTACTTGGCGCTCGGGTCTTTTTGCGTGTACGTCTTGATGACTTCTCGGAGCATTTCATTCTCTTTCTCCAAAGTCTTGCATCTGTTTTCTAACTCGTCCAAACGCGATTGTCTCTCTCTTTCGGCGTTCTCTAAAGAATTCATGTACGCCTTCTTTCTTTCTCTCGCGTGTTGCGCGGAAACTCGGTTGCGCAACAACCTCTTGAGGCGCTTGCGCTCTCGTTCATCCTCGGCGGTGTTCCCAGTCGGCATAGCCGGCAATTCCTTACCGTCGTCGTAGTCTTCGTTCTTCTTTTTCGGCGGCATGATGCTCGTTGTCGTCGGTGCAGATGTTGTATGTGCTAAATAAGTTGTTGTAGTGTCCTTGTTCTGTTCCTGGCTATTCACCAAATACCCCGAGTGGCCTTCGCTACTCGTCGCCGGCGCGTTGTTCGTTCTCCCGATCGTATCCACGTCAGGAACTACTTGTAAATCCTGGTTATCCGTATACGTGGAACTCGTCGGCTTCGCTTCCCCTCCAAACGACTGCACTCCTTCCGAGCCAGCCTTTCTCTTCAACTGTAACAACTGCTTCCCTTTCGCCGCTAACCGAACTTGTTTTCTCGCCTGTCTAATCTCCTTCGCCGATTGCCTCGCGCGTTCCTCCGGCGTCGGTAATCCGGTTTGTACCGGTGCAAATATCGCGCCGTGTACGTGTACGGGAACGTGTACCGGTTGAAACTGGTGCGGTTGGAACGGATTGGTTTCTGTTTTTTTTTCGCGCACGAGAGAATAAAACTCGTCAGTGTCCATCTTTTTCTTTTTCTTGGTTTTTACGGATTCGGATTGGGGTTGGGTTTTGGACTCCTTCGGATAGAAAAATCACGTCCTTCCTTCCCTTTGTCTCTCTCTCTCTCTTTCGAAAGAGCGAAAGTGCGCGGGTCTTTTTCGACCTATTCGAACGAGTGCAAACGAGTGCACGCGACGACCGACCGACCGACCGACGCGGGGAAACGACGAGAGAGATGCTCTCTCCGCGCGAGAGAAAACGATGCTAAAAATCTCCTCCGCAAGATCACGCGAGAAAACCTCCCGTTGTGGGAACGAGAAAAAATCGAGACAAAGACGCGCAAACAAAAGTATCTTACCTTGATGATGGTGCGCAAACCTCACGCGGTTGGTGTAATCCTCCGGGTGCGAGTCCGGACACAATAAATCGGTCAAGTCGTCCACGCCTCTCAAGAGCAAATCGTCGATGTCCGGAACTTCGAAGTGTGACTCGTACCCCATTCACAGCTAATCTCTTTGGATATGTGTCCGTGTTTGAGCTCTTTCTTTCCCGTACTAATTTTCTTTCTCAAAGAAAAAGAGGCACCTTCTCCCTCTGCGTGTGTTCGCTCCTCCCTCTTACGCTGCGCCGCGCCAGATTCCTCTCCGCTCGATGGACGACCCTCCCGTCTCTCTCTCTTTACTAACAACAACGCGTTATTCTCGTTTCTGTGGTATGTCCGTTTTGTTTTATGGGGAGAGAAGGAACTCACAATCCACCCAAGAAACAGAGGCTGCCTTTCGCTCTGTAAAGTGTTGGTGTTGGTTCCGTTTGGGTTAATTCGGATATGATTTGATTCGGGGTGCGAGCGCGACTTTGATACCCTAAATTGTGATGTTCCAGTCTCTGCTTGTTTTGTCCCTTGAAAATTGGAGAATTCGTTTTTTCTATCTCTGTGATACGAACTTTCTCTTACATCATCACACACGTCGAGTTCTTCGAACGCATCTGATTGATGAGGCATCGTTGAGGTTTCCTCCGTCGTTCTCGATCGAACGATACGATGAACTTCGTGAAAGCGCAGCTGGAAAAAGCGGAACGATTCGTCGAGAACGTGGAACAGAAAGTCGCCGAGCGAGTCGTTCCAGGATTGAACAACAACAATGATTCAGACGACGACGAGGAGGAGGAGTATTCGGATTCCGAATGGGGGGAGGACGGTAGTATTCGACGCCAAAGACGGCGGCGGCCGAAAGTGGTCTTGTCGGACGATTCGGACAACGAAGAAGAAGGAAAAGAAGAAGTTGCATTTGAAGAGAAGAAGAAGGCAACGAAGAGCGCTTTCAAGGTTGAGGATGTGGCGAGTGGGTACGATGCGAACGACAGAAGCGCAGAAACTGCTTCCGCTGCTTTTCTGACGGAAAATGCGGCGACGACGATTCAGACGACGACGCACTCGTCGCCGTCGAAGCAACTTCTGGGCAAACCGCCCTCGCCGCCAATTTCCGTCGCCAAACAACAGTTAGCGGAGCAGCGAGAACGCGAAAGAGAAGAAGAAGAAGAAGAGAAGAAGAAGAAGAAGAAGAAGGAGAACGCCGTCGTCGTCGTCGCGCGCGACGACGAAGAGTATAAACTGAAAGAGAAGATTGTCTTGTACAAGAATAAAGTTCAAGACTTGAAGTCGGAACGGGACCATTTTCAGAGACTTTTGAGGGACATGCAGAACGAAGCGATGGTGAACACGGATAAGATGATGCTGACGCACACAAAGTTGGAGCGAAAGTTGAAGGAGAAAGAGGCGATGTTAAAGGAGAAGGAGGAGGAGATTAAACGTTTGAACGCGACGGAGAAAATAAGGAACGACGCCGAGGACGAGGCGCAGTCGTTGACGCAGGAGTCGATGGCGAGCGTGTTAGCGGGTGCGAAGGAGGCGCAAATGCGCGCGGAGAGGCAAGCGGAGGCGTCGAGTCGGGAGATTGTGTCGCAACGCGAGGAGTTTTCCAGGAGAGAGGCGGATTTGGAGGACCAGTTGGAACGGTTGAGCCAAGACGTGGCGAAGGTTTCGCAAACGAGCGAGGAGAGAGCGAGGGCGTTGGTGACTTTTGAACGACGAGCGGTCGCGGCGGAGAACGATCACGAGAGGTTGTCCGAGATGATCGCGAGGTTGGAAACGTCGTTGGCGGCGGAGACGAAGAGAGCGGAGAGAGCAGAAGATGACGGCGAGTACGAGAGGATGAAGGAGCAGTTGGAGAGCGCGAACGGAGAGATGCAAAAGTTGAGGAAAGAAGTAGACGCGGCTAAACGTAGAGCGGATATTGCGGAGAGAGATTTGAAAGTGCGAGTTGGCGTTTTAAATGGTAGCAGTAATACGAGCAACGGTGGCGAAAATAACGACGGACTCATGCCGGAAGACCAAAACGAACTCGCGTCGTTGCGGAAACGATCCGAGGAAATGACCAAGTTATTATACGAAAAACAACGACAGTTAGAGAGTTTACAGGGCGAGAAACAAACGTGGAGCATGCGTTTAGAACGCGCCAAGGAAGAGTTTATGAATTCCGCGGACGTGTCCGCGAACGCGTCGTCGTCGGCGAAGCGACGAGCAAACGCGATGGATATTGAATCCGGGAGAAATTTTGCCTCTGCCGACGCAGACATCGTGCCCATGGAAGCGTCGAGAACGTTTTCGCGATTAGCGCAAAACAGACGGGTCGGGAAAGTGGTCACTAAAGCATGGCAAGGCTTAGATGCCGCCGCGGCAACTTTATCGGATGGCGTTCGATTGTACCCGATTGCGCGGGTGGCGTTCTTCTCGTACTTGTTTTTTATTCACATGTACGCGTACTTTTTGTTGCACAAGTTGCAACACAACGCGCACATGGCCGAGCTGCATTTACATCATCCTTAGCACTTTTAGTAGGCTTGTTACGCTAGAATATATATACGCATAGTTTATAATCAAACGAAATATCATTTTTCCTTTATAATACAAATCACGTTCTCTCTCTCTCTCTCTTTTTTTCCCGCGTGACTTACGCTTTCTTCTTCTTGTTGGCGCTTTTGTTGTTACTGATACCTTCGCGAAGTAGTGCTACTAATCCCTCTCTTCTTTCTACTAATATAATTGACTAATTGACGTATACATGTGATAACGACGTAATAATAACGCATCATATGCGATTGTGGCGCCGGCATCTCTCTCTACCAACTCGAGACGCCGTAAATCGGGCCTCTGATTCTTCTCGCCAGCTGCATATCCTTCGGCATAATCGTCACCCTCTTCGCATGAATCGCGCACAAATTACAATCCTCGAACAAATGCACTAAAAAGTCCTCCGAGGACTCTTGCAACGCTAACAACGCCTCCGCGGTCCATCGCATCGGTTGATCCGTAAACTCGTTGCAGATCTCTCGAACGAGCCTCGCAAAAGGCAGTTTTCGAATCAACAAGTCGGTTGATTTTTGGTACTTTCTGATTTCTCGAATAGCTAAGGTTCCCGGTTTGTATCTGCGTTTTTGTGGAATTAATGGGCCTGTTTGTTAAAGGAAAAGAGAGAGAGAGAGAAAGAGAAAATCCGTCAGCGTTCGCAGCGCGAGAAAGACAAAGAAGAGGTTGAGGAAAATGTCTCGCTTGGGGGAAAAGGGGGTGAAAATTCAAAAAAATTGGAGCCTAATGGTCTCCTTTGTGCGTTTATGCGCGTCCACAGAACCAACAACACAAACGCGAAAAGTACGTCATCAAAACACTCTCTGAGAAAGAATGCGTTCGTACCGTTTAATCTCCCAAACTCCGGCCGTCTTTGCGGCGTGCCCTGTTTTTAAATCGAACAAAAATCAGAACGTGTTTAAAAGAGTCAGTTTGAATCCAAAACGAGACGATTTAGACGAGAGAGGAAACGAAACGATGGTGAGAAACACGCTTTCTTTCGCGCTTTTTATTTCACAACACGAAGCGCTTCTTCTTTGTTTGCGCACTATTCGGCGCGCAAAGCGTGCGCTGCTCTCATCAAAAACAACGACGCGCAACAAATCGTCGTACCTTTCGCCCTATGCTCACCGGCCGGACCATTCTCTGACTCTCTCTCTCTCTAAAATGACGAACGAGAGCTCCTTGTGTTTTCCCTTTCAAAAACGGGCAATGTTAAACCCTACACCCTAAATTCCTAAACGTTTTTTAAAGGAAAGCTCCAACGCGAATTTTCTTAAGTTCGTTCCCGTGGACAAAGGAAGAGAGAGACACAGAGAGAGAAAGAAAGAGAGCGAGAGAGTTTAATCAGAATGACGACGCAAACGGACCCTCTGGCGAAATCGGTCCGCGGGACGAACCCGCAAAACATGATGGAAAAAATTACGAGGGATAAAGTGTACGCGATGACGTTTTGGAAAGAAAAGTGTTTCGCGGTGTCGGCGGAAACGCTGGTGGATTTAGCGGTGACGGATTTGACGCAAATAGGAGGGATATACGGAGGGAACAATCGAGCGACGGAGTTTTTGTGCTTAGCTTTGAAGATGCTGCAAATCGCGCCGGAGAGAGAGATTGTGATTGAGTTTATTAAGAACGAAGACCATAAGTACGCGAGGTTGTTGGGGGCGTTTTATTTACGACTGGTTGGGAACTCCGCGGAGGTGTACAGATATTTAGAACCGTTGCTGAACGATTACAGGAAAGTACGGAGACGCGTGAAAAGTGGCGGGTGCGAGTTAACGACGGTGGATGCGTTCATAGACGAGTTGTTGACGAAAGATTTTTGTTGCGACATCGCGTTGCCGAGACTGGCGAAACGGTTCGCATTGGAGGCGACGGGCGCGTTGGAGGAGAGGAAGTCGTTGTTAGAGGAAGAGGTTGGTGAAGGCGAGGATTTCGAGACGGTGATTGAAAAAGCCGTGGACGAGGAGATGGCGAAGAGGAGAGCGATGGCGATGCCAGGGGAAACGGTTAACGTAGATGGGGACGATGGGGAGGCCGACGATGCCGCTACGAAGAAGAAGCGAAGTTTAGAAGAAGAAGAAGAAGAAGAGGGAGAGAAGAATTCGAAGAAAAAGAAGAAGAAAACGGAAGAAAAAGAGGAGGACGTGGAGATTGCCGAAGCGAACGCGTTGCGTTTAAAGCTTGGTTTGAAACCGTTGAGAGGTTGAGTTTTTCTCGTCGACGTAAAAAAAATATAGAAATAGAAGAAGCGCGATGATGAAATAGAGCGTGAACGCGGTATTTACCTTGTCTGTGTGATTTTTAATAATAGTATACTAATAACAAATTAATTTATATATTTATGCCCAATAGGCTCAAAGACAATACGCGTTTTGAAACGCGAGAAGCATCGAAGAAAGAAGCGCGAGTGTTTTATTGCATAAAAGCGCGCTCTCTCCTTCTCGAAAGCTCTCCCTCGCGTTTACTTCGCCATCATCATCTTCACAAACTCTTCGTAGTTCACTTCACCATCGCCATCAACATCCGCTTCTCGAATCATCTCGTCGACTTCTTCATCCGTCAACTTCTCGCCCAAGTTCGTCATGACGTGTCTCAATTCCGCCGCGCTGATTGTCCCGTTCCCGTCTTTATCGAACACTTTAAACGCTTCGTGCAATTCTTCTTCGCTGTCGGTGTCTTTCATCTTACGCGCCATCAAGTTGAGAAATTCTGGGAAATCGATGGTGCCGTTGCCATCCGCGTCGACTTCGTTGATCATATCTTGAAGCTCCGCCTCCGTCGGGTTTTGGCCGAGAGATCGCATCACCGTGCCTGCGTTTCGTAAAAGCGCGAAATTCGTAAAGAGAATATTTTTAAGTCAGTCGGGAAAGAAGACCAAAGAGAGGCTTTGAGAGGAGATTTAAAATTCAATCCTCCCCCGGGCGTTTCTTTTCGTTCGCACGGTCTTTTCGCCCTTCGAGAGAGGACGATCGTAAAGCGCCGCACTTTCGCGTCGCTTTTCTCGCTTCGATCGTTCTCGGAACGCGGGAAAAAGGAGAGAGCGCGAGATCAATTCAAAGAGATCTCAAAGCGGGGAGATCACTTCCAAAAAGGCAACCGGAAAAGCGCTTCTCTGTGTGCTCTCTCTTTCGTTTCCGTTCGTTTCCGTTCGCGAAAAAACGGACGACGAGAGAGAGAGGAGGAAGAACTGCTTCGTTTTCGCGTCGGACGCGCTTTGCGCGACGAGAGAGGCGGCGCGCAGCTTCCGTCGTCGTCGTCGTCATCAGAAACAACGAGATTGTTGACCGCCTTTTTCCAGAAGAATCGAGCGCGAAAGAAGGGAAAATCGACCAAAAATTAAAACGTACCGAGCTCTTTCGTGGTGATGGTCCCGTCGCCGTCTTTATCGAACAAAGCGAACGCTTCTTTGAATTCGGTGATTTGCTCGTCCGTGAGTTCAGCCGCCATGATGTTTTTGTTGCTGTTGTTTTTTTGTGTCGTGTGTGTGCTTTACGCGTGCGCAACAAAAAGAGTGAAGAGCTGGTTTAAAATTCGATCGTTTCAAACTGGAAACTCTCCTCTCACAAAAGGAGACGGGGGTCGGGAAAAGAATAAAAAAGCGTTCGTTCTGGTGCATTAAAAAATATCAACAGTCGACAGGAAAGCTTTCACCTCTCTCTCTTTAATAGTGCGCGAGCGCGTATGTTTCTTAAAATAAGTATTACAACTGTTTGTAAATTATGTCTCTCTCTCTGACACACTCGAGGGCGTGTTTCTTTCGACGAACATCCATTCTCGCTCTCTTTATACTTCGCCATTCACCACGAGCGTCATCATCGTCATCATCATCCGACAAATAAAAGTCTTCTCTTTCTCTTTCTGGTTACGTCGCGAGCGAGGCGGCGAGGCCTTCTCGGTATCGATCGCCTTTGCTTAAAACGACGGGAGGGATATCTTCGAACGCGAAACTCGCCTCGTTCTCTTCTTCATCGTCGTTGACGATGTGTTCTTGTTTTGCGTCGACGAACGCTTCGCTTTGTAAGATGAGAACGTTGTAGAAGCACCGAGCGGCGGCTTGACGCGTCAAGGCGTTCGATTCGCAAAGCTCGGTCAAGTCGATGGAGGCGCTCGCTTTTTCTTTTTCTTTACCTTCCGTCGAAGCGGCATCAAACGCCGCTTCGCTGGTGTTTGTATCGTCTTGGTTCCACACCGTGTTCGCGGAAAGGAAGACGAGCAAGTTCTTCGCGGCGCGTGGGATGCGTTCATGGCGGTGGCGACCGGAGCAATCCAAGTAGCCTGCCGGTTCTTCTTCCGTCTCTTTCAGAGGCTGACTTTTGTCGAGCGGTTCGTTGGATTTTTGCGAAAAAGTACGGACGAGCATTTCACGATCCTCGTGAATGGTGTCCTCGTGCAAGTTTCCGTGCGATTGTCCGTGCTCGTCCACGAACTCGAGTTCTTTTCCTTCCAACGCGTCCGCTAAGGAGGAGGGCGTGCGAACGACGCTTCCGCCTCGCGTGCTTCGTAAAGATGCCGAAACGCCACCTCCAGAAGAAGGAGTGCGAACGAGTGCCGCGCGTTTCTCTGCTCTTTTACTGGCGTCAAATTTGAGGAAGTGCTCCTCTTCTTCTTCGTCCCAAGCTGGTGGGACGTTGTATCCGTTGTCTTCGTCTTCCGTGGTGTACTCGCCGTCTGGACGTTTAACTTCCGGCGGTGGAACCAACGTGGCGTCGCCAGGAATGGGCGCAAAGTTTACTTTCGATTTGTAATTCGGATACAACATCGCTTCAAACTTCTTCCATCGATCTCCTTTTCGGAAGAACGATTCGCGTCCGGTTCGGAAAGCCGTCGCTCGGAAGTGCGCGGCCAACGCTTTCTCGTCGTTCATCAAATGTATGTCCTTTTCGTCTATTGGAATCTCTTTTCTCGGCCGGTCGCACACGATATCGTCGCAGTTCACTAGCCATTGTTTGTACTCGTCGTTCTCAATGCGCGTTTGCTGATCAAAGATAATCGCACGTTGGTTCGCGAGTCGCGCGACTTTCGGACGTTTTTGTCTCGGACGTACAGGCGCGTTCGCCGCGCGTAAATCAAGAAGTAAACGCTCTTCGCGCTGGTCTTGTTCTTTTTGCGATTGAAACGCGGGTTCAAGGAACGCCTTTTCTTCTTCAGAAGCGTCCATCGGCATCGCAACGAACCCTTGGTGATCCTCATCCTCGGAACCTTCGTCCGGAATCGGCGCCAAAATGTTCTGTTCGTCGTCTTCCTCTTCCATGCCAAACGCGCGTTGACGCTTGCGTTCTCTCGCTTCTTCGTCCCCGGAAAGGTCGTCGTCGTCCATCAGTCCACCGTAACCGAGGCGAAACATCATATCGTCGTCGTCCAAGTCAAGCTTTGCTCTTCTGCTCTTTTCGAGTTGTAAACGCTTGTCGGACTTGCGCTTGGAAGCCGCTTCGTCGTCGTCGCTGTCGCCAGCGTTTTTCGCCCATTGCAAAACCTCCTCATCTCGAAGATAAAACCGATTTTCGCCTCCAGATACGGCTTTAGAACCACTCGGTGCGGCATTGAACTCGCTCATGTTCGACATAGTATCGAGATTCTCATCGTTTCCTCGGCGCGGATCGTCTCTATCGAGGAGCATGTTCATGTCGTAGTCGAGCAAATCGTCGTCGTCCAAACCACTGTTCCCCATTTTACGCCTCTTCTTTGACTTCTTCGTTCCCTCTGCGTCGTCTTTCCCGTCTTCTTCGCCGTTCCCATCCGCGAGCAACTTGACGTCCTCGCGTTTTTGTTTCGATTGTCTCGATTGGATCTTCACCAAGCGTTGCACGACGTCTCGACAATCGTCGTGTAAAAACACAATCTTTCGATTGTATAACGTAACAACGCCTTTTAAAAGTACCGCGGCGAGACGTAAAGCCTACACAGAAAGAGTTGAAGTCATTCTCGAGCAATATGATATAGAAAAATAGTGAAAAGAAAGAGACAAACTGTTGCCCGAGCGCGTGAGCGCGTGAGAGCGTTCTCGGCTTTGGCTCGTTTCCGGCTCAGAAGAAGCGAAAGTTCATCTTCCTATCGCGCGACGTGAACTACTACACTTGTCACATCGCTCGTTAGAATCATTAAGGAGCAAACCGCGGTAAAAAATCATCATCGCCGTAAACAAAACGTTTCATGTTCATGGAAACCTCGCCGCGCGCTCGCGCGAAGAAACAAACACACGCGAGATCTCACATGTGCGAAAGAGAAGATAAAAAAGAACAACGTACCAAAGGACTCGG
>JACLAB010007791.1_pt1 | contig 12657 bp, 6 predicted proteins | sample 8027921 | NCBI WGS metagenome assembly JACLAB01 (sample SAMN15725117, study PRJNA655200) | protist metagenome | isolation source: fluorescence activated cell sorting (FACS) single amplified genomes of... | place: USA: West Boothbay Harbor, Gulf of Maine | collected 2000-07-19
CCCAACTGTGCCGCCGCGCCGCACTTCCTCGCGCGTTCCACGTCACTGAGTCGTCCTCGCGCGCACGCACGCGAACGACGCCAACCGATCGAAACGCGCTCGAGTCGTCCCGCGCGCTCGCTTCGTCCCGCGCGCCGCGCAGTCGTCGTCGTCGTCGTCGAGTTCGAATTTGAAATTCGCCGCCGTGCGACTTGAACGCACTCGCTTCAGCGCAAGATGTACGCCGTCGCGCCTCGAACGACGCTGACGAATGCGCGATGGACGTCTTCGTCGTCGACAACGTCCGGGAAGACGCGACGAAACCGAGCGGCGCGGATGACGCGAAGCGCCAAGCCGGCGCCGTTCGAGGACGAAGGCGTGGAGACGCTGGACGCGGAACTGTACTCGATTCTGTTGAAGGAAAAGAAGCGACAAAGACTTGGATTGGAGCTCATCGCGAGCGAAAACTTTACGTCCAAGGCGGTGATGGAGGTCAATGGGTCGTGCTTGACGAACAAATACTCGGAAGGCTTGCCGGGACAGCGGTATTACGGTGGGAACGAGTTCATCGACGAGACGGAGCGCTTGTGCCAAAACCGTGCGTTGAGCGCGTATCGATTGAACCCGGCGGAATGGGGTGTGAATGTGCAAGTGCTTTCTGGTTCTCCGGCGAACTTTTGCGTGTACACGGCGATGTTGCAACCGCATGAACGCATCATGGGTTTGGACTTGCCGCACGGCGGTCACCTCACGCACGGGTTTTACACGCCGAAGAAGAAGATCTCCGCCACGTCCGTGTACTTTGAATCCATGCCGTACCGTTTGAACGAAGCCACTGGATTGGTCGATTACGACAAGCTCGAGGAGAATGCGATGTTGTTCCGACCGAAGATGATCATCGCCGGCGCCTCGGCGTACGCTCGTAATTTTGATTACAAGCGCATGCGCGAGATTTGCGACAATGTCGGCGCGTACCTGATGGCTGACATGGCGCACATCTCTGGTCTGGTCGCCGCGAAACTCGCGGACGATCCGTTCGAGTACGCTGACATCGTCACCACGACCACGCACAAGTCTCTTCGAGGTCCGCGTGGGGGTATGATCTTTTACAAGAAAGAGTACGAGCAAGCCATCAACTCGGCGGTTTTCCCTGGTCTCCAAGGTGGTCCGCACAACCACACTATCGGCGCGTTGGCCGTGGCGTTGAAGCAAGCTCAAACTCCGGGCTTCGTGAAGTATCAAGAGCAAGTCATCAAGAACTGCGCCGCCATGGCCAACCGCTTGATGGAACTCGGCTACACGCTCGTCTCCGGCGGCACGGACAACCACTTGATCTTGTGCGACTTGCGCCCGAAGGGCGTGGATGGTGCGCGCGTGGAGAAGATCCTTGACTTGTCTCACATCACCCTCAATAAGAACTCAGTTCCGGGCGACACCTCGGCGCTGATTCCTGGTGGCATTCGTATTGGAAGCCCTGCGATGACGACGCGCGGCATGACGGAGGCTGACTTCGTTCGCGTCGCCAATCTTATCGACCAAGGCGTCCAAATCGCGATCGATATCAAGAAGAAGACGGAGGGTGGTAAGTTGAAGGACTTCAAGGCGTACTTGGACGAAAACGACGTCCCGGCCATCGCCGCGCTCAGAGCAGAGGTTGAAGCCTTCGCCGATGAGTTCCACATGCCGGGAGGCCCGGTCATTTAAGGCGTTACCGATACGTCGTACTACTGTTTTACACTACTATTAACAACACGGTTTTACAATACACACATCTGAACTAGAGAACATCGTTTGCGTCATCACTCTTCGCTAAAGTCGAAATCTAACGGAAGCGTCTTGAAGTCTCCCGGCTCCGAGACTCCAGCTCTCTCGAGCGTCAGCGACCCGAACGATTCTCGATGCAGCCCTATCACCGTGCACCCGAAAAACGCAAACATTCTCTTCACCTGATGAAACTTGCCCTCAGTCAACCGTAAGCGCGCTTCTGTTTCGTCGTCCATTAATTCACAGACTGCGGGCTTGCACGCCCTCGTCTCGCCGTCGAGCGTCAACTCGCCGCTCGCGAACACCTCGACGGCGTCTCGCGGTATCGGTCTGTCAGTTTTCACCCTGTACCACTTGCCAATCTCCTTCTTCGGCGTCGTGAGCGCGTGTACGAGCGCGCCGTCGTCGGTGAGCAACAACAACCCGCTCGTATCTTTGTCCAACCGTCCGACGCTCTCGATCGCCGGCTTCCGGCGGCGCCAGCGCTCCGGCAGCGCATCGTACACGCTCGTCCCTTCTCTGACATCGTGCGAGCACACCACCCCTCGCGCCTTGTGCATCACGATTAGCAATCCGTCGACGTCTTCGAGCGTCTCGCCGTCGACGCGCACGTCCGCCGCCCGCGCCTTGAGTTTCCCGCTCGTCGCGCGTTCCGTCGCCCGCGCGCCGTCCGTCGTGACGACGCGTTCGGCGATGAATCTCGCCGCGTCGGCGCGCGACGTCAGCCCGAGTCGCGACAGCAGCGCGTCCAGGCGCTCAACCTTGGCCGTCGCCGCACCGGAGGTTTTCGCCGCCGCGCGCGCGCGCGACGGCCGCCTCGTCGTCGCCGTCGTCGTCGTCCGCGCGCGCGCGCTCGCGCGGTGCGCGCGGACGCGCGCGACGTCCGCGCGCGCGCGCATCGCGCGCGCCGCGCGACGTTTTGTCGGGCCGAGGCGTTCGTCGGGCCGAGACCGAGGCGGGCCGTCACACTCGCGCGCGCCGCGTCACCGCGCCGCGCGCCGTCGGAGGCTCTCGAATCGCATGCGAACGCGACGCGCGTGAAGGGTCGGCGCGTCGACGCGCGACGACGCGGACGCGCGCGCGCGCTCGAACGTTTGCGAAGAATCATGGGCATCACTGGGTATAACAAATACCTCCAACGCGAATTCAACGGCGCGTTCCTGCGCGGAGGACGACACAAACGGCAGCCGAAGCGGTACGATCACGTGTACGTGGACGTGAACAATCTTCTGCACGTCGCGGCGCACAACACGAACAGCGAGCGGTCGTTTTTTAAAAAGTTGTTCACGCTGCTGGATAACAGGTTGACGAAGACGAACCCGAGGCACAGCGTGACGTTGGCGCTGGATGGACCGGCACCGATGGCGAAGACGATCACGCAGAGACGACGGAGGATTCGACTGAGTGCGGGGGCGGCGACGCCGCTGAGCGATGATATGAGCAAGCTGTTGAAGATTGGAATCACGCCGGGGAGCGTGTTGGCGCTGAAAATTGACAGGGCGTTGGAGTATTACGTGGCGCGGAGGATGTTGCGACGCGATCACGCGGGTTCGCCGGCTGATAACGTGCTGTACGAGATATCGAGTATGCGCGTGGCGGGAGAGGGGGAGATTAAACTCGTCAAGTCGATTCAACAGCGATTGCAGAACCCACGGTTTCAAGGGCACTCGCACTGCATCGTGACGGAGGACAGCGACGCGTTGTTGCTCGCGATGACGCTCTTCGGGCAAGGTCAAAAGACGCGATACGCGTCAAACGAGGAGTTTCAGGTGTACGTTTTGAGTGGAAACGTAGTTTTCAGCGCGCGGCTGTTTGATCAGTTGCTGCTGCAATCGTTACCGAAGGGTGCGTCGCTCGACAGCGCCAGACGCGACTTCATCGGGTTGTCGGCGATGATGGGGAACGATTACATCACCGGCAGCAAGCTCGGGGCGAAGACGAGCTGGAAAGCATACTTGGAAATGCGAGGTACTTATCTCTATCGCGATGATCCGCTCTTTCCGATGCCTGCAAATCAAGAGCTAAGCGCACAAGCAAAGCCGGATGGCGCCGGATATAAAAAGAAGCAAAAGAGCGCGACGGGAATTCAAACTTCGGTGAATTGGGCGTTCTTAAAGCAACTGTCCTTGAAACTTGCCGATACATCGTATGCGGCAAAATCGGCAAGTAATGCGCTGGCAAGTTCTTCTAACCCCGCTCAGAATGACGTCAAGAAGAAGCGCGTGTACGACTACTTGTACGGCATCGAGTGGATGCTCAACATGTACTACCAAGGAGAATGTACCGACTTTAGCTTTTACACGTATACGCAAGGACCGGATATGATGGATTTTGCGTCAATTGGTGACGAGTATGACGTCTCATGCGACCCGCTCCGCGATCTCAAGCGCGCGGAGGCGAGTTTTTACAATTTGCGACCGATCACGCCCTTGGCGTACTCGCTCGCCGTGATTCCCCGAGGCGGTAGGGCGCAGATATCGAAAAATGTTCGCCAGCTCGTCGACCCTGGATCGCCCATACGGGAACTGTTTGCGCTGGACTACTGTCCGCAGTGCATCAATCATCGCATTCACGTCTCCCCGATGGAGAACGCGTTGCAAAACTCGCTCACGGCTGCGGATCCCGGCTTCGCCGAGGTAGTGCCATCCAACGCACAATTTTCAAAGTACTCTAGATACACTGACGACGAAGGATACATCATTCACCCCGACACTGGAGAGTATATGTCCATGGATGAAATGCGTCAAGAGGTGAAGGAGCTCAATCGCATGCATTTGCATCACTTGCACACCGCCAAGCAACACGTGCACACGGATCCCATTTGCTTGCCCACGCTCGAAGCGGCGGTGGCGCGAGCGAGCGCGGACAATCTGCTCACCGAAGACGAAGAGATGCTGCGGACGTTGGCTTCCCCTGTATTGTTTTGGCGTCACGCCGTGTACGACCCTAAGGATTTGGACACGCGCGACTTCGCGAGTGAAGAAGAGCTCACCGAGTGGCGCTCGAAAACCATCCCTGACTCTCAATTCGAGATTCTCGACAAGCGCAGCGTTTACGAGCTCAGAAAGTTTGATGGTGACGTCGGTGATGTTATGCGGCGCTGGGGTTGCGATAACGACGCGTTCGCGCGATTCGACAGCGAGATCGCCGAAGGACGAACTCACTCGCGACAGCACACCGTCGGCAAGACTCGAAGCGCGTTGGACGAGCGACTGCAAAAGTGGCGTAGCGAGCGTCGTGGCGTTGGTCGTGTAGATGACGCGAAATCTACGAGCGATATCAGCATCAAAACGAACGATGCCAACGGCGCGGCGTCGTCTTTGGCACCGAACCGCGCTCCTAAACCGCGCCCAGGCGGCGCAGGCAGCAAGCGTCGAAATTTCAGCAAATCTCCTCGCGCGCCCTCAGCTTTCGCTCGCGTCGCCACGGCGCACTCGCGTGTATTCTAAGTAGCATTCATTTTTTTAAACCATCGTGATATCAAAAACAGCACTGAAACATTTCGTTTGCCGATGCCGTAGCCTGCGCCGCGCCCGCGCCCGAGCCGCCGCCGCCGCAGAATCCGACGCGCGTCCTCGACCGTGGATCCGTTTCGCGCCGCTTTAATCGGCACACCCACGATGTCGAACAAGCGTTCCCGGGACCACGGCGGAGACGAAGCCGCAGAAGAGGACGAGCGCGCTTCGCGGCGTCCAATCCTCGACGAGTCATTCTTCGACCGTCCGAGTGAACCGACGTCGCGCACTGCCGAGGACTTGCTCGCGCAGGCCGAAACGCGCGCCGGAGTGACGAACGACGACGTCACTAACGATGGTGACGGCTCCGCGGGCGCGATCGACGCGAAACACGTGCGAAGGTTGGTGTTGGCGTTTGAGCGCGCGTACGCGGAGAACGTCAAGGCGCGGGCGAAATACGGAAACGAACCTCGAAAATTCGCAGAGAGCGAGATCGAGCTGGATTGCGAAGTGAAACGGTTGGGGACACTCGCGAGCGCGCCCGAGTTGTACGAAGAGTTGGTGAAGTTGAACGCAGTGCCTAGCATGGTGGCGGTGTTGGGACACGAAAATGAGGACGTCGTCGCTGACGCGTTGGAGGTTTTGAGAGAACTCACGGATTCGGACGCAGTAGAGAGCGATGAAAACGGAGGAAAGGCGCTGGCGACTGCACTGCGTGAGAGCGGTGGGTATCAAGCGCTGTACGCGGCGTTGACACGGTTTGAGGACGCGAGTGGTAAACTAAAGGCGACGTCGAGCGAGACGTCGAACGCGGTGTCGTCGGTGTTGGGCATCGTGGAGAACTTAGGCGAAATCATGGGCACTCAAGTCGATGATGCGAGCGGAGAGTCTAGTAATAAGGCGCTAGAAGGGTTTTGCGAGGAAACCGACCTGTTGAAATGGCTTTTGAAACGCGTTGAGAAGAAGCGTGACGTCGATCAAAACAAGCTGTACGCTTCGGAAATTTTAGCCATCATTTTACAAAGCAGCGCGAAATGTCGCAAGCAGTGCGTGGATATGAATGGTTTAGAGAGCCTATTACAAGCGGCATCGGCGTATAAGAAGCGTGAGCCCGAGGACGACGGCGAAAAGGAGCTCGTTGAAAATTTATTTGATGCTATATGCGCCGTCGCCATGGTTCCCGAGAACAAGGCGCAATTTGTCGAGTTTGAGGGCGTTGAACTCATGTTAATATTGCTTAATGGAACGCGCGGGGACGCAAAAAAGACGAGCTTTGCGTCACTTCCTGCGCTGAAGTGTTTGGATTACGTGTTGAGCGGGAACAAAGACGCGTGTAATCGCTTCATAGACGGTCTCGGGTTGAAGAGTTTGTTCTCCATCTTTATGGGACGCAACGCGAAAGCGGTTCGCAAGACGTTCGGTAACGAAGCCGCGCTCGAGCAACAAACACGTTCGAGCAGCGTCATCTGCTCGCTGTTCAAGCACGTCGACAACACCGATCGCCGCGACAGGCTTTGCGCGAAATTCGTCGAACAAGACTACGCCAAGTGTGACCGACTCGTAGAGCTTTGGGTGGAATTCGCCAAACGCGTGAGCGCGGAGCAAGCGCGTCTGGAAAACGTCGACGAAGATCTCGGCATCGATCTCACCGAAGAGGAAGAGTATCTTCAAAAGCTTGACGCCGGTTTGGCCACCCTCGAGCACCTCACGTTGGTCTTCGCCCACCTCTGGGCAACCGACCACGCGCCGATCATGCGCCGGCTCTACCTCGACGCCTCGCAAAACGCCATCGCGTTATCCGATTTGCGCGACATCCTCCGCCAACACGCGCATCACGTCGGCGATTCCGCCGGCGATTCTGCGCGTGAAGGCACCGTGCGCGCCATTCTCAGCGTCTTACCGTACGCCCCCGGCGAACGCGAGCAAAGTTAATATCTACGCGCTCGAGCCCGATGGCTCAACCACCTCGTCCCTGGAGCCGCACTCTCCCACCCTCGTCATCGCTATGTTCGCCCTGTCGTCCAAGATCACCGCCCCCCGCGCGCTCACGGCGACTAAGCCCGCCAAGTCGCAGCGCCGCGGTCTCGTCGTCAAGGTGCGCGGCGCGCGTCGTCTGGTCTCTCGCGCGCTCTTTATCCACTCGACGCGTCGAGCGGAATTCGTGCGACGCGCGCGCGCGATCGCGGTGTCAGCGTCGCTCACGCGCGCGCACGGCGCGAAGGTTTCGTGCCGCCTCGCGTATTTGCACGAGACCGCCGCGAAGGGCTCGCGCGGCGACGCGGGCGCCCTGGATATGTTCAAGATCAGTCCCGCGCGGGACACCCTGGGGAAGATCTTTTCGAGCGCGAGCCGAGGACTGACTGACGCGAACGATTCGCGAGATAACCACAGGCTGGTAAGACCATCGACACGTCCAACCGCCGTGAGATGATGAAGAAGAACCAAGAAGCCGCGCGCAAGAAGGCCGAGGACGCGAAGGCCAAGGCCAAGGCGCTCGCGGAGAAGAGCAAGGCGGCGGCGGCGAAGGCGGCTGAAGCGAAGAAGGCGGCGGCGGTGAAGGCCGAGGCGAAGCGCAAGGAGATGGCGAAGAAGACCGCGGCGTTGAACAAGACGGTGGGCGGCACGAGCCGCTTCGCGAAGTCTATGTCCAAGGGCCCTGTTAAGATGAAGGATCCGCTCGAGGGCAAGAAATTCAACCCGTTCTCCTTGTTCGGGAAGAAGGATTAAAAATCGCTCGCGCGCCGAGTCGATTCATTACTTTACCGACCGTGATTTAATGGTCATCACTTAATTCAAATCCCAACTATGAGCTAATTTCTACTGCTGCGCGTCGATTGCCTCGAGAACGCGCGCGACGACGGACTCAGGCGCTTCCAAATGCGCCGCGTGTCCGCATCGAGGAACGATAAATACTTTGCACGGCGCCGCGTCTACCACCCCTTCACTCATGGCGTCTTGCATCTTGCGCGATATCGATTTGAACTTTTCATCCTTGTCGCCCACGATCATCGTGAGCTTACCGCGAAGACGACAAAGCGTCGACCAACCCTCGATTTGACGTCCGGGTGAGGCGGCGGCGAGGCACGCAGCGAGCGCCTCTGCGTTCGTCCCAATGACTGATCCGCGACGTTCGGCGAGCCCATTGACGCCACCGAATCGTGGATGAGCGACGAGAGTAGAGAACAAACCTCGTCGATACCAAACTTTGGCGAACTCACGCGCATCATCACCCTTGAGTAAAGCGGCGGCTAAGTCGTCGTCCTGAGCGACCCGCGCGACTCGCGCGTCTTCCCCGCACAATCCCGGAGAACCGCCGATGGAGACGATAGACTTCAGACTTGATTCGTCGAGAGTAAGTGCAATGCGTGCACCCATGCTATAAGCGACAACGTGCGTACATTCGTTGGGACATCCGAGCTTGGTCATCGCTGCGGCGACTACATCTCGCATGGCTTCCACGCGCAGGCAATCGCGCATGGATTTCCCTCGATGCGGCGTACACGTCGTTCGTCCGTGAGCGGGCAAATCGATTGCGATCACTCGAGCGTTATTACGAACGGTCAGACCGCGGGCAACGATATCCCAATCTTCGCTCGATCCCATGAATCCATGCAATAGTACGATCGTTTCGCCGCTCGAGTTGCCTCCGCTTGGAGTGCGCTCGACGCACTGTACCTCGTAAATTCCATTCGATGTTTCAACCGTGATTGTGGAATCTTCACCCCAACGCTTCGAAACATCCTGGAACATGGATACCACTGATGTCTGACGTTGAGTCTTGTCGGTATCTTCGAGTAAGTGTATGGACATCCCGTCGCTTCCTTTCCGGACGGGGACGACTTCGGGGAACATCACGTCGCCGTCAAACCAGGACGCCGTTCCTAGGCCGTGCGATGTTGGTTGCGCGTCTAAAGCCAAAATCAAAGGTTTTATATCCAGCGTGTTCGGACGCTCGGTGTCGTCGCCCGTCACCAAAGAGTCTCTGGCTGCTTGAATCTCACGAGCCAAAACATCGTCGAGCGTCGCCGCGAGGTGAGCGCTGACGTTTAATCCAATGCCACTTTCGAACGCGCTAGAAATCACGGGCCGGACACCTCGAGACATTGCGATGCGCGCAATTAAAGACGTCGCTTCTAAACCTCCAATGACGGATGGTTTGAGCACCACAGCTACGATACCTGTGGACTGATCCGCAACGCGTGAAATCGCTGCGCTTGCCTCGGCCAAGCTTGAAGACTCGCAAAGAATGTCGTCGATAGTCTCGTCCAAAGCCACGGCTATGCCGGTGGTGAAATGGAACGCCGCGACTTCATGTGCCGCACGAGTGGGTTCTTCGACGTACTGCAAACCCACGTTGAGTTCTTGCGCTCGCGCGCCGAAATCGAGCGCTTCCGTCAAATCCCAACGCCTGTTCGCATCAGCACGGAGCGCGACGCTGGGACCGACTTCGTCTCGAATCTGAGCGAGTCGTTCCGCGTCTGCTCGAGCGCCATCACTACCAAGACCCCGAGCCACTTTGACTTTTAAACAGGTATAACCGGCGTCCACGAGCGCGCGCGCTTCGCGGCGCGCAGCGGCGACATCAGTCGTCGCGTCAACGAGTCCATTCACAGAGACGGAGTTCATCACCTCGTCGCCAGTCATGACGCGAGAAAGCGTCTTGCCTTCGCTTGCGGCGAGCGCGTTCGCAATTGCTGACTCCAACGCAAATCGAACAGTGGGAAACAACTCGCTCGTCGAGCGCACGCCGACGCAATCTTCAATCCAGGCTGCAAAGGCGCCGTTGAGCAGAGCAACATTCGTAGGAACTTCCATGCTGTTCATGAGCGAAGCGACGACGGAAAGTTGCGCGCCGCTCTCTTCGTACGATTCGCGATGAAGTCCATCCAGAGGAGAACACTCACCGTAACCGACGACACCATCGCTCAGGGTGACCTTCAGAAGCCATCCGTCCCGTGTCGTCGATGACGCATTCGCTGTAGTGGGTTTCTTCAGAGGAAGTGAGAACGAAGCCACTTCAATACTCTGAATCGTCTTTGACGTCGACGTAGTCGTTAGCTCAAGGGCTTGTCGTGCGGCTCGTGCACATCGCCGCTGCACTAACTTGTGCTGAATCAAATTTCGAGCGCGGGACGTGGTCACTTCGATGACGCTGTGACGATTTTCGTTCCACGCAGCGCTGAGCGCCTCACCGAACTCACTAACCGACGTTGGATGCGCATAGGCGACGCGATGAGCCTCGCACAGTCCTCTTCTGGACACATCCGGCGGTGTGGCAAACAAACGATTGAACGACTTATCGTCAACCTGCGAGGCGACGGGTAAAAAATTGAAAATTCCACCGCCGCCATTATTGACGACGACGACCGTCACCGGTGGTTGACCGGGACGCTCGCGAAGGAACAGTAGTCCATTGGAATCATGCTGAAACGACACATCGCCGATGATGAGTGTAACCGGATGTCCAAGGCCTGCAGCATATCCCGCGGCTGAAGATATCACACCGTCAATACCACTCGCGCCTCGATTCGCCGTGACGGGAATTCCGTACGCCGACGTCGCGCAGTCTTCACGATCAAAATTTAAACCTTCGGAGAATTCTTTGATTCCACTGAATGCGTCGACATCGCGGATGGGCATGGAGTTACCCAAGAAGAAACCCATAGAATCAGGTAGACCCTCGCTGATGGCGATCGCGACAGCCATCTCGGACATACCTTCGTTGGCGGTGATGTCGTTGAGGGCCATCGCGGCTTCGCGTGCGACTGCGGCGCCGACAGCGACGGCGCGCTCGGCAAAGGCGATGCATGATGTTTTTGAGTCACTCGTGTCGTAACCGCTCTCGTGACTTAGCGCGCTCTCCAAAACTTCCAAAGCGTATCCGATGGACGATTCAACTCGAACACTCACACAATGCGCCGGATCCACTCGGTTCGGAGTCGGCTCAACGACGATCCACTCAGCATTATTCTCAATCGCGCTCGCTTCAAGGAACTGGCATAGCCTCTTGGACGTCAAACGGGCACCAATTTGCAGGATAACATCCGGTCTCAACGCATCATGCGCACTCGGTTCCACCAATACGTAATCGATCATAGGAATCTTACGCACGGATTCATCCTCACCCGCGCCCACGCGAATACCGCTCGTGGCGTCGGCGGCGACAGCCCAGCCCAGCGTTTTAGCGATCGCAGTCGCCGCGATTGAGTCCGCTGCAGACGAGCCACTTCCAACTACTAGCAATCCGCGCTTAGCGTTTGCGATTTGAGATAGCGCTGCTTGCCAGGCGCCGCCGTCGTGCATCGTTCCTGCGGTGGCATTGCCAATGGTGAACTGCGTCGACGACTCTTCCCATTTCTCCAACCCCTTAAGCGCAGCCGCTGAGTCCCAGTCCACACGTTGCGGACCGAGCGGTTCGCGAAAAGCACAGTTTAGGTGCACCGGTCCAGGGTTCGTTCCTCTCAAATATCGAAGCGCCGTCGCAGCCATGGTGGCGCAGGCGCGCGCAGGCGCGCCGTCTCCGGGTGGAGCCAAGTCGGCGTTGAATCGAGCGTACGAACCAAAAATTTTCACCTGGTCAATCGTTTGATTCGCACCAGTGTGGCGCAACTCATACGGTCGATCTGCGGTGAGTAATAATAACGGGGTTGAGCTTTCTGACGCTTCGACGACGGATGGCAGTAAATTAGCCACAGCCGTGCCGCTGCTGCAAATCACCGCAGCGGGCTGGGCCGCGCCTTTTGCGTATCCCAATGCATAAAACCCAAGAGAACGTTCGTCAATACACACGACCACGTTTGCTTCGACGTGTTTCTCAGCCGCAAGTGCGAGAGGCGTCGAACGACTTCCAGGAGCGATACAGAATGTCGTCACGCCGCCGCGTACGAGCTCACCGATCAATATCGTTGCCCACGCTGCGTTGGGATTTGGCAAGCTCGCGAGCGGTGTCACCGGCGCAAGAAGTGACTCGAGGGGTTTTGTCTTCAAGTTCAATTCGTGCCATTCGGATTGCGCGTTGGCGGAACCGACGACACCGACGCCCGCGTACAAAGACACCTCATCACCGTCGGGGTGCACCAGCGCTGAACGAATGGCGACGGCGAATTCAGCGCCATCCGCGCTTATCCACCCGAGCGGTCCCGAGTAAAGTCCGCGATCGAACGACTCCACCGCACGAAGCGTGTCTAGCGCAGCTTTGCGCGGGTATCCACACACCGCGGGCGTGGGATGCAGCGCATCGAGTAAATCAGCCTCTGTCTTGCCGCTGGCCAAGGGCGCAGAGAGACGCGAGTATAAATGTTGCACGGTAACGTTGCGCAAGATACCTTTTTCAAGCTCAACTTCCACGCCATCATTTCCACCGTCGGCGACATCGCCCAGTGCACGACGAACTTCTTCACGCACGATTGCAAACTCTTCGTGCTCCTTGGGCGACAGAAGCATGTCATACGCCAAAGCC
>JACLAB010008353.1_pt1 | contig 12656 bp, 10 predicted proteins | sample 8027921 | NCBI WGS metagenome assembly JACLAB01 (sample SAMN15725117, study PRJNA655200) | protist metagenome | isolation source: fluorescence activated cell sorting (FACS) single amplified genomes of... | place: USA: West Boothbay Harbor, Gulf of Maine | collected 2000-07-19
ATGACGGGCGACGGTGTCAACGACGCGCCGGCGTTGAAGCTCGCGGATATCGGTATCGCCATGGGTATCGCCGGTACTGAGGTCGCGAAGGAAGCGTCCGACATGGTTCTCGCCGACGACAACTTCAGCACCATCGTCGAAGCCGTCTCCGAGGGTAGAAGCATCTACAACAACATGAAGGCGTTCATTCGATACATGATTTCTTCCAATGTCGGCGAAGTGGTGAGCATTTTCCTTACCGCTGCGCTTGGCATGCCCGAGGGCTTGGTGCCGGTGCAGCTTCTTTGGGTGAATCTCGTCACCGATGGTCCTCCGGCCACGGCGCTCGGTTTCAATCCTCCGGACAAAGACATCATGACGAAGCCGCCGAGACGAAAGGACGAAGATCTCTTATCCAACTGGGTCATGTTCAGATACGCCGTCGTCGGTCTTTACGTCGGCGTCGCTACCGTGGGCGCGTTCGCGATTTGGTTCACGCGCACTAGTTTCATGGGTATCGACTTGAGCCAAGACGGTCACACGCCCGTGACTTTCAAGCAGCTGACAAACTGGGGCGAGTGCGCGAGCTGGAAAAATTTCAAGGGAGGCAAATTCACCGCCGGCGGCGTCGCGTACTCTTACACCGGTAAGAACGCGTGCGATTACTTCGAGGCGGGCAAAGTGAAAGCGTCGACGCTTTCGCTCACTGTTCTTGTCGCGATCGAGATGTTCAATGCGCTCAACGCGCTTTCGGAGGACGGATCGTTGGTGACCATGCCGCCGTGGCGCAACCCGTACCTCCTCATCGCCATGCTTGTCTCCTTTGGCTCGCACTTCTTGATCATGTACGTTCCGTACTTCGCGGAAATTTTCTCCATCGTCCCGCTGGATTTCAACGAATGGATGCTCGTCCTTCTGTGCGCCGCACCGGTGTGCTTGATCGACGAAGTTCTGAAGGTTTTCGGCCGCGTCTCGGCGCGAAGAGAACTCAAGGCTCGACTCGGGTACTAGAGTTCTACGTAGCACGCGTCGTCGAACGGTACTCGCCAGACGATGAATTTAATTAATACGAAGCGCTTAACGTTATATTACACGCAACCCTACCTATCGCGACGACGCCCCGGGGAACGTCGACACCATTTCGTTCACCACCGGTCCCGCGAGCTTAAAAACCAGCAGCACGCACACCAAGCAGAAAGCCGCGAATCCCGCCTTCAGCACCGTGGAGAACGTCTCGCTCTCCAGCAGCGCGTTCTCTTCCTGCACGGGCTTCACGTAGTCGCGCGACGCGCCCTCGTCGTCTTCGACCGCGCGCGTCGCGACGCGCCGACGTCGCTCGAGCGTCACCGTCGCCGTCGCCATCGCCGCCGTCGTCGCTCGCACCGTCGCCGTCGTCGCCGTCGCTCGAGCGACGCGCGCGCGTCGACCGAAGTGCGTCGTCTTCGCCGCCGCGCGCGGCGCCGTCGCGCGCACCGTCGTCGTCGTCGTCGCCATCGCGCGTCGTCGAGTGACCACGGCCCTCGCGTCCGTCAGATGGCGCCTCTCGCGGCGCTCGACGCCGTCCAGCGCGCGCGACGAGCGTCGGACGCGATCGAATCCGTCAAGACGTGGCTCCCGGACGCGCACGCGATGGACGACGCGATGCGACGCGCGCGCGTGAGCGCTGAAGGCGCGCCGGCAGTCAACGAACGCGCGCGCGAGGCGACGGCGCAGCGCGAGCGCGGGAACGCGGCGTATCGCGAAGGGAAATACGCGGCGGCGATCGAACACTACGACGCGTCGTGCGCGGTCGAGCGAAACGCGGCGGCGCTGGCGAATCGAGCGATGTGCTGGTTGAAGCTGGAGAAGTGGGACGCGGCGGAGGCGGATTGCTCGAGCGCGTTGGCGCTCGACGCGGTCGCGTTCGGGGTCAAGGCGTACCAGCGACGAGGTATGGCGCGACGGGAGATGGGAAAGTATTTGGAGAGTGCGATGGATTTCGAGGAAGCGCTGCGGTTGGAGCCGACGAGTAAGATTTTGAAGGAGGAGCGGGCGAAGAGTCAACGCGCGTTCGAGCTCGAGGCGAAGATACGGCCAACGCAGGCGCGCGTGAAAATACCCGTCGAGCACGATCGAGCGGTCGAGCGTGGTGATGATAGTTTAGTTGACGTCGATATGGGCGCAGTTGAGAACGCGGCGTCGTGCGCTCGCGATAGCGTTGAGACGAGTCGACGCCCGGCGCCGGCGCCGGAGACCGGTCGCGACGACGATTTGGTGAGCAAGGCGGCGGCGATCGCGGCGAGCAAACCCGTCGTCGCTCCACGAAATGGCGCTGAGTTCGAACGCGCGTACAGACGCGAGATGAAAGCCGCGGCTTCGACGACATCGGCATCGCGTCGAGCGGAGATTCTCATCCTCGTCCCGCCGGACAAGATGGAGACGATGTTCGCCGGCGGCCTCGACCCCGACATCCTCGCCGACGTCGCCACCATCGCCCTCGAGCATTGGTACGCCAAAGACGAAAACGCGTCCGCCGCTCTCGAGTGGCTCGAGCGTTTACGAGCCGTGCCTCGCTTCGCCGTCTCCGCGGCGCTTCGCCCGAGCGCCTCGTCCCGAGCGCTCGAGCGCGCTTTCGCCGCCGCGCGCGCCACCGCCGCGCGCGACGCGCGCGCGACGGCTCGCCTCGAGGCATTACGCGAAGCCTTTCGCGTTTTAGCTTAGTCCAGTAGCGCGCCGCGCGGTCGAGGGTCTCGTCCGAGAATCACAGTGTAATCCAACCTTCGACCAACCTCCGAGAGTGGGGCAATCGACCGTTCACGACTCAGCCGCGACGTTTCAGTTCGGCGAAAGGTCCCGCCGTCCGGTCGGCACGACGTTCCGCAATCGGCGAACCGTCACACCGCGACTGCCGTCGCTCATGGCGTCGCCGTCGGCGTCGCTGAGCGAAGGACGCGCGGTTGGCAAAAAGTCGCGCATTTCCGAAACCGTATGCGAGGTGCGGTCGTACGCGAGCGAGTCCGACGACGAATGCGCGACGAAAGATCACCGCACGAAATCAAACTGGAGCGCGCGACCTCTCGGTTTGCGAAAGTCAAACTCGCGCGAGACGGTGGATGCGCGAAGCGGCGGGCGCGAAGCGGAGTATGAAATCGTGCGCGAGCGAAGATTAAGTGGGACAGAGGCGCGTGCGTTGGATGCGGATTCGATGTACGCGCGGGTGCGGTCGTTGAAAACGACGGAGGCTAGAAACGAAGACGCCGCCGAGCGAAGGCGACACGGTTCGTTTGATGTTTTGAACTTGCTCCAGGCGCTCGGCTCGGTTCATATGAGTCCAACGAGTCCAACGACGAGCGATCCTCTACCCACAGTCGTGTGCGAGTACACGGATGAGGGTGTGGAGGAAGAAGTGAGCTCTGGTACGTCGAGGCGCTGGCGTGGAGACGGCCCGAACGACGACCGCGCGGAGGACGACGACTCTCAACCGAACGTCGGATCATTGCGGTCGACGTCGAGCTTCGTCAACACGCGGTCACTTGCGGCGTGAGGAAAATGGCCGTCGAATAATGTACTTTACTTCATTCATGTTTCCCGTTCTTCAATTCTTGCACTGTTGAACATGCTACTTCTACGCATAGATGCCAGCTTGTAATCCACCATCCTAATCAGAAATTTCACCCGCTGCGACGAGAAATGCGTGCTGCGCCGTCGATTCCTGCGTTTGTCGCCGCGCTTGACCTGGCGGCGGCGGTCCCTGTGGAAGCGGCGGCGGCGGTGCCTCCCAATCCATGCACGTGTTCTCCTCTGGCGGATGGCTCGAAGGCGGCGGTGACGGAACTTCTTCGCGTACGCTTGAGCGTAGTAACGACAGGTCTATGTCGCCGACGTCGATACCACCGTATTGATTTCCGAGCATCGCGGCGATGTCGTCAAATTCGTCTGCGTTGACGCCGTCTGCCTGTACTTTGATCGCCGGCTCTGGTTGCCGCTGTAGGCGCCTGTCAAACTCCTTCGCTTGTTGCTTCACTTTTTCGTGTCTAAATTTCGAGATCGCCTGCTTCCCGATCAGGATCTCAGTCTCTGAAAGCACTTCTCGACCTTCCCAGATGGATAAGACTTTTTGAACCGCTCGACGTCTGTGTCTCGCGTGCGCCTCGCCGATGGTGGCGCCGTCTTGTACTTCGACGCCCTTCATCTCTGTCGCTTCATCAATCCTTACGATGGCGATCATGTGCTTCACAATGTCGGTCAGATGCTTGCGTAGCGCCTTTTTGTACATTGCGTGCGTGGCTTCGGATCCTCCGCGCGCGTCAACACGACTGGCTTGAACGATGGAGTCGAGCAGATAAAACAGAGTCAACCGTGTAGAAGCGGACGTCGCGAGGTCGGCGATTCGTTCTCTGAGCGTCGAAACCAAGACTTCAGGAACGGCTTCGTACTTTGAAATGCTAAGAGCCTCCTGAGTGTACTCATACATCACTTGTCGACTCATCCTGAGATCAGGAAGCTTCGAAATGAATGCGTCGACGGCGGAACGCGCCGCCGAACTCAAACTCGAACTCGCCTCCTCGGGTTCGCCCCTCGTGTCCTCTCTCATCGATTGCGTTCGTATGTCGTTGACGATACTCATGACATCTAACGATGGTCGTTTGACCGCCGCCACTGGCGTCTTTGGCCGATCCGCGAGCGTTTTCTTGCGCTCCTCGTGCTGTTTAATTCTCTCAGCCACGAGCGCCTCCGCCTTCTCGACGTTCTTCTCGGCTCCCCAAATCTCGACCACCGCATTTTTTGTCGGATGACACCGCAGCGACGCGCCAGATTTCCACTGTAACACCGGTATGTTATCCGAATTCTTCCCCATGACGTACACGAGCGCTTGAGCGTTTCCGCAATCCACCTCGATCCAGATCCCCGGCTCCGGCGTCGGCGATTTCGGCGTCTTCGCGCGTTCGTGTTCCACGCTCGACACCAGCCCTCCTCGCGCACCCGTACCAATCGTCCCCACGGCCTTCGTCGTTCTCCAATCTTCATCCTCTGCCTCCTCTCCTTCCTTCCGCACCTCTTCGTACTCGTCCGAGTCCTCGTCCGACCACGCGCGCTTCGCCTTTTTCGCCTTTCTCCCCGCGTCGCCCTTCGCCTTCCCCGCCTTCTCTCCTCCTCGCGATCGCCGCGCGACCTTGATCCCGCGCGACGCCGCGTATGTCGCGTATCCCGCGCGCTCGCTCATCGGCGGGCAGCTCGCGCGATTCGTGTGCGGCGTCGCGCGACACTTTTGGCATCCGCCGAGCGACCAGCGGCACTTCGGACACCCGAGGACGTCGAACGACGCGGGATGCGACGGCGCGGCGGCGGCATCGCCGCGGACATCGCCGTCGTCGACGCGCGCGTCCGTCGCGGGCGGCTCAGACATCGCGCGCGGTCGCGCGCGGCGGTGTGCGGGACGACGCGATCGCAATCCGGTTGGCCGATGACTTTCGCGGTTTGATTGTGTTTGACTACGAGCTACGGGCTACGAGCTACGAGCTACGAGCTACGAGCTAAAACCAGAAATTGACGCTCACGGACGAGGTCAAGGAACGGACGTAGTGCCAGTGACCTTTGGGCATGAACAGGACGTCGCCGGGCGCGAGGATGGTTTCCAGAAACTTTGCGGCGAGCGCGCGGGGATGCTCGCGAGAGACGGTCGGGCTCTCGGGATCGACGGGCGACCGGGTGAAATTATTCACGTTTGAGCCGCGCAGGGTGTCGGTGTCGGCGACGTAAAGGTGTGGAGTCTCACTCACGGCGTAGATGCGGACGTATTTGTACCCGGATACTTGGCAGAGGAGGTTGAGGTACGGGTCGCGATGAATCGCGGTTCTCGTGCCGGCCGTGCCCAGCCACAGGTTGACCGCGGATGTCTCCACGCGAAGCCTGCCTAAGGTGTACGGAATCACCGTGAACGTGCTCTGAAGTTCGGGTATTTGGTGGAATATCGGGTGCTGCGAGACGTACGCCACCTTGTCGCTCGTCGGCGCGCCGTCGTGCGCCGCGTTGGAAGGCGCGAGAAAATCGCGCGCAAACGATCCGAGCGTGGTGACCCCGACGCCGTGGCTATCGAACGCCGTACCGTATTCCACGGGAACGATTGTGTCCGCATACTTTTCGAACGCGTCGAGATTTTTAAAAACGTCCAACGCGGCCCAGTTCTCGCCGTCCTCGTCGAGATGGCCTCGAATCACGACCGGAGTCTCCGAGGCGACGAAGTCTGCGTAAAATCGCGGCGCCGTTAACGAGCGCGCGTCCTCGAAATGAATCTGTCGGCTCGGTTCGATCGTCGGAACCCCACTCATCGGTAGCGTCGTCGGAATCGCGCTGTTCAAAGGAAACGCCCGGCGTCCCTCAGCGTCGTCGGGCTGAAACGCGCGTTCGACGAGTAAAATGGCGCTCGCGCACCACGTCGGAACGCACCCTCGCTCGAATAACGTCGTCGCGGTGAGTAAATCCAACCCAATCCTCCCCAGCCGCTCTCTCGCGCTCCATTCCGCCCCCCGACACGCCGCGCTCGCCGTGGGATCGTCCTCGAGCGCGCCTTCGTCGACGTCTTCCCCCGCGTCGCTCGCCGTCGCCGCGACGCCCGCGACGACGAGCCATCCGTGCGCCAGCGTGTGCGCCTCCAAGAACCCACTCACCGGCCAATTCCCTCGTCCCAACTGTTCGCCGCACGCCTCGATCGTCCGTTTCGCCCATCGCGCGCACGCGTCCCACGTCTCCGCTCGCGCGTTCGCCGCGCACCTCGCGAGCGCGTCCCTCGCGCGTCGTCCGCTCGGCGCGAACTCCTCCAGCTCCGCCGCCGTCGACGCCCACCCCGCGTCGTGCGCGCGCGCGATTTCCTCCGCCACCGCTCGCGCGTCGCGCACCGCGCCGTCCCTCGCGCGCGCGCCCCTCCACAGCTCGCGCGCGTTTTCGAAGAACGCGTGCGTCGCCGCCGCGCGCTCGTCCCTCGCGTCGTCGCGCGCGCGCGCCGTCGTCGCGCGCGCGCCGTCGTCGCGCCCGAACGCGTCCCACGCGTCGGCGGTCGCCATGCGCGCGCCGCTGTCGCGACGTCGCGTCTTCGCGGCGGCGCGGCGCCGATCGACACAGAACGACGCGCAGATGCCGGCCGAGGAAGACGCCGTCGAGCTCGGCTCGTGCTTCGAGCGGTTCACGAGCGCGGTGTGCGCGTCGTCGGCGTTCGGCGCGGTCGTCGGGTGCGCGCGCGCGGCGTGGGGCGCGGACGCGCCCGCGGTGTTCCGATCGCGCTCGTTTCCCGCGGTCGCGAAGACCGCGGGCGCGCTCGCGAGCGGCGCGGCGCTGTTCGGCGCCATCGGAGGCGCGTACGCGAGCGTGACGTGCGCGGCGGAGAGCGCGCGGAACGCGAGGGACGCGTACAACGGCGCGCTGGGGGGGCTGGCGAGCGGCGCGGTGGTGGGGTTGCGCAACGGCAAGGTCGGACACGCGGCGAGCGCGGGGGCGGCGTTCGCGCTCGCGAGCGCGGCGGTGGACGCGTCGGGACGGAAGATCGCGCGAGGCGACGCGTGGGAAGACAGGGCGACGCCGGAGCGGATCGCGTATCCGTATCGCGAAAGACGCTAGGGCGAACGCGAGGCGATCGAGTCGAGCGGGACGCGACGACGACGACGACGACGACGACGACGACGCGCGAGGCGCGCGCGCGTCGGAGACGCACCGCGAGGACGGACGAGTCGATGCCGCGATCGTCATCGCGATCGACGCCGCGCGCGTATTGTAACATCATTCGAGGACGTGAAGTCGAAGGCGCCGGAGACCGCAGAGCGCGCCCGTCGGCGGATGCTCGTACTACACAGCTTTCGTCGGTGAAGACGATCTCTTCGAACGATTCACCAGACATTGGATCCGAGTTCACGCGCGTGGAGGAGACGTTCGCGAGCGACGTCTCGACTCGTGGTCCGTCGACGTTGACGTCGACGCCGCGCGCCTGTGGCTCGTCTGCTGCGCCGAACAGTTCGGCGACCACGCCGAGCAAGCCAAAATTTGGGGCATAGATTTCATTCATCAATAGCCTAACCACCGCGCACGCATCATCCACCTTTGACATCGCATCTTCGTCGCGCGCTTCGATTTCGCGGCGTCGAATTGAGATTCAAACCACCCGCGACAGCTCCTCCATAAATCGCCGCTCGACGTCCGCGCGCGCCTCGCACTCGCGCGCGGACGTCGCCGCGATCGGCATGGGCATCGCGTCCCTCCTTCCGACGCTGAAATCCATCTCAAGGCACGCGCACGTCGGCGAAACGTACGCGGGACAAGTCGTTTGCGTCGACGCCTACGTCTGGCTTCATCGCGGTGCCTACGCGTGCTCGCGCGAGCTGTGCGAGGGATTGCCGACGCGCAAGCACGTGGAATACTTTTTGAATCGCGCGCGAACGCTGAAACGGGCGAACGTGCGGGCGATATACGTGTTCGACGGTGGACGATTGCCGGGGAAGGCGAACGAGGAGGCGCAGCGGAGACGAAATCGAAGCGAAGCGCTGGCCAAGGCGAAAGCGCACGCGAGGCAGGGGAACGCGAGCGCGGCGAATGATTTTTATGTGCGAGCGGTGGATATCACGCCGGAGATGGCGCGGGAGGTGATCGAGGCGCTGGCGAGGGAAGGATTCGAGAGCTTGACGGCGCCGTACGAGGCGGATGCGCAGATGGCGTACTTGGTGAAGAATGGCTTCGTGGCGGGAGTGATCACGGAGGATAGCGATTTGATCGCGCATGGGTGTCGGAGCGTGTTCACAAAGATGGCAGGTGATGGTTCTGGCATAGAAATCCGCTTCGAGGAGTTGGGGAGGAATCGCGGGTTGAGTTTCGTCGGGTTCACGCCCGATATGTTTTTGGAAATGTGCGTACTCAGCGGGTGTGATTATTTACCGTCTTTGAACGGCGTGGGGGTGAAGAAGGCGCACAGCCTGATTCGAAGATTCAAGACTTACAATAAGGTCTTGCGTCACATGAAGTTTGAGGGGATAGCGGTGCCGAAGGATTACGAGTCGCGTTTCGTCGACGCGTTGCTCACGTTCAAATATTCGTGGGTGTATTGCCCGCAAAGGCGAGAGATCGTGAACTTGAACGATCCAGTGGGGGTGTTAGATCAGAGTTTGATTGACGACTTACCGAGACTCATAGGTGCGTATCATCCGCCCGAGGTAGCGAGAGCGTTGGCGAACAACGAGGTGCATCCAATGACGCTCGAGGCTTTCGGCGGAGTGCTAGCGCCTCATCGTCGACAGCACATAGCCGCGTTGGCGCCATCGACGAGCGCGCCGATCCTAAGGCCTGAAGACGCATGTGACGACGACGCGCTCGACGCGCTGCCGGAAAGACCTTTGACATCGACGAAGCAAAACGCTTTCACGAGTTTTTTGCGCGAAAAGCCCGAGGACGACGTGCAGACGTATCGAGCTGCGCTCGTGCGCGCAAGTGCACCGATGCAAATCGTGCAGCCACCTCGCGTCGGAAAGTCGTTTTACGCCGCGCTCCAGGGTCACGAGATTAAAACGCCGCTGGATAAGCGGCTGCGTAGACAGAGTACGGATCGCCCGATCGTGGCCCGCGAAGAGGCGCTGAGAGTGCCGGACTCGGTGGAGAAGATCACGCCCAAGCATAACTCGCGATTGCCGAAGGATATTTCAAACATTACGGGACGCGTGATTTACGAAACACCGATCGTGCAGACGTCAGTGAAGAAGAGTCCATACTTTGCGAACGTGAAGACGCCGCCGAAATCAACCGGACCATCCGAGTTGTACGCAAAGATCGCGAAAGATTCGATCGATCGAGTCAAACAGAGCGTACATGTCGAACTCGGCGTCGCGGAACCTTCGACACATGCCACCAAGCGCCAAGAACGAACGCCGACGAGAACGACACCCGCGAGAGCGGCGAAGAAGTCTCGCGCCGCCGGGACGTCGTCGAGCAGACGACGCGGCGACGGACAAAAGCGAAAAACCGGTAACGACAAGTTTTGGCAAATGTCGCTCTTCGAGTCGTTCGCGTTCGAAAAATAATATCGCACGATCGCGTCTAGTCCATTATTATCTTAGTCTACCATCGTTACATTGGAATTCGTCCGCCTCTTCGCGCGCCGCGAGTCGTCACCGCCTCGCGAACGCGTTCGGGATTCGCCCCGTGCGCACATCTCGCAGCATTTCCCCCGACCGCGCGTGCTTCTCCATCAATCTCGCGCGCACAAACTCGCTCGCCGTCTTCGGCACCGCCCCCCCCCCCGTCGTCGTCGTCCGCGTCCAGCGCCACGACCTCGAAACCGTCCCGCTCGTACGCCCGTCGTTTCGCCTTCTTCCCCTTCTTCTTCTTCTTCTCCCGCTTCCGCTCCCCCATGTGCGCCTCGTACGCGTCCAACTCATCGTCATCGCGCCTCGCCCGCTTCTTCTCCCCGAACACCGCGTCGACGACGCTCTCCGGCAGCGCCTCGAGTTCGTCATCCGCCGCCGCCGCCGCCATCGCCGCCTCCGTCCGTTTCGTCCGCGCCTCCGCCTTCGCTTTCGCGCGCGCGTCCTCCGCGTCTCGTCGCGCGACTTTCGCCGCGTTTTCGCTCGCCTTCGCGCGCGCCCGCGCCGCGCGCTCGTCGTCGCGCCGCCTCGCGACGTCGGCGCGCGCGCCGCGTCCCGACACTTCCTCGGGCGCGTCGTCGTCGCTCGCGCTCGCGTCGCGCGCGCCGCGCGTCGTCGTCGCGCGCGCCGATCGACGCGTCGCCGGCATCGCTGCGCGTCGATCGCGAGCGCGCTCGCGCGCGTCGTCGTGTGGCCGTCGCGCGCGCGCGGTCGCGTCGATTCGTCACTCGGCCGCGCGCCATGACGCGCGCGCGCGCGACGAGCGAGATCACGTGCGGCGACGCGCGACGAGGGTGCGGCGCGCTGCTCAGCTACCCCACCGGATCGCCGCTCGTGCGGTGCGCGCTGTGCGATCACGTGACGCGAACGCCGGCGGCGACGGATCCGACGCGGCGACGCGCGGTGGAATTCGATTTCGATTTCGACGACGCGGGCGCGCGCGACCGCGAGGCGCAGGCGCGGTGCGTGGGATGCGACGTCGTCATGCGATTTCCCGCGGACGCGACGCACGTGCGGTGCGCGATGTGCGACGCGGTGAACGTGAACGCGCGAGCGGGGACGAGGGCGCCGCGCGCGAGCGGGACGCGACCGTCGTCGGCGCTCGCCGCGCGCGACGCGGCGCGGGAGCGCGCGACGCGGAACGCCGACGACGCTTGGGCGCGAGGGACGGCGTACGTGCGGTGCGAGGGGTGTCGGGTGACGCTGGCGTATCCGGGAGGGTCGGCGTCGGTGCGGTGCTCGGCGTGCGGCGCGGTGACGCGGTGCGCGGAACGCGCGACGCCAAGCACGACGGGGGAGGGGAGTTCGGTGAAGAGCGCGCGGGGAGGAGACCACGCGACGTTGACGAGCGACAATTTAGTCGTCGTGGAGAATCCGCCGACGGTGAGTGAGAGTGGGAAAATCGTGTCGAACATCGCCGTCGGCGTGCGGTTGGGGAGCGACGGCGGGGAATCGCGGCGCGGCGAGTAGGACGTAGTCATTTCGCGGTCGAGCCGAGAAACGCCGCGATCGAGATGAATGTGTTTTGTAGCACTATTTTACAAGCAAGCGTGTATCGATACAACCCCGATCCGAGAATCCGAGGTCTCCCGTCCTAAATCTTCTCGATCGCCCTAATCTTAAAGCCCAACGCTATCCACTCCATCTCCAAGTCCCGAACCGTGCTCGGCATGTCCGCGTACTCCGGTTCGCGCGCGAACCGAATCAAAAAGTTCGTCCGCCACTCCGACAGGCGTCTCGCCAGCGTCACGTGCCGCAGCACGTGTTCTCCCAGAAAATTTTCGTACGACTCCCCGCCCGGCTCGAAATCGCTCGTCGCCATGTTCGCCTCCTTCAACCGTTTCGACACCGCCTTCATCGCCCGCACCTTTTCCTCGAACGCCTCATCCCGCGTCGACTCACCCGGCTGTCGATGCAGCGCCAACCACGCGCCTCGATACTCGTACTCGTCCGCCGTCTCCGCGTACCGCCACGTCTCCCCTCCCTCGCTCGTCGCCGTCTCCCCGCCCCTCGCCGCGCGCTCGCCCCAGTCCGCCTCGTTCCTCTCGCGCTTCATCCGCGCCGCCCGTTCGACCGCGTTCGCCGTCCAATCGAATCCGTTTCGCTCGCGAAACGTCGTTCGACGTCGTCCGTCCCGGACGCGCGTCGCGCGTCGTCGCCGTCCGTCGTCGTCGTCGTCGCACGCCGTCGCGCGCCGAGCGACGCGCGATCGCGACGCGCTCGAGCGCGTCGCGCGCGCGCGCGCCGTCGCGACGCGCGCGCCGAGCGACGCCATGTGACGACCGCGCGACGTCCGACGACGCCGCGATGGCGCCGCGCGCGAGTGTGGCGTCGACGACGCCGCGCGACCCGCGACGCGCGCGACACAGCGCGACGCCGCGACGACGCGCGAGCGCGCGCGAGACGCGAGACGAACGCGCGAGCGCGCGACGCGTCGAACCGACGACGCGCGAAAGCGACGAAAGGCGGCGGGAACGCGTCGAACGGGACCCGTCGCGCGCGGTGATTTTTGAAATTTTGAATTCGCGGCTGTCGAGCGCGTCGATCGCGAGGACGACGACGGGAGACGCGGAGAAGACGACG
>JACLAB010000754.1_pt1 | contig 12643 bp, 10 predicted proteins | sample 8027921 | NCBI WGS metagenome assembly JACLAB01 (sample SAMN15725117, study PRJNA655200) | protist metagenome | isolation source: fluorescence activated cell sorting (FACS) single amplified genomes of... | place: USA: West Boothbay Harbor, Gulf of Maine | collected 2000-07-19
ACAGGGGATGTGCACCGTGAGTTCAGGGAGACAGATGCGCTGTTGAGTGACGAGCGCAACCAGATTAGCAGTGCTCCGGCACCAGCGTCGTCAGTGTCATCGTCGCGGAGCAGTCGTCTAGCAAGCTATAACAATGGTGGTCTTGCAGGTGAAGGTGATACTCAAAACACCACACCGGTTCGTCAGCCGATATCCATGGTATCGCCAGAACCAACCGCACACCACTCGAGCCCTATTACACCCGTGTCGAAGGCGCTTAGCGGCATGCGAGACACATCTTCCGATGGCGAGTCCGTTTTTGCAGAGTTCGCAGCGAACAAAGGGGCTGCGATGGAGACATTGGAGATAGATCACGAACAGGCAATAAGTGCCTTCACGCGTGTGATGCGCGATGATGGTATCGTATTGGCTCTGCACACCACCAAGGGCGCGCGCAGCGTGCTCTTCAGCGTGCTGGAAGGTGAGGTGCGCTGGCAGGCAGCCAAGGGTGCTAATAAGCGCTACAAGTTGTCACTTCAGGACATCAATACAGTGGAGTCGGGCAAACGGACCTCCAACTTCCGCAAGGTCGGCCAAACTGCCGACGACCAGCGCTGCCTGTCCATCCTTACCTCGAGGACGACGCTCGATCTCGAGGCTTCCAGCTCAACGGATCGCGACGTGCTAGTGGTGGGTTTTCGGGACGCCATAGACAAGGCCGCCAGTAGCTAAATATTTTATGTTTTGTGGAAAAATTGTGAAAGTCTTTCCATCTTTTTGCCCCCAAATATTTGTCCGAAAATGAATACTTGATTAATCTTTAATCTATATTTATCAAGAACGTGATCAAATTCAGGAGTCTACCAAATATCGTTGGGAGACTACCGAACAAATATTTGTCTACGCTCCTTTATACCCCGGGATATGTCCGCGTTGATGGCGGAAAATCCCGGAACCCCCCCCCGGAGCCTCGAGTAGTCGTCAGCAAGCCAGCAAGCCCAGCCTCCAGCTCCCTTGACAATGTGAGACCATGTGTCAGTGGGCTTTTATTCAGTACTCCAGTCAGAATCTTCATCACCGCGGCACTTGTGGTGGCGTGGCTATGCATCTAGTTTGGGATTTGCTGTTTTTAATTACCGTTATGCTCAACTATGCGTGTATACTAGGCCTTCGAGCCTCTGGCCGGCTTTCGCTCCCTGTGCGACGCTTTGTTGCCGCACCTGTGACTCGTATGTGTAGCACAGACACACACGAGAACCTTGCACATCTAAAGGCCAGCATTGAGGTAGCTGGAAGTGTGGTACGCGAGCTCAAGGCTGCGGCTGCCGACAAGGACGAGGTCAAAGCCGCGGTTGATGCGCTTCTTGTGCTCAAAGCCGAATTGTCCGCTTTAGATGGTACACCTGTCGATGTACGTAGCAAAACGAACAAGAAGAAAGCATCAAAGGCATCTGCGACTGCATCAGAGCCCTCAGAAGAAGACGGTGTATGTCCTCGCATGGAAGACCTCGTGAACTTGTGCAAGCGCAAGGGTTTTATCTTCCCTTCGTCGGAGATCTACAGTCCTTTCTCTGGATTTTTTGACTATGGCCCACTTGGCACCGAGCTCAAAAACAATATCCGTCAAGCATGGTGGCGTGAGTTCGTGCAGAGCCGTGAGGACGTGGTAGGGTTGGACAGCAGCATCATATCGTCACCAGCCATCTGGCGTGCATCGGGACACGTAGATGGCTTTAGTGACCCTATGGTAGACTGTAAGGAATCTAAGCTTCGCTACCGCGCAGATCAGGTCTTCTGGGCCAAGCTAGAGCAACAGAAGGAGGGTGGCTCAGCAGTTTACGTGAGTGTGATGGAGGCAGACGACATGCAAGCCACGGCACAGGCGGCAGCAGAGAAGAAAGCCAAAGAGGCAGGCTTCATTGGACCCTTCAAACCGCTATCTGCTTTGAAGGACCTCACCGAAGCAGCTGATACGGACGAGTATGCTCGAATTCCATCACCGGCCACGGGCCAGGAGGGCGGCCTCACCGCCCCTCGCGAATTCAACCTAATGTTCCAAACCAGCGTTGGCGCCGTCGAAGGTGGGTCTAGCGTGGCATACCTTCGACCTGAGACGGCACAAGGTATATTTACTAACTTTGCCAATGTCCAACGCACAGCGCGCATGAAAGTGCCTTTTGGCATCGCACAGGTGGGCAAGGCCTTCCGCAACGAGATCACACCTCGCAATTACATCTTCCGTAGTCGCGAGTTCGAGCAGATGGAGATAGAATACTTTGTGAGCGACAAGGAGGGGGAGTGGGAAGAGCACTATAAACGATGGTTAGAGGATAGCTGGAGTTGGTTGTTGCGTATCGGGTTGCGGGAAGATATGCTCTTTCGGGACGTCAAGAGCGGCGGTCTCGCTCATTATGCCAAAGCATGCACAGACATCACCTTCCGCTTCCCCTTCGGCACACAAGAGCTCATGGGTGTGGCCGCACGAGGTAACTATGACCTTACCGTGCACGCGAACGGCTCTGGGGAGAAGCTGGATTATTTTGATCAAGCAGAGGAGCGCCGCTACCTGCCGCACGTCATCGAACCAAGCATCGGTCTGGACCGACTGCTATTGGCACTGCTCACGTCCGCCTATCACGTAGAAGATGTTCCAGCTGCCAAGGGTGGTACCGAAAAGCGCACCGTTCTTGCGCTTCACCCACAGATGGCACCGGTCAAGGTGGCTGTGTTCCCTCTAGTCAATAACAAAGCGGAACTCACAGATAAGGCACGGGCTCTCTTCTCCACATTGCAAAAACGCTACTCATGCGAATTTGACACCAGTGGCGCAATCGGCCGCCGTTACCGTCGCGCTGATGAAATTGGCACACCTTATTGCATCACTGTCGACTTTTGCTCGCTTGATGACGACACAGTGACGGTACGCGACAGAGATAGCATGGAACAGGTGCGCATGGCAATCTCCGATGTACCAGCCTTTCTTTCCAAGAAAATCGATGGCGTATAATTGAGTTGGTTTAAGGGGTAGATTGTACTTGATGAAACATGTAATGTAATAAACCTTAATTATAGCAAGACAAAATAAACAAATGTTGTTTCTTGATACAACTACTCTGCTCTCTATGCTTCCGGTGATGCCACTTCCTCTTCTTCTTCTGGGCAATCCTCGCAGTAAAGGCCTGTACATCCACCTGAACACTTGCATCCCCCAGTTTTTGGTTCATTGATGCATGTGCCGTGTCCGTTGCAGACGCTGCCTTCAATGTCACAGATGATGCCCGCCTGTGCAGCGTAGGTCTCCGACTGCAGTGGGCCCGCACCAGTCTTGTCTCCCGCAATAAGGATAAAAGTGTTGTCTTTAAAGACCGATGTGGAGCCCCACATACCAAGGTAGTTCACCTTGGAGTCCACAATAGTGTTGGTCCACTCTTGACTGCTGTAGTACTGCACGAATGTGTCGTAGCCACGTACGCCGTTACCCTGCTCATAGTTCACGCGACGCCATTTGATACCGTCCCAACTAAATTGCAAGTCTGTCAGTCCAACCATTGAACTCGAAATTTTGGTGTTGAATGTGCTATCACCAATGTAGCCACCACCGACCATACACAAGCGTGGCATCATGTTCTCCGCGGCCGCATTGTCGGCGTAATCGAGCTTTTTGTCGGCCAAACTATGCAAGACTTGTGTTGTGTGCCATGCGCGCGGTGAGAAGGCCTCTTCAGCCTGCTTTGTCCAAGTGATACCATCATATGTATCCCAAACATCCCCACGCGACCGATAGCCATCATATCGTCCGTCGCCTAAAATGTATCCACCGAAGCCACCTGTGAAGACCATACGCTCAGTGCTATTGGCAATGGTTTCGTTGTTGGCAACATTGAAGTACCATTGGCTCAGTACATTCATTCCAGCACGGGGTGACCAGTCGGCATTACCGAGATTTGTCCAGGAAGTTACGTACTGGTAGGGCGTTCCGTCTTCCCTCTTGGCAAAGATTGATCGAGTCAGCGGCTCTTTCCTGTCCTTCATGACGACGTTGTTGAGCACCCAAACCTCGTTATTAAGTGGCGATCCACCCATGATGTACAGCTTATTGTTGTACGTGTTGGCTGAGTGCCAGCCGCGTGGTTCCCACTCTGCCAAACCGGAATATACCCACGTCTTTCCATCTGGAGTAATCCAAACGTCATTCATGGGCCCGGGCGCAAAGCCACCGAGCTGGATCATGGCATCATCCGTGCCATCACCATTCATATCAATGGGCGACAGTGTATGTCCGAAGCGAGCAAACCATGGTGCTTGGTCATAGACAGGTTTTGTGTCTGCATTCTGTGCATAGAAATCTCCACGTAGATCAATCTCCCTTACCCAATCCGCACCATCAAGTGACCACCACACATCATTCTGCTTATATGAATAGAGTGTGTTGTACATCTTGTACAAATCAGTCTTGCCACCTGTCACCCATATGCGACCTTGGTACACACATGTCGCGTGCGCATTGCGTGCCGAGAACTTCACACCATTGGATGACTTCAGGATTACCCAGTTCTCAGACGTCGTAACGAACTCGAAAACTTCTCCCTCTTCTTCCAATTCTTCGTCCTGAGCATGTACCAGTAGCAGACTCACACTCACAGCCAGCGCCAGCAACATCAGTCTCAGCAGCCGCATCTTCATCGGGCGCTGTAGCGTCTTACCTGAGAAAAAACTGCAACTTTTGTGTAATGAAATAGGCGGAAAACCACGTCACCTTTACAGCTCTATTGTGAATTTGGTGAAACAAGTGACCTTGGAGCCGTCAGCTTCAATTCCGTTCAAGACATGCTGGAATAGATTGGTAGCAGAAACATGGTTTTTTCTGATTTTGACGACACAGTTGACGTCAAAGTCTCTAAAGGTGCAGGTCTAGAAGTACACAACATTATGTTGCAGAAAATTTGCACGACGACAAAGACTGTTTATCGAGGTGTGGGTGCGGACCGAAGGATCGAAGTGGCCTTGCGGAGGCCCTTCTTCAGCCAAGTGGCGGGTTGGTTCGGTGGCCAGAGCAAACAAGAGCGCAAAGATGCTGCTGCACGTGACATCAAGGACGCGGTGCGCGTGCTATCCAAGGGTGCCCCGAGAAGCATGCCTTCGCCAGGGCCTGGTCGCGGTTCGGCTGCGCTGACGACACCCGTACCGACTCTGCAAGAGTGGAATCGAGCAAGTGCTGTGAACTTATCAACATTGAAAACGGAACAGCTCGAAGAGCTAGCTCGTGCAAACTTTGAGGGCAGCCTTGTGAGTGAAGGCGAAGAACTGCAGCCAAACAAGTCCAGAGCAGTGGAGATTTGGCAGTTGCTGATCAAACGCGATGCAGCTCATCTAGAGGCGCTGTACAGCCTAGCGGCATGTCTTCGTACGGGCGAGGGTACAGCAAAGGACCCTGTTCGTGCATTCTCCATGATGCGCGCCCTAGCGGACGATCATGACTACTTCCTGGCACATTATGCCGTAGGTATCATGTACAGCACAGGCGAAGGATGCGGCGGTGGTGATAGCAGTAATAGTGGAAGCAAGCGCATTGGCAAGGGAAGGAACGCTGGCAAGAAGGGCGGCAAGAACGGTGCTATAGATGGCAACAATGACGCTCATGACAAGAAGGCGTTTGAGCACTTCCGTGCGGCAGCCAAGGAGGGCGTCGAGCCAGCGCTATTTAACATTGCCAACGCCCTGGCCGCGGGCCGAGGCGTGACACAGAGTGACGCTAATGCCGCCAAGTACTATGAGGCAGCTGCCGAGGCGGGCGACCCTGCAGCGAAGTTCACGCTGGGCACGTGGATCGTGCAGGGCCGTGGAGGCCTCAAGATTGATGCCAAGAAAGCTTTCGACCTGCAGTGCGAAGCAGGGCAAGCAGGTCATCCAGGAGCAGCCTACAACGCCGCATGTCATCTCATGACCGGCCAGGGCTGCGAAGCTAACGTGCCGCTGGCCGCAGAGTGGTTCCAGACTGCCGCGGACAAGGGCATCCCGGAGGCCGCAATCAACCTTGGCAACCTCTACCGCGCAGGCAACGGCGTGACCAGGAGTCTCATTAAAGCTCGCAACCTATATGCACGCCACGCTATGACACACCAAGTCAGCCGCGATATGCTTAATGCAGTTAACGCAGAGATAAAGGCAGAAGAGGCAGGATTCTCGTCTGGTTAGTCTGAGGTAGTCTAGGCATTCATCATCTGTGAACACTAGCTGTAGTTGAATTGTTTCTTTTGTTAATCAATGTTCCGCATTCTTCATACCGTATCAATACATACCCCATTTTCAATTCCCAAAAGCTCACCAAGTTGTCACTCCATGATTGTTCTGCTACTGAAGAGCAAAGACCTTTTTGATCTTTCTCGTACGCAGAGAGCGTTCGTTGGTGACCTTTTAGCCCAACTTGACTTTTTCGTCCGAAATCGCTTTTGTATGTAGTTATTTTATGACACCCGCCACTCTCGCTTTGCGAAAGCACTCCTGATATTTCTAGAGCGGATTAGAAAGCAATACTCCTTACCAAGATGACAGCCACAGACAAATTGCAAGTCGGAGGCATCTTCATCACCATGGTTGCCTCAGCAATCGGATTTGGCCTGCCTTTCTACAGAGGCACGCCGAAAACTCACGATGATGCTATCTCGACGTCCTGGTGAGTCCCATGCTACCATACTCGCCCTTATCGATGTCAGATGCAAGCTTGGTACCGTGACATGCACGAGCTCACCTTAATTCTGCCTCCTCGTCTCGTTCTTCTGCCAAATCGCCGACATCCTCTTCTCATTGCTGCCTGATCTTTTCTGGCCTCACTTTGCCCTGTTGCATTGCAGGATGTCCATCAAGTCGCTGTCGTCTGGTGTCATTTTCAGTGTGGCACTTATCCATATGCTAGGGGAGTCTCTGACGACGCTCGAAACTGGCCAGAAGCTTCTCACTCCGAAGCACGACGAGCACGAAGAGGAGGGCCACGAAGACCACAGAAGACTGGAGGAAGGCCACGACGAGCATGCAGGAGAAGCAGGTGGCCATAAGCACGCCTTCCCACTCGGTATGACGCTTTGTGTCGTCGGCGTGCTGCTCACGCTCGGCCTACACGTACTGGGTGGCGTGGTGCTGCAAATGTCGAAGAAGGAGAACGAGGCTAGCGGCGAGGAGCACAAAGAGCTCAAGCAGATTGATGCTGCAGAGGTGAAGGATGTTGGTGATATTGAAATAGGCAATGTAACCGCTGTTGCGGAGACTTCTGAAACCGACAACGCCGCTTCATGCTGTGCAGACGAGAAACAGACCTGTAACACCTCATGCAACAAGGACTACGGTTCGGCCAGCACTAACGATGACGATGACGAGATCCACCGCCACGTATCCATCGTTAAGGAGGACCGCCAACGCAGCGTTATCAAGTCTATCATTCTAGAGGGATGTGTCTCGCTGCACTCTGTGCTCATCGGGCTCTCGGTTGGTAACATGAAGGACTACACCGAGCTCGGCGCCTTCCTGGTGGCCATTTCCTTCCACCAGCTGCTCGAAGGCATCTCTCTTGGTGCCGCATCTATGCAGGCGTCCCACGACAAGCGAACCACCTTCGTCTTCTTCTTCCTTTTTGTGTTGTCGCTGCCACTAGGCATCGTCATTGGAATTAGCCTACCTCAGACACCTTATGCTAAAGCCGTGGCGGCATGCGTCTCCTGCATTGCCGCAGGCAGTCTTATCTACACTGCCCTCGTGGAGATGGTTGCCGAGGACTTCGCACATATTTCCACGGCCATCAAAGACCGCGAAACCGCGATCAAGGCCGGGGCCATGTACTTATCCTTCTTTGCCGGCTGTGCATTCATGGCCGTGCTCGCTCAGTGGGCTTAGACTTTGTTCATGTTGTTTTTACGATACTATAAATATTTGACTTATCACATACTTTTCGTTATGCTTAAGCATGATCACCACACAAAAACATTTCGCTTTCATCACTGCTATTATGTGAATGATTCATGCGTTCAAACCATCAACTTGTGCGGCACAGGTTTGTGCATCAGTGCAGTGTCGCTCGACTATGTTCTTCTGCCTCAGCTACATTGTCTGAGAAGCCCAATATTAGCATCCATACGGTCGCTATTGTGCGTGCAGTGTCATTTCATGCTTCGCCTGGCCGATCAGGTGTGCCACGTAGTGTGCTGTGGGCGCGAATTTGCTCCGGTAGGATGGACATACCTCCGTGTGAGTGTTAGGCCTTTGGCCTTGGTCCCTAACTAGGACCCCAATGAACTTCAAGTACGCACGTACGCCCTAGCTGTAAGCTATAACAACTCGTTCTTTTCTAGCCTACAGATCGCACCACAGTGCAAGGCAAATCCAGGAGCATGAATGCGAATATATTGACAGATTTCTCTCTCGATATGGTATTACGGAACGACCACGCACACATATTGACAAACACGGCCGCTTTCCATCCCTTCAAGTGCTCAGCATGGCTAGTCTATCATCACAGCGGAAGAATAAGCAATCAAAGGAAAAATGTGTTTTAGCGCCGCGGAGAGCGAAGAGGTCATTTTTCGTCGACATCAAGAGCTTTTTGTGTAAGCGTGGGTTCATCGACACTACCAGAAGGTTGTTTCAGTAGCTAAACATATCCTTAGCAACTTCTCGCATTCACAGCAAGTAAGATGAGCGTTGTTCTGGTAAGTCGAGCGCTGCAGCAGACCAGGGCTGCTGCTCGTACGCTCGGCGCGGCACAGTTAGTGCAGACTGCCAACTTAAGCAAATATTTAAGCAAGTCACGCACCAAACGTCTTCCGCTCACCACCAAGCGCGCCGGTAAAGGCTTCTACAAGGGAAAGGGCGCACGCACCGAGGGCATCATAAACAGCAAGGCGCGCTTCACCTACGTGGAGGAGATGAAGACTGAGCTGGTCATGCCCGACCTCAACGGCTTCAAGCTAAAGCCCTACGTGGGCCCTGGTGCCAAACGGCACGAGATCGATACTGTGGTCAAAAGCGTCTCGCCCATCTAAGCATTTCCCAGACAATCATCTGACGAGTGCGAGGCGAGAAGGCGCGTGGGGGCGTCTTGTTCACCGGGAATGAGAGGAGGAGGAGGAGGAGGAGGCGGAGGAGGGGACAACCAGCATGTGTCGCCGATGTTACGACACATTTGTTGAAACTGTATTACTAAGCAAAAGAAGATGAATGACGATATGAAGAGATGGATGGATGGCAACGAACTATCATGGCGGAAATACAATCACTTGCTGATTTACAAAGACGCGCGATCATATTCAAGGAGCCTACCGATGCACGTCAGGAGACTACCGAACGGCTGTTTGTTCGCTTGCGTTCTTTGTTCTTTGGTCTTTCATCTTTTTGGCGCTTCAAAATGGAAAATGTGAAAAACAAGGAAATTCGATCTCCTCGCTTATTTTGTCAATCACACGCAACAAAAGCAATGAGCAACACTAAGACTATCACTCTCGAAGCCGAGGTGCCCGTACGTAAAGCTGTCTGAATTTAAAGCAACAAATATCGATTGATTTGCATGTTCCTTCGTATTGAAACAGTGACTGCCGGGCCAACACTCATCGCTTCTGTATCTCTCTCTCCATCTCTACAGGCCAATGTCGCTGCCGGCGACAAGTTCAGCATTGAGCATGAGTCTCGTGTCTTTGAAGTCGTTGCTCCCGAGGGTTGCGAGTCCGGCCAAACCATTAACATCATTGTGGCAAAGGTCCGCTATGACGATCTCCAGAGCATCCTGGAGGCCGGCACCGCTGCCGCTGAGAATGCTGCCAAGGAGATCAACGAGCGTTACAGCGTGGTGGATCGTGCCACTAAGGCCTTCGAGGACGCCAAGGCCAAAGCCACCGAGCTCGACGCCAAGTACAAGATGTCCGAGTCCGCGCTCGCCGGCAAAGCACTTGACGTGGTCAACGCCGCCGTTGATAAGGCGAAGGCACTTAACGACAAGTACCAGATCCAGGCGAAGGTCAAAGAGCTGTCTGATCGTCTAGTGGTGTACGCCATCGAGATCGACGAGAAGTATGCAGTCAGAAGCGTGGCCGCGCGTCTCGTGGTTGACGGTGTCAACGCCGTCGTCAGCTCGTCCTTCGTCACCCCTAAGACGCTTACGGCGCAGGTTGCCCCCGAGGCTGAGACTGTAGCTTCTGAGTAAGCAGCCTGCCTACCAGAGAACCAACCAACCAGCCAGCCAGCCAAGAAGCAGGCCAAGTGCTGCAATTTTAGCTTGATTCGATCGACTGACTGACTGCGATGCAGTTTTGATTTAGTGAAGTTTCCATTCAATTTATATAGTAGTGGTGGTAACAAATATCTTTTTAAAAGGCTACTGTGTCTGCTGCCTGTTTTCTTCTATGACTCAGCCGCAAGAGATCCGTGCAGGTAGCCCAGAAAGGTCTGTAGTCCGAGCCTCTCCAGCGAGTCCTGTTGGCGTGCCGTCACCCAACTTCCAGCCGCCTGCAGCTCGTGTTTGAGCGCAATATATTTGTCATCCGACAGCAGCGGGTCGCCACGCCGCGACGCGGCAACAGCCGTCACAAAGAGCGCCTCCTTGGCGGACATGCTGGCCACGGAGCTGCCCTCCCACGTGAGCATGCCCTTCAGCTCGTTGTAATCACTGTTGAAAAAGGGATAAAATGAAAGTAATGGCATGGTTAGCAACTGTGGCGAAAATGCATTGAAGACTCGACGTATGAGGGACAAAAAAGTACTCACTCATCACCCAGCCAGCGCTGACCATCGAGATGGTAATAGGCGTAGATGCAGTCCAGGAAGAGCAGCTCCTTCACCACCAGTCCGCCCGCCTCGCGCCAGTAGTTGTTGGACATGACCGCTTCAAGAAAATCCTCTGAGTCCACCACATCTTTGCCTTCGAACTTGTCCATGGTCAGTCTGACCTCCTGCTGCAGCGCCGCCTGTGTGACGGGTGGCAACACGGAGCGCACGATCTCGCTCACCTGTGTGAGATTGCACATAAAGCGACAGTCTATACCCTCACCAACATCGCTCTCGCGGCAGTTGCGGTACTTATTTAGCAGGTAGTTCTTCACAATGGTGCGAAATGTCACAGATTCCTCCTCATCTTCCCCCTCGAAGATTCCCGGCTCGTTCCAGCTTTTCACTGACAAAGAAGTGGAACTACGCAGTGCCAGTTGCCGGTGTGTAATGGTTATGCAATCCTGGCGTTGCCGCCGACCTACACCCGTCAGAAACAGCCCTGGTATCTGATACCCGGTTACGCAGCAGTAAAGCACTGCTATTACCAATAAAAGCAACATCCAGCTATCCTACTGAAAACTTTGTTGCCCTGTCTGCGTAAACGACTCAATAGCGCGTTCTAAAATTGTTCATGTGATCCACCGAGCAGCTTCAATGAAAGAAAAAGGGAAAGTGTGACGGAGACAATTTTCACCATAACAAACACGCAGTTTCGCGATGGGGAAGAACAAGAAGAGAAAGCGTGGAGTGGACGAGACAGGAAATACTCCCGATGCAGTGGTTAGTTTGAGTGAACATGCAAAACCTGACAGTGATAGCGTGGATGGCGTGGATCGGTCGGGCTTGTCCCGGGCTGCTCGACGCAATCTGCACAAGAAGAACAAGCAGAAAGAGAAGCTAGCTGCGAAGCGCGCAGCCGCGGCTTCTGGCACTTTTGATAATGCGGCAGTGATCATCGGCGAAGGAACACAGGCATGCGCTAATGGCGCCGCTTCCGGGGACACTGATGTGGGCAAGAAGGTGAAGAAGGAGAAGGAGAAGGAGAAGGAGAGGGAGAAGGGAAAGAATGAAGATGAGACAGAGGAGATAAAGCAGGTCATTGAGTACCCGTATGAAGTGGATGGCGACGACCACTGCGAGACACCTGCCGTGGCCTATGAGGACTTGTCGCTGACGCTTGACCAGGTGGTCAGCCGTCTGGGCAAGACACGTGCGACATTGCGAATCTACGACCCATACTTTTGCGAGGGTGGCATGAAGGCGCGGTTGCAGGGCCTGGGCTTCACCTGCGTGCACAACAAGTGCGAAGACTTCTATGCGAACATCAGCAAAGACACCGTACCGGAGTACGATGTCCTTGTGACCAACCCACCATACTCCGGTGACCATGTGCCCAAGCTGCTGCGCTTCTGTGCAGGCAGCAAAAAGCCCTTCTTTCTGCTGATGCCCAACTACTTCCACACCAAGGATTACTACGAAGCGTGCCTGCGGCGGCCCGTCACTGGCGTCCAGCTGTCTCTCTTCTTCGTGTCATCGGGCACACGGTACGCCTACCACACGCCTAAGGGGCGGCGGCAGCAGAAGTCTGCCAAGTACACGGCACCCTTCCCCAGCTACTGGTACTGCCACCTTGGCTTCGAGGCGCCGGTGAGTACCATCCCATCGGCAGAGCTGCAGGCGTGTTATAACCACCATGTGGCACCGCAGCTCAAGGAACGCGCGGTGGTCTTCTCTGCGGATGCCTCGACACTGCCGCTGTGTGTACTAGACGAGCGTGATCCTCGAAAGAAGAAGGAGAAAAACGACAGGAAAAGGGAGAAGCACAAGGCGAGGAAGCTGCAGAGAGTTGCTAAGCCTTAGATTGGGCCCTCAGACGGCAATTCGCTGTTAATTGGAGCCGACGAGCGGATGAGCTGAT
>JACLAB010008253.1_pt1 | contig 12642 bp, 16 predicted proteins | sample 8027921 | NCBI WGS metagenome assembly JACLAB01 (sample SAMN15725117, study PRJNA655200) | protist metagenome | isolation source: fluorescence activated cell sorting (FACS) single amplified genomes of... | place: USA: West Boothbay Harbor, Gulf of Maine | collected 2000-07-19
TTATGCCGATAAAATCCCCGGCCTTTAGTCTTAATCCAGCAAGGTTAATTGGCACCGTTAAAGAAACTTGCTGCCGTGATTTTAGTAATGCAATCTTGGCTAGTCTTTGCGCCCTTACGTTATTGGTTACAAACGGCAGGGCCATATCTAAATAAACAGGGTCGCCATCCTCTAACGCATAGCTTGAGCTTACCTGCGCCGGATAATCGCAAAGGGTATAGTTTTCCTCTTCCGACAAAAACACACCTTTGACTGCATTATAAACACCCCTGCGGCTTTGCTTGGTTTGTACGGTTATCTGACCAACCATGACGGACTCGTCTATCGTAATCGTTGGGACAACATACGCCGCCGCCTGACAAAAGAACTCCCCGCCACTGTACGCCAGCCTTCCCCCCATGCTTGCAAGCAAAGACTCTATGTTTTTTTTAATAGAACTTGCGGTGTCTATTAGTCCATCGCAAGCCCACCTAGCCTGGGTGCCGCCCGCTCCAAGAGAAATTGGCGAGTCGCAGATGTTGGCTGCGGACGCAAAAGAGGCGTCATTCACGCTATCGGACTGCTCCCCCAAACCGTAGTAAGAATTAACTAAAAAATCTCTTACGCACAGCGCCGGGTTATTTGAGTACGTCCAGGTGGCCGAGCTTGAGGGGGACTGCCCCGGCTCTCTAGGGTCATAAACTTTTTTCCCTTTGATAACTGCGGAGATATTAGGCACGCCGTTAGGGAACTTTTTTCTGTCCTTGTCCCACTTGAGGCGAACCATTGCATAGCTAACGCCGTTTAGTATGTGGGTAGTAGTCCAGAAGCTTGACGCCGCAGTTAGCGTCGGGTCAGATGTAGTTTGCGTTCCGTCATACATCTTAATAAGCGCCCAGCTCTGCCAATTGCCTTGGTATGTGCCGCCGTCCCAAACCTTTTCGTCGTTAAAATAAAACTCCTCGTAGCTTTCAATCTCATGTCCAGCGAAAGCTATGACCAAATAAAGGTATTCGTTTTGATTGCTGTTGGCTATGAAAACAACAGAGCCGCCGACCCTGCATTTTCCATATATAACTTTTCTTGTTGAGGCTGGCTCGCGAACCGTCTGCGTTGTACCTCCAAGCATCCCGCCTACATCTGGCTTGGGCGTTAGGGCGTTCATTGCCACACCAAGTCCCGCGCCAATCCCAAAAGCAATAAAAGCACCGAAAATAGTTGCGCCAAAAGCGACCGAGGTTCCCGCTGCCACTAATCCAATTACTGCGGAAACAGCCATTCAGTTCACCTTTAGCGAATAAACGCTTTCGATATGATCAAACTTTAGTCGCTTCAGTACAGGCCCAAAAGACTGATGCGTTTTTGTGTTAATGTTTATTAACGTAACGCCCTCAGACTTTAAAGAATTTACTGCGTACTTTATGAGCCTTATGCCAGCAGTTCCTTTGCGATGATTTTTTTTTATAAAAATAATGTCGTTATTTGCAAAAAGGTGATCTTTGTAATGAATGCTCTCGCTGACAATTAGAACAAAATAACCAACAAGATTGCCGTCTTGCCTTGCGGTGTAAACTCTCAAGCCACCACTGCTTGCCAAGTCCGCATAGGCGCGCCAGTTAGGGTTTAATTTGACGCTGTCCTTGTTTAACGCAATTTCTTGCCAGTGCTCATCAAGTAACGGCTTTATTTCATTTTTTACATTTGTAAAAGATTCGTGTGCAAAGTTCACCGGCATAATTAAAATTGAATCCGAGGAACGTTAGTAGGTGCATACCCACCATTCCCGTATGAGATCGGGTTGGCGTCTTTATCTCCCCACACAATGCTCTTTTCTTGAATCTCAGCAACGTACTCAAAGCCATCGTCGCTGGGGTATTCAATGCGCTGGTCGTTGTCTGTGTAACGCCTGACCCTTGTCCTCTCAAACTCAATTAGGCGATTTTCAACAGACACTTGTATGATGGCCTCCTCCCCTGAGTCTGCAATGCTCATTGTGTCCATAAACCCAGAAAAAACTATAACCGGATCGGATATTACATCGTTGTTCTCATCCATTGCGCCAAGCCTAACAATCAAAGACCTTCCTTGATAATTCTCAGTCAAAGCTTTGTCTAGCAGCGGCGGTAAAACACCAGACAGCGACAACCTAAGTCCGCTGGCCCTTAGCTCTATATTTTCTTGGATCGCACCAACTGACAAAAGGTTGCCCGCTCCTATGTAGGTTTTGCCGTCATGAACTAGCGACCCAAAGCCAGACCACAAATTTAAGTCGCCAGAGTCAAAGTCAGCCTCAACAAAAATGACCGGCCTGACAAGCGTCGCAGACGCTACGGCCTGCATATCAGTAGTGAGTGTTCGTGACATCAAAGAGCCTCAATGCAAGCGAAAGTAAACCCGTAAAAGCTGGCCTGACTTATTGACCAATTGACTTCGTTGCTTTCAAGCCTCCACGTCCCAACAGGCAACGTGAAATCCATCGTCGTGCCAGTGCTAATCACGTCTCTAAGCGGCGGCATGATCTTGATGCTTGTCCCGCTAGTCCTCTCAGTGACCATGTAAAGCCTGTTGTTTACCTCAAAGTAATCACCGGCAACTACATCAACGGAAGTGCTTGCGGTCACGGTGGTGTCGCCTATAGCTCCAGAGCTTATCGTGCCGGTGCCACTGGTATTATGTAGCGGGTTTGCCATCGTAAACGTTTCAGACATCCCACGCAGCCCAGCAAAAAAAGCTTCGTACTCTTTAGCTTGCGTTCGGCTCATTGGCGGCAGCTTTACCTCCGCCTCCCACCTTACGCCCTGATGCTGATATACCTGCTGATCGTAGCTAAAAGGTGAAGAGCTTATTGCAACAGCAGAGCGCAGCCGAGTGGTTATGCTTTCGATTCCTGCCGTTGTTGGAAATACCGCCATTATGCACCCGCCAGTGATTTGCTGTAGTTGCCGCCTCTCATTTTAGCGTCTGCCACTGCCGCTTTTGCAGAATTTTCTATTTGAGGCATTAAGTTTGCTAATTCAGCCCTGACAGTTTGAGCCACGCCAGTGGCGATATTAATAGTTTGATTTACAATTACTCTTTGATCGCCGCCTGACCTAGAGCGCCCCCCGCTCTTTGTATGGTCAACCACCGTTTCGTTTGGATGCAAGATTGCGGGGAATCCGCCTTTCCCATCTACGCCGCCCGTCCTAGCACCAAAGCCTGTAAAACCACCGCCCTCAAAACTTTGTGACCGTATGTTTGCAACTTGCGCCATGCCAGCGGCCACAGTCAAAGCCGCTAGCGCCACGTTAATGGGGAACGGATACTGGGCCATCGTTGCAGTCGCAGATGTGTAGGTATTCATAACTGCTTGTGCAATTTGCATTGCCTTCTGCACAGCAAACATTTTTTTGCTTGTTTTCCCTAAAGCACCAAACCTTGAGTTTGCCTCGTCAATGACGTGCTTTGTTTTATCTTTTTCAGACATAGCCGTATACTCGGCCAGCTTTGATTCGTTTTTTATTTGCTCTTGCGTTTTTGAGTCTGAAGACATCCCCATGCCCGCCGCTGAAGCCGCCACCACCTCAGCGGTTTGCGTTGCTGCCGCCTGAATGGCCTCATAAGCCGCCACCAGATTTTCGCTTGGATTTCCCTGGCTCATTATTTCAATGATTGCAGTCTGCGTTTCTGCCGCTGAATCCAAAAGCGCGCGGGATGTTTCTATCAATGATTGCTCATACCCGTCTTTTACTTGCAGGGCTGACATCCCTACGGCGCGAGCAAATGCGTTATAAGGGGCAACAAGGTCATCTAGCGCGCCAGCGGCGTCCTGCAAAGACATAACGATGGCAGAGCCTAGCTCTAAGCCAAGCACCTTGACCTGCATCAATAGCAATTTAAACGCTGTGTATGAGTCCATAACAAAGCCAATTGCAGTCACCATGGCGCTGCCAACCCTCTGACCCACATTGCCAAGCTCTTGGTTCTCAAGTGCCGCCTGCCTAAAATCAGTGGCAACCGCCGCAATAATTGGCGAAAACTCTACGGCAAGCTGGTTGCCCAGCCCAGTAAACACCCCTTTCGCTCTTAGTATTTCATCATTCGCCGCTTCAATTTTTGCGGTGTCTGCTCGGCTTAGGGCAAGACCAAGCAAGTCGGCCTCCAAAGCAAGCTCTTTTAAGCCCGCAGAACCCTTGGCAAGCGTATTGACTAAGGCGACGCCCTCGCTGTCGAACAATTTCATAGCAAGGCGCACGCGGTCTGCCTGGCTGCCTACGCCCTTCATTGCGTCAGCCACTACACCCATCTGCTCATCAAGCGGAAGCTGCTCTAACTTTGCGGCGTCTATGCCAAGCTCAAATAAAGCGCCCTTGGCCTCTCCAGTTCCGATAGCGGCCTCAGAGACTCGTCTTGTCATGCGCTGAAGCGCCATATTCATGGTCTCAACGGACACGCCGGTGAGTTCGCCAGCAAGCTGCAAGCTAGCCAGCGCCTCAGTGGTTGCGCCAATTTTATCAGCCGTCTTTGCAAGCTCGTCGGCGGCCCTCATTGACTTGACCGTCAAGACCGTTGCGGCGGCGGCGGCGGCCACAGACATAGCGGCAGACGCCTTTGCCATTTTGCTGAATCCAGCGCCCACACGCTTGAAAGCTGTCTGCGTGCGGTCATCCGCAAAAATCCTAATTAGGATATTTTTTGCCATTAGCCTCTCTCATTTCAAACCAAGCAACCCAGCCCTGAAACTCGCGCACGTCCATCTGCATAATTTCGCCGACAGTCTTGTGCAGATGCTCTGCTAGGCTGTAGCAGAATTGTAAACTGCTGTCGGCTTTTAGTTTCCCTCAACGTCCTCCGTACTAGGGTCGGACTCGTTGATTCTATTTACAACCTCTGCCAACACGGTGGGGTCAACTGACTTCAAAAGCTCTAGCCTGTCCACCTTGCGAAAAATTGGCTTTCCTTCTGAATCCATTAACCGATATACGACAGTTAAAACCATCGCTTCTGCCGTTTTGTTTTCGTTAGCGCACTGCATAATCTCCCCTAGCCTTTCAAGAGAAATGCCGGGTCTTATAAATGCGTCAAGCTCCCACTCCGGTACTGATATTGGCGCAGGGTCTGCTGACAGCTTGGCCCTATAATGCGCCTTTGCTTTCTCAAGTGCGCTCATAAGTTAAACCGTTGAGGTGGTCAAAGCACCATCGCCCTGAAGGGAAATAGACGCCTCTACCATGCCATCAAATGACGCGCTTTTTGTCACGCCCGTAACAATGCAGGTGCCAGAATAATATGTGTCGCCAGAGTCTGCGCCTTCTGGGTAAACGGCCAAAGTGACCTCTGACCCTACTGATAGCGCGCCCTGCCCTGCCGTATCAATTTCGTCCCAGTAGACATCAACGCTGCCTGACCAGCTTGTTAGACTTGAGCGGTACAGCCGTGCCGACTGCCCCATAGTAGTCTGCTCAAGAGTGTCCGCAGTCTCTTCCACGCTATAAGAGCGCACTTCCGTAATTGTATTGGAGCCAACTTTTACAAGTCCCTCACTGCCCGCGTGTGTAGCCATCTATTTTCTCCTCGACAGACTCATCAGAGTCCTCTGGTTTAGGTTGTTTTTTTCCGCCTGATTTTTTGACCGGCTTGTCATCGGATGCAATTACCCAGCCCATATTTTGCAAACTTTTAACCTTTGACGGATGAGCAAGAATCGTATCCCCGCCTTTTAATTTCATTTTGACCATTATGTGGCCCCCCTGACAAACTGATAAACACAGCGAACTGTAATTATAACGCCGCCAATAGGGTCGATACTACCGTCATCAGTGTCTATGTTGACCACTTGCGTGTTTAGGGCGTATCCGCCCCGCGTTCTGTCAGCGTCCAGCATTTCTTCAATTCGCTCAATCGCTTCGTTTCTTGACTTGTCTATTTCGCCAGACTTAACGTAACAAATAACCTGATAGTCGATAGTTCCATTTCGGGTTGTAAGCGCGCCCCCTATCGTCGCGTCTTCTCTGCTTTCGTTTGCGCTTCTAACCAAAACCGCAGGGAATTGTGCGTTGCTCAACCTGTCAAAATCAAAAGGCTCTCTCGTCACCATGCTAAATCGGTAGACACTTGACGGCGCACTTAACGCGCTGACTAGGTTTTCGGCAATGTTTTCTCGATTGCTCATTTGCCAAAGCCTCTAAAAACGTAATCTGCAAACTCTTTTGTTATAAGCTTTTCGTCGCCATTATTTAAACCAAAAAAAGGACGCTTTTTATTAAGCATTGCAGCTTTTTTAGCCTCTACGCTTCTGTTGAAATAGATCGTTGAGAATTTGTCATTGTACTTGCTTGATATACTGCTCCGCATATTTCCTGACCAATTGAGGTTTACCGCGCCAGCATTTTCTGGCTTGCGCTTCTTCTTCAACGCAAGATACGCGGGCGTATACGGCTCCAGCGCGCCTTTGTAGCCCAAACCCTTATCAAGCCGATTTTCAATTATGTTAATACCTAAAAGCGCGGCCCTACTTAGCCCAAGCGGGGTTCTTCCTTTTATCTGCGCGCGTTCTTTTTCCGTTAGCTTTTTAAAGTCCTTCGGAGTGATAGAGGTCTTGACTGTTGGCACCAGCGCCATTATCGGTCCAGCCTGTTCAAAGGCAGCGGAGTTTTTTCGTCATCCTTAACTTGCCCGTCGCCATCAGCATCGTACTCAATGCCATCTGCAAAAACCGCCTCTAGCTCTTGACCATAAAGATTGCGATAGAAGTCAATCATTTCTAAGAAGCGGTCGTTGTCTATCCAGTTTGTTAGCTTTGGCAGTGCGTACTTCCATAAAACAAGATAGCTGTTTGCCTTCGTCCATTGCGTAGAGGTCAGCTTTGTGCTGTCCATCTCTCCCGCAATGCCTCGGCGATGCCACCAGCGATTCCGTATCTCTCTAATTAGATCGGCTTCAGCAGTAGCGTGGTCTTCGATAAAGTTAGCGATGCCCAGATCAAGTATGTCTGGCGCAATCTCTTGCAAGTCGTAGTCATTAGAAAAAGCCATCAGCTCACCATTTAACCTTTGCGGCCCAGTAGATTTTGTCTAAAACCCCTGCGCCCTTTAATGTGTCACCGTGCCTTGCGTACCATGCGCGGCGCATCGCTTTATCTCTCTCGCTTTCATCATCTTTAGGTGGATACGTTTTAGCCCCTTTAGCGCCAAACCGGAGCAACTTTATTATGCCGCCCTTCTTGGCAAGCACTGCGTGACTGCTTGATGGGTGGCTAGGCGTGCGCTTTGGCACGTTGTAGCCCTCAAACCTCACACCGCGATAAACAATAGCCATAAAATGAAAGGGGCCGTCCTTGGCCCCGAATACCCTTAAAGGGCAGAGTCAAACAGCAGCTCAACACCATAAGTGTCGTCAAGCTCGCCCACGCCGTAAACAGCAGTAGCGGCAAGCTCAAAGGCACGCAGTGATGCGTCACGCTGAGTCTCAAGGTTAAAGTCCTTCTTCATTGCAATCGCCAATCCTTGTGGAGCGAATACAGCGGCTTTAGCATCATCGGAGCCGTCGATTGTTACGTTGGCAGACTCGAAGATGTTAATACCAGCAATCTGACCGACGTAGCCGGTTCGCATTGCCTCGTTCTGGATGTCGCCACCATTTGGGTTAGCAAAGGTGTTGGTCATGTTGGCCTTCAGTTGATAGGCTTGGAACGGATGCAATACAGCAGCGTATTGTCCCGGTGCCTTGGCCGCTTTCAAAGTTGCCGCCGCTTTAAATACGTCAGCCGCAGTAATCTCGGTGCCTGCCGATCCCAGCGTGCTGCTGAAGCCGTCAAACAAAGCGATCAAGTCTTTGTCGATCTTTGTAGCGATAGCGTTACCCAAGACGGTGCCAAGCTCTGCCGCAGGGTTGCCAGCACCCATAGCCGCCATATCAGTCAGCGTTACCAAAGCACCAACCTCACCAACTGTGATGTTTACGCTTGAGGTGGATACTGCCGTGTTGGACATGTCTGTGCCTTCAGTCAGGCCAGCCGCCGCAATTGCAGGATACTTTGGCACTTGGATGGTCTTGCCAGCCACGTTGCCAATATCGTAACGAGTTACGAGGCCAAGCATAATTGACTGCTCTTCTGCCGTGAAACGAGCCTGCAAGATGATGTTAGCAAACAGGTCGTCAAGAGTTGCACTGGTGGTTTCATTAGCCATTTTAAAATTCCTTTAAGTTATCGGGCGGCATCTCGCATTTTTTGCTCGCGAAATAACCGCATTCCTTCGTCACCTTTTTCTAGCATTTCCGAGTAACTTAAAGGCTTGCTCGTAGAACCTCCAGCCGCCCCGCTTGATCCTGCACCGCCTGACGATGCTTTAACAAAATGCGGGTTAGCTGTCAAAAATTCCGCAACCAGTTCGTTTACTGATAACAGATTGCCTGAGTCGTTATATCTAGGCGTCCCATTCTTATCGAATACCTCAACAGTGTTATCTTCAGATAACGTGACGGAGCTTCGTAATAACGCACTCACCTGGTCTGGCGATACTGCATTTAGCTTCGACGCCGCAGTTAACAATGACCCGTCAACCAGGGTGCGCTCAAGCTGTCCCTTCAGTGCCGCCCGTTCTTCGCTGTGCTTGTCAGACATTTGCTTAATGAGGTTTTCATAATCACCGCGATTTTTCTGCTCTTCAACTTGAGCGCGCTCGCGCTGAGTCATTAAATCACGAACCTCATTGATGTCGATCCCGTCTAGCTTTTTGTCAAACTGGCGCTGTTGGCGCGCAATCCTATCAGCCACTATTCGGTCAACTTCATCCTGCGTAAATGTCTTAACGTCTTGAGACTCTACAGCCTCTGGCTGCACAGCTTCAGTTACTTCTGTTTCCATGATTTCATCGCTCATGTTGCGTGCCTCATAAGAGTGGATTTATTTTAACAAACTACTTGCTCTTTTTCTTTTTTTTCTTTGTCTTACCGTATGGCATTTTAACCCCTCCGCAGTTATTCGCTTATTAAAACCGGCCTCCAGTGGTGCCGGCAGTTGTAGCCGCCCCTAGCTGAAAACGCATCGCTTGAGCTTTTGCCAGACCAAGAGCCTTGCCATATTTCCTCTATCTCCTCGGTGGTGTATGTGTTGCCAACATGATCTCGGCAAAACTGCCTCGAGTCTCTAATCACGTCGCCGTAATACTTCCATTTCGTTGCGCCTGCCTCAATGCCTGCCCTAACATTAATTGCAGAGTCAAACTGCATTAAACTGTCTTGCGCTATTTGACTCGCGTAGCGGCGCATATTGTTGCCAACCCTATCAGAAGCGTAAACGGTATGCAGTTTTTCAATTGCCGCTTTTGACTGCTGCGCCGATCCATTTTTTGCAATATCAACCAGCTTGTTAATTTCCACTTGGTCGCTTTTTATATATACGCCGTTAATCGTCTGTCTTATGCTTTTAACCATGTTAGCTTTCGATCGGCCTGTTAGCGCGTTCTGATAAACTTCGTCGGCTATCGCATCCAGATAAGTGCGGCCAATATCCTCAAAACCGGCAAACGTTAGCCGTTGCAGCTGACCAATTACGCTGGTACTGGTGCCAGTAAAGTCACCGTAATTGTTGAGCATCTCCAAAGACTGCACCGCAACCTGCGGGTAATCATCAAGCAAAGACTGAATCGCCCCGCCATATTCTTCTTCAATAACTTGCTGAAGCTCTATTCGTGCAGAAACCGCCCACTCGGTATCGAAAAGCTTTCCAGCTTGCGTTGGCGCTTCGTTTAAATAGTCAGCTATTCTTTGCTCAGTCCTGTCTAGCGCGTCTCGAATTCGCCGCTCATGGCTGTCCGAAAGATCGCTAAGGTATTTATCATGCTGACTTTCTGACGACATTATTCAGGGTCGCCGCCACCGTCATACACTCTCTGCATTAGCTTGTCGCCGTCAGGCACCTCGTCAAGGCCAACTTTGTCCCGCACCTCATTGACCGACACAACGCCGCTATCAATGTGATATTTATATATCTGAGTCTTGTCAGAAAAGTCACCTATCGCCGTCGTGTTGGCGTCTATCTCCGCATAAACCGACAACAATGTCTGGTCGTCTACCACCAAGTCGGCAATTTGCTTGTCAATTTCACGCAGAAGAGTCACTGACTTAACTCCGCTTGCCCTTACCTGCTGAAGGAATCGCAGCTCTGAATCATAGTCGCGCAAATCAAAAGAGTCAGGGTAGCTGATAGAGACATCGTGTGTCGTGTGATCTTGCCAGTTGCAATAGAAGCCCCACAACTGTTCTTCTGCCAACTCTAGAATGTCAGCCTTCTCACTCAGCTTTGCATTGAGCATTTGAAACTCTGTCTGCAAAGCAATGCCTGACTGCTTGACCGCCTCCGATCCGCGAACTGCGCCCATGTGAGCCATTCGGTTAATAGACTCAACCTTGTCCTGTATCGACGCCCTGATTGCGTCTAAGTTGCCCCCAGACGGCTGCATTTGATACGGACGTAGCCCAGCGTCTAGGTCGTCGTTGATGTTGATGATTGAACCGGCCCCTGCACTTGCGTCAGTGTCAAACGTCTTCACTAGCGTCGGGTGGTTCGATATGCGAATCAATTGCTCAATTTCACTAAGCTCCTGATAGATAGCTTTTTGCATATAAGCAATGTCAGAGATGTCACTGATACCTATGCCGCGCACTACTGACCTGTTAGCAGGCAAATAGACCGCAGGAATCTTGCCAAGCGGGTTATCAATTAAGTCGACAACCTCATGCTCCGCACCGTCATAACGGATGAGCTTAATGGTTTCGGGCGTCCACTCTCTGAAGTGAGTCACAGAGTGAGTGCCGTCTATACGGTTCACAGACTCGCGTATCTTTAAATAGACTAGCTGGTGCCTGCCCGACGGCTGGCGTTCCCACTTCCAATCAAAGACGTTCTCAGGCGTGATTAACGTTACATACGGCCTAATCTCTTGCGCTAATTCTTCTGCCCTAGTGCCAGCCTGCGATCGCGGCTTGTCCATCAACAACCAAACATGACCATATACGCTCGACCATATTTGAGCATCACGGATAAAAGAGTTGAATGCCTGCCCGTCTAGGTTTGCATCTTTCAAAAACTGCTCAAGCTCTTCACTGCCTTCCATGCCAGCAAAGTTCCGAGTAGGCAGGATGCGCCAAAGGAAAGACGAATAGATGTGAATGACATTGCGGCAATGATTATCCAAAGGCGTTAAGCCGATGCGCCGGTCGTATGCCTTAGTGTCTTCGTTTAAATACTGAGAGAGATATGAGCCGTCTTGATAGTCCTGCCCTCCCATATAGCTCCGCAAGTAAAACTCCCAGCGGTTAATGTTGTTTTCATAGTCGGGATGCTGGTACTCAATATCAATATTTATCATGTCCACCTCTGCGGAGACTGTGCCGCATAAGATTTTTTAATTGGGAATAAGTAGTCAACTGCGTACCCTAGCGCGTCATTCATGTGGTCAAAGCCGTCTTTATTGGGCTGGCTTGTTCCTTCTTTGTAGGTATGGCGCTCAAGCGATTCAATAACCTTTTTGCAATTAGGGCTAACAATGAGCCTGCGCTGGCCGTCTGAAGATAACAGCCTGGCGTTTACCGAATTAATGCGATCACGCACTGCTGTATGCGCCGACCGCACCTTTACGTTAAAACCAGCATTCTGCAAAATAGATAAATCTGTCCTGCCGCCTGCGCTGGTCTTGCGCTGTCTTGATGCCGGGTCAGGGTATATTGTAACACTTGCGTTTTGATAACGCTCTTTGATCTCTGCGACCATTTCATCGGTGTTGCTGCCGAACATTACGATCTCATCGACAACGTGCAAGCGGTCGCCTTGCCTTGTCATTACAACGGCTGACATGGGGTCTAGGTTGAAGTCCATGCCTATATGGTAAGCACCTCGCTCCCCATTAAACTCGCTAACAGAGTGTTCGCGTGCAAAGCCGTAATATATTAAGCCAGAATAATTAACGAATCGGGCTAGGTACTCTTGATTAAAGGTGCGCTCGTCAAGGTCACGCCTCGCCGACTCAACCTCAAAGTCTGGAACGTGGCCGCCGTCTAGCGTCGTAAACTGGAACGATGTCCAGCCATCATCTTGGTCTACCCCCTTACCGTAAAGCTCATAAAAATGATTCCGACCTTTTGGGGTTCCGATAAATAACGCGCCGCCCTGCCTATCAGAAAGCGATGGCCTGATAACCTCATACCATGCCTCTTTACGCATATCTGCAAACTCGTCAAGGACACAGAAGTCCAATGCGCGTCCGCGCAAGTTGTCAGGCTTCTCTGCTCCCTTTAAGCTAATAACACTTCCGTTCAGTAGGGTGAGAGACAGCGAGGTTTCGTTAGTCTTGTAAACGTACTCAGGCGGAATTGCCTGTATCAGCATGGCCCAGGCGATTTCTTTTGCGGCCTTATAGGTTGGGGCTACATACCAAACATTCTTGCCCTCGCCAGAAAGCGCGGAGTTTAATAACTCTGCCGTTGAGAGAAATGTTTTGCCAAAGCGCCTACCGGCCACACATACGCGGAACCGATCATTGGCTTTAAATATAGCTGACTGCGGCCTAGTCAATATCATCAGGCGTTAGCTGTATCACCACTGGTGGAAGCTCTTGCGCTTCTGGCTGCGATTCTCTCCAGCCTGCCTGAGTCTTGAGGTAAAAGATTTGTGCGGTTGTGTTG
>JACLAB010004217.1_pt1 | contig 12630 bp, 7 predicted proteins | sample 8027921 | NCBI WGS metagenome assembly JACLAB01 (sample SAMN15725117, study PRJNA655200) | protist metagenome | isolation source: fluorescence activated cell sorting (FACS) single amplified genomes of... | place: USA: West Boothbay Harbor, Gulf of Maine | collected 2000-07-19
CTCAGCTCTAACTTTGTCTCCGTCGGCCACCCTCGCTCGACGGCTTCGTTGTGCCTTTCCACCCGTCTGAGGTTTTCCAGATAAATCCGCTCCCGCGCGAACGATTGAGGACACAACCTAAACTTTTCCGACGACGACGATGGAGCATCCGCAGCAAACGCCTCCTCCGTCTCGTCATCTTTCCCGCCGCAATACGCGCTCGCTCGTTCCGGGAACTTACGAAGCCAATCCTCGAAGCGAGAAGAACAACGTGGTCGCCACGAAGGAGATGAAGAAGTTGACGGCTGGGTCGTACGCGATTGCCAGTTTAGGACAAAGCTCTGAGGAGAAGATAAAAGATAATCAAAGCGGTTCTTCTTCTTCTTCTTCTTCTTCTTCTAAGAAGGGTATTTTCGGTAAAGTTGTCGAGGAAGTAGACGACGAGAAAGACCAATCCGGACCGACGCTGGAGGAGTTGAAACAAGCAATCATCGACGACGCGAACGAAAACGAAACCATCGAAAGTGCCGTTCGCGAAGTTGGTGGTGGTTCTATCGAAACGACTAAGAAGACGGAGAACATTTTATCCAGACAGTTCCCAGAAAAAGAACGCGAGGCGGTCAACGCGAGAGTTATCATCCCGAAGAAGATGCAAAACGCCGCCGGGGTGAAGAAATTTTCCCTGAGTGACATCGAAGACGCGACGTTAGATCCGGAATTCGTGAAATATGCCTTTAAATACGACAAAAGGTCCGAGTATTGCGGCGACGACGACGATTCACAGTGGCCTTGCGAAGTTGCGTTTCGAAAGCAGGACGTGTTCCTCGCCAACGTGAAGGAAATCGACGAGCAAAATAGACTAGCCAAGAAACGAGGATCGCACATGCGCAAAGGCATCACGCGATTCGCGGATTTGACGCAAGATGAGTTCGAAGACACGCACGCGACGTACGTGCCAAAAGAACATCAAGAGGATAAAGCCGAGAGAGAACACAGAAAGGCGAGTAAAGCTAAGAAGGATAAAATCGCCGCCGAGGCGTCTGCGAAAGGCGGTTCGAGAAAGTTTGGCAAACACAACCATCACGGATTGTTCGCGAACAAAGAAGCAGTAGTTTCGGTAGAAAACGAGAAAGATGTTTCCGTCGTCGCGAACAAAAAGGGGGAAGACAAAACGACGACGACGACGACGACCGATTCGGTGACGAAAGAGGAATTCGCCTCGAAAGAAGACGAGAACGAAGAAGATCAACGACCAAAGAAGGAAGCCGGAGAAGAGGAGGAAATCGAAGAAGAAGGGGAAAATGTGACTTCCTCCTCTTCCGAAACGTCTTCTTCTTCTTCTTCTTCTTTCAAGAAGAAAGCTTCCAACGCGATGTCGTCGAATAAGAACAAGAAAACCGTCGTCGTCGTCCAAGAAGAAGAAGAAGTTTCGGAGGCGGAAGTAGGAGAGAAAGAAGAACGGGACGAAGAAAAAAAGACAAGCACCAGAAAGCACCTCTCGAAAGAGCAACGCAAAGAACAAGAAGAACGCGCGAAGAAAATGACCCCGGACGAGATCAAGAAAGCTCGCAAAGCGAACAAGTTGAAGAACGCCAAGCAAGGCATCGCGCGCGAGCTCCCTCAACTCGGCGAGATCACCAAGGATGAAAACTTGAAGAAAAAAGTCGTCGATAAGTTCAACTTTCAAAACGAGAAGAACGAATCATCCGACGAGGAAGCCGAAGACGACGAGGCGTCAAACAACGTCATCGACGTCCAAATTCACGAGTTCAACGATCCAACTGCGAACACGACGACGTTCAAGAAACATTTCGATTGGCGAAACAAAATCGATATTGGTCCGGTGTATTCGCAAGGCGCGTGTTCCGGGTGCTGGGCGTATTCAACGGTACAAGTCATCGCAGATTCAAAAGCAATCAACACCGGTACTCGACCGGATTTGTCCCCGTACCACTTGTTATCTTGCGATACGCTCGATTCTGGGTGTCACACGGGTAACATGGCGACTGCGTACGCGTGGATCGGCGTCCAGCGCGACGGCATCTTGCGCTCGAGAGATTTCAGCACCGACATAACGTCCGCGGAAGAGTGTCCGTTACCGTCCAACTTAGGTTCGAACGGGGAAATACTCCCGGAGGCGCAGGCTCCGAAACCGAAAGGAATTGGTATCGACGGGTACTGCGAAATCGCGCCGTTAGAAGGCAAAGATACCATTTTGGCTTTAATGCGCGCGGTGAAGCAACAACCCATCGCGGTTGGATTGAACGTCAAACCGTTACAATTATACGGCGGAGGTTTAGTCCAAGTCGCCGATTGCCCTCCCGCTTCGACGGATTCGGTCACCGCAATCAACCACGCCGCAGTTATCGTCGGTTGGGGCATGGACGAAGCCGCCAAGAAACCGTACTGGTTGATCAAAAACTCCTACGGCGTCGATTGGGGAGAGGACGGCTACGCGCGAATCGCCATGGAATTAACCGAAGGCGGCGCCTACGGCGCCTGCGGTTTATACTCCGAGCAAAACTACCCGTTAACCGATGGAACCAGTTGCGCCGAAGGCAGCGATAAGCGATGGTCCGAAATCCAAGGCTCCGAAGGTGACGTCTACTTGATGCCCGATTACGTCCTCGTCCTCCCCAACGGCGGCGGTTTGCTCACCCCGGCAAAGTTCACCGTCTTTGGCCACGACGTGACCAACTTATTAAAGTACACCTCGGTGTTCTGTTTCGTTTCCTGCATCGCGCTCATCTTGATGGAAATCGCCCAGTGCATCCACCCAGAAATGGAAAACTGGGGAACCACCGCGACGAGCAATAGTAATACTCCCTCCTCCGGCGGCGAGCGCACTCCTCTGGACGGAAAATCGACCGTCGAAGAGGCGCAAAAAGAGACCCTCTTGGCGAAGAACGACGACGAGAAGACGAAGAGTCACACCCTCGCTCGAGGGAAAAAGAACACCACCTACGGCACGAGCGAGAACGCTTGAGAATAATAGTAAACGAGTAGTTGTAATAGTAACGGTAGCATCGTACGTATTAAGGACGAGCACACCCTAGAAAGAGACACCCCGCGGCTTAAAATGCCTCAAAATCTTCAGAAAAGAACGCAACACATACGCGCCACGTTTACGAAGAAACGATGACATCGAACCCTGCCATTTGATCAAAACGAAAGGGATTGAGTCTTTTTTGTCCTTTTGCTCGAACACGCGACGCATGAGAGCATCATCATCGCGCATCTTTTTCCTCCTTTTCCTTTCCGTTTCCGTTTCCAATGTTCGCTTTGAAGTCAACGCCGAGGAGGCTTTGACGGAGGATAACGGCGAGCTCGGCTTCGCGAAACAGTTCAACCCTTCACAGAACGATGAATACGATAACCAGGAAGTGCACATGTATTACGGCTCGTTCGGGGGCGCGTCAAACTGCGAAAACTGCCTCGTCAAAGCGCGATGGCTGGCGGAAAAATTGAGGGTGGACACCTTGCACGTTCCGGCGTGTAAACGAAAACCGGGGGACGAAGAGCAATTTCCAACGATGAACCCGATGGAGTATTTCGACGAGAGGAGTTTACGTTCGTGTAACAGTAAGAGTGCGGTTCTCGCGATGGATGGGGGTGATGGCGATGCGTATGATTCGTCGTTGGCGTCGCCGGCGTATTCGTTCAACGTGGAAAGTTTAGGCAGGAGGATCACCGCGGACGCGGTGAACGGGATGCCGTGTTTCGAGCTCGTCGAAGGGTGGTGCGAGATTGAGAAGCACCGTCTCGGGGAGTATTTAATACCGAAGCATAAGTATAAAGTTGAGTGGAAAGTGGTGACGTCGAATTTAGAGGAAGCGAAAGAGAACGCCGGTCCCGGGAAGGAGATTTATTTCGCCGGGATGTACGATTTCGAGCCGGTGGATCCAAAGACCGGGAAGAAGTATCCGAACGTGTGGCAGAAAGAGGCGCAAAGGTACGTGAAAGGCGAGACGGAGAAGTTAGGGTGGGCGGATGAAGCCGTGGAGAAGAGGCGAAGGGAGCGAGACGCGGCGAGAGCGAAGAAAGCAGCCGAAGCGAAAGAGAAGAATTTTAACAAGGACCGCCACGACAAAAACAACGACATCAGTACCTTTGGGTTATTGCCAACTGGTGAAACGCTCGGACGCGCCGTCAATCAACAAAACATACCGCGCAGAGATATGTTTTTAGCTCGAGAACAACAAATTAGACAGCAGCAGTTGCAAGCGGAACATCAACTTTCCGAGGAGACTTTTCGCGAGGCGTGGAACGAAAACGCAAACTCGAACGCCAACAGACGACGGGCGAGAAACTTATTAGCATTTAGCAGCATCGAACCGTGCTATTCGAACGGGAACTTGAACGATGAAATCTACGAAGAAGCGAACAAAGAGATTGAAAAGTTGAAGATTGAACCGAGCGACACGTTGTGCGTCCACTGGCGCCAAGAGGATTTCTTGTGGAAGAGAATAGGCAACGATTTCGTCAAAAACGTCAGCTACGCCGCGGAAAGAATCATTCACAGAGCAGAAGCTTCGAAATTGAAAACCGTTTTGTTGTTGACGAACGACCCGGAGGTGTACCCGGACGACAAACGGTACGACGGTCGCGTCGCGGTGAACACTTTGCGAGGCATGTTGCACGAAATCGGCGGTTTACGCGTTGAGTGGTCCATGCACCGGAACGAACCGGACAAGAGCAAAGCGATTTACATCGACAAGGCGACGTGTTCGATGATGGTCGATTTTATCGGAACCGGCAAGAGCTCGTTTACGGCAACCATCATGGACATGCGCCAAACGCACGAGTTGTGTTTGATTGACGATCCGAAAGACGCTCGGTTGGGTAGAAAAAGCAATCGTAGTATTAATAGTAAAGAAGGGAACGCGTTAAAAACAACAGGAGAAAAATCGGCGGCGTCGCCAGGGTTCAAGTATAAGATGTGTTTGAAAGAACAGTACGGTGGCGTCTCCCGCAACCATCGATCGCCGTTCATCTTCCCGAGTGACGAATTCGAACACCCGATTCAGGCGGTGGAGACGCTCTTGGACAGCCATACTAAGACCCCGTCAACGAACGATGACGACGATTCAGACGACGACGATGGGGACGAAATAGACTTAAGAGGCGGTCCGGAAGTCGTGGACGAGTACTTGGCCGAAAAGGAGATCAAGACTTTTAAATCGAAAGAGAAAAAGATCGAACCGGAGGTTGAGAAAATAAACCACGACGAGTACGTGCGAGAGTACCAAGAGGAGAACCAGCAGTCGAACGCGATGAAGGAGTTTTCAGTTCTAGATCCATCGATTAGCTCAGAGGATTTGAAGTTAGATTTGCGTGAGTTGGACGACGACGCTTCGGTAGAGTGCGATCGGTGTTACGCGGCGATGCCGCAATCAGAAGTCGCGACGCCAAACGCCGAGATTTGGTTGACGACGCCGTCGTGCGAGAAGTGCGGAGTGCAGCTGTTGAGAGTGCAAAAACAACGCGCGAATCAAGGAAGCGAGAAGAAGAAGAAGAAGTAGTAGCAGTAGTTACGCGAGTAGTAGTCAAGTTTGAAATGTGATTGATAATAGTGATAAATTTAATTAATTATTGAATAACGAAGAAACGTTTACGCTTGTAAGATTGGCTCCTGTCCTGGAATTAACTGGAAGCTCGGCGTACTTTTCGCGATTTCCAACTCGGACTCGTCCATATCCGCTTGAATTTGGTCGTACAAAGGCGTGGACATGTATCTCTCCGAGGTGTCCGGAAGCATGCACAAAATCGAACTGCCTTTTGGCGCGGATCGGGCCACTTTCAAAGCGCCACTAAAGGTTGCCCCGCCGGAGATACCGGTAAAAATGCCCTCCTTGGACGCTAAATCTTTCGCGCACTGCATGGCATCCGGTCCGTCGATCGGGATCAATTCGTCGTGCAAGTCAATCCCGGATTCCAAAACGAGCGGGATGAAATCTGGCGTCCAACCTTGAACCGGGTGCGGCGTAAACGCCGGGTGCGACCCGACCGGCGCGCCGGACGGCTTTCTCTCCGTCTTCGTCCCAGACGCCAACAACGGCGCCGCCGACGGTTCCAACAAACAAATCTTCACGTCCGGTCTCTTTGCTTTCAACGCCTTCGCGACGCCGTGAAACGTCCCGCCGGTCCCGTACCCAGTCACAAAGTGCGTCAAATTCTTCCCGCTGAAGTCTCTCAAAATCTCCTGCCCGGTCGTCTTCTCGTGAAACTTCCAGTTCGCCTCGTTTTCAAACTGACTCGTCAAAAACCACCCGTGCTTTTCCGCCAACTCTTCCGCTTTCTTCACCATGCCGGTGCCTTTCCCGCCTTTCGGCGTGACGATAACCTTCGCGCCTAACATGCGCATAATTTTACGCCGTTCGATCGAGAACGGTTCCGCCATACAAATGACGCACGGGTATCCTCTTTGCGCGCACACCATCGCAACCGCAATACCTGTGATAGAGAGAAAGAGAGAGGAATAAGAATCATCGCGTTTTGGTGAATTCTGGGTCCGAATTGAAACTCGCGCGAGGGAAGAAAAATATCTCATCAAATCGCCTAAACCGCCTAATTAAACGACACCAATCCGATCAAAAACCCATCCAAAAGTGCGCGCTTAACAAACAAAACGTACCCGTATTCCCACTCGTCGCTTCGACCACGGTCATCCCGGGTTTCAACTTCCCGCTTTTCTCCGCGTCTTCAATCACGGCTAACGCCAAACGATCTTTCACCGACGATAACGGGTTGAAGTATTCGCACTTGACGTACAACTCGACGCCGTCGGGGGCTAATTTGTTAATTTTCACAACCGGCGTGTCGCCGATTAAAGAGGTTATGTTCTCGTGGATCACGGCTTTTGGTGCGAGAGAAACTTTGGACGTTCGTTTAACGGTGGTTTTTACCGCCCGTGGGCACGTGGAGATGGATTGGGTGAATGATAACATGGTTGATGTGATCGATCGATTGAATCGGATTGTGGCGCTTTTCGGTCCAACTGTTTTCTCGAAAAGAGAGGAAAAACGCGAACGAACGACGACAATGTCAATGCGAGGAAGGTAAACGACGCTTAACGTGTGAAGGTGGTTTCAATCAACAGGCGCGCACTGTTTACAGTTTCTCTACGTATCTCGCTCTGACTACTCGCGCTAAAATACTCTGATGCGTCCGTATATTCTTAATCCGCGTAGAGGGTACTCTCGGCGAGTTTTATCTTTCCCGCTTTCGTGCTCTTGTTTTTGTTCGCGGACAACATTGATTTTTCTTCGTGTTCTCCTTCTTTAGTATTATAGCTGACGTTTGAATAATCTCGTTCTTTTTGTTCGTCGTCACTTTCCGCGGGTAAGACTATTCGTAAAGGCGTGGTTCTTTGGACGTCTTTCAACGCGTCCGAGGAGATTTTGCTGACGTTTTGCTGATTTTTGTTGCTTTTGTTCGAAGAATTCGATTCGCCTTCCAATTCGAATAAAGTCCTTCGGTACGTTCGAAACCATTTGCGAGGCATGAAATCTAATCGATCAATCATCGTCGGTTCGAAAATGGATTTCAGCATTGCCACGTGATTATTCTCCCAGTTGCCGTCGAATCCGTGATACAGTCGACTCGGCGCGTATTTTTCAAACGCGGTGTCCTCGTGAACGTGCCAGTGTTTGAGTTTGGATCGTAATAGTATAACTTCTTCTTTTTCTTCTTTTTCTTCCGCGTCGTCTTCAACATCTCCTAATTCTATCGCGTCGATGGCATCTTCCGTCGCTCTCGATCGCGCGCGAGAGTCTTCGTACGCGAATATGTCGTCTGATGAATCGCTATCGTTACTCTTACTTTTGTCGCTCTTCCTACTAAAACTTTTGCGACGATCGTAGTAAAACGTCGGCACTTTCCTCTTCAAAACCTCCATCTGTTCCTCAAACTTCGCCCCTTCTCTCAAACTCGCATCTTCCACCATCCTCACTAAATTCTTCACCGAAAACGTCTCCATCGTCTCTTCGTCGATTGGTTTCAAGAGAAACTTCTCCTGGCGTCTCGTCTTTTCAATTTTCCGCTCCTCTTCAAATCGACGCATCAAATGCCCAAACCTTCCTTTCACCCCGTACGCTAACTCGAGAAAGTGTCTGTAATCGTCCCGGTCGCCTCGTATCGCGCGTTCCATCCGTCTCGATTGCTTCGTCGCCTCTTTCTTCCACACGCGTATTTTCTTCTTGGCGAGTTCACACCTGTGTCGTCTGAATTGCTCCGCTATTCTGTGGTACCCGAAATGTCTCAACGTCGGGTCTGGGAACCGTTTCGCTTGTCTCAGAGCTTTGCGGTATAAAAGGAGCGTCTGTTTTTGCTTCGTCCGTTCGTTTCGGTGGTTTTCGTGTTCGAATAATCCTCCTTCGACGTAGTTTCCGTTCGCGCGTTTCTTGTTGAGTAAATCCAACAAACGCTTCGTGTCCGTTTGGTCGTCTTTGGAATGCACTTGATAGCTCCGAGAGGAGGAGGAAAACGAAGACACGAACAACGAGTGGTGAAGCTGTCCTCCTTTTCCTCCTCGTAATCCTCCTAAAAGGCCTCCGAAGCGACGGCACGAGGACTTCATGCGCGAATAAACAATGCGCGTTAAATTAATGGCACATTGGCGTCAGAATTTATCCGCTTTAGGAGTCGATACAAAAGACGCGAGAGTACTCACACGAGACGTACATTCTCCCGGAATGCGAGGGGACAGACAGAGGTGGTTGCTCAAAACCGCGTGCGGGTCCGTCGTCGCCGGCGCTTGCGGGTATTACGGTACGTTTATTATATCTTTCTTTTCAATCCAATCGAATTGAATTTCCCCGGGACGGGTTCCGTCGTGCATTTGCGTTGCGTTTATTAACCTCTCTTTCTCTCTCTAAACAGTGGTGCACGCGATCAGAGACTCCCCGAACTACCGGAAGTTTCAAAAAGCGACGACGCACTACGCGACGGCGTTTTATGCCCTGAGTGAACTCGTACAGACGATCGCGACGGATGTGAGTGATTTTGTCCTCAACGAGGAGGAGGAGGAGGAGGAGGAGGAAAGGAACGTTCGAGCGGAGAGCGAAAGAGGATGCGGGACGACGACGAAAACGGAGGAGGAGGAGGACGAACGCGAGGAGCAGCAAATGCGTTACTCTAAACCGGTACCGAAACGATTGCGGCGAATGTTGCGGTGCGCTCAACAGCCGGAGGTGATGGAGGCGGTGTCGGATTTTATCGCCGTCGGCGTGATGAAGAGCGTGCAAAGAGCGAACGACATCGGGGCGGGGATTTCTCTTTTAGCGCCGAATAGTTCGAGTAATAGCGATGATGGTGGTAGTGGTAACGGGGGTTTGCGTGTGTTGGAGCAGAGAATGGCGGACTTCGCATCGCGAGTGACCGAGACGGTGTTGAAAACAGAAGAGAGCGCTTTGAGGTTTAACTCTATTTTTACGAATTGCGTGGAATCGGTGGCGAGAGTGACGAAGAAGGCGCTGACGTTAGGTGTTGGAGCGGAGGAGGGAGAGTCTTCTCTCACGTACGAAACCGTCGCAGACTTGGCCATGCGAGAAATCGAGAAGCGTAAAAAGTTTCTTTTTGATCTCATCGACGTCGGCGTGCGATCGTTCGTTTCGGAAAATCAACGAAACGAGGCGAATCCGTTCAACGACGTCATCAAAGCGTTAGAGACGAACCCTCAAATCGGATTCAAATTGATCGATTCAGTCGCGACGAAAGTGGTGGAAACCTACGTAGCGGAAACGCACAAGAGCGGGTTCGTCTCGGAAATGGCGAGACAATCGAATAAGAGGAGAGGCCCGAGAAGTCGCGGATCGATCGCAGATCTACCCGCGGAAGAGTTTCGCGCGAGCGCAAGTTTTGCGATGGAAAAACGATTGTCCATGGGAGAAGATCAAGAAGGACAAGGACCGAAGAAGAAGAGCGGATCGCCAAAGACGCCGTTGGAAAGAGCGTTGGCGCAACAAAGACGAAGAGAAGAGGGAGAAATCAATGAAAACGACGATGATGAAGAAGATCAAAATGGAGATAAATCCATCCCGGGAGACTCCGCCGGAGATGTTCCAGACCAAACGCCTAGATTCAACGGGTTACCGCCTCGTAGACCGTCCAACGCGAACCTCGCCGCGGAACAACATCCCACAACGGGCAGCGGAAGTGGTGGGAACTTTCGAACGTTCGAGGGCGAACTGGCGAAAGATCTATTCGACGTCGTGAGAGCGACGCCGAATTCGCGGAAGTTCGCGGTTGAAATGGCCACGCAGTGCGTGCGATCGGCTACGAGTGCGATCGTTTTCGCGCTCGTCGACGTCGTGCGCGTCGAGCTTCGCAAAGTGTCCAGAGGCTTCCACGACTGGATCCAAACCGGCCCGGAGTTTGACGGCATCATCGATATTCGCATGATATGGGCGAAACGCATGATGATGTTCGCCGTATTCCTACTCATGATACGCGTCGTGTGGAATTACGCCGTCGGAAACGACGTGCTTTCTTAGTTAGAGAAATTATTTATTAAAACTTTGAACAACTGCTCCATATTTTGCGCTCTACTATTGACGACATCATCGCATCTTTTGCCGCAATTTCTTCAACTCGTTGCAATGTCGCATCTCGTACACTTTCCCTTTCTCTCTCTGATCTCTGGAATAACTCCTCAACATCCTCTCTTTCGTCCCTCTCTCGAACAAGCACGAGTTTTCTAACATGCCTTGATAATCGCGTTCGATCGTTTGCTCCATGCGTTGTCGATTGAACGTTCCCGGGGTGAAACTTTTATCAAAATGCGCTTTACTCTTCACGTAATACGGCACGTCTAACTTTTTCGTCTGCAATTTCGTCTGATACCCGCTGTTCGGTGAATCCGGAAAGAGTTGATAGTGCACTTCCGGCGCCGGCGAGAACGCCCACAAGAACAAAAACAAAAGAATCGGAATCATTTGCATAAAGTTCCTCGCAAACGTCGACGCTAAATGTTCCGGTTCCGATTGATGGTACTGTCGTCTACTGCTATTATTACTTCTATTCTCTCTCTGTCTCTGCTGCTGCCTCGCCCTTTGCTCTCGATGCGAGTGAAACCCGTGCGCGTGAAACCCGTTCCCTCCGAACGTTTGAAACCTCACCCCGGGTATACCTCCGCCAAAGAACATGTTAAAAATCTCCCTCGGATCGATATCGTCCTCAAACCCACCAAACGGCGAGTGCGCTTGCCCCGCGTGCCGCCTCCGCATCCCACTCGCCATACCTTGCGGCCCTTCCTCGCTCCCGTACCTATCGTACGCCGCCCTTTTCTCCGCGTCCGACAAACACGCGAACGCTTTACTCACAATCTTAAACGCCTCCTCCGCGCCCGTCCCTTGACACTTATCCGGGTGAATCTTCACCGCTAACTTCCTGTACGCCTTTTTAATCTCGTTCTCCGTCGCCGTTCGCGAGACGGACAACACCGCGTAGTAATCGTTCTTCTTCGATGTGATATCTTTCATCAACTTTTCTTGTTCCGCAGTCCCTTTGACGTACGCGTCTTCGCCTCGTTTCGTCGACTGTCCACTCGTCGTCTCTTGCGCCGTGCGTCTCGCACTCGCCTCTTTCGCTCGCTCCCCAGGATGAGACGAAGACGCCGCGAACCCTTTCGCTCGTCGCTCTGAAATCTCCCGCGATAACTCAGCAACCTCTCGCGCCAAAGACGAGGAAAGTTTCGCGGCTTTCTTGGCAAATTTCAACGCGGAATCCAAATCCGACGCGCACGTCGCCGAGGCAAGTTTCGAGCGAGAAATGTCCAAACATCGAGACGCCTCGTCCGCGTTCATTCTGTTTTGCGCGTCTTAGGATGATGATCTCCGCTGAATAATCGTCGAAGGAAACCGTGCGCTTTGATAAGTGTTCGATGCGTGTGTGTTCGTGAGTGAGAGCGGAGAAGTTGTGACGTGCGATTGGATTATTTGACTCGAGTTTTGAACGGACAGAGAGAAGAGAAAAGAAGGAAGCGATGTATCGGACGTCGCGCGTTGAGAAGAGTCTGTTTCTCTCTCTTTTTGTGGAAGAGTAGTGGTTTTGAATCTTTACATTTATTACGACGCGTATAACTCGCCGCGTTCGTATCGCCAACCTGGTGGTATTGGACAGTCGTTGTCGAGGAGGTATTGTACGCAGTCGGTTTGGTTTTTCTTGTGCGCGTAGCGTACCGCCATATGGTCCCACGGCGCTTTGGCGGTTTCGCGCAAGTACTTCAAACAGTCCAAGTGGCCGTTCATGGCTGCATACTCACACGCACACACGCCATATTTATCAAACTTACGCTCAACAAGATATTCGAGTATATGAAGATGACCATTGAAAGCCGCCCAATCGGCAGTATGCCTATCCCAAGGCACTTTCGCTTCTTCGCGTAAGTATTTGAGTACCTCGAGATGACCTCCTATGGCAGCAGCTGCACACGCACTCTCATCAATAGGACACTCATTTGCCACGCAATACTTCACCATTTCCAGATTACCTTGTACTGCGGCCCTATTAATCGTCCTTGAATTCCACTCACACTCTTTCTCCTCTCGCGCCCACTTGAGCAACTCGAGTTTATTCGTTTCAGCAACTCGAGAGCAGAAATATGTTTCGTCCCAGCTCCTCCGCCACAACGATTTATGCTCCAACGCAAAC
>JACLAB010009880.1_pt1 | contig 12621 bp, 7 predicted proteins | sample 8027921 | NCBI WGS metagenome assembly JACLAB01 (sample SAMN15725117, study PRJNA655200) | protist metagenome | isolation source: fluorescence activated cell sorting (FACS) single amplified genomes of... | place: USA: West Boothbay Harbor, Gulf of Maine | collected 2000-07-19
CTGCAGTTTGCCTATGCCAGCCTCGTTGGTACCTTCCCGTTCAACAGCTTTCTGGCGGGCGTGTTTTGCTGCGCCGGCAGTGCCGTGTTGACGCTTTGTCTCCGGCTACAGATTTCCAGTGGACAGTTGGATATGCCTGTCGATCGGGCCTTTGTGGAATACGCCCTCGCCATGGTTGTCCTGTTCCTGGCCTGCTTCTGCTACCTTGGTTAGCCTCTGTAATCACGATCGCTGCATATTGAGCATGCTCTTGAGCTGGTTGAGCCGCGTGGCGCCGTCCGACACGAGGTATTTAATGGTGTGCAGGTCTGTGACGTCACGGCGGGAGGCAAACTCCCTCCGCACCTCCTCCATCAGCGAGGAACGTGCCATTCCGTCTTGCGCCAGACGGCTTGCCCGGACGTACTGCCGGTACAGGTTCAGTGCGCTCTGCCGGAGCAGGAAGTGCTGCAGGGTGGGACGGGCGGCTGCCGATGCTGCCATGGAACTGGAATTCTGATGCTTCCTCGGTCGAATCCCAGACACGTCCAATGTCCCCCAGGGAGAGGAAGGCTGACGGAGACGGAGACGGAGACGAAGCGAGACGTTCCAGCGTCGATGGTGTGGTGGATCGTTGCCCCCAGTAGCAATACGACGCAGGAGAGAGAACTCGCAATTTTGGAAACCCCATGGGTCCCGCTTCGCTGGCCGATGCGCTGGAAGCGGTCCTGCGGGCAAAGAGAGCCGCCGTGAATGCAGCATCGGCGTGGACGCGCGTGGACGGGACGCTCGAGGAGGAGGTCGAGGTCGAGGTGGTCGAGGTGGTCGAGGCCATTCCAAATGTCCCAGAACGAAACCTGTACGTCATCGATCGTGTGCTGACGGCCGGGGAATGCAAGCAGATCATCCAGTTGGCCGAGAGTCGGGACGCCTTGGAGCACTACACGTCACCCAAGTCGCCCGAGTACGCCTACCGCGACCACCACCGGGTCAAGTTTCAGAGTACGGGTCTTGCGGATGTCCTCTGGCGGGAGACCGTGCTGGAGAGGGCGTTTGACACCCTTATTGGTCGCGGGAGTCGGATAGTGGGGAGGGCCATTGGCCTCAACCCTGAGCTCAAGCTGTATCGCTACTCCGGGGGGGAGTCGTTCGGGAAGCACATTGACGGCTCGGAGGTGGTCTCTGGCGGGGACGGCAGGCCGGTAGGGCGGACAGAATACACCGTGCTGTTCTACTTATCGAACACGGTTGGAGGGGACACGGTGTTTTATGACGACGAGGGTCACCGGATCGCGTCCATTGTGCCCGAGCAGGGCAAAGTCGTCATCCACCGCCACGGTCAGGACAAATGTTTGGAGCATGAGGCATTGCCTGTGGTCGAAGGCAGCGTCAAGTATGTCCTTCGCACGGACGTGGTGTTCTCCCCAGGGCGGACAGCCTCGTCGCGCCCGTAGGTGCCTCAAGATGAGATGGCCGACGGTGCTACTTTCACGAGAGTGTAATTTCAAATTCAAACGACTGCGTTCAACGTGAGGTGTCTGTACCGGTGGAAGGTGCTGGAGTCGCGACGATTGCGCCCGCAGCGAGGTTTCGAATTCAAAATCGTCAACGGGCAACCATGACGCAGGGCGATATGTCAAAGTCGTCCGTGCCGACGCTGATGCCGTCGTACTATTCGTGGCTCTTTCCGCACGACGTGATGGCGCAGGTACGTGGCCATGGGGCGGTTTCGAATCCCCGTTCTCCTCGATGATCTCGTCTCAGTCACTCGCTCACGCACTCGCCGCTCGTGGTCTCCTCTCGGCAGTGGCTGCAGTATGCGAACGACTCGAAGCATCCGCAGGCGGACGGTACGTATCTCTATGCTGGGCGGTCGGCTATGGACGGTCGACTGGGTGGACTCGCGCTCCCTGCCGCACGCCTCTCACGCTCGTTCGCCCTCACGGCCACCAGGCACGTTCTTCAACCGCCGGGAGTTCTGTTTCACCTTGGATGGCGACGTCTTTGTTCGGTACCAGTCCTTTAAGAACGGCCAGGAGCTGAAGGCGGCGATTCAGAAGCGGGTGCCGAGCAAGATTGATATCGGGCCGGTGTACAACGTGGATCCTCAGAAGCGGGCCGCCTACGCCAATCAGGGCGGCGGGTTTGCACCGCAGGAGCGAGAACTTGTCTTTGATATCGATTTGACGGTATGTTTTCGGTCGGCGGCGTATTCGCTGTGTCGCCCTCTGGCTCGCTCACACAACCGACGTCCTTGTCTTTCTGCAGGATTATGACGATGTGAGGACGTGTGGCAAAGAGGTACGTGGTATTTTGTGATCATATTCCCCCTCCCCCTTTGCTCTCTGCCTCTGCCTCTGCCTCTGCCTCTGCCTGGCACGCACCGACTCACGGACGCACCGATTCGCCAACGCACCGGACAGGCGCACATCTGTTGCAAATGCTGGCCGCTGATGGCTGTGGCGATTGACATCCTAAACAGGGCGCTGAGAGAGGACTTTGGGTTCAAGCACATTTTCTTTGTGTTCTCTGGGCGTCGTGGAGTGCACGCCTGGGTGTGCGATGACAAGGCGAGGAAGTTGTCGGACGATGCCAGGTCTGCGATTGCCAACTACCTTTCGGTCTACAAAGGCCAGGAAAAGGGACTGGCAAAGCTTTCCACGGGCATTGAGAGTCACCCGTTCATCTCCAAGTCGTACGACGTGCTCTCCAAGGCGTTCGAGTCCAGGGTTCTTGTCGAGCAAAAGCTGCTCGAGGACGAGGCGCAGAAGGCAACCATCCTGAACATGCTCTCCCAAGGCGTCCGCGACGCGGTAGCTTCCGAGTGGAAGCGCATCGATAAGGAGTACGAGAAAGACAGCGTGGAAGTTGTCGTGTTTAACGGCGACCCCCAAGAAGACAAGCCGGAGAAAAAGTCTCTGTCTACCTTGCGGTGGGAGGCCATCCAGGCGTGCACGAGGAAGGAGTGCAGCAAGGCGGGCAAGTCGAAGGATTCGAACAGGAACGTCAAGCTCATGGAGAAGGCCATCAAGGACATCGTCTTCGCATACACATACCCGAGGCTGGATATCGAGGTCTCGAAGAAGATGAATCACTTGCTCAAGGCGCCCTTCTGCGTCCATCCGAAGACTGGCAAGGTGTGCGTGCCGATCGACCCGATCCGCGCGTGGGAGTTTGATCCGGACACCGTGTGCACTGTCGGGAAGCTGTTGAATGAGCTCAACGTCAAATCCTCCGAAGAAAAGGTCAATGGCAACGACGGGGAGTCGGCGTACATGGTCACTGAGATGGGCAAGGCCGTCCAGACGTTCCGGGACTGTTTTCTGGATGCGCTCTTGAAGGAAAACAAGAACGTTCTGACTGAGAAGGCGAGGGTCGCCGCGGAGATGCAGGAAGAGCAGATGGCTTGGTAGCGCCGTCGTCGCGACGATCGGCACGGACCATCAAGCCGGCTTGGCTGGACGGGATCCCGAGGACCATTCCCTTCATTCGCGCAGGAGCTTGTCTTTGATGATTGATGCACCCGCCTAGCATTACATATATCTACATAATGATTTTACCGGGCTCGAGGACGCTCTCTTTGATGTCCTTGTGCGGCAGCACGATGCTTCCATTGAGCAAGACCTCGTCCTTGATGAACACATCCTCCCCGATGACCGCCTTGTTCTCAATCCTAGCCCACCGACCCACGCGCGTCCCCCACCCGAGGATCGAGTCTTGCACATGCGCATAGTCTTTCACGTGGACCCGATGCAGCAGTACGCAGTTCGAAAGCCTCACGCCGTCTCCAATCTCGCACCCCTGCCCGATGCTCACGTTGGGCCCAATCTTGCAGTTTTTGCCAATCTTCGAGTCTGGGTCGATGATGACATTGCCGCAAATCTCTCCGTCCACGTCAGACCCGCTGGCAAGCTCCTCCGGTCTCTTGCGCTTCCGCGAGTCAAGGTGAAGCGCGAGCCCCGTGAGGTAGTCCTTGGGCTGCAGGTAGTTGCGGTCGAGCACGTGAGTCGTTCGTACAATATCCGCCGACAAATATATCCAGATGCCGGTCCATGGACCATGATGAGCAAGATCGATCAGTCTACCGTACTCGACCGCAAAAGCAACACGTACCTGCCCCACATCCATCCAGTACCCACTCAACGACATGCAGTACAGCTTGCCGTCTTTGGCCACCTCCGGGAACACTTCCTTCTCGATACTTGTCGGTCGTGGCTGGATCCGATTCAGAATCTCTGGCGAGCAGCAGTAAATTCCGGCGTTGATCTCATCCCCGACAAACTCCTTCGGCTTCTCGACAAACCTCTCAATCTTATTCGCGGCGTCATGAACAACCACACCGTACTTGCTCGGATCCTCAACCTTGGTCACCAGAATCGTCGCCTCCGCCTTTGACTTGATGTGCTGCAAACGACACAAAATACGGCAAGCCCGACACGTGAATACTCGAGTGCGTAGTAGTAGTACACCAGGGCCTCGAGCGGCGCGCCAAGCAGAGAGGACCCGACGATTTTCAGGCCCATCAAGCACAGCAATAAAGAATACCCCGCACGCACCTGATCCATCATCTCCTTGAGCGGGTACTCGCATATGACATCCGAGTTCAGCACAAAAAACGGCGCCCCCTTCCCATCCTTGTTCAAAATATCCTTCGCCAACGCCAGCGGACCGGCCGTCCCCATCGGCTCCTCCTCCTGCGAACACGTAATCTTGATCCCCAACTTTTCCTCCCACCCCTTCAAAAAGTCCATCATCACTTGCGGACGATAGTTAATCGCCAACACGACCTCGTCGCACCCAGCCTCCTTGAGCGCCTCAATCTGATGGCAGATCATCGGCTTGTTCGCTGCGAACGGTATACACACGCCATGTGAGAAGGGAACCCAAGGGATACTCCGACGGAATGGACTGGGGACGCCAGATGCACGCCAGATGCACGGCACCTCGAAAACTCATTGGCGTGCTGCCAAGCACGCGAGATCAATGAATGGACTGACATCTGACAATGTCACCGTCTGACAATGTCACCGTCTGACAATGTCACCGTCTGACAATGTCACCGTCTAACATCGCCACCGTCTGACACGCCGCGGGCAGTCACCGCTCCACCATCGACGGCAGTGCCAAGGGGCTGCCCTCCCGAGAGAAAAACCAAGCGGGCCGAGGAAGTTCTATGGAACTCTTCAACCCCGTCATCAACACGCACCGAAATCGACAATGGGCTTGGGAACTGTCAACGTCAAGGGCCTCAGTCGAGTCCCGTACCCTCCGACGAGCACGAGGGCCTTGGGCGCGTTCTGGTTGCCGGACATCGCGACGATTCTTTCTTCGCTCTCGAGTGTCTCGCCGGTGCGCGCAGAATCCGCGACGGCCAATCGACAATGTGTTTAAAAGTATGCCGTAAAGTAGTAGTGATGCAATGGTGCTGTGATGGTGACCATCCGAGATTCCCGAATCGAAGGGCGGTGAAATTCCCCCTCAGTGGCTTTGTATCGGTGTCACAATATCAATATCAGTATCAGTATCAGTATCAGTATCAAGAATAAGGTCACAGAGGAGCACTTGGCTGTGCATGCATACCGTCCCGTGCTGGACAAGTCGGTGAGAATCCTTTCTGCTTCGATTTTCCTTGCTTCGTCCCTCGCGTCGCACGTGGCCACTTGCTGGACGTCGTAGGCGGGGCGGACGTGTTGGTATAATCGGTTGGTCAGTATGGTGAGCGCGAATAAGAGGAAGGCCGACGAAGCGGGCAAGGCCGGCGGTTCCTCCAAGGCCAGCAAGGAGACAAAGGCGGGCAAGTCGCCGGAGGAGTCGCTGAACACGAAGCAGCAGCAATGGCAGCAGCTTCAGAAGAAGCGGTACGCTCCGAAAAGGACGCATGGATACCGGCAGTCGCAGAAGGAGGAAATGCCGCCAGAGCACGTACGTATTCCCCCTCGCTCGCCCACGCGCTGGCACGCCTCGCTCACCCTCGCTCACCCTCGCTCCCCGCGTTTCCGCGTTTCCGCGTTTCCTCGTTTCCTCGCTCTGTAGGTAAGAAAGATCGTGCGTGATCATGGCGATATGTCGAGTAAGAAGTACAGGAACGACAAGCGGGTGTATCTCGGAGCGTTGAAGTTTGTGCCCCACGCGGTGTTCAAACTCCTGGTATGTGCCGGACCTCGCCCGCCCCCTCGGTCGTGGTGCCTCTGCATCTCACTCTGCGCGACTTTGGATCGCTTTCTGTAGGAAAATATGCCCATGCCGTGGGAACAGGTGCGGTACGTCAAGGCGCTGTATCACGTCACCGGCGCGATTACGTTTGTGAACGAGGTGCCAACGGTGATCGAGCCGGTGTACATGGCCCAATGGGGTACCATGTGGATTATGATGCGGCGGGAGAAGCGGGACAGGAAGCACTTCAAGCGTATGCGGTTTCCACCGTTTGACGACGAAGAGCCTCCCCTGGATTATGCCGACAACATTCTCGATGTCGACCCGCTGGAGGCGATCGAGTTGGAGTTGGACCCGGAAGAGGATGGAGCAGTCGCGGAGTGGCTGTATGACACGTGCCGACCTTTGCAGTACTCGAACGATGACGAAGAGGGTGGTGGGTATGTGAACGGGCCGTCGTACAAGCGTTGGAGGCTGCCGCTGCCGATCATGTCTACGTTGCACCGTCTGGCGGGCCAGTTATTGTCGGATATTGTGGATAAGAACTACTTTTATCTGTTCGACCTGGAGTCGTTCGTGACGGCCAAGGCGTTGAACATGGCGATCCCGGGTGGGCCCAAGTTCGAGCCCTTGTTCAGGGATTTGGACATGGACGAGGATTGGAACGAGTTCAATGATATCAACAAGCTGATCATCAGGCGCCAGTTGCGGACCGAGTACCGGGTTGCGTTTCCGTACCTGTACAACAATCGGCCGAGGAGCGTGCGGCTTGGGGTGTATCACCGCCCGCAGGTGCTGTACATCAAGAACGACGATCCGGAGCTGCCTGCCTTCTATTATGATCCGTTGATCCATCCAATTCCCGCGTATAAGGGGATGGATGTCGACGCGGGGCTGAACGGGGCAGCGGATGTTGATTATGATGATTATGATGATTGGGAGGAGGAGGAGTTTGTGATGCCTGCGGACGTGGCGCCGCTTCTTTACCGTCGGCCACTGATGACCGATACGACCGCGCAGGGAATTGCGCTGTTGTGGGCCCCCGCGCCTTTCAACTCCCGGTCGGGCTACACCAAGCGGGCGATCGATGTGCCGCTGATCTCGAGCTGGTTCCAAGAACACTGTCCTTCTGGTCAGCCCGTCAAGGTGCGGGTGTCTTACCAAAAGCTACTCAAGGGCTGGGTGGCCAACCAGCTGCACAAGCGGCCGGCGCAGTCGGTGAAGAAGCGGTCGCTGTTTAAGAGTCTGGCAGCCACCAAGTTTTTCCAGCACACCGAGCTCGACTGGGTTGAGGCCGGCCTGCAGGTCTGCCGTCAGGGGTACAATATGCTCAACCTGTTGATTCACAGGAAGCATTTGAACTACCTGCACCTGGACTATAACTTCAATCTGAAGCCAATCAAGACGCTGACGACAAAGGAGCGGAAGAAGAGTCGCTTTGGGAACGCGTTCCACCTGTGCAGGGAGATTCTCCGGCTCACCAAGCTGATTGTTGACGCAAACGTACAGTACAGACTGGGGAACGTCGACGCGTTTCAGCTGGCTGACGGGCTGCAGTACACATTCTCGCACGTGGGTCAGCTCACGGGCATGTACAGGTACAAGTACAAGTTGATGAGGCAGGTGCGAATGTGCAAGGACCTGAAGCATCTCATCTACTACAGGTTCAACACTGGGCCCGTTGGAAAGGGGCCGGGTGTTGGATTCTGGGCGCCCATGTGGAGGGTTTGGCTGTTCTTCCTTCGTGGAATCGTGCCGCTGTTGGAGAGGTGGCTCGGAAACTTGCTCGCCAGGCAATTTGAGGGCCGCCAGGATAAGGGAGTGGCCAAAAACGTCACGAAGCAGCGAATTGAGTCACACTTTGATCTCGAGCTGCGTGCTTCGGTGATGCACGACATCCTCGACATGATGCCGGAGGGCATCAAGCAGCACAAGGCCAAGACAATCCTCCAGCACCTCAGCGAGGCCTGGCGCTGCTGGAAGGCCAACATTCCCTGGAAGGTGCCGGGACTCCCGGCGCCAGTCGAGTCTATGATCTTGCGCTACGTCAAGATGAAGGCCGACTGGTGGACCAACGTGGCCCATTACAACAGGGAGCGAATCAGGAGGGGTGCGACGATCGACAAGACGGTTGCCCGGAAGAACCTGGGCCGCCTGACCAGGCTGTATCTGAAGGCGGAGCAGGAGAGGCAGCACAACTACCTGAAAGACGGACCCTATGTGAGCCCCGAGGAAGCCGTGGCCATCTACACCACGACCGTTCACTGGCTGGAGAGCAGGAAGTTTGCCCCTATTCCATTCCCGCCGCTGTCGTACAAGCACGACACGAAGATCCTCATCCTGGCACTGGAGCGCCTGAAAGAGTTCTACACCGCGGCAGTGAAGCTCAGCCAGGTGGAGCGAGAGGAACTCGGGCTTGTGGAACAGGCGTACGACAACCCGCACGAGGCCCTGTCCCGAATCAAGCGGCACCTGCTCACCCAGAGGGCGTTCAAGGAGGTTCCGATCTCCTTCTTCGACATGTACACGCACCTTGTGCCCGTGTATAAAATCGAGCCGTTGGAGAAGATAACTGACGCCTACTTGGATCAGTACCTCTGGTACGAGGCCGACAAGAGGCACCTGTTCCCCAACTGGGTGAAGCCGGCAGACTCTGAGCCGCCTCCGCTGCTCGTCTACAAGTGGTGCCAGGGCATCAACAATTTGGAGGATATTTGGGACACGACCGACGGCGAGTGCGTAGTCATGATGGAGACGAACCTCGAGAAGGTACACGAGAAGGTCGACCTCACGCTTCTCAACAGGCTGTTGAGGCTGATCGTCGATCACAACATCGCTGACTACATGACGGCCAAGAACAACGTTGTCGTCGCCTTCAAGGATATGGCCCATACCAACTCGTACGGTATCATTCGGGGCCTGCAGTTTGCTACGTTCCTGACCCAGTATTACGGGCTCGTTCTGGACCTGCTCCTTCTGGGTTTGACCAGGGCGTCGGAGATTGCTGGGCCGCCGAACATGCCGAACGAGTTCCTCACCTTCCGCGAGGGCAAGGTGGAGACCAGGCACCCGATCAGGCTTTATCAGCGCTACGTGGATAAGGTCCATATGCTCTTCAGGTTCAGCGAGGACGAGTCCAGGGACCTCATCCAGCGCTTCTTGACGGAGAACCCCGACCCGAACAACGAAAACATCGTGGGGTACAACAACAAGAAGTGCTGGCCGAGGGATTCCAGGATGCGTCTCATGAAGCATGATGTCAATTTGGGACGGGCGACGTTCTGGGATATGAAGAACAGGCTGCCTCGGTCCCTTACAACGTTCGACTGGGACAACTCGTTCGTCTCCGTCTACTCCAAGGACAACCCCAACCTCCTTTTTGCCATGAGCGGATTCGAGGTGAGGATACTTCCAAAGGTTCGCATGCTTGGCGACACAGTCGCGCACAAGGACGGCGTCTGGGCCCTCCAGAACGAGGTCACGAAGGAGCGGACCGCACAGGCCTACCTGCGTGTGGACGATGAGGGCCTTCGGTCCTTCGAGAACCGCATCAGGCAGCTCCTGATGTCTTCCGGGTCCACTACGTTCACGAAGATCGCCAACAAGTGGAATACGGCGCTGATCGGCCTCATGACCTACTACAGGGAGGCGGTGATCCACACTCCAGAGCTCCTTGATCTGCTGGTCAAGTGCGAGAATAAGGTCCAGACCAGGATCAAGATCGGACTCAACTCCAAGATGCCAACAAGATTCCCTCCAGTAGTCTTCTATTCCCCAAAGGAGGTTGGAGGACTCGGCATGCTGTCCATGGGGCACATTCTGATCCCGCAGTCCGACCTCCGGTACTCGCAACAGACGGACCTTGGGGTCACACACTTCAGAGCCGGCATGTCCCACGACCAGGACCAGCTCATACCCAACCTGTATAGGTATATCATGCCTTGGGAGTCTGAGTTTGTCGACTCGCAGCGTGTATGGGCTGAGTACGCGCTGAAGCGCCAGGAGGCCATGTCCCAGAACAGGCGCCTGACGCTCGAGGACCTGGAGGACAGCTGGGACCGGGGTATCCCGCGGATCAACACGCTGTTCCAGAAAGACCGGCATACTCTTGCGTACGACAAGGGTTGGAGGGTGCGCCAGGACTTCAGGAGGTTCCAGTTCGAGCGGGCAAACCCGTTCTGGTGGACCCACGGGCGCCACGACGGCAAATTGTGGAATCTGAACAACTACAGGACGGATGTCATACAGGCTCTCGGAGGTATCGAGGGCATCCTGGAGCACACATTGTTCAAGGGCACGTACTTCCCGACCTGGGAGGGTCTGTTCTGGGAGAAGGCCAGCGGGTTTGAGGAGAGCATGAAATATAAGAAGCTCACCAACGCGCAGAGGACCGGACTCACTCAGATCCCGAATAGGCGCTTCACCCTTTGGTGGTCACCAACCATCAACAGGGCGAACGTGTACGTGGGTTTCCAGGTCCAGCTGGATCTCACCGGCATCTTCATGCACGGAAAGATCCCGACGCTCAAGATCTCGCTCATCCAGATCTTCCGGGCCCATCTCTGGCAGAAGATCCACGAGTCGCTGATCATGGACCTTTGTCAAGTGTTTGATCAAGAGCTCGATGCTCTCGAGATTGAGACAGTCCAGAAGGAGACGATCCATCCGAGAAAGTCGTACAAGATGAACTCGTCGTGCGCGGACATCCTCCTTTTCGCCGCGTACAAGTGGTCCGTCTCCAAGCCCAGCCTCATGGGAGAGCAGAATGATGTGTTTGACCAGAAGCCTACCAACAAGTACTGGATCGACGTCCAGCTCAGGTGGGGCGACTTTGACTCGCACGATATCGAGCGGTACACCAGGGCCAAGTTCCTGGACTACACGACGGACAACATGTCGGTCTACCCGTCCCCGACGGGCGTGATGATCGGTGTAGATCTGGCGTACAATCTCCACACCTGCTACGGCAACTGGTTCCCTGGCATCAAGCCGCTGGCTGTCCAGGCCATGTCAAAGATCATGAAGGCCAACCCTGCACTGTACGTGATGAGGGAGAGGATCAGGAAAGCATTGCAGCTTTATTCGTCCGAGCCAACTGAGCCATATTTGTCGTCGCAGAACTATGGAGAGCTGTTCTCGAACCAAACCATATGGTTCATTGACGACACCAACGTCTACCGGGTGACGATCCACAAGACGTTCGAGGGCAACCTGACGACCAAACCCATCAACGGCGCCATCTTCATCTTCAACCCGAGAACGGGACAGATGTTCCTCAAAATCATCCACACCTCCGTCTGGGCCGGGCAGAAACGTCTGAGCCAGCTGGCGAAGTGGAAGACCGCCGAGGAGACGGCGGCCCTGGTCCGTTCGCTCCCAGTCGAAGAGCAGCCCAAGCGCGTGATTTGCTCCCGCAAGGGTATGCTGGACCCGCTCGAAGTGCACCTGCTGGATTTCCCGAACATCGTCATCACCGGCTCGGAGCTGCAGCTGCCGTTCCAAGCGGCACTGAAGATTGAAAAGTTCGGAGACCTGATTCTCAAGGCGACCGAGCCCCAAATGCTCCTTTTCAACCTCTATGACGACTGGCTCAAGACCATATCGTCGTACACGGCGTTCTCCAGGCTCATCCTCATCTTGCGTGCGCTCCATGTCAATGTGGACAAGGCCCGCATGGTGCTGCGGCCTGACACCAGCGTCACCACAGAACCGCACCACGTGTGGCCCACGCTCACAGACGAGCAGTGGATTAAGGTGGAGATCGCGTTGAAAGACCTCATTTTGGCGGATTATGCCAAGAAGAACAACATCAATGTGTCGGCGCTCACTCAGAGCGAGATCAGGGACATCATCCTCGGGGCGGACATCACGCCCCCGTCCTTGCAGAGGCAGCAGATCGCGGAGATCGAGAAGCAGGCGAAAGACAGTGCCACCGCGTCCGCCACAACGACCAAGACGGTCAACGTGCACGGTGAGGAAGTGATCGTCACCACGACCTCCCCGTACGAGCAGTCCACATTCGGTAGCAAGACCGATTGGCGCGTCCGCGCAATCTCCGCAGCCAACCTGCATCTGCGGATCAACCACATCTACGTCAACTCCGAGGACATTGCCGAGGACGGATACACGTATGTGTTGCCCAAGAACCTGCTGAAGAAGTTTGTTTGCATCTCGGACCTGCGCACACAGGTCGCCGGCTACATGTACGGCGTGTCGCCGCCCGACCATCCCCAGGTCAAGGAGATCAGGTGCATCGTCATGCCACCGCAGTGGGGCAACCACCAGATCGTCAACCTCCCCAACGCGCTCCCCGAGCACGAGTATCTAGGCGACCTCGAGCCGCTCGGCTGGCTGCACACCCAGCCGCACGAGAGCCAGCAGATGAACCCAATAGATATTTCGCTGCACAGCAAGATGCTGGAGCGCTTCGAGACGTGGGACGGAGAACGCTGCATTGATTTGACCTGCGCATTCACCCCCGGAAGCGTC
>JACLAB010003420.1_pt1 | contig 12614 bp, 8 predicted proteins | sample 8027921 | NCBI WGS metagenome assembly JACLAB01 (sample SAMN15725117, study PRJNA655200) | protist metagenome | isolation source: fluorescence activated cell sorting (FACS) single amplified genomes of... | place: USA: West Boothbay Harbor, Gulf of Maine | collected 2000-07-19
ACCGATGCGATGCGAAAGATTATTCCCTCACGTCCGACGCGCTCACGCGCACCGCGCCGCGTCCGATGCCCTCGCACGCGCGCGCACCGCGCGCAAAACAACGCTTTCGCACGCCTCCGCGCGCGCGAACGCACACCGCGACCCGGCGCGTGGGTCTGGCGACGGCGAATGCATCGAAAGCGCTGTCAACGTTTAAAAAACTAAATCAAAAAAACCACTCGCCGCGGCGCACTTATCCGCGCCGCACTGCGCGACGGGCGGCGACGCGGGCGCGATGACGCGCGAGGGCGACACGTCACCGTCTGGGCCGTGGACCGCGCGCCCGCGATGGTGCGGATCGAAGTCGATCGCGGGACGGCGGTGGCGGCAGTGCGTGCAGTTGGTGTGCGCGTCGGCGGCGCATGGGAGCGTGCATGGGGCTTTATCGACGTCGACGACGAGAACGAGGACGTATGGCGATCGGAAACGACGGAGAGGGGTGTTTTCTAGGATGTTTCGGTTTGTTTTGGCGTTGGTGTGCGCGTACGTGATGTATGGGGTGGTTTTTGGGCGCTCCGCGGCGCATCACAGGTTGAGCGCGCGACGCGCCGACGCGCCTTGGGAGGAGTGGGATTCGCGTACGGTGGCGAAAGATGGACGAGGGATGACGCAGGCGATGAGGTTAAAGTGTGACTTGGGCGAAATTCCTCAAAAGACTGGGTTTAGAGGAGTGAGTAGACGATTTAGACCGAGGCGAGTGAAGACGGCAAAGACGCGCTTGATGTTTGGGTTTGGACGCGCTGTGAGCGGGGACGTCGTGGCGAAAACGGCACTGTTAACCGGAGTCAACGCCGATTCAGATGATAGTTTAGTGATGCTTAATCAGTTTTTGACGCATTACATCGATCATGGAAAGATTCCGGCGGAGAATATTTACGTCGTGATTCACTCCAAGGATGGCGACGCGCCCAAAGAGATTCAAAGAGCGCTCAAAACACGTGGCGTCACGCACGACGTGTACGCCGGGAAAACGTTGCGGCACAGTGAATTATCTCGTTACTGGCAATTTCAACTCGCAAACGTCATGGATGAAGAGGATTGGGTGATTCTGGCTGATATCGACGAACATTTATTCGTTCCGCGCGGCTCGGGCGCCGACAAGTATAGCATTCCAGGGTTCCTCGCCGACGCGGATAACTTGGGATTCGAGCTCGTCAACGGAGTATGGATCGATCGCATTTCTCAAGATGGAACTTTATCCAAAGTCGATACTAAGGACTCGTTTCACGCGACGTTCCCTAGACAGTGTCGCGTTGGTGAGCTATGCGACGTGCGTCGGTCGCCGCCAAATACAAACAACGAAGGCAAGCCGCTGCCGCGAGAAGGCATGGTGATTGCGCACAAGTTGAAGTTTGCCATCTCCGACGTGAGATGCTTGCATGATTTTGCAGATGACGACGTCGTGCCCGCGGCGGCGTTGAACATTCATCAGGACAATATATTCCCAGTGCCAGTGTCTGTGCAGCACTATCAGTGGCACGCGGGGACGGTGCCGCAGTTGCGGGCGGTGGCGACGTCGTACGAAAAATGCGGTCTGAGCGCAGCGCATGACGCGGCGAAGTCTTTGGTGGATGCTTTGGAAAAGCAAAACTTGGTGGTGAATGAGAAGTCGTGTCCAGCGATGGCGTGCAGCGCATCTGTAACGAATTCGCCAGACGCGCGACGCATCGCCATCGTGACGACGGTGTGGGAACACGTCGACGGCGTGAGTCGAACCATGAAGCGATTTGCAGAATTTATTCGCGGGCATGATGACGCAAGCGTGTTAGTGATGAGCCCTGACCTCGCTGAACGCGATTACGTGCGGGCAAACTCGTATGATAGCGTGCATCAGCTCGTGGCGCCCGTTCCCGCGATTGAAGCGCCCGGTCGACCCGAGTACAAAATGGCGGCGCCATTACAAGCGCGACAGCGCGCCGTGTTAGAAGCGTACAACCCGCGCGTGGTGCATGTCGCAGCGCCCGACATGCTCGGTCACAGCGCCGTGCGATGGGCTGCTGAAGTTGGCGCGTGTTCGGTGTGCTCGTATCACACCGCGTTTGACACGTACCTGCAATACTATCGCGTGAGTTTACTCACGCCGCCGCTCCGACACTTACTCAGTGGTTTCTACCAACTCTGCGACGTCGTCGCCGTACCGACGTACGCCGCTGCGGAACATCTACGTTTGATGGGCGTACCTGGGGAGAAGATGGGATTTTTCCCGCGTGGGGTCAATCGAACGCTCTACTCGCCAGAAATGCGAGACGAACAATACAGACGGGATGTTTTTGGCGTCAAAGATAAAGAGTTGGTTATTTTATGGGTTGCTCGCATCGTGCGCGAAAAGGGGTTGGCAAGTTTCGTGAAAACTATCCAAGCCCTGGACGCCCTCGTCGATAGCGGGAAAGATCCCGAAATCCCATCTTTCCGAGTAGTCATCGCCGGCGACGGTCCGGATTTGGAAGGGGTGCGTTCTGATCTCCAGCGTTTGGACAACGTGGTCATTTTAGGACACACCGGTGGGGCAAATCTCGCGAAAACCTACGCTGCGGGAGATATATTCTTCTTCCCGTCAAAGACAGAAGTCATTCCTAACAACTTGATCGAAGCCATGGCGTCGGGCTTGCCCGTCGTCACGGATGACGTCGGCGTCAACCGAGCCATCGTGCAAGACGAAGTGAGCGGTATCATCGTCAAAAACACCGAACCAATCCCTGGCGACGTGACAAACTACGTCAACGCATTAGTACGATTGATGAAGGACCGCACGCTCGCCGAGCGAATGTCTCGCGCCGCCGTAGAGAGCACCGTGGGATTGACGTGGGAGCGCACGTTTGGCTCGCTCTTGCACGCGTACGACCGATGCCGGCCAGGCTTGCCTTACGCGCGTCACATCCCATACGACAAACTCGACAAGCCGGAGCTGTATCCCACGAACTCAGACGCCACGGAGGAATTCCGTGATGTCATTGTCGATGCCGATGCCCCTGATAATTCCTTGCTCTATCGCATTTCCAAAGGCATCACTGGCGGATACGTCAAGTCTCTCGAAATCGCGAGACAAGACGATAAAACCACCGCCAACGCCGCTGCCGCCGCGCGCGCACTCTAGCCATGCAGAATGTTAATAGTTCACCACTAGCGAGCATTGTTTCACGCGGTTTCATTCGTACACGCGCCATTCTCACCCGAGCCGCGACGCCACGCGCTATCCAACCAGAGCGCTCACGCAGCTCAACGCGTCACACGTCGACATGCGCGCCCAACTCTCGCCGTCGCGCGCGATGCTCGTGACCTGCACGACGCGTTTCGAAGCGCCGTCGTCGCGCGCGTGCGTGCACGCGTCGTCGTCGTCGTCGTCGCGTCGCGCGAATGCTCGACAGCAGCAGCGCTGCTGGGCGCATCGCTCGCGCACCGTCTGCCGCGACGCCGATGGCGCGTCGGCGCCGACCGACGCGGCGCCGCTGAACGGTAAATCAGTCGTCATCATCGGTGCCGGTCCCGCGGGCGCGCTCACGAGCATTCATCTCGCGTCGTTGGGGTACGAGGTGGATGTGTACGAGCGACGAGGCGCGAGTAACAAAGTCGAGACGAGCGCGAGAACGTACAACGTCGTACTCAATGGCCGTGGACTCGATGCGTTGGATGCTGGTGGGATAGTGTTGGATGATGAGTTGTGCGTGCATGTGAGCGGAGGCGTGCGACACGGGGTGAAATCTGGGGCGGTGTTTTCGAGTCAAAGCTTTAGCCGAGCGGTGAGTGTGAATAGAGCGGTGTTGGCGGCGACGATCGCGAGAGAGGCGAGTGAGAAGTATGGTGATCGTATACGGTTTCATTTCAATCGATCACTCGTCGGGGTGAATTTTAACACGCAAACGGCGGTGTTTGAGAAGTTTGAAGGGGAAGACGTGTGCCCATTTCTGAGCGAAGATGAGTCGTTGTTCGAGGAGCAAACGTATGATTTGTTAGTGGGTGCTGACGGCGTACGATCAAGAGTTCGCGCGGAAATCGTGCAAGATTCTCAGGGATCGTTCGTTGTGAAGCAAGTCACGGATGGCATGAAGTACAAGAGCGTGATGTTGCCGAAACTCGCTGGCGCCCCGCGTGGTATGGAGAACGACTGGTCGAGAGCGTTTCACACGTGGAGACGTGGACAAACAAGCGTGTTGGCGCCGCCGAATCCCGATGGTACGCATAGTGCCGTAGTTATCTTACCTGAGAACGGTGAGTGGACGTGGGATAAGATCGAGGCGCCGCAACAAGTGGATCGATTGTTTGCCACAAAATTCCCAGACGCTTTTTCGGGCAACCTTCCGTCAAAGACGAGCTCCATGCTGGCCAAACAAAAGGCTTCTCCAGGTGGAACGACCACCACCGTGAGCTCGATGGTGTACAAGGATAACGTGCTTTTGATTGGCGACGCCTCACACAGCTGCTGGCCGAGTCTCGGCCAGGGCGCCAACGTGGCTCTGGAAACGACGCACGCCCTGCGAGTGACGCTTGAAGAAATGGGTGATGAAGATCTCCCGAAAGCGCTAAAGACGTTTGATAAATTGCGTAAACCGCAAGTCGATGCCGCGGCGAGGCTTTCACAAGGTGGTTTTGGTGGATCCATGAACCGAACGATTGGCGGCGTGTTGATGGCGCGAATGGTGTTCATCTCCATCTTGCACGCGGTGCTTCCGACGGTGTTCCACAGACCAGCGCTTTTTGAGATCTCCAACACGGCGTATTCCTATGATGAAGTTGAGAAAATGATGAAACGCGAGAGTTTTAGTTTTTGCGCGTCCCTCATTTTCGGAGCAGTGACGTTTTGGTATCTCGTGTTTCAAAACCCAGCCATGCGGCGTTCGTTGGGTGCGCTCGTGCACCGCTTTGTCAGTGCCGCCATCGGCGCCGCGTAAAACGCGCATGCCGCTGGCAAAGATTGGGGCGAATTTTTAAGTAGTTGAATTATATAATAACAAGGTTTTGTGTTGAATGCAATTTCACATAACAATCAAATTCCTAGCAACGCGTGCGATGTCGACATCCAAAGACGTCGTACTGTAGTAGACAGGTTTTTCTCGTTTGTTAGTAAATACGTTCAAGAACGTATCCAACCATACCCACTAAAGATCGCTTAGACTCGCTATCTGGAAGCTGTCTGAGCGATGCCAACGCGATGTCCCCCTCTCTCTTGGCCAATTTGCGTGCCTCCTCAATGCCGTACTCGGTGACGATGTCAATCGCCTTTTGCAAGTCGCCTTCATTTTCAAACTGACTATCAATCAACGCGCGCAATTCCGGTCTCTTCTGCAAGGCGAAAATAGTTGGCGCAGTTAAATTGCCGCTGGCTAAATCTTGACCTTGGGGTTTGCCTAATTGTTCTTCAGTTTGGGTAAAGTCCAAGATGTCGTCGACGACTTGGAATGCCAAACCGAGGTGCTTGCCGTACTCGTACATGTCATTCTTGACCGACTCGTCACATTCGCTGAAAACTGATGCGGATTTGCAAGATGCAGCGATTAAAGACGCCGTCTTATGGTGGCTCTTCAACAAGTACTCATCCAAAGTGACGTTGCAGTTGAACAACGCGCCGGCTTGAGAAATTTCCCCGTCGGCGAAATCGGCAATGACTTGAGAAATGAGCTTGATCACTTCCAAGTTGTCCAAGTTGGCCAAAAACCAAGAGGACTGCGCAAACAAGAAATCACCCGCCAAAATCGCAACGCGCGTACCGTACAAGGTGTGGATAGTATCCTTTCCTCGTCGGGTGTCGCAGTCATCCAACACGTCGTCGTGCACGAGCGAAGCGGTGTGAATCATCTCTGTAATTTCCGCCAACCGTCTCTGTCTATCCGTGATATTCTCCATCTTCATCAACTCTGCCGTCGCGCGCGCAACCAAAAACACCAACACCGGTCTCAACCGCTTACCACCCGCGCCAAAAATTTGATCCGCCGCGGCGAGCAACAACGGGTTCTTTCGTCCGATGACGTCTCTCAGGTTCAAACGCATCTCCTCCATATCCTCCACCACGGGAGCTGTGATTTGAACTATGTCATACTTCACCCCTTCATCACTCGACCCAAATGACGTGTTATGTTCCGGATCGAGCTCATCAAACGATACCTTCGTCTTCCCCTTTCCGCCGACGCTCTTCTTATCCGTAGCCCCCGGGACGACGGCTGACGTCGTCGTCCTCGTCATCCGCCTCACTCCTCTCAAGCACGCTCCACTTCGCGCTCTACTCGCACCACTCTCACCCGAGCACATCATACCAGTCGCAAACCCACCCTCTGTGCCGCTCGTACTCGTCCCGCACGCCGCGCGCCCGCACCGCTCGCCCTTGCCTCTCGCCTCGCCTCGCGCCCCTCTGCTCCCTCGCCCTGCGTGCGGCCCCGGCGCCGAATTCGCCCGCCCACCGCCGTAGTGCGCGCAAACACTCACGCGCATCATCATTGTCGTCGTCTCACGCGCGAATTCCCCTTCGGTCGACGCGTAATCGACGACAATCGATCGCCAATCGGACGACCCCTATCGGTCCGCGGTCGCGCGTCTCGCGTCTGTCGTCGCGTGCTGTCGCGCGTCTCGCGTCTGTCGTCGCGCGCTGTCGCGTGTCGCGCGTGCGGCGATGCGTGTGCGTTGTTTTGCGCGCGAGAGAGAGGGCGCGGCGGCGTCGGCGTCGACGTATGCGGCGCCGCTTGGGCGTCGACCGCGTCGACGTCACAGCGGCCGCCGACGTCATCGCCCGCGCGTGGTACGGGCGTATGTAAGGATAATAGTATTAGAGGGTTTGCATGTAGTATATGTAGATTTAGCGATGGAGGTGGTGGGCACGCGGGGTGTTTTGTGTTGATTGCTTAAATTCTAATATTGTATGACAGGCTGGAGGCGCGCGACAGAGACGACGCGCGCGCTCGATATCAACGTCGTCGTTGTCGTCGTCGTCTGCGCGTTGTAGTAGCGCTCACGGTTGCTTACTTTCTATTTCTGTAGAGAACCTTGTCGATGATGCCGTACTCGAGCGCGGCTTGCGGGGTGAAGTGCTTGTCGCGACGAATGTCTTCGGAAATCTTCTCCACGGGTTGGCCGGTGGCGTTGGAGACCAATTTGTTCACGTACGCCCGGATGCGGAGTAACTCTTTACCTTCGTTTTGAATGTCACTCGCAGCACCACGCGCGACACCTGAGGGGTGGTGCAGCATGATGCACGTGTTCGGTAACACCGCGCGCTTACCCTTGGCGCCGCTCGCGAGCAACAACCCGCCCATGGCGCGCGCGCTGCCGAAACCGACCGTACCGACTTCAGATTTGACGTGCTTCATGGTGTCCAAAATCGCCATCGTCGGCACAATCTGCCCACCATCCGAGTTGATGTACAAGTAAATCGGCTTATTCTTATCGACGCTATCCAAGAACAACAGCGTCGCCACGAGCTGGTTCCCGAGCTCCTCGTCGATCGTTTGCCCAATCCAAATAATCCGTTCTCTATACAAGCAGTTCCAAATATCAACCCATTGCCACATGCTCTCATTCGGAGTCTTATACGGCACCCGTGGCACACCGATCGGCATCATCGTCGCCGTGATCTTCTTCCCGGCGCGTCCCGCCGCGCGCGTCGCCGCGCGCACCGTCGCCTCAAACCCCGCGCGCGCCCATCGCCCATCCCCGCGCTGCAACGCCCCAGCGAGCTTATGCCCATCTACGAACCCTCCGTACGAACCAAACCGAATGGACCCCGCGCTTGGCGCGGTCGCACCGCCGCGCATCGTCGCGTGCGCGCGCGCTGGGCGCGTCCCAGCGCTCGACGATCGACGCCCAGACGTGTTGGTGCCCACGCGCGCGCCGCCCGCGAGGCTCGCGTGCGCGCGCACGCTCGACGTCGAACACGGCGACATGATGACGGTGGTGGCGCTGTGCGGTCGCGCGTGCGTCGCGTCGCGCGATGCGGCGTCGCGCGCGCGCGCGCGCGGCGTCGACGGGCGAAAACCTCGAAAATGGAGTGGAAAACCCAGATACGACCGCGCGTCTGTGTGCGCATAGACGGCGCGAAAGAGCCGTACAGTACGCATGGAACGACCGAACGTGGTGGAAAATGCGACGCGAACGACCTCGAGCGTGTGCGCATGCGCATACACGACGTCTATCAAATGCCATGTACTTAAACGCGTGTGTGGTGCGCGTGATAATTAAAAAGGCGTGCGAAAGTTCGGACATTCGGTGAGTGAGTCCCCCCCCAAAGACCAATCACGACCAGGCGCGACGGAAGAGAAAGGGGGAAAAACGTCCGTTGGCGTTCTCGCCCGCGACATCCATCCCATCGGTCCCGTCGTCACTAGCACGCGCGCGCGCGACGAACGAGTGGACGCAGGCGTCGGCGCGCGACGAGAGGGCGGACGTCGTCGTCAGCATGGACGCCGCCGATGCCGAGCGGTGCCTGGCGCTGATTCGCGAGCACCGCCCGGATATGAAACAATTTGCCGAGGTTGAGGTCGAGGTGAAGTACGACGCCGCGCCGCTGGGCGAAGGCGGGTTCTGTACCGCCTATCGCGCGGTATTTCGCGGCGAAGAGGTGTGTGCGAGAGTTGTTGATAGTAGTAAGGAGTCGCAGGTGGTGGCGGAGGTGGCTACGGTGGGGGATTTGCCGAAGATTGCGATCAAGGTGTACGGGTGCGCGACGACGACGCGCGCGAGCGACGGGAAGAAGTATTTGGCAGTGTTGAGCGAGTTGTGTGAGAATGGATGCTTGGAGGATTTTATGGTTCGTGAGAAAGCGCAAGGACGCGAGCTGAGCGAGCGGGTGAAATTGGATGTGTTTTTACAAGTCGCCGAGGGGTTGGAGGAGTTGAAGCGCGCGCGCGTGGTGTGGAGAGACTTGAAGGCTAAGAATTTACTCGTGCGAAGCGTAATTCGCAACGCGTTTGGGACGGTGACGAAAATTACGATCGGTTTTACCGATTGGGGCACCGCCGTGCGCTTGCCGAAAGTTGGAAAGCGTAGGATGACGTTGCAAGGACCAGGGACGTGCGGATACATTGCGCCAGAAACGCGCGGACCGCACTACGATTTCCAAGCTGATATGTGGGCGTTCCTCGTTTGGGCGGCGTCCATGTGCTTGTCGGTTGACATATTAGTTGACTGTCAGCTCGAAGAAGCGCTCGGAGAGTTAAAGTTGGAAAAAAAGATCGCCGCCACGGCTGGACAAGAAGCGCGCGTCAAGGAAATCTTAACCAAGTTTGACGTCAACGTCGTGCGCGGCTGCGAAGTGTTGTTTGAATTCTTAAAGTCAACGACTTGGGTTGACGCCAACGAACGTTGGAGTAGCGATGAGGCGATTGAAGAAATGATTGACTTCCGTGCGGCGAATGATTTACACTTACCCATGGGCGGATGCACGCCCGCGCGTCCGACGAGCTATCCGGAAGAGAGCGTGCAGGCGACGGATTGTAACGACCCTGACGCTGACGGCAATGAAGACGAAGGCGAAGAGGTTGAGCAACAAAGCCCGTGCAGTGCGTATGCTTTGACTCCTGGACCAAACTTTGCGATGACACCAATGTACGCGCCGACACCATACGCCATGACGCCCGCCATTGAGTCGTGCACGCCCGGACCGCGTTGGCATCCGTTGATGAATCGACAACTCGTTGAACTCCCACCACCTTTGTTTTTACAGCGCGAGGAGGAACCTGCAGCAGTTGAGAACGTCACGCCAACGGCATCGACACCTTTAGCGGCGAGTTTGACGCCCTCAGCTGCAGCGCGCACGCCGTTACGTCCGATGACCAACGAATGCGCCGTCAATGGGAGCGAAAACCAACAGCCGCAAAAGAAACGCCGCGGTCGACCGCCAAAGCTACAAGACTGTCCGCCGCCGACGAAGAAAGTGAAAACTGCGCCCTCCAAACCAGCCGCGGCGCCGACGGCAGACAACTCCATGGCGCTCGTATTAGTAAGCAAAGGCTGCAGCAAGTGTCGATGGAGCGCCGGTGGCTGCGGCAAGTGCGACCCCGACACAGCGCGTCTACTGCGAGGTCCAAAAGCTAAAAAGGCGCCAGGGAGACCGGCGAAGCGTGGACCCGGACGGCCACCCAAGAACGCGGTTGATAATTCCATGGCGCTCGTGCTCGTGTCCTCCAAAGGGTGCAGCAAATGCCGCTATGCCGCGAATGGGTGCGGCGCCTGTGATCCGCTCACCGAACGCTCGGCCCGCGGTCCTCGCGCATCCAAGGCGCTTGCGGTCAAGAAAACGACACAAACCAAGAAAAGTACAACGCGTACGGCGATGACGAAAAGCTCGCAAGGATTGAACAAAAAGTTTCCATCTGAATCGAGAAAGTACGTCGACGTCAATACTGGCAAAGTGTGCGAAGTCGTCGTGGTGCCATGCAGAAATGCAAGTGGCAAACCCAGTCGAGGTCGACCGCGCTTAATCAAGCCACCACGCACAGAGTTAGGCTGCACGAAGTGCCGTTACGCACCGAAAGGCTGTGGAAAGTGTCGCGATGAGCTCAAGCAAGCGCAACTATTATCGATCGCCGCAAAGTGAACCGACAACAAAGACCGAAACCGCAATAGTTCGTCTCTCTTGATACATGAAATTATGTAATATGAAACTGTATTCTATTTATATATGACGCAACTCGAATTGCGTCTCGAAAATCGCCGCAAGTCGACACCAACTTCGAAAGCAAACCACCAAAAGCGCGCCGCGCGTTCACAACTGTTTTTAGAAAGCATTCCATTCATGCGCACTCTCTTCACTTCACGCCGCGTATCGGCCATGACGAAGCCCAAGGGCGCGTGTGGGAAACAAAATCGCCCCATAGTACGAAGATACGTCGACATCAACACTGGTAAACTCAGCGAACGCGTCGAGGTCCCGTGCAAAACCGACACGGGCAAACGCACTCGAGGTCGACCGCGCGTGTTCAAGCTCGGCAGCGCGGAGTCAGAGCGCACCAAGAGTCAAAGCGCGCGCGCGAAACGGCATCCGAGCGCAACAAACGCACCAAAAGCGCCGCCAGTGCCGCCGCCGCCGCTGCCTCTAGAGCGCAGGCGCAAGAGAGTCGTACTGAGTAAAGAGAGACGGGCTGAAAAAACCAAACGAGAAAGAGAGACGAGAGTGCGAAGAAGAATAGCGCAGCTGAAGAATCAAGGAGAACGAATTAAGCACGTGGATAGGCAAACGGGCAAGGTGAACGAAGTTTATAGAATCAAGAACAGAAGTGATGAGAATGGCAGAGTGACACGAGGTCGACCGCGGTTAATCAAGCCTGCGAGAACTGAACTCGGCTGCCAGAAATGTCGCTACGTCCCGATTGGATGCTCCAAATGCAGGCAGGAGGTCGAGGAGACGAAACGACTGCCGTTCATCGTCGCGAGTCAACTGGTTTCGTTGAACTCGCAAAAGCCGCTGCAAAAGATTTGGACTTAGACTTAGATTTTAGATTTTGTACTGTTACTGTATTCTATTTTAACATCGACTGGCTTTAGATGGAAGTCGCTACTGGTCGAGCTCTGGCTATTCATACTTGTATTTGTATCTGTGTGTGTGCATCATGCATTCTAAAATCACGCCAAAGCAGCCATGCGTCCTTGGCGTCCTTGGCCGTGTCGCTCGCCGCTCGTGCCCACGCTCGTCTGCTGACCCAACCGTCGCATCCGGGAAAGCGTATCGCTCAACCAATCCAAACCTTCATACAATCCAAGACCCTGCGTCGCACACGACGCCTGTACGTGCCATTTACGCCCCTTAAGCGACGCTAAATCAAACGCTTGCACGATATCCGCCGTCGTCAACGCCCCCGCCAAGTCCTGCTTGTTGGCAAAAATCAAAATCGCGCTATTCTTCATAAACGCATCGTTCACGATGGAATGAAACTCCTCTTTCGCTCGCGCGATGCGATCCCGATCCAAGCAATCCACGACGAAGATCAACCCATCCGTGTTATTAAAGTAGTGCCTCCACAGCGGTCGCAGCTTTTCTTGTCCGCCCACGTCCCACACCGTGAACACCACGTTCTTATACTGCACCTTCTCCACGTTAAACCCAAGCGTAGGCACCGTCGACAACACCTCGCCGATGTGCAGCTTGTACAATATCGTCGTCTTTCCCGCGGCGTCCAACCCGAGCATCACCACGCGCATGTCCAAGTTGCCAAAGAATTTATCAAACAGCGTGCGCACGCTCGTCGAAAACGCCGCACCCATGGCGCGCGTGCGGTGCGATCGCGTGCGTGAAGCCTATGCGCGTCTATGTGCGCGGTGAGCGGCGGTCGCGCGCGCGGGACGCTTGGATGCGCGCGTGACACAATGACGCCGCGTGCAAGGATCGACCGGTACTTGCACACGGCACGCAACGAACGCGCCTCACAACGCGCGCGCGCGGCGTCATGGACGCCGACGACGGCGAGATCGACGATGAAGAAGAGTTGATTGATTATGAAGACATGGACATCGCCGTCGGCGGCGGTGCGACGCGCGTAGAAGGCGGGAAAGATGTCGATGGTGCTGATGATGCCATCGAAGAAGGCGAGCTCGAGGACGCCAGCGCGGTGCAATCGCCGCCACCGATGGATGTCGAGCGCCCGGGTGACCCTGCGTTT
>JACLAB010014680.1_pt1 | contig 12601 bp, 10 predicted proteins | sample 8027921 | NCBI WGS metagenome assembly JACLAB01 (sample SAMN15725117, study PRJNA655200) | protist metagenome | isolation source: fluorescence activated cell sorting (FACS) single amplified genomes of... | place: USA: West Boothbay Harbor, Gulf of Maine | collected 2000-07-19
CGACGATGACGATGATTTCGGGGTCATCGATCACATCGCTCGCGAAAAGAAGGAATTGGGTGACGAAAACATCAAGCGCGAGGTGCCGAAGTCGGCGTCGCGACACTTCACCGACGAGACGGGCGCTTTGCGGGGGCGGGCGCTTTACATCTGTCAACTTAACTGGTGGTTGCGGGTGAAAAACATGCAAACGTACCCACCGACGCGAAAAGAGATCGCCGAATTGAGCGAACGCACGGATGTCGACGAGGAACACATCGTGGCGTGGTACGACGAGCGTTGCGAAGAGTTCAACAACATGTCCGTCGCCGAGCAAGCGCGATACGAAGTCGATTGCGCGAGGAAACAGAGCAAGGTCGATGAGCTCGTCGCGGAAGATTTTGCGGAAAGAAGCGCGACGCACTTCATCGAGGAAGACATCTTCTACGATGAAGGGGATTTAATGAGCGAGACGGATATGGACGAGGAGCCGCTGACGCTCGCGATGGAACGCCTCGACGAAGCGCTCGCAGCGGAAGAGGCGCAAGAACGCATGGAGAACGCCCAAGACAAGGAAGAGGAGGAAGATGAAGGCTTGGATGAATCTCAACTCACGCGCATTCATCAAGATGGCTCGCCAGAGGCTCCATTCTTAATCAACCCCAGACGAGCGCAAGGCGACGGAAATTGGCGACTCGTGTCGCGCCACGACGCAGAGGACGACTTTGACGACGACGACTGGTTGAGTGACGGTGGCTGGGACGCGCTGCCACAGCATGAAGCCGTGAGCGCGTTCGATGGCGCATCGCTTTCCTACGTCGGCGTACAAAACGAAGAAATAGAGAGCGGACAAAACACGTGGATGCGCGAACGCGCGCTGAACACGAGACATTTGGCCGAAGCGCGAGAGATCGACGTAGACTCGATCGACCGAGATCCCACGAGACACTTTGGAGACGTATCGCGACAGATGCACCACACCATTGAGCTTGATCAAGTGTTGAAGGGTAAGGTCGTGGCGATGGATTTATATCACGGCGCTTTAATGGACTGCGGCACCGAAATCGACGCGTTGCTGCCAATCAACGAGACGGATTGGATGACCATGCGCGACCACATCACTATCGGTACCGAGCTTGAAGTCAAAGTCACCGATACTCGAAGCAAATGGTGGAGGTTTAGGTACCCATTGGAGGTCATGCCCACGAGACAAGACTTATTGCTGATGCTCGGTCGCCACCCACATCCGTTTGGCTCGCCCATCAACGTGTACGCCGGGGAAACGTGGGAGGAGGCGTGCCTCGACGCCGGACGCAAGGTTGTGCCGCGATTCAAAGACGACGAAAAAGATAAAAAGCTCAGTAAGAAAGAGATCGAAGAGATGATCAACAGGGCAACCGCGGGGGGAAAGCGAGATCTCACGCAGTACGAAATTGACATGCTCGAAGCGGGCGTAGACGACGACGGCACGAATATCGAGTACACGAAGCGCTTGGAGGCTCGGTTGGTGAGTGACGCCGACACCGATGATTACGATGATGACGAAGATGAGCTCTTCTCTGATGATGTCTTACCTCTCGCGAACGAAGACTTGGACGGCGACGACGACGACGACGACGACGACGACGACGACGACGACGCGCGAGAGCCCCTCGACGAAGTGTCTTCAGATTTGCGCGGCGGCTCGATGCGCATTCGCGACAAATTCATCGACGACGACGACGACGACGATTATATCGACGACGACGACGACGACGACGACGAGTACGCGGGCGCGCGATAGATGATATGATTAGAGCAATGCTACATTACACACAACAAGACAACACAAACGACCGTCAGCTCGACGCGGTTTCGCCGTCGTACGCGCCGAGCGTTCGCCGTCGCCTAAAAAATTCTCGCATCGCCTCCCCCGTCTCCTCTGCGAGCACTCCTCCCTTGACGTCCAAGTCCGGCGTGAACGCATGCGGGCGCACAGGCGCCCGCCCGCCTCCTCCCGCGTCCTCGTTTCGCAGCAGCGCCGCCCAGCTTCCATCCGCGCCGAGCAGCGCGTTTCGCGCCCCGTACGTCACCCCTCCCACTCTGCTCTGCAATATCGCCCCCGCGCACATCGCGCACGGCTCTACCGTCACATACATCCTCGTGCGCTTCAAATGTCGCCATCCACCGAGCTTTTCCGCGCCCAGTCGTATCAACAGCATCTCCGCGTGCGCCGTCGGGTCGCCGTCCCGCTCGCACCGATTCGCCGCCTCCGCCACCACCTCCCCCGTCGTCGCGTCCACGAGCACGCCCGCGATCGGCACCTCCCCGCGCGATCCAGCGTCGAGCGCCAGCGCCAGCGCGCGCCGCATGCGCGCCTCGTCGACGCCCTCGTCGCTCGCGCGCGCGCCGGTCGAAAACGCGACCGCTCGAGGGCGACGCCTCGTCGCGCCCCGCGCGCGCGCGCGACCGTCTCGCCGCGCCGCGCGATCGGCGACGGACGCGCGATCGAGCGCGCGAAGTCGCGTCGCGCGCGCGCGGAGCGCCGCGCGAAGCATCGCGCGCGCGCGCGCGTCGTAAAATGGCGTCGCGGTCGCGACGCGACGCGCGCCCGACACATCCGCGCGCGTCGCGTCGCGCGATCGACGCCGCGTCGCGTCGCTCGAGCGCGCGCGATGGCCGCCATGCCGCGCGCGCTCGCGCGCGTCCGGGCGACGCCGCGCGGCGCGCGCGCGCGCGCGTCGGCGCTCGGCGGCTCGACGCGCGCGCGCGTCGTCGCGCGCGCGAACGCGCGTCGCGCGATCGCGCTCGGCGCGGACGTCGCGGTCGACGAGACGCAGCTGAGCGCGTTCCTGGACTCGCTGAAGTACGACGATAAGGGGCTGGTGTGCGCGATCGCGCAGGACGTGGACACGGGCGCTATCCTGATGCAGGGCTTCGCGAGCCGGGACGCGGTGGCGTACACGCTTCGGAATCGCAAGGCGACGTTCTGGAGCCGCAGTCGCTCGGAACTGTGGTGCAAGGGAGAGACGAGCGGTAATTTCATCGGCGTCGAATCCGTGCACTTGGACTGCGACCGGGATAGTTTGATTTATTTGGGCGTCCCGACGGGGCCGACGTGTCACACGGGCGCGCACACGTGTTACTATAAGCGGGTCGATGGAAGGGATGGAGCGGCGGCGAAGGTCGATGGGGGTCGACACGCGGCGGAGGAGGCGCTGACGACGTTGTATGAGTTGGAGGCGACGATCGAGGCGCGAAGGGTGGAGGCTGTGGCGGACGACGTCAAGCCCTCGTGGACTCGAAGGCTGTTGGATAACCCCGAGCTGTTGTGTAAGAAGATTCGCGAAGAAGCGGGAGAGTTGTGCCAGACGTGGGAGGAAAACGAAGGCAAGGAAGCGGCGACGAACGAAATGGCGGACGTGCTCTATCACTCGATGGTGATGTTGAACAAGCAAGGCGTGCCGATGTCCGACGTCTTGGCTGTCTTGCGTAGACGCTTCGGCACGAGCGGCGTCGACGAAAAGGCGGCTCGACCACCGAAGAAGTTGATCGATCCCTCGAAGTGATCGCGCTCTCGACTAGTACTTTCGCATTTCTCGTTAGTTTGCCTCGTTTACAATAAAATGCTCTTTTCTGAGAGAAGATTTGCTCGAGTGAAAAAAACGCACGCGAAAAAAACGCCTGAAAGTGGCTCGCGCATTTCGAGGCGGGCGAACGCGCGCGCGCCGCACACGCGCGCGCGCGACGCGGCGAAAGAAACCGAGAAACCGAACGCGATGCCGTTCGACCTCGTGGTGCGTAAAATTGAAACTCGCGACGCGGGCGAAGGCGCGCAAAGGCGACGACGCTGGATCGAGCTCGCGCGTCCGAGGTCCCTCGTGCGCGATTCCCGAATCGACGACTGACGAACGAGCGCGAACGCATCGCAGACCGGACGATTCATCCCGGAAAAATCCAACATTTGGCGCGACTGCGTCGATGGCTATTACGACTGGGTGAAGGAGCACATCCACGAGGGCGCGCCGATTAACGAGTGCGACCACTGCGGGGATCCCCCGCTCGTGCTCGCGGCGGGCAACGGGCACACGAAGGTTGTCGAACTGTTGCTCAACGAAGGCGCCGACATTCAGCAGAGCGGATTGATGAAAGATACTGGTTTGCAACGCGCGGCGCACAACGGGCACTATCACACGGTGAAGTTTATGCTCGAGCAAGGCGCGGACGTGGACGCTCTGGACATGGGCGACAACACCGCGCTGCACTGGGCGGCGATGCGTGGACACGTGGAAATCGTCAATCTTTTGCTACAAAATGGTGCGGACAAGAACATCAAGAATAAACAAGAGTGCTTGCCCATCGACCTTTGCAGGGCTGTGTGGAGCAACTCGTACAAGTACGTGCGCGAAATCCTCGCTCACTAAGCGCGGCGTGTAATCAAATCGCGCTCAAACATTTCATCTTCATTTCATCTTCATCCCTTCGCGTCGCGTCGTCGTCATCGCGTGCCTTTGGAACTTTGATCGTCTTCATCGCCTAAGATCAAGTCTTCTGAAGACGTGGGCATCGCGGCTGGAAACACGAGGATGGGGACCTCAGATTTGTCGATCACGTACTCGCTCACGGATCCCGAGAAGATTTTTTGCACCCAGCTCTTGTGATGCTTGATGACGACGAGAATTTCGGCTTTGCACTCTTTCGCTTTGTTGAGTAAAACTTCGCCCACGGGCCCCCAGGTTTGATCCAAGATGCAATCGAGTTCGATGGGTGGACGAAACGGCGTCATCTCTTCCCCCGCGTCGGCGTCTTCGCCGATGATGTGGGTCACGGTGCCGTCGAGCATGCGTTCGGTTCTGCGAATGCAACTCGCCCAGAATTCGTCTTTACGTTCCCAATCCAGCTCGCTTCCCGCGATCTCCGTACCGGGAGCACCCAGGTAGTAAACTCCTTGAACATTGAACGAAGTCGTTTTGGTCAGTCTCTCTCCGTGAACAACGTCGCGCGACGACGTAGCCTACCGAACGACTCCGGAACGGCGACGTGGATCAAGTGCAGGAGGTCTCCAGAGCGAACGACATTTTGAATGACCCATCGTGCGGCGTCTTCGGAGGCATGCGTGCCGTCGACGGCGAGCATCACGTGTCTCGAGTACGTGAAATCGCGTGCTTCGCTTGGGTAAAATTTTGAGAACTGAGCTTGGCCTCGCACGAAGGCGCCTGATCCTGATTGACCTGTCGCGTCGGCTCGAATGACGAGCGAACGAGCGGTGTTGAGACGCGGCTTAACGCGATGCACAGCGCGAAGTCGGGCGGTCAATGGTCGGAGGAGAGAAGCCTTCATTTGGCGTGTCGTTTTGTGTGGTGCGCGTCGTTTGGCGACGTCGAATCGCATCGTCTCAAATTGCATGTACAATCAACGAGTCTACTCGTTGATCCCTAATAAGTTGCGGAAGAAGTTCACACCTTGGAGTGAAAACTCCACATCATCTCGCGTGGCGAGCAATCGTAGCTTGCGCAATCGATCGTTACTCGCATTCCCAATCTTAACCAAACAATGATCCGAGAGCGCGCTGCACATGTTGTGGAACTCACCTTGGGACAGCTCCTTGACACCGGCTGTCTTGCAAGTGATGACGTATCGATCATGCAAAGCCCCTAACGTCGTCTCCATGGCGTGCGTACTGCTCAAAAGTTTTATCGCCGAACACAGGACCATCTGCTGCATTTGTGGCAATGCCCGGATTGAGTCCACGACTGGCGATGCGTACGTTTTTGAAAGCGCGCGCGCCATGTGGGAAATCTTCACAGTGCCCTTGGCCGAGGCGGGCGCTTCGCTACCATCCTCTGAGATCTTCGTCGCTTCTTGCACGCATATGTCGACGGCGGTGGCACACACGTTGAGCGCCTTTCGCATGTCGCCCGTCGCCGCGCCTACTTTCCGCGAACACAGTTCCAACGCAGAGTCCTCAAAAGCCTTGAATGGAAGGGCCGCGAGGCGCTGTTTCAGCAATACCTTGAGCTGCTGGGCACCGTACGCAGAGAACGTTACGAGTGCAGGCTCGCATCCACGAGCGCGCAATCTAGGCAGCACGCGATCGGTGAGATTGATCGCGTTGGAGACTCCCGCTAAAACGCATCGTGATCCCTTGATTGCGGGCAAAGCAAACAGCTCGTACAATACCTCTTGATCTCGTGTTTCGAGTTGATCCATCTCATCTAGCAGAATGATGCACATTCCACCGTTCATCGAAGTGACCACTCTTCTCAACGCCACGACTTCTGGGATATTGCTGTATTCTATGGATCCCACGGTCGGCGCTCGGTCTTCCGATGCAACTCTTTCGCCAAGTTGATCTAAAATGACTCCAAAAATGTCTTTGGCGTTGTGCACGGACATGCAGTTGATGAAAGCTACGCGGGGCCGAGTCTTGCCTACGATACCCCATCTTTCTGTTGTTCTCTGAACGTCTTTGAGCGTGAGTGTTTTCCCCGTCCCTGGCAGTCCCGCGAGATACAGACTGCCTGGTTTGTGATCGCGTAAGCACCCTTGAATCAAGTCGATCACTTTCGCGCGCTCATCTTCGCGACACCGCACTTCATCCGGCGCCGTTGATGTATGCATGGCTGCCTTGAGCGTCGTCACCGAGCTCGTATCAGTGGGATCGAACGGAGGCCTGTCCTCCGCGCCGTCGCAATCAGTCTCAGTCGTGCTCGGTAAAAGTTTGATTTCCGCCGCCGTACCCGCAATCATGGGCGTCGCTCCGGCGCGCGTACCACCACGCACAATATCCGGAACCGATGTGTCTCCCAAAACTTTGGGTACCCGCGCTTCACCTCTCCAATCGGCTTTGGAAGCATCTCCAAGCTTGCTCATGATTTTGCTTTCTTTCTGAAAGCGTTGAATTAACGCCAACTGATCCGCCTTCTTCGTCTCGTCGTCTTCCTTCACGGCGTGGCTCAGCCCATTCGGCAGCGCTTCGAGAGAAGGTCGCGGTGCGCGTGTCGTGGGCGGCTTGAAATTGAACTCCATCGCCTCGTTCTTCGCCGCCGCCCGAGCGCGCTCTTTATTCACCATTTCCCGTAGCTCTTCCAAGGTTTCATAGACCGGTTCGAGTCCGGTGATGTTGGTAAATTCAACGAACAACCGATCCTCATCCATATCATCGTCTAATTCTAGGCCAGTCACTTGCACGGATTGCGCGCGCGCCGGTAACGCCGGCACGGCTCTGGTAATCGCCGCCGCGTGCTCCTCCGTAATCTTCATTTCCAACGCCTGAAGCTCCGCCTCGCTCGGTTCCTCCTCCATCCCCTCCTCCACGCTCCCATCGCCACGACGAATCTTCTTTTTCGGTTGCGGCGAATTCACCCCCGCCAAGTACACCATCACCTCCTTCATCGACCGTACTTTGTTCCCGCACGGCGTCAAGTAGTCTTTATACACCTGCCCAGCCAGCGCCCCCGACTTCCGCTCCACGAACACCACGCCCCAACCGTGATCACGTATATCACGTCCGGCCGTGGTCTTCACGTACGCGTACAGTTTCTCCAGCGCCTCCGCCTCGTTCTCGGTTTCCGCGCTCGCGCTCGGCCTTCCCCGTTTCGCCTTTCCATCGCCCTTCCCGCTTCCTTTCTCCTTTCCCGATCCCGCGTTCGCTTTGGGCGCTTTGCGCGTCGTCCCTCGAACCCGTTGGACGTGCGCGCAGACTTCTTTGACGCTTCGGAACCGCGTGCCGTCGGGGGCGTAAAACTCTTTGTAAAATGTCCCCGCTTGCGCGCCCGACTTGCGCTCGGTAAACGTGACGCGCCAGCCGCGCGCGGCACCGATCTCGACGCTCTCGTCGCGCGCGTGCTTGCGCACGTCGCGCTGGAGCCGCTCCAGGGCGTCGCGCTCGGCGGCTTTCGTCGCGGCGGACATCTGACGACTGGATGTGACGTCTGTCTGTTCGAATTTTTGAATTTTTTCAGTCGAACTCGAACGCGACGAGCGCGCGTGTTCGGTCGTTTTGAATGTGATGACAAGGCTACTCGCTAGGGCTACAAGATTATAAGATATAAACCGTCCACTGAGACTCGGACTGGTCGTACATGATCTTGTTCTGCTTTTGCATGACTTCTAAAAACTTGTTCACTTCTTGGGGGTCGTCGAAGCCGGCTCGGGCGGCGTGGTCGACTATTTCGACGACATTCTCCACCTCGAGACGCTTCTCGGAGAAGTATTGACCGAGGAATTGGGTGAATTTACTAAACTTGATCTTAATTTCGTCCATCTCTTCCGTGCTCGGGGCCGATCGAGAGGCGCCCGCGCGTTGAGGAGGCTCGGCGGCGGCTTCGGCGCGAGGCGCGCGAGAGACGACTGGAACCTCCTCGGCTGAATCTTCAGATTCGTCATCTTCGGATTCGTCATCTTCAGACTCGTCGTCGTCGTCGTCGTCGTCGTCGTCGTCGTCGTCGAAAAAATCATTAAAATCCAATTCCTCATCCAAATCATCCTTGTACTGATCCGTCTCGTCGAAGACGTCTCGCAACAGTTGCAAATACGGAATCATCGAACTCCCGTAAACCCCGTCGTCTCTCAACGCCCGCATCTTCTCTCTCAACGCCGACGCCGGACACGACACGATGCACTTATTAATCGCGCTCTTCGTCTCGAACCAATCCAACAATCGCAAGCGCTGTCTCGTCCACAAATTCCCCAATTCGAGCTCCGCGTTCGTCTTCCACTCTCTCAACGCCTCTGGCAGCGTCTGCAAATCCATCTCTCTCGCCGCGCGTTCCTTCCCGTGTCGCGATTTCGCCTTTCCCCGCGCGTCTTTCGCGTCTTCCTCGGTCTCTTCTCGCTCGCGCTTCGCGTCGATCGTCGTCGTCGCGTCGTCATCCTTCGACGCGTCGTCAACAGCCAGATTTTGTTTTTGAATCCCATCGTCGTCGTCGTCGCGCGCGTCGTCGTCGCGCGCGTCCTTTTCGTCGTTCGGTTTCACCGCCCCGTCGCACATCGCGTCTCCGTTCGTTTCCGTCGCGGCGTTGACGTCGCGATGCGCGAGCGCGCGCGCGTCGTCGTCGGCGGTGCTCGGCATCGTCGGGCACGCGTCGAGGTGTGCGGGTTGCAGCTGGCGCGCGGAGAGGCGAGCGTGAGATTTCAAGACGCTATCCGGTCCACTTTGAAAAGAAGTTGTGGCCCTTGTCGTCGACGACGACGAAGGCGGGGAAATTCTCGACCTGAATCTTCCACACGGCCTCCATGCCGAGCTCGGGGAACTCGAGGACGTCGACTTTTTTGATGTTGTTTTGAGCGAGAATCGCGGCGGGGCCGCCGATGGAGCCGAGGTAGAAACCGCCGTGGGTTTTACAGGCGCGAGTGACGGCGGCGGAACGATTGCCTTTGGCGAGCATGACCATGGAACCGCCGGCGGCTTGGAATTGATCGACGTAAGAGTCCATGCGACCGGCGGTGGTGGGACCGAAGGAACCGCTCGCCATGCCTTCGGGCGTCTTCGCGGGACCGGCGTAATACACCGCGTGATCCTTCATGTATTGGGGCAAATCCTCGCCGCGGTCGAGGCGTTCTTTTAACTTTGCGTGCGCAATGTCGCGGGCGACGACGAGGGGACCGGTGAGAGTGAGCCGGGTCGTCACCTCGCACGCGCTCAGCGTCGCTAAAATCTCAGACATCGGTCGGTTCAAATCGACGTGCACGACTTCGTTGGACAGATCGTCCTCTATTATGTCGGGAAGGTACTTGCACGGATCCGTTTCGAGCGCCTCTATGAAGACGCCGTCTTTTGTGATCTTCCCGAGCGCTTGTCGATCGGCCGAGCACGAAACGCCGAGGCCGATGGGGCACGAGGCGCCGTGACGCGGTAGGCGAATCACGCGCACGTCGTGACAAAAGTATTTCCCGCCGAATTGCGCGCCAATGCCCATGGTTTGCGTCAACTTGTGGATCTTTTCTTCCCACTCCAGGTCTCTGAACGCGCGCCCGAGTTCGTTCCCGGAGGTGTACAAGTTGTCGTAATACCGCGCGCTCGCCATCTTCACCGTCTTCAAATTTTGCTCCGCGCTCAGTCCACCGATGACGATGGCCAAGTGATAGGGCGGACACGCGCTCGTACCGATGGCTTTAATCTTTTCTTCCAAAAACGACAGCAAACTCGCCTCGTTGAGCACGGCTTTGGTTTGCTGGAATAAAAACGTCTTGTTCGCGCTTCCGCCGCCCTTCGTCATAAACTGAAAGTGATACTCATCACCCTTCGTCGCGTACAGATCGATCTGCGCCGGAAGGTTCGATCCAGTGTTCTTCTCCTCGAACATCGTCAACGGTGCCACCTGCGAGTAGCGCAAATTCGTCGTTTTGTACGTATCGTACACCCCGCGGCTCAGCGCGCGCTCGTCCTCCCCATCCGTCAACACCCTTCCTCCGCGCTTCCCCATCACGATCGCCGTTCCCGTGTCTTGGCATCCCGGTAACACCATTCCAGCCGCAACGCACGCGTTCTTCAGCAGCTCCAACGCCACGAATCGATCGTTCTTCGACGCCTCCCGGTCGTCCAGTATCCCTCGCAACTGTTTCAAGTGTCCCGCGCGCAGCAGATGGCTCACGTCTCGCACCGCGCGCGCCGCCAGCGCCGTCAGCGCCTCGGGCGCCACCTTGACGTACGTCTCCCCGTCCGGCCCCGCCGTCGTCGTCACGCCGTCGCGCGTGACCAGTCGCCATTCGACGTCTTTCGGCTTCCGCGTCGCGAACAGGTCGTCGTGCTCGAACGCGTCGCTCGCGCGCGCGCGCCGCGCCGCCGTCGTCGCCGCGCCGCGAAGCGCGCGAAGCGCGTCCGCGCGCCGCAGCGCGTCGCGCGCGCGCCGCAGCATCGCGGCGCGCGGCGTCGGCGTCGCGGTGTGTCGCGCGGTCGGTCGCCGCGGTCAACAACGCATCGCGGACGCGCGCGCGACGCCGCACAGCGCGACGCCGCGCGCGCGACGCGCCTCCGAGGGCGCGAACGGGTGAACGAGTTAACCCCGCGCGCGAGCGCGGGCGATGGGCGCGCGCGACGGCGCGCGCGCGTGGTTCGAGGCGCGCGAGGGCGTCGCGAGCGAACTCGCGACTGTTCGCGTCGCCGCGGGACGCGCGACGATGGAGGCGCGCATGGACGCCGCGCGCGCGATGGCGGCCGCGGACGCGGCGGAGGCGATGCGACGAAGCGCCGAACGGACGGCGCGCGGACGGGCGGCGTGCGTCGGGACGGAGGGTGGGACGGTGGAGACGCGGAGCGCGAGCGCGCAGGCGGAGACGGCGTGCGAGGCGTGCGAGAGGCGAGAGCGCGAGCTCGAAGCGGTGAAGAGGGCGCTGCGGGAGCGCGGGCGAGCGGCGCGGGTGCGTGGGAAAACGCGAGGGATCGCGTGCGCGGTGCGACCGCGTCCCGCGGTGGGGGTGCGAGCGGTGGAGGTGAGACGCGCGGAGACGGCGGGCGCGGCGCGGTCAACGCGAGTCAACGAAGTCGTCGAGGAGAAGGATCGCGATGGGGAAGTCGCGATCGCGTCGGTCGCGGTCGAGAAGACGCCCGTGGATGTTTCTGTGATGCGCGCGCGACGGCGTCACGCGCGACACACGGCGGTGCTCGCGAAGAGGAGTCGTGAGAGACGCGCCGCGCGCGCGGCGGCGATTTCCGACGGCGGCTCGCCCGAACCGCCTCGGCGCGCGGGGAAGCCGCAGTGGAACGATTCCGTCGATGTCGACGCTGCGCCGCGGAAAAAGACCGATGAAGAATACTTCGACGAGCTCCACAAGCTCGTCGAAGCGAAGGAGGCGGAGGAGGCGAAGGAACGCTTGAGGCAGTTGCAGAAGAAGCGACGGCGGCGGCGAGCGCGCGAGGCGGCGGCGGTGAAGATTCGATTTGAAAAATCCGCGATCGATCCGGATCTGGACGTGCAGTCGTCATCGTCGAAATCGATCGCGTCGCGCGTGCCGCGTTCGAGCATGGATAGCACTTCGTCGTTTCAATCCGCCATTGAGGGTGCGTGCGCGGACGTTCGGGACTTGGCGCTCGACGCGTGAGTTAAGAGTTTGTTTGGGTTCGGAGTCTGTGTGAAGAGAGTGCTCGAATACGAAATAACAAATCGCTGGCTAAAAACAACTGAAATCTCACTCACTTATCCTTCTTCGAATCGCGACGAACGTACTGCTCTTCGTCATCCAAGTCGTCCTCTAATCCGAGCAAGTTCAAAATACCCCCCAGCGCGTCGTCGTCGTCGTCGTCGTATTCTTCCTGCGAAGATCGCATCGGCTTTTTCGGGTTTGGTTTCGGCTCGCTCTTCGGTTGCGTCACACGTCGGTTCGCTTGTATCGCCATGCCACCGGAAACGACGTCCGCGCGCTCTCGTTCCTCCTCCGTGATGTCCTCGACTTCCTCCCCTAACTCTTCCTCGGGCGGACCCAAAATCTCCTCCGCGATGGCGTCCGTCACCCCTTTGATTTGTCTCGACGCTTCGAGCGCCAAATACGACATCTGATTCGCGATCCAATTCCACGTCTCATCCTGTTGCCCCGTTCGTCCGCGAGAATTCAAGTAATCGTCGTCTCCCGTGAGCCAGCCCCACAGCGAGTCCTCCTCCTCCCTCGGCGGCGGCACGTTGGAATAAAAGTCATTACTGCCCAT
>JACLAB010010458.1_pt1 | contig 12595 bp, 9 predicted proteins | sample 8027921 | NCBI WGS metagenome assembly JACLAB01 (sample SAMN15725117, study PRJNA655200) | protist metagenome | isolation source: fluorescence activated cell sorting (FACS) single amplified genomes of... | place: USA: West Boothbay Harbor, Gulf of Maine | collected 2000-07-19
GGTGATACTATGTGATACTTTTTACACACAGGCGCTCGTTCGTTCGTTCTCACGAAAGCGGCTGTAATCCAGGAACACGGCTGAGTGGTCATCTCACCGCGTGGTCACTCCTTCTCAGAAACTATCTGGCTTTTGTGCTGTATGTGTTACTTTTTACACAACGGACCACCACCAGTACGTGTGTGTGTGTGTGTGTGTGTGAGTCGTTTGAAGCGTTCGAACGCACCTGTCCGATGTTGGTTGGTTAAGTTGAGTCGACGGCGTCACAGACGGACGGACGGACGGTGATGGAGGACGACGGGAAGTGCGTGACGCGAGTGGGCGCCGATGGGGCGGTGGGTTCACCTGTGGGGAGTGAGAAAGTGACGGCGATCGTCGGTCGTGATTACGATGATGAAGATGACGCGCGTCGTCGTTTAAAGAGGCGACGACGAGTGGATGACGACGACGATTCGGACGTCATTGTGGTGCGGGACGTGGATGGGAAAGAGGTTTTGGACCGACGCTTTGATGCGGTGAAGGTTGGGGACCGGTTGGAGGTGCAGTGGGAGGTCTCGGTCGCGGACGAAGACGCGGACAAAGACAAAGGCGAAGACGAAGACGCGGACGCGGGGCGAGTGAAATGGTGGCCGTGCGTCGTCGTGCGCGAAGAAGAGGGCTTTAGGAGCGAAGGGAGGACGAAGAAGGAAAAGTGTTTCGGTTTGGTGTACGATGCGATGGATGGATTCGAGTCGGAACGGCGAAGGGTGGTTTTTTCGCGCGCGGGGGGGGCGAGACAACTCGAACACGCGGGCGAAGCCGGGGTGTTTCGATGGCGAAGAGAGGGTGATGTCGATGACGCGCAGGACGATGACGACGACGACGTGGAGACTATCGTCGAAGAGGAGGACGCACCGACGACGATGCGAGAGATTCTCGAGGCGCAGGGTGAGATTGACGCGGAGAATGGAGGCGTTTCGCTCGAATCGGCGGCGATGGGCGCGTTCGCGACCCTTCCGATGAATCAGCAGATGAACATGGCGACGGCGTTCGCCGGGTTCAAAGAGAAGCTCATGGCGAAACTCTCTGGATTGGCGGCGGAGAAGGGCGCGGAGGGGGTGGTGACGAAGGATGATATCGATGGTATTTTGAGTGACATTCAAAAGGGGGCGTGACGAGCGCGCGGCTAAGAATAGAACCGCGGCGCGCGCGCGCGCTTTCCTCAATGGTGCGCGACGACAAAGACGAGGCATCGTCACTGAGTGATGTTTTCAAAACCAACGTGCCCCTTCTCGATGGACCGATCGCCGTTCGATTGCGAGCGCTGACCGTCATCGTGGACGCCGCGTGTAGACGCGCGGACGAGCTCGACGGGCGTAGCACTAGAGACGCGTGTCGCGCGTGCGTGCGAGGGTGTCGCGACGCGTGCGAGGGAATCGTCAGTCTCGCCAGGTGCGGGTTGTTTCGAATACTTCGACGGGTTTTGGAGGTTGCGAACGATGCCGATGCCGAAGACGTGACGAAGACGACGCTCAGATCCATCGTCTTTGCGTGTGTGGAGAACGCGAGCGCGGAATCGGAAGACGCGTTTCGAGCGCAGACGACAAGGGAATGCGAACGCGCGCTCGCGTGCATGAACGAAGACGAATACGACGACGACTCGCAAACTCGGTGCGTGCTGGCCAGTCTCGCTCGAGGGTGTTACGTCGACGCGGCGCGGATTTTGCGGCCGGATGAGATGAGAGTGAAGCCGCGACGCCCCGACGAGCGCGCGAGCGCGCTTCGCAAACGCGAAGAGGACATCGAAAAGGCGCGGAGACGACGCAGAGAAGCGGACACTCGCGCGATGGAACGCGCTAAATACCACGAGGAGGAAGCGAAACGTCGGGAGGTGGCGTTTGTGCGGCGAGCGCGCTTCGCGAGGGCGTCGTACAAGAATGCAACGAGCGGCGCATAGGATGAGGAATCAATCACAGTTGAGAGTTGTCAATGAAACGAGAAACTGCTACCTAGTAGTCAATGATTTACATTCTAATCGTGCTGCGCGGTGTTGAACAACACGATGGTTTCGGGTTCGTCGTCGTGCATGGCGCTGAGCACACCCTTGAGCGAGTTGAGGTCTAATCTACACCACGCCGTGGATTCAAACGCGCTTTTACGACGTGCGGCGCCCGGCGATTTGACAGTGCGCACGCCGCGACCATCACACGCGGGACCGACGTGTCCGACGTCCGTGTACCCTTGATTCCACAAATACTCGATCGATTGCGTGATATCCTTGGTGGAGTGCGAACTAACCTCCCCGATGACGTGGACGTTGAGCTCGAGGAGAAGCACGTCCGGACGCTTTTCGCCCGCAAAGAGTAAATTCGCGCCTCTGAGAATTTCAACGTCGTACCCACGGCCCGCGATGCGCATGGCATCAATCTTTGATACTTGGCTAAACAACGCGTCAAACATGTGTTCAGCTCGAGACACGGCGAAATCGGTGTCAATCTTGACGTTGGAGGCGTAACCGTTGTAATCGACGGCGGCGCGCAAATTGATTCCGTGCTCGCGATACCATTCGTACGCGTACACATCTTGGCCATGCGACGCCGCGGCGTTCGTGTAGTAACCAAGACCGGCGCCAATGTCGACGAACACTCCTCGTTCGGGAACATGCTGACCAGCGTGTCGCTCCAGGCCGGAGAAGAGAATGTCCGCCGGCGTTTGTCCAGACGGAAGAGGCTTTTGCGTCGCCAGTCGCGGCCTACCGTACATCGTCATCCAGTATCCCTCCGCCTCGCGTTCCTTGTCCATCACCGTTCCCACTAGCGGGGTCATTAAATCGAAACTCGGCTCCCAGATGGTGCTCACGGGATACATCCTCCCGTTCTCCACCGGAGGCATCTGAAAATGTTCGTCTCGAGAAGCAATCTTTTCCCGATACTCGGGCAAGTCATTCTTCAGCGAGTGATAGAAAATAGACATGTGATCGAAAATCGATCGTTTGCCGTTCCAACCCGATTTATGCTTCCACCCGCCCGAGTAACGGTGCGCTATAACTACGTCGGGGTGCTCTTGGCTGACTCCCTCTTCGCCCAACGGATGCGTGCCGAACGCCACCTTTGGCAGCATTCTCACATTCCAAAACGTCTTCCCATCCGTGCGCTGCGATTCGAAGTGCTTCATGAGGGCATCAGTAAACGCCCCGGGCCCAGTCTTTTCGAGCGTGTTACGATTGGAAGCCTTTGTGAACACAGTCTTCGCTCCAGCTTTGATATGCTCGGACACGGCGACGAGCGCCGGGTGGCCCGGCGCGCCGGCAAACGCCCAATTCAACACTTGGCGTCGACGAACGAAATGTCTCGAGTACGCCTGCGCATCCGTTCGAAACTCATTCTCCCAACCCACAATCAGGGTATCTTGCGCGTCGATCACTTCATCCAACGGCTGTCGACACTCTGTATCGATATCCGCGTACACGCCGCCGTGTTTCAAAATGACGAGATATCTAAAAAAATCACTCTGTTCCACCTTCTTCGTCAACCCGCTGTACGCCTCAAAGTACTCTGGAAAGTGTTCGTTCACAAACGCCGCGCAATCTTCATCCTCGTAAAACCGCGTCTCCCAGTCCGGATTCATATCGCTCCACGTCTGCATCATCGCTCTGTCTCTCTCTGTGAGCGCTTTTCGCGACTTGTACGTCTGGTGGATAATCCTCGGAATGAGTTTCGATCCACTCGCGCTACGAACTCCCGTTCGACGATGTGACCCTTGCGTGACACCGTTGGACGAACGGACCACGGGTGCGCCGCCGTCGATGTCGCGCGAAACCGACGAAGGCGCGCGTCCTCCTCGCGACGAGAGATCTTCAACTTGACCAAACGACGACGACGACGATGACGACATCGACGATCGACGCGCGCGTGAGCCGCTCCCCGACGCCGTCAACACGAACATCAACACCATCACCACCCCCAACGCTCCCGTTCGCGTCGAGAGTCGATCCACCACGCGCGCGAGCGCTGGAAACTTTCGAAGTAATCGCCTCGCGCGTCTCGAACGTCCAACGAAACTTTTGCGATACTTTCGCGCGTCGTCGTCCGCGTCGCCAAACTCTGGGTCGTAGTCGCGCGCGCGGTGAACGCCGCGTTGGCGACGCGCGGTGGTGCGACTCATGACGGGTCGGATGGGACGGACCGAAGTGCGGTGCGGTGGATGAGTGAGGTGAAGTTTGATGCGACGCTCGAGTATTAATCAGAGTATTAAAATTGAAAACGTTTGGTCTCTCTCAAACGGCGTGCGCGACGTGGCCGTGCGAATGCCCGTGGCCGTGATCGTGTTGACATGGTCTACCCCCGTGCGAGTGCCCGTGGTGGTCGCCGCCGGCGGCGTCGCCGCTCGCAGCGGTCGGTGGTAACAACGGACCTTCAGAGTGGAGTTTGCAAATCGCGCGCAACGCGTTTGGCATCACGGATGAAGCGTGAAACCAACCATAGCTAAAGCGCGGACACACCGGAAGATCAGCTTGGTTGCGCGCGGCGGCGGCGTGGTAGCCATCCCAGTCTCGTTTCTTGTCCACATCGCGCCAAAAGGTGAGACAGTTGATTCTCGGCCCGGCGTCAAAGACGTTGCGGTAGGGATACTTTTCGTCGCCAGATTGAAGGTATTCGTAACGCCACGCGTTTTCCATTTCGTTCACCGTGAGATTTACGGCGACGCCGAAAGCCATGCGGCCGACGATGAGTGCGCAGTACAACGTCAGGAAGATTTGAAGGAAAAACAACCCGATGCCGTAGGGCGCGTCGTTCCAGGCGCGCCATCTCACGATGAAGAAATTTAAGACGCCAAAGCTCGACGACTGCGCGCTGTGCGCGTCAACGAGCTCGCCGAAATATTTTGAACTAAAGTAAAGGAACAAGCTCTGACCGACGAGCATCGTGCTCGTCGCGGAGAGAAACGCCCGCTGGTTGTTGGCGCCGATGCACGTCATCGTGATGGGGCAGTGATGATCCATCTTGTTCACGCAGCGATTGCACATGGGGCAATGTTTCGATCGCAACGGTCGAGCGGCGTGACACGTCTTGCAGTACCTGTTCTTCTGCATCATCAACGCCGCGTTCTCCGCTTGATTCTTCCCACCCATCGTCGCACTCACCCGTTCCATCGTCATCTTCCACGAGTGAAAGTCGCTGCCCGCCGTCGGACAGTAACCGGGACCCAACGCGTACGTCTTGTAAAAGAGGTACGGACACAACACGAAACAGACGGCGTCCACCATGGCAAAGATGGGTGCTTCGGCAAAGTAAGCTGGCATGAGCACGGTGTAAAACTGAATCGCCGTCGTAAAAACGAGCGCGTGCACCGTCATGGCTGCCATCGTACCGATGTTGCGGTTGTTGTAGTGATACTGCACCTGCCGCCGCGCGTGTTGATGCGCCACGGCTAACAAGAGGCATCCGGCGCAAAAGCACACTGTAAAGCTCACAAACTTGCACCCCAGCGCCGCGAGTATCAACGCAAGAAACGCCGCGGTGAACGGCACGACGATGTCCATCTTTTTGGCGTGCGCTCTGAGATACACATCCCTCACCGGCGGAAATTCATCATTTTCCCCACCCTTGCTCACACTCACCAGATAGGCCTCGTCCTCCTCCTCCGTCGGTTGCACCGGCAACCCCATCGGCGAAGCCCCAGGTCTCGGCACGCCCGTTCTAAAATACAACAACTCATCCCGCGCTTTTTGCAACAGCTCCAACTCCTCCATAGCCTCGGCATCCGATACGTTCTTCGCCCCTCCGTAATTCGCCACCAACTCTGCCAAACCAGTACCGCCGTTTGTCAACGCCTCTGTCAACGACAACAACGCCCTCTCATCCTCCATAATCCTTCTCACCGTCGGAGACCGATCTATTATCTTTCCCAAACTCGGAAACTGCGCCGCCAACGCGTCTATCCGCGTCGACGCTCTCAAACTCGGCCCTTCCGCCGGGTACGCCGCTAAATACTTCACTACGCGTTCGTGTTGATCTTCGATCGTCAACGACGCCTGCTCCTCCGCTCGCTTCGCCGCGAGCATATTCGCGTGCAACGCGCGCCCCGCGCGCTGGGCGTTCGCGCGGACGAGGTCACGGACCGACACCGCTCCGTCCGTGTCTCCGTCGGCGTCGGTCGGATCAACATCACGATTCGTTGTTACCGATGTCGTTGCGCGCTGATTACTCGTCAGTTTATCCGCGTCGGGACGACGGTCGAGCCCGAGCCCGAGCCCTTGCGGGGCGGATGGGGATTGCGAAGCGACGTTGAGTGACGCCATGCGTGCGTTCGGGACGCGGGTGGCGACGAGACGACGTCTGAGGCGACGTCTGAGGCGACGTTTGGATGGATTTTTTATTCAAGATGATGTTGTTCACATTTGAGTTTCGCTCGGGTCAGCCGGACCGAAGGTTTTCATTCTGAATTATCATACATGGACGACGACGACGGCGGAGACGTCTGCGTGCTATTGGATGCTAACATAATCAATCACGAGTACATGGATGTTTTTACGTGCGCTTACACTAACGACGTCGTGTCGATCGAAACCGGGCGAGAAGATGGACGGCGCCGACGTGGTCGCCGGGCATCGACGCCGTATCAAAATCTTCAAATCGTAGAGCGATCGCTTTGGAGCTCTCGAACCCGTGCGCGGCGGACGGATAGAGATTGAGCACTTGTGCGCTCGTGAGTTGGGTTTCGGCGTAGAAAATCATGCAGGATCGGGCGTTGACGACACGCCTGGTGATACCGAGGCAGGTAAAGTAGGAAACGTCGGCTCGCGGGACGCCGAGCTCTTCTTCCAATTCATGCAATGCGCTGTCAAACATGTGATCCGAAACGTCTAAAACGGTTTCGGAAGATTTATCAAACCCCACCTCGCTCGGTTCGCCGTGACCGCCCGGGAAAACGATCGCGTTGGGAGCCTCTCCAACTTTGTCGCTTCGATGCAGACAGATAAATTTGTCGTCGGCGGTTCGCAACGCGACGCAATTTCCCAACGCATCCGCATAGTGCGCGTACCGCTCCACGTCATCGCGGCGCCGAATACCACCACGCGTCTCTTCGTCGACATCCTCGTCGACGTTCGCGGTTTCATCGGCGTTGCATCGCATCAAAACTTCCCAATCGTCTGCGCAATTCGTACCGAGAAACGTCTTGTAATCTGTCAATCCGAGCCATAGCACAATCACCGCCTCACCCGCCCCATCTCGACCGCTCGCGTCGCCAAACGCACACGACGCGTATCTAAACTTTGTCCCGTTGAACAACGCCCCGTTCGCCTCGACTTTTTTCGCCCAAATCTCATCAATTTTTTGCTCGCGCGTCGACGACTCGAATAACCGTCTAGCAGTTTGCACTCGCGACGCGCCCTCCATCTCCACTGCCGCCGCCGAAGTGCTGGCTTCCGGCACCGCGAGACACCTCAACTCGTTCACGCCGAGCCCTCCGCGCTCGGTGGCGTCGAGCGTCACCGTGTAGGCTTGAAAGCTCGCTCGTTTCATCCACTCTCTCGTCCAAACCAGCGTCGACTCTTCCAGTTCCAGCGTCGGGTCCATCGCACGTTCGGGCGACATCGAGACGAACGAACCGCTCGGAGCGAACGAACGAACGCGACCGTCGCCGTTCGTCTTCACCGGAGTTTCGCGATCGAAGAGACGAAAGTCCCGCGAGACGGACCGCGTGCGTGCGTCACTCTGCGGCACGCAGTCAGTCAACCCGTTGTAGACGACCAAATCGTCATGATCGAAGTCGTGCTCAACGACCGACTCGGGAAGAAGATCAGGGTCAAGTGCAAGTGCGTGTGAACGACGCGATGCTCGATCGATCGATGCGCCGACCCGCGACGCGTACGAGGAAGACGACAGACTGAGGAATGAATGTTTACTTTTTGCTTGCAGCGAGGACGACACCATCGGTGACCTGAAGAAACTCGTCGCCGCGCAGACGGGGACGCGACCGGAGAAGATTAGAATTCAAAAGTGGTACACGATTTATAAGGATCACATCACGCTGGAGGATTACGAGGTGCACGACGGCATGAACCTGGAGTTGTACTACAACTAGACCGCCGACTGGCTCGGAACCGTCGGACGTTCGTTCTTCTGATGGGTAGGCACGTAGACGTCGCGCGCGAACGCTCGATGAATTGAATTTGTAAACTATAACGAATGAATCCATTCGTTGCGTTGCGTTGTGTTCCGCTTGCGGAAATCCCTTTTTGTCGCAAGCAAACGCGCACTCCGCTTCATTTTCAGACTCGCGCGTACGAACGAACCCTACACCGATCTCGTCTCGTCCGAGCATGTCCGGAAACACCCTCGCGGATGACTTTGCGTCGGTACAAATCGCCGCCGCGCGCGCGACGATCGACGCGACGTCGCCAAACCTGACGTACCGAACGGTTTCCGCCGTGGCTGGTCCTCTGGTGATCTTGGACAAGGTGGCCAACGCAAAGTACGCCGAAATCGTCAACGTGCGTCTCGGGGACGGGTCTGCGCGTCGTGGGCAAGTGCTCGAAGTCGACGGCGAGCGCGCCGTGGTGCAAATCTTTGAAGGGACGTCTGGGATTGATGGAAAGAATACAAAGTTGGAGTTCACGGGGGAGGTGCTCAAGACGCCGGTGAGTGAAGACATGCTCGGGAGAATCTTTAACGGAAGCGGGAACCCGATCGATGGTGGTCCCAAGGTGATGGCGGAGAAGTATTTGGATATTCAAGGGGCGAGCATTAACCCGAGCGAGCGAACGTACCCGGAGGAGATGATTCAGACGGGGATCTCAACCATTGACGTCATGAATTCGATCGCTCGGGGGCAAAAGATTCCGCTCTTCTCCGCGGCCGGATTGCCGCACAACGAGATTGCGGCGCAAATTTGTCGACAGGCGGGTTTAGTTCAGCGTAGAGACGACGATGGCAACGAGGTGGCGTCCTCGGGTAGTGGAGCCGGGAAGGAGGACGACTTTGCCATTGTGTTCGCCGCCATGGGAGTGAACCTCGAGACGGCTAACTTCTTCAGACGAGACTTTGAGCGCACGGGAAGCCTGGAAAAGGTTGTCCTCTTCTTGAACCTTGCGAACGATCCGACGATTGAGCGCATCATTACGCCGCGTATCGCGCTCACGACAGCTGAATATTTGGCGTACGAATGCGGGAAGCACGTCCTGGTGATTTTAACCGACATGTCTTCCTACGCGGACGCCTTGCGCGAGGTGAGCGCGGCTCGTGAAGAAGTTCCGGGTCGACGTGGTTACCCAGGTTACATGTACACCGATTTAGCGACCATTTATGAGCGAGCCGGGCGGATCAAGGGACGAAAGGGTTCAATCACGCAGTTGCCCATTCTGACGATGCCGAATGACGACATCACTCACCCGATTCCGGATTTGACGGGTTACATCACTGAGGGACAAATTTACATTGATCGCCAGTTGCACAACAGGCAAATTTATCCCCCGATCAACGTCTTGCCTTCTCTAAGCCGTTTGATGAAGTCTGCTATTGGCGACGGCATGACGCGCAGAGATCACGGTGAAGTGTCCAACCAGCTCTACGCCAACTACGCCATCGGCAAGGACACCCTCGCGATGAAAGCTGTGGTCGGTGAAGAAGCCCTTAGCTCCGATGACTTGCTCTATCTCGAATTCTTAGACAAGTTTGAGCGAAAGTTTATCAACCAAGGCAACGAGGGACGCAACATTTACGACGCCCTCGATCTCGCCTGGTCGCTCTTACGCATCTTCCCGAGAGAACTTCTCAAGCGCATCCCAGCCAAGACGCTCGATCGATACTACGATCGCGCCGCGTGAGCATTCATCGAAGATACATCGCATATTCATCCAGCCTTTAATTGTGTAATAGAATGACGACACCAAATCCATCGAGCGCGTCTCCGGTGGGCTCCCTCACTCCCTCACGCACTCGCGCGTTGGTCGGTTGTATGATAGCCGCTCGATCGCGACCATCGCCGACGATCGCGAGACTCTCCTCGACCGACAGAAGGCTACCCACGCGTGCCCCGACGTCTCGCTCGAAGACGAAAGTCGACCGCACTCGGCGCATCGAAACCAAAGCACTACTTTTTGAGGGGACCCCGGTCTCGATTTTATCCACGCCCATGTTGCGCGCGGCGCGAACAAGAACGCGCGCGAGCGCAGGTGACGCTGCGGCGTCGGTACCGTCGCCCTCGGCGCGCGGACCGAGCCGAAAGTCCGCCGTGTTGGCGGCGGTGAACGAGAGCACAAAGTTTGTTGTCTCTTGCACCGCGTTGGCCTTTTTGCTGCTCAACCCGAGCGCAGAGACGTGCTGGGCGCTCCTCGGAAGCGTTGTGAACAGCGTCAATGGGAAGATTTTGAAACGGGTTTTAAACCACGAGCGACCGGATGGGGCGATCAAGGCGGATCCTGGGATGCCGAGTTCGCATGCGACTTCGCTGTCGTATCTGAGCGTCTACGGGGCGGCGAGTTTGGCGCACTTTAAGGATGCCGCGCCTGCGTTGGGATACCCAGCGCAGTTGACGGTTTCTGCCGTTTTGGTGGTGTTGGGGATATTTTTGAGTTACTTGAGAGTCAAGACGGGGTATCACACCCCGCCCCAAGTCATCGTGGGATACGGGCTGGGTTCGTCGACGGCGCTCGCGTGGTTGTTTGTCGGTTTGACGTACGTCAGACCGCTTCTGGAAACCAACCCAGAGATGCTGCGCGTGCTCCACTCTCTGCTCATCATAGCCATCGGTTGGTTTGCATTCTCCGCGTTAGGCTGGGTCGAGTCGAGCGTCAAGGCGTTAAAGCAAAAGGTGTTTGGTGACAAGAACTGAGACACGACTACAAAAAAAATTGTTTTCGCCCCGCTCAGAGGGGGATTTCTAGCCTAGAAGAGAAAAGCAAAGTCTAAGACTACGTGTGTGTAATTTAAGTCGAATTCAATCCTCGACTCATTCAGACGCTTCATTAATCCTTCGGCTCGACCGTCTGCCAAATGCGAATCGTTCCATCCTCCGATCCAGAGCTGAAGCTGTTCTGGTCCGGGGCAAAGCGAACGGTGTGCACCGGTCCGTGGTGACCCTTGTTCGTCTGCTCTTCGGCGCCGGTTTCCATGTCGTGCAAGTGCACCCACATGTCCGGACCACCTGCGACGAACTTTTTGTGCTTGAGACTCACGGACGCGCTCTCAACCTCGTAATCCATCGTCCAAGTCTTCACCTTGGAAAAGTTTTGCATATCCCAAAACGTCACCGTCTTCCCATCCGCGGTGGTCATATTCTTACCGTCCGCGCTCACCTCGATCGACGTCACCGGCGACTCGGTGCTCAACGTCGTTACCACCGTGTTCGACTTCACGTCCCAAACCCGAATTCCTTTATCCTCGGCGCACGAGCTCAAAATGAATGCGTCGTTGGCTATAAACTGCGCCGTTTTAATTTGAGATCCGCTTCCGCTCATCACGTACGGTTCCGCCTCTGGCTTTCCCAGGTCAAAAATCCGCAACAACTTTTCGCTCCCACCCGTCAACAACTTTTGCCCTTCGCTCGAAAAGCTCACGCTCTTCACGATGTGCTTGTGCGCGAACGACTTCAACTCATCCCCGGTGATCGCATTCCACAGTCTCGCACTAAAATCCGCGCTCGCCGTCGCCGCGTGCGTCGCCTCGCGGTTCAACGTCGCGTGCCACACGCACCCTTTGTGTCCTTGAAACGTTCCCACCCAATCACCAGAGTCTCCACACCGAAGCATCGGTTGACCATCTTTGGAGGATGAGATGAGAAACACTCCGTCCGGGGTCACGTGCGAGTACTCGAGCGCGACGATCGGGCGCGAGTGGCCGTGACACACGAGCGGGACTTGAGGCATGAGTGGTTTTCGATCGGTCTTCTTCTGTTCGAGTTCGCGGGCGGGCGTCGACGAGGGGGCGCCGGGCGCGCGCGTGTGAGGATCTGTTGGGTCTTGAGGGGTTTTACGCTTTCAATTCCTTTCCTATAGGTACTTAGTATTACTCCACATAACGCGTGGATTATTGCGTCGACCAACGACACGACGCGCGACGCCGACGGCGGATATAACGTTGGTTTTCATAGCTAATTTCCTTCTTCTTACCGCCCAGGCTCGATAAAGAAGTGTGGACGACGATCATCGACCCTGGCGACGAAGCCGACGCGCGAGTGAGACGTACCTGTCTAAATCGACGCCTTTGCTCTGAAGGGTACGCTTGAGCGACTTGCTCTCGAGACTGCTCTGCCAAGTCTCGAAGGAAAAGTCACGTCTGTTCCAGAGGTAATATATGTACACGGCGATGGCGTTGGCGAGACCGACAAAGTAAGACAGAGGTTCCATGACGTCCCACGAAAACTCGACGTACGTCAGGCGTACAAACGTGGCGAGCTGCAAGCAGAGCACAAGAAGACCGCTAGCTACCACCATACGAGATCTAGCCGCGGCGCTGCGCTGCGCTTCCTGGTATGACTCGTTCAAAGTTTCAAACTCCGTCTGCATACTCTTTAAATCCGTGTCCGTAACCCCGTACACGCGCGAGGGAACGCCCGGAAGCACCCGAAGCACTGAAGCCGTGACGTCTCGCGGGTGCAAGTACACCATATCCTC
>JACLAB010004757.1_pt1 | contig 12586 bp, 12 predicted proteins | sample 8027921 | NCBI WGS metagenome assembly JACLAB01 (sample SAMN15725117, study PRJNA655200) | protist metagenome | isolation source: fluorescence activated cell sorting (FACS) single amplified genomes of... | place: USA: West Boothbay Harbor, Gulf of Maine | collected 2000-07-19
ATTTTTCATCTTATTTTAAACAACCAGGCTTAATTTTGGTCAGATCATTTACAAAATTTTTCACTAATTCCTCTGTGTTGTTATATTTAATACTTTCAACAGCTTTAGTATTGCTCAAAAATTTTTCACTAGATGCATATATATAAAATTGAGATATCTCATCATTAAATTTAAAAATAACACAATCTAATTCTTTATCATAAACCTTTACTTTTAATGAAGTTACAATTCTTTCTCTATCAGATGTATTGTCTATATTAGTTACAAATATTTCCGTCTCATGGTTTATTTCTGCTTTAATAGTTTTTTTGCTATCTTGATCAAAAGATCTAAACCCTCGTAGCATAGAGGTTAATTGTTTTTTTAAGACTAAACCGTTATATCCTCCACCAATATATTCTAATGAATATTTATTATTATTTTTGGGTAAATTATTTGATAATGAGCAATTAATAATAAAAAGACTAATTAGTAATAATATTGATGATTTTATCTTGGACATTAATTACTTTGATAACTTTCTTACCATCAATTTTAGCTTTAATTTTATCTATTTGATAGATTAATTTCATTATATCGCCTTCTTGATAACCTTTTTTAGTTTTAAGAGTACTTGCAAATTTTCCTTTAATTTGTATAGGTAGTTCTATTTCTTCTTCTTCCAATAATTTATGATTAACATCAGGCCAGCTCATTAGATCAAGTTTCATATCAAATATTTTTTGATATAAAATAGTTGATAAATTTGGCACTATTGGGAAAAGGCATATCAATATTTTTTTGCTATAGTCACTATTGCCAAGATATATTTTTGATTTTTCTAAATAGTTGAATAGCGTGTAGATATTAGCAACACACTTATTTAATGAAAAATTTAAAATATTATTTTCCATATCAAATATATATTTTTCAATATTTTTATCTACATTTTCAAAGTTAGCTTTCTCTTTTTCAAAATATCTCTCAATACGGTGTATCAAATTTTTAGAACTCTGAATGCCTTCATCGGTCCATTCTAACTCTCTGTCTGGGGGTGAGTCGGAAATCATAAAAATTCTGGTGGCGTTGATACCATAATTTTCAAGTATATCATTGGGCTCAATAACATTTTTTTTAGATTTTGACATTTTTTCAGTCGGGCCTTCAGTAACTGACAGACCGTTTTGTGTATTAATATGAGCACTTTCTTTAATACCAACATCTTTGGGCATGACCCAATCACCTTTTTCATCTTTGTATGTTTTATGGGTAATCATTCCTTGTGTAAAAAGCTGTTTGAAGGGTTCATCTATATTAAGTTTATAGATATCTCTCAGAGCCTTCATAAAAAAACGAGAATAAAGTAAATGAAGTATAGCGTGTTCAATGCCCCCAATATATTTATCGACAGGTAAATATTTATCAATTTCTTCATTATCAAAGGGCTTATCTAATTTATTATTCAAAAATCTTATGTAATACCAGGATGAGTCAACAAAAGTATCAAAAGTATCAGTTTCCCTATAAGCTACTTTTTTAGTTTTGGGACAAATCATTTTTCTCCATTCGTCTTGTTGTAAAAGAGCATTACCTTTCCCGTTTAAATCTACATCATAAGGAAGAATTACAGGCAGCTCTGATTTTTCTAAAACACGATAGCTGCCATCTTCATAATAAATGACGGGTATAGGACATCCCCAATAACGTTGTCTTGAAACACCCCAATCACGTAGTTTGTAATTGATTGATTTTTTACCAATATTATTTTCTTCAAAATAACTAACTATTTTTTCAATAGCTTTTAGTTTTGTTAGACCATTTAAAAGGGGAGAATTAATAACGATACCATCTCCAGTATAGGGCAATTGTGCATCATCACATTCAATGACTTTGATTATGGGAAGAGAATATTTTTTAGCAAACTCAAAATCTCTTTCATCATGGGCCGGGCATCCAAAAATTGCTCCTTCTCCATAGTTGTCTAAGACAAAATTAGCAATATAAATAGGTAATTCTTGATCAAGAATAGGATGCTTACAAGTAGCATCTAAAGATATGCCAAGTTTTTCTTTGTCATCTTGAACATTTGAGAATTGTAATTTTATTTCATCAATTTTTTGATCACTAAGGAAGTTTTTTACTAAAGGATGATTAATGGATATAGCAATAAAAGACGCACCATATATTGTATCAGGTCTTGTTGTGAATATATTTAAGTTTTTATTTATTTGAGTAATTTGAAATTGAATTTCTGCTCCTAAAGATTTACCAATCCAATTTCGCTGCATCGTCTTAACTTTATCTGGCCATAAGTCAAGTTTGTCTAAGTCTCGTAATAACTCTTCTGCATAATGCGTAGTTTTAAAAAACCATTGAGATAAGTTTTTTTGCTCCACTTCAGCCCCTGTTCTCCAACCCTTTCCATCAATGACTTGTTCATTTGCTAAAACGGTTTGGTCAACTGGATCCCAATTCACTAATGCATCTTTTTTATAAGCTAGACCAGCTTGATAAAGGTCAATAAATAATTCTTGTTGGTGTCTATAATAGTCTTGATTACAAGTTGCTAGTTCGCGGTCCCAATCGAGATCTAAGTCTAGTTGAAGCAATTGGGATTTCATATTTTCAATATTTGATAAGGTCCAGTCTTGAGGATGTGTCTTATATTGAATAGCAGCATTTTCTGCTGGTAGACCAAATGCATCCCATCCCATCGGATGTATCACTTCATCACCTTTTAGTTTGTGGTAACGAGCACAGATATCTCCAATTACATAATTACGTACATGCCCCATATGTATATTGCCTGAGGGGTAAGGAAACATCTCTAAAATGTATTTTTTCATTTTGTAAAATTAACTAATGTATTAATTGGTCTCTAGAGAAAATATCTGAGCAACCTCTAAAATTTTTAATGTAATATTTTTTTCCTCATTGGGATATTCTTGCTTATCTGCATTCCAATTTTCTCCATTAAAATTTTGACAATTTAAAGTAGACTTTAATCCATTACTGACAAGTTCTGAGGACCTTACCATAACTTTAATTTGGCAACGTTTATCACTGCTTTGATTATAGTCAATGATCCAATCTGTTTCTATATAGCCTCCTCCATTATCTGCAATTTTAATAGGAAAAGGTGATAAGACTTCTAATGAGGCTTGCCATAAGTAACGATTAGCAAAACTGGATCCCCCCACAATAGTTGTTCCAAGTCCTAGTTGATCTGATACAAGATCGCCTAGTGAAGTTGATAGATCATCTATATCTAATTCACCACCAGCGCTACCTCTTTGTTTCATTTTACAGATTTCATATTGGCGTTTTGTTAAAATTCTTGCTGGATTATCACAAACACCGTGTACCTCATCTAACCTAGCAACGTTTTCTTGATGTTTGCTACCGCAGCCGTAAAGTATTGAAGATATCAGCATCATTAAAACTATTTTTTTCAACATACATGCAGATCTCATAAGCGCTTAATATAATTTTGTTTTAGGAAAAAGAAATAAAAAAAGGGGCTATCATGAGATAGCCCCTTTAAAGTTAAATTAGTGTTTATATTAGAATGCGAATGATGATCCTAATAATACAGCTGAGCTTTCAGTACCAGCTACAGCTAGACCGTCTCTGTTTACGAATTCAGCAAATACAGATGCCCCTGTTCCAACGCTCTGTGAGATTGAAGCAGTAAGGTTGTTAGTGTTTGCGGAACCAGCAGCATCAGTTGCTGAGTAACCAACAGAAAGTGAAGCAGAACCTAATGTAGTTGCGTACTTAGCACTTACTTGTGATACGTCTGCAGTTTGGTTATCACTTGAAACATAAGCTACAGAAATAGTACCGTTACCAGCAGCCATTGATGTGGTTACACCAAATGTGTTGTTAGTTGCACTAGCAGTATTGTCTGATGTGTAAGCAATAGTTGCGCTTAAAGGACCAACAGGAACTGCTGACTTAATTGACATTGTGTTGCTGTTACCAGAAGCACTTGTATCAAATAAATCTGCACCAGCTGAGTTCTTCATTAAGTAACCAAGAGTTAAAGATGTACCACCAAATGATGTAGCATATTGAATACCATTACCAGTTGTGTTACCTAGGCTAAGTGCTGATGAACCAGCGCCAATACCTGTGTCTGTAAGATCACTTGATAGAACATCACCAACACCAAGATCAGCGTAATCGATTTCAACGTCTGAACCATATGTTAATGTACCGTTAGCTGTTGCGAATGAGATTTGCTCAAATGCATCAGCGTCAACAGTTGCACCAGTAGAAATTGATGTAGATGTAGCAGCCGCTAATGAAACAGTGTTCACATATGACTCTCCACCCACACTCGCAGTGTTAAGACCTGCAGTATTTGATGAAGATGAAAGTGCACCTTGTGCTGTTACAACAGAAGTTGTACCGTCAGTTGCAATGTTATCAGCTACAGCTACGTCATTTCCAAAAGAAAGACCTGACATAGTAACAGTAACACCGTTACCTAGGTCTTGGCTGAATGCAAAACCTAAAGAACCACCGACTGATAGATTTGTTGAACTACCAATTGATTGCATCTCTAAGTTTGAACCAGCGCTCATAGTAATATCTGCTTTTGCGGTTCCAACGAAACCAGCTGCAAGAACAGAAATTATTGCGATTAGTTTTTTCATAATTATTTATCCTTTCATAGATAAGTTAATAGTTTATGTACATAAACTGATGCTAATATGCATCGAAATAAGAAATATTGAACAAAAATGTTACTAAAATTATAAATATTCTGCTTTTTGTTGCATTTTTGCAACAGATGCTTTTTTGGCTTTTTTTAAGCCATTTTAAGAAAAATATCTATTTTTTAGATATCTTATTATACTATCAGTAAATTATGAGTATAAACCTTAAAAATTATCAGCAAATTCTATCAAATATCGATAATTTTCAACAAAAAACAGATTTATTGGTTGTTTCCAAGAATAGATCAATCGATGACATAATGCCTTGTATTCTTGAGGAAAAACACAAGTTTTTTGGAGAAAATCGTATTCAAGAGGCACAAAAAAAGTTTTCAAAAGAAATCATTACAAAATTTAACCTTACTTTACACTTAATTGGCCCCCTACAAACCAACAAGGTTGATATAGCCTTGGGTCTTTTTCACACCATTCAAACATTGGACCGTGAAAAGCTCGTAAATGAAGTTCACAAATCTATACAAAAGCAAAAATATCCTTTAGTGACAAAAAATTTTTATCTTCAAGTAAACATAGGCAATGAAACACAAAAATCAGGAATAAGCATTGATCATCTACCAGAACTTTACGATAAATGCTTGAAGCTAAACTTAAATATCATGGGTTTAATGTGTATCCCGCCCGCCAATAATCAACCAGATCCTTATTTTGAAAAAATGTTAATACTTCGTGATAACCTTAACCCTAAATTAAAGCTAAGTATGGGTATGAGTAATGATTATGAAGTAGCTTTGAAATTTCATTCTGACATTATTAGGATTGGCAGTTTATTGTTTTCATGAAAAAAAATTTAATTTTTCTAATTTTTATATTTTTTATCTCTAAAAATGTTTTTTCTTTAGAAGTAACTTGTCAATTTGAAGAAGTGTATATGGATGGCTCCAATCAACAAGGAATTTTCTTTTTTGATAATAATAAACTAAGGTATCAATATAATAGCCCTCAGCTTTATACTTTAATTTATGATAACTTCGAACTTTATGCTGTTCAAAACAATAATACCAACATACATCAATTAGTTATAGATCAATTTAATATTATTCAGTCATTAAAAGATATTTCTGGTGACTATCCAAATTTTAAAAAAAATTATAAATTTTCTAATCAGGAGGCTATTGTGGAAATTAATAAAAATAAAAATTTTATCAAAAGACTGGTATTTAAATCAGAGCAACTTAATTTAAGTATTTACTTTCAAGGTTGCCAATTTGCTAAGGTTAACCCAAAACTATTTTCATATAAAAATTTTATTAATTATTAAATGATTTATTTAAGCTCCCATGAAGAATTTATTCAAACATCATTAACTAATTTAATTTCTCAAATTAATTCTCATTTAATAACATTAGATAAAGGTTTGTCATTCGTTCATATTGAGGCACAAAAAAACAATGATCGGCTGCATTTACTTTATAATGAGAAAAAAAAAACTATTAAAACACCCATCAAAATTAATGATCTTTTTGACATTATTTATCAGTTAATTTTTGAAAAAGCTGTAAATATTAATAAATTTGAGTTTTATCCCTTCAAGCAAGTCATCTTATATAAAGACACCGAAATTAAATTAAATTTTATCTCAAATGAAATATTGAGAAACTTATATCTCTATAGACATAACGGCATTGATAAAAATATCCTTTATTCTTTAATATGGCCTCAAGATAAAGAAATCTTAATTAACAAACTTGATACACATTTGACCAACACTAAGAATTTTATTCAAGATAATTTTGATATAGAAATTAAATACGCTTCTAAAAAAGGAATTCTTAAATTATTGGATTAGAATAGTTCTTTTACCAGAATGATTAGGTTCTGATACTACCCCTCTTTGTTCCAAAGCTTCCATAATTCTAGCAGCCTTATTATATCCTATTTGGAAGTTTCTCTGCAAAAAGCTAGTCGAGGCCTTTTGCGAGGACTTTATTAAATCTATAGATTTAGATATTAACTCTTCATCTTCATCGCTTAAGTTATCTAAATTATCATTTTCATTTTTAATTATTTCTTCTAGCTCTTCTAAGTATTCTACCTTTTGAGATCTTTTAATTTCTTTTATAAGCTTATTAACTTCTCCATCTGAAATGAAAGCAGATTGATATCTCACTAAACTGGTACCATTTTTAGACATCAGCATATCTCCGTTACCTAACAATTGTTCTGCTCCAACCTCACCTAAAACAGTTCTACTATCGTATTTGCTTGCCACCTGAAAACTAATTCGCGATGGGAAATTTGCTTTGATGCTTCCTGTAATGATATCGACACTAGGTCTTTGTGTAGCCATGACTAGATGGATGCCACATGCTCGTGCCATTTGGGCTAAACGCTGAACGTAATGTTCAACTTCTTTACCTGCTGTCATCATTAAATCAGCCATCTCATCTATAAAAACAACAATGAATGGTAATTTTTCTACTGACTTTTGATTATAGCCCTCTAAGCTTCGGGTTCCTTCTTCGTTCATGAGGGAGTAACGTCTCTCCATTTCCTTGCATACCCACTTTAAAGCAATGATGGCTTTTTTGGGCTCAGTGACAACAGGAGTTAAAAGATGAGCGATATCATTATAAACACTTAATTCTAACATTTTAGGATCAATTAAAATAAGTCGAAGCTCTTCTGGTGAGAATTTGTACAGAATGCTGGTTAAAAGAGTGTTGATAAAAACTGACTTACCAGATCCAGTTGTCCCTGCAACTAGTAGGTGAGGTGTTTTGCTTAAATCAATAACTTCAATATTTCCTGAAATATCCTTACCAATGCATATAGGTATTTTATGTACTGAGCTCACATAGTTATCGTTACTTAACAGTTCTTTAATTGAAACACTCTCTCTGTGATTATTAGGTATTTCAACACCTAGGTATTGAGTTCCATAAATTTGTGATATGCGAACTGGTCCAACGCCCATACTACGAGAAATATCTCCTGCTAAATTGATGATGGTATTTATTTTAGTACCAGCAGCAGGTAAGATTTCAAAAAGAGTTACTACTGGACCAAGCTTTACGTTAATAACTTTAATCTCAATATTAAAATCAGCAAAAACCTTCTCTAAAAGCTCAGAGCTTTGTTCAATATTTTCTAGTTTCTTTTTATTATTTTTAACAGGTTCATTAGAATCTAATATATCTAATGATGGTGTAGAAAAATTATTTACTTCCTTTTGCTTTGTATTTAAAGCACTAGAGGAATGCTCTACCTCATCATTATCCTCACTCGCATTAGTGATATTTATTGATCTATTAAGTATAACGGGCTCTTTTTTTTGTGTCTGTTTTTTTAATTCAACTTCTTTATGTTGGAAAATTTTTGAAAGTCTTACTCTAGGCACTTTAAAATATAATATATTTTGGGTATACAAAAACAAAATTACCCCAGTAAAAGACATACAATAATTTAAATAAGGTATTTGATGAAGTTTAAACATCTCATGTGTAAAAAATCCCCATGAATATATGCCTTCGTATAATTTAAATTCTATTGCCACCTCTAAGAAAGAGAGTGGTATTAATATTAGGCTAATAAAAAAAAATAATAATCGTAAAAATAATAAATTGAGTCTTTGATTAAAAAATATTTTTAAAGCGAATGTAAAAAAAAATATCATTATTCCATAGGCCATTAATCCAAAGGTATAGAATAAAAAACTAGCTATATAAGACCCAATAGGGCCTAAAATATTGTGGGTAGGTTCTGAAGAACTAGTTAAAAAGGAGTTATCATTAATATTAAAAGATAACAGCGATAGGCCTAAGCATATTACAACCAATCCATAGAAACAGACGTAAAAATATTTCGTGAATGATTGAAATTTATCTTTTAATATTTCGGGTATATATTTGCTCATTCTCAGACCTAAATATATGCACCTAAATGAAAAATAAAATATTTAATTACGATTTCCTAGTTGTTGGAGCCGGTCTTATTGGCGCCCTAACAGCACTCAGACTAAGTCAGAGCAAATACAAAGTCTTAATAGTTGATAAAAAAAGTCAATCGCTAAAAGATAACAGAACTCTTGCAGTGAACGCTAATTCTAAAGATTTTTTAGAACAGTTAGGCTTATGGCAAAAACTGAAAAGCTGTCCTGAACCTATAAATAAAATAGAAATTTCTGATAGCAATCATACAGTTCCATTAATTTTTGAAAATGATAATGAGCCTATGGGTAATGTTATTCTAAATCATGAACTATTAACAGCAGCAAAAGATGCTCTGATAAAAAAAAAAATATTATTCGATAATATTGATATATCTCTTACAGATATTCTTAAAAACAATGTCATCCAAATCAAAAATAATAAATTTAAATTTAAACATTTAATTTTATGTTTAGGAAAAAATTTTTCTAATCAAAAAATAGTTAGTAAATATACATTCGTAGGTGATCATAAATCCTATGTTGGATTTTTTAAACACACCTATCATCATTCTCAAACTGCTTATGAAATCTTTACACCTAATGGCCCATTAGCAATTTTACCTGCTCCCAGTAAATCTAAGAAGGTTTCTACATTTATATATTCTAGTAATCAAAAAACTTCTTATGAAAATATAAAAACACTAATTAAAAAAAAATTTAATGCATCTCATGGAAAATTAGTATTCGATAAAGAAAGCTATCAATTTGAAATCCTTCCGCATTTAAGCAAACCTAAATCACATCAATTTTTTCTTATTGGCGATGCGTTAAGATCTATTCATCCGGTTGCGGGCCAGGGGTGGAACCTTGGCATCAAAGATATCCAACAACTAATGAAACTTCTTGATTCCAATGAATTAGACAGCTCTAATTTATTAAAAAAATATTATAATAATAGGTCAATTGAGAGTTTTAGTTATCTGTCGTTTACAAATCTTCTGAACACCTTGTATGAAAACCAAAATCCAATAACTAATTTTATAACGCAATTTGGTTTTAAAAGTTTGAAGTCTTCTCAATATTTACGATCTGTATTTATAAAGCAGGCAATGGGGCGTTTAAATCTAATTTAATTGATTAGAATTATTACTAACAACTTGAAATGTATTTAAATCTAGAATTGAATTAATAGTATTAATTCTTTCTTTGACGTTAGGTGACTCCAAAATTGCTTGTTTATCAATCTTATTAAACGGTGCTAGCATTGCCAGTGTCGAGAGAAGTTGCAAGTTTGATGTTTCAGCGAGGACTTCTCTATCTATTTCTAGTTTTTTCATTTTAAAAAAATTCGCATATTTTTGTATTAAGTTGTTTCTGTCGACCATCGGTTCTAAATTATTTAAATCATCTAAATAATCTGATGTATCAATAGTTGCTTGATAATACCCTTTAGGAGAAAGATTGCGTTCGTGAAGTACAAAACGACATATCCCCTCAAGATTAAGCACTAGTCGATAATCTGGTGTTTCGATATAAGAAGTTATTTTCCCAATACATCCCATCATAAAAAAATCATTATTATTATTTTTAGGTTGAATAATTCCAATCATTCGATGGGATTTCAAACTATCAATAACCATATTGATATATCTCTCTTCAAATATATTTAATGGAAGTTTTCCAAAAGGTAGCAGAAGAACGTTTTCTAATGGAAAGAGCGGGATTGAAGATGGTAATTTTTTTGGGTCTACTTCAAACAAGTTTTTTATAGTGTCTTCCATTATTTAAACATCAGTGATGATAGTCTTTTTCGAGCTTCTAGTACATTTGGATCATTAAATCCAAGAAGGTCAAAAAATTCTAAAAGTTTTTTCTTTGCAGCTTCATCATTCCATTTTGGATCTTTTTCAAAAATGATAAGTAATTCATTAAACCCTAGTTCAGTTTCATTTAAAGCTAAATATTTTTCAGCCAGCTCGAATCTTTTTTCTTTATTATTAGGATCGTCGGTAACTACTGACTTTAATTCTTCTATGTCGCCACCCTCATTTTTTTCTAAGCTTGAAAGTAATTTGTTTATTTTTAAAATTTCTTCATCCTTCAATGTTTCATCATCTAATGATTCCATCATTTCTTTAGCATCGTCATATTTTTTAAGTTGAACTAAGCAGCGCAATAAACCGCTTATTACCTTAGGGTTCCCGGGATCCATTCCAACAAGACTCTCATATACTTTTTGTGCTTCTTCAAATTTTTGATCTTTGAATAAATTATCTGCTTCCTCTAGGAGTTTGGGGATTTCATTACCAGGAGTTGCATCAATTAATTTGTTGATCATTTCTTCAATTTTGTTCTCAGGTTGCGCCCCCTGGAAAGCATCAATGGGCTTTCCATCGACAAAGCCATAAACTGTAGGAATTGACTGAATATTCAATTGTCCGGCAATACCTTGATTTTCATCAACATTTATTTTAGCAAGAATAACCTTGCCATTTTTTTTATTTACTAAATTTTCTAAAATAGGGGTTAATTGTTTACACGGCCCACACCATGGAGCCCAGAAATCAACAATGACTGGTGTAGTTTTAGATTTTTCGACGACCTCTGCAACAAATTGGTCTTGATTAATATCAATAACAAAAGACATAATATAAAAGTAGTATCAAAATGCTTTTTTACAATACATTAACTTAAATCAAACCTTTTAGCTTGATAGCAGCAACAAGGAAGTTTATAAATATTTCACTCTATTTAATCAGCGGGCGTAGCTCAGGGGTAGAGCGCAACCTTGCCAAGGTTGAAGTCGAGGGTTCGAATCCCTTCGCCCGCTCCAGCTTTATATAATTAAATTAATCAGCAGTCCTAATCCGAGAGTTATAAAGAAAAAACCTTGTATTTTTTGAATGAGCCTTATTTTTGTTTGAAAAAAATGTAAAGCTGAAGCTGTTGTAACAGCTAATGTCAAAATGATATACCAACATGCATCTATCATTCCTGCAATTGATACTAAATATATATTAAACAGTAATTCATTATCCACAGACATAAATTGGGAATAAATAGCTATAAACCAAACTAATATTTTAGGATTTAAAATGGATATACTAAATCCTTGTAAGAATGAAATTGTATTTTCTTTTATATCTTTTTTTTCTAAATTTAATTTTTCTTTATTTAAGATTGATTTCACTCCAATAAAAATTAAAAAAATGATCGATAAAATTTTTAGACTGTTAAATATAAATATATTAGTTTTTATAATTAACCCTAAGCCTAAAACTGCGAATGTTGCATAAACTGCAATTCCTATTCCGTGGCCTATAGAAGTAATAATACCATTATATCTTCCTTTAAAAATGGCATTATTAATTACTACTGCCATACTGGGGCCTGGTGACATAGCACCTAATAAGCAAACGATGAAAACTTGTGCAAAAGTTATTAATGTCATTATGTTTAAGAAAAGTTTGCTGGAATTTCTTTATGTTCAAAGCCAAGAGATTGAATAGTTTTTTTTAACTCTTTAGAAACATTTGTGTAGATGGCTCTTTTACAATATTTCCAAATAGGAAGATCTTTATGACTATTACCTAAATAATCAAAATCATTAATTTTTAAATTTTCTTTTATAAAATGGACTTTATTAATTCCTACCATATTAAAATCATCTTTTGTTCCAAATGACTCAAAGAAAATATTTAAATGCTTACCCATTTGATCAACAAGTATTTGGTGGCTCCCAGATATAAGATAAACAACTCTATGCCTATTTTTTACCTCTCTAACAAAATCAAAAGCTGTTTTATTAAAAGTTAGACTTTCAAAAGGTATATCAAAATGTTTTGAAATTTTATCCTTTAAATATGGCTTTCCTTTGAACAAAAATACTAAAGAGTAAAATAATGTTTTAAAAGGATGATGTTTTAAGGAGTAAGAAAAAGCTAAATTAGATAAATCTTCTTTAATTAGTGTCCCGTCTAAGTCCACAAATAAA
>JACLAB010001335.1_pt1 | contig 12574 bp, 12 predicted proteins | sample 8027921 | NCBI WGS metagenome assembly JACLAB01 (sample SAMN15725117, study PRJNA655200) | protist metagenome | isolation source: fluorescence activated cell sorting (FACS) single amplified genomes of... | place: USA: West Boothbay Harbor, Gulf of Maine | collected 2000-07-19
GCTTCGTCGGTGGTTCCCTCGTAGACCACTCCGTCGCCAAAGATCTCCGTGTTGCCCTGAATGCCCATAATGAATGCGCGGAAGTTGTTGTAGTTCTTGAAGTTGCTGGCCTTCCACATAGTCCTGCGGCGATTGTTCATCTCCTTCATGGAGTCCAGCACTAGCTGCAGACCACCGCTTACCTCTGCATCACTGGCATCGGGCTTTAGAACAGTAAACATTCCCTGCAAAAGCTCGGGAGACTTCTCTTCGATGTAAACGTGGTTCATGATGAAGCCGACCTCGTCAGAGGTGCCGGTGAAGCTGCATGCCATCTTTAGGTTCTCCCAGTGCAGGTCTCCCTCCTTGTCGATCTTTACGTAGTTGCCAAGGGAGTAGGAATAGTGGTAGTCGAGGAAAGGGTGCACGTCTAGCTTCGCAGCGACGGCGCATAGAGGCATGGCAATCTGTGCGGGCAAGTTCTGATGCGCCTTGCCATACTTGCCATCTGCGTCTTTGTTGAAGTGGGAAGGAGCTAGTAAATAGGCCGAGCACAGAAAAGTGTATGCACGGTATAGCGCCTGAAGCATGGGCTTGTCCTCCTCAGCTCCGACCTCGGTGGCGTAGTTATTCAAGTCTTTGATGGCAGCCTCAATCCTACCGTCCTCCTGTAGCAATACAGGCAGCTGGTCAATCACATCCTGCACTCCTTGAAAGGTTGAGCTTAGTTTTTCAAGGGGTGCGTACTGCGGCAAAAAGCCGTGCTCCGCGCTTACGTTGAATATACCGTCAGTGTAGTTCGTCTTCATTCTATTTGAGTTTGAATTTGGGGAAATGAATTTCCCTGTCGTGAGATAATTGCACTTCGGCCAACTCGGAATGATTCCTGATTGACCCGCTTCACCAAAAAATTGTACGCTTTCAAAAAAAGATCTCGATTTTTTTGTATTCGAATCAAATCCATCGATTGTGCATGCCAATTCGCTTCATTTTCATCATGCTATTAACATGTGCTTCTATAGTAAGGCATACCTCCTCACTTAATTCCAGGGCTAGACTATATAGCAGTAGAACATGGTCTTGGCAGCAGAAAAGCCAGAACGCACTCGGGGCGCACATCGTCAGTATCCCGGCCTCTGATGTGGCTGCTGTGGTGGGGAGGAACCAGTACAAAGCGCCTTCAGAAGTGTTCAACGTACTATGGAAGCGGTATTCCCCCATCACGTTCACTGGCGTGACGAAGATCGATGAGCAATTGGAGGCGTTCAATCGATGCGGACAAGAGGAAAAGGCTCTGATGATACAGGCTGCAACACACGTAGCCAAGGATGCGGCGGACGCGACTACCCAATTGGAGAATGCCATCAACATCGTCAATAACAGCACTTCCATCTCCGATGAGGAGAAAGCGAAAGTGATAGAACTAGTGAGGATGCAGGTGAGCACCGGACACGGCACTCGTACAGAAGACAAAGTGGTAGATAAAGTGTCAGAAGAAACCGGAGTGGTGTTCCGTAGAGACACGGAATTGTATTCCTTCCCGCTATGCACTGTTGGGGACACGGAATACATCGTGCGAGGGAAGATCGATCGGCTCGTAGAAGGTATCAGATCTAAGGGTCTATAGAAGGTTCTATCACTTTAATACTGCATCAATACGCAATGCTTGGTAGATCATTGAAAAGATGTGATGTAGCTCTATCAAATTTCACGACATTAAACTCACCTGAACACGCGCACGCCCACCTTTTGCTTTTTTCCAAAATAAAATAGAGGATGGCGAAATCATACTAGTGGAGGTCAAGTCCCGCATGAAGCGCCTGTTTCATGAAGTGAGGGAGTACGAAATGGTGCAGGTGCAGGCGTACCTACAGATGCTGCCTAGGAGCATCCGCCGGGCCAAGCTGATCGAGCAATACATGGACGAGACGGACGAGATGTACGTGGAATCAGGTGATGCTTAGAGGGATATAGCTCTATACCAGTGGTGCTTTATATTATGTTGAGTTGTTCGTGAGGAAACCCTTGAGTTTATCTATCGTTTGCTACAATATCGTAGCCGTAGAACACAATCATCATACTAATCATGACCCCCAAACATATATCGTACGTCACAGTTACATCGAGCGGGACGACGAACTGTGGCAGAACGAGATTCAACCCGCACTTGTGGCATTCTGCATGGATCTCGACAAGAACATGAAGGGGGAAGAGGGGACTAATGGAGAAGATGTCCAAGCTTAGAAATATTATTGATCATTTGCGTAAATAAAGAAACAGAATGAATTCAGTAAGAATTCTAAAAAATAAGGGATTTGCGAAGCATCTTTCAAGAAATTATTTCAACCAAATCTTATGCTGATTTTAATAGCAACCCGATAGAATGTTCCCGTTTGCGCCCAAATTTTTGAAAAAGGAAGAGAGAGGTAATGAAATTAAGGTAACGAAGAGCAGCGCCTCGGCCATGAAAAAGAAGAGGATACGAGATAGCCCTTCAAGTTCTAGATCTTCTAATACAGCGATTCCCCATGCCCCTTCCGCTCCTGATGCTGGTGCTAGTGGGGGTGGTGATGTGGACATCGTTCGGCTAAGTGGCGCTGAAGACGGGTCTATGAGCTCAATCCACGGTTCGGCTACGAGTCTCTCGTGTTTACTAGTTTTCAACGATACGTGCATTCGCTACGTGTCCGGAAGTTGTAAGATGACGCTACTACGGGGCAGTGCTTCGATCAATGGGTATTCTTTGCCCCTGAACGAGTGCGTGGACTCTATTCACTTCCCTTGTTGGATGCCTGCTGCACGCCTGTGTGCTGGAGCTGCCTCTTCGAAGAAAAAGCAGAAAAGTGGAAAGAGCGAGAAGGCAAGTTCGAGTCCTTTTTCGACGATAGCATCGTTTCTGGAAAAAAACGGCAAATTGGACTACTTCGAAAACATGAAAAACTGCAGAGGAGATAAGTCTATGGACAAGACGGACAAGAAAGATAAGGCAGCTAATATAGATACTATGATCCCTACCACAGAAGTTCACATGCTGGACGCCAGTGCCTGTGTGGTTCTTCTCCAGGGCCTAACCCGGGCGCAACAGGAGTGGATGGTCGCAGCTGAGGAACAGCGCTTCGGTAGATCGAACTGCGCAAACGGGGGTAGTACTGGGGCTAGTAGAGGAGGTGTGCAGCTGCCGCGGGAAGGAGATATCGTGAGTGTAGAGTCGGCGGGGGTGGGTGACGCCTATGCGCTGAGAAGGCTGGGCATCGAGAGCACGTTTCTGCCGCAGTCATGGGCCGCCGCCGTGGACGAAATGGTCCATCCCTCAAAATCACACTCTATTGTTGATGAAGGTCCAGCAGTGGTAAGTCAGCAAAATCAGCGGAATCAGCGGAATCAGCAGAATCAGCAGAATCGGTCGTCTGGCAGTACCATGTCCGAGCACCTGAACACGTGCACGGATAGCGTGAAAGGTCTGTTTTGTGGGGCCAAGGGTGTGGGCAAATCCACCTGTCTACGCTATGCCGTCAACCGCCTTTTGTCCGAAACTTCTTCTCTCGGAACTGGAACCGGTGGAGATGGGGGGAAGCACAAAGCAGTGTGTGTGCTGGACTGCGATGTGGGCCAATCCGAGTACACCACCCCAGGCCAGGTGTCTCTGCACATAATTACCGCGCCCACCCTGAGCGCGCCCCACCTGAACGTGCGGAAGCCCTATTTGGGTTACTTCTTCGGAGACATATCCCCAAAGCAGGTATGCAGACCTGATTATCTGTCTTGTTATAAAGCTATAGTGTAGCTCTCTTATGTAAGTGTGTCTTTTTTTTTTACACGCTTATCACACTGATGTTGCCCGTATCTTTCAACTCCCTTCCCCAGGATCCCTGTCGCATCGTGGCCATGCTCACAGCCCTGTACGCACAGTACGAGAACGTACGGGATCAGTTCCGGCACGGGGATTACAGCGCTTTAAAGAGTGATAATGAAGATTATAACGAGAATATAGTGGAGAAAGAGAAGAGTTTTAACCCATTTCAAGCTCTGAGCGAGGAGTACGCTAAGGAGGAGAGCAGCACCCTCCCGCTTCTGGTAAACACAGACGGTTTCGTTCGCTACATGGGTGCCGAGATTCTGCAGGTATGTTTTTATTGATTCTGTTAGAGGGCTGGCTGTATCTCTATACTATTACCTTACCATACTCATATTGGCCCCTACATCCATTCCATTTCACTATGCAGTCCATTGTGAACTTGGTAAACCCCACGCATGTACTGCACTTGGCATCTCCCAAAGATCAGTTTCTTCCTGCCTTGGACCGTTACCTATCCCCCCCAAATGCATCGCAGAATAATAACAGTAATAGCAGCAATAGTAATAACAATGACAATGACTATAGAAATAGCAATAGAATGCACTGCCGGCCGGTGTACAGCTTGGAACCGGGGCGTAACGTTCGGGAAGGTGACGCCCGCTCATATGAAGCTTCCCCGGCCGACATGCGGGTGCTGCGGATCGTAGCGTACTTCTTGCGGGATTGCAAGCACATTCGAGCTAGGGGTGACAAGGGTCAAGAGGGGGAAGAAACAGAGAATGAACTCGTGTACATCCGCAATGGCACGCTCGTTGACAAATCCGGGGTCATAGCGCGGGCCTTGCTCACCACCTCTAACTGTGCAGTATTACCGCTGGAGCACCTGAGCTTGCAGGTGAGAAGCTGACGTGCTATAAATGTATGTGTCATATCCTATCATCGCACATATCACCGTACTCAAATCGCCCCTCGTCTACATTTCGCCTTGATTTACCGTTCATTGCCCCAACCGTTAGTGTTTGGCTACAGATTTGCCACCCCATCTGTTTCTTGCAGCTATGAACGCCTCTCTAGTGGGTCTAGTGCAGTCCCGCGCCAGCGCCCCTTTCCGACTGAAATGCGACACTTCCAAGGGGAGAGTGTCTTTCCATGTCCACGCTGAGACTGCCGGTGCCTCAGGGGGGGCGCAAGCCTGGCGCACGCCATGCCATGGCATGGGCATCGTGCGAGGGGTAGATGTGCTTTCCTGCCACTCCACCTCTACCCGCCACCCTAGTTCTAGCTCTTCTTCTGAGTCTAACGGGGGAAGTGTGCACTTGATCATTCCTGGTTCATTAGCTTCCGTGGTGGGTACCAGTAGCAGCGCAAACCGGCTGAGACTCGTCCGCGGTGGGCTGCAGCTGCCCACGCAGCTCATATACATCCCGGACCATGGTAGTGGGTATACACCGTACGTCACGGGGGACTCCAAGGGGGGCGGCAGCGAAGTGGCGAAAGCGAGAAACTATGTCAAAAGGCGCTCGTATGATATGTAATGGATACATGTATGGAGATCATAAACAATGTATATAAAAGTACAGAAACGTGTAAGATTGTTAACAGTGCACTAATAACGATTTTTTTTTTATCCCATTACAATTTATCTCTCAGTAATCCATGTTTGTCTAGTCGATCTCCCCGCAGTCAGTAATAATTATGTCACTGGTGGGCCGATCGCCCAAGCCAGTTTCCACCGCCTCCAGACGCTGCACCACCTCCATACCGTCCGTCACTTTGCCGAATACCACGTGCTTTCCATCCAGCCAAGGGGTCGGCACGGTGGTCAGGAAGAACTGGCAGCTCTGCGTATCCGGTCCCTTGTTGGCCATGCTCAGCAGTCCCGCTTCCGTGTGTTTCAAGTAAAAATTCTCGTCTGCCCAGCGCCCGCCGTAAATGGAGTCTCCTCCCCGACCAAAGGATATGTCTCCGCCCTGTAGCATGAACCCCTTGATCACTCTGTGCATGAGAGCCCCCTTGTAGTGCAGCGGCAGCCCAGAAGTGCCTCCTGTTGTGCCCTTCTCCCCGGTGCAGAAGCAGCGGAAATTCTCAGTTGTCTTAGGAACGCAATTGCCATACAGGCCTACGACAACCCGGCCGCCAACAGTGGGCTGGTCTTTTACCTCTATATCAAGGTACACCTTTTGTGTCACTGCAGTAAGGTCACTCTTCATACTGCTGATGCCGGGGGTGCTTACAGGATTCGTGCACTTCGTAGCAGTTACAATTGTTGATGGCGCACGTACACTCGTACCCGGGGCTTTCTTGGAGTGCTTGAACAAGAATGTCCAAAACTCCTTCTGTGCGTACGTGCGGGTCCAGCAGTTGTGCCCCACCATCCACTCTTGCGCCGCGGGCTCGGGACACTTATCATAGCGGGTGTACCTGTAAATTGATTGAGAATGTTTAAGTGGCATTATTAGTGCGATGCCTAGACACAATGAGTTTTACGATGCGGTTTTGATTAGCCTAGCACATACATGACTCCGATATTGCCCTCCTTCTGCAGCGCCCCCACCAGTTTGTCTGTCTCCTCCACCCCCACCACGTTGTCATCCTCACTGTGAGCAAACCACCTGAAGATATTGACGATGTTCCAGGGTATTATTAGTGTGATGATGACGTACGATAGATGCTTTGGGGCGTTATTAGTGTGGTTCATACGGGAAATGGATCTTAAACTTTACGGTATGTTTGTAGCAATGCCTTAGTCATGCAGTTCTCTAAAGTTCGCTATTATACGCACATCGGCATGTCCTTCAGCAGCCTGGCATACACTGGAGACCCCCCACCGCAGATGGGGGCCACCGCCGCGAACATGTCCGCGTGCTTGGCGCCTAGCACCCAGCTGCCAAGACCGCCCATGCTGACGCCCGTGAGGTACACCCGGTCGCGGTCAACTCTGCACTTCTCACATACCGCCTCTAGGGTATACACTAAGGCCTGCAGCATGCTGGGATGCTTCCACTCAATTCCCTTGGGACATAAAGGGGAAAACAGCAGGAAGCCGCTGTCCAGCTTATCCAGCGCCCTGCTTTTTTCTATGGCTTCGATCTGTCCAGGGAGGGCCGCCTGGGCGTGGGAAGCGAACGTCTCCGCACGGGCACTTGCGCCGTGGAGGAACAGCACTAGCGGGATCTTGGCATCCTCTTGGGCCTGATCTACGGGGTGCCCGCACCTTCTGAGTAGAAACTTCAGGAACGTGCGATTCTTCGGCTTGAGCGTTATGGGGCTGTCGGATGGTAGGTCGTGTAGGTACTCGTGGCTCCTTCTGTGCACGAGGTCGGACAGGCATAGACTGCTGGTGCTGCTGACAGAGACCTCCGCCTTGGCATCTCGGTCAGCAACGCACGTTTTCAGGTCTTTTGCGAATATGGCCGCGGATTTCCAGGGATCAAGGGTGATACAGCACTGTTCAGCGGAGGCTGGAGATCCGTCTGTAGTCATATCCCAAGTTTTAGGGTCGGTATAAGTATGATCATTGTATGCTATGCTGACAATATTGCAAGGTATAATAGAGCTATGTAACACCTTTCATATGCAATTCTCAGAGTTTAATACAGCTGTAATAATATAGAGAGATATCCCCTTATAGTGCAGTCTCATACGCACCCAGAGCCCGTCTGCGGTGGATGTACACAGTAGCTGGGCCCCAGCTCATCTTGAGCCGGGTTTTGTCGAGCAGCTCAAATGCAGTGCTGGTGAGACCCTTGGTGAATGTGATGACGATAGCCCCTGGTCGGAGCCCTTCTCCTAAGCTAGAAATCTTGTCGATCAGTTCCGGCGAGAAACACGTACTGTTGGCAAAGATGATGTCCCCATCGGTCCAGTCGAGGTCCAGAATGCTGCCTTCCACCACGCCCATGTCGCCCGCGTCCTGATAGGCCAGGTTGTGCTTATACCCCACATCGCCAGCGTCTGAGTTGAAATCCTGCACGATCTGCTCCGCGGCATTGTGCAGGCCGTTCAGGATCTCGATTCCGCGGATGGACTTGAAGTCCGCCATCAAGCGCGATTCGATGATGGCGCGTCCGGTGCCGCTACCTAAGTCGTAGAATTTCAGATCCCTGCACGGGCCCAGACGTTTCATAATCTTGTAGAAACTGCCGTAGTCAATCTCACCGTATGTCAAGGAGGACGTCGTAAGCAAGTCCTTGTTCGTTCTCTCCTCCCTCGAAAGCAGCTTCGCATCGGCTAGGGTGCAGCGCTCAAACACTCTATCGAAAAGAACATTCGACTCTACCTGGATCAAGTCGTGTAGCTGTTCGTACAGCTGCAGCTCGTTGATCTTGTTGTTCATGAATCGCCTCGCAATGAAGCTTAAACGAACATCACCGCGGAAGAGCAGATTCTTCACGAACCCACCAGCATTCCGTGATAGCACCCCGGCTTTCACAAATCGTGCCACCTCCTTCAAAACTACCTTGGAGACAGCGTCTTTCTCGTCCATCTTAATAGCTAAAAACGCTAAAACTTTCAAAAATCCTAAAAAAGTTCTACCGCACTCTAAAAATAGAAGATGATCGAGGAGAACAATTTTCTCACCTTTATATAATAATGGCAGGAGAAACTGTGGTAAAGGTGAAGGTTCCTGATAATGTAGGGCCAGGGGATAGCTTGGATGTGGTGTTGATTGATGCAAGTAGTGCGAACGAAAGACAATCGTTGGAACGAACTGAGGAGAGCAAGAGAGAGCACATTGCTCGGGCTCGTCTGCGGATCAAAGCTTCGATCATTGTTTGGAGCGTATTTGAAGTCATTATCATGCTCTTACTTATACTGAGCATGTCGCTGCCGAACTTTGCTACTCTGAAGCCATCGTCCGCTTGCAACGCGGTCAACCCCATCACAGGCTTGAAGCAGGACTACAGTCTCTCCGTCTTCGGTGGGTTATCCAGCAGCAAGGAGAAGTGTGAATACAAATCCACTAGCACAGACTTCTGCATCCCCTGGACGGACAAGTCGTGGGAATCCTTCGAGGCCAATTCGGGCGCTGCGACAAGTGCGTGTCAGTAGTGTCTGACATCTATTCCTATCTGATATGTCTTTACACATCACTAACATTGCCATTATCATATACATATCCATGCAGGGTCTTATTTTATCGATACCGCCCAAGTAATGTACGCTGTACAAGTTCTAGCTGGCATAGCACTCGCCTTCGTGTTCTTGAGCTTCCTCTGTCACATCTGTGTGGTCGCAGACATTTTCAAGCGCTCCAGTTTCTGCCTGTTTATCACATCAGGTATGCACTTGTATGAATACATTCATGTGTTATGTATGTGCTATGGATATTCACTACCACAACTCACAACCACGTATTCATCATCCCCTCCGTCCCTTGATGCCTTTCTTCACCACTTCAGGCTATCTGCTGCTGATCGCGTGGGCAATGACGCTGGCGGCGCAGTCAAACATAGCCACAGCCCCACCTTACATCTCCTTCTTCTGGACACAGTATGTGCCTTATTATATTGTTATTTTTGGAGCAGTACGTTCCTTCATATGAGTGAACTTCAGAGGTAAACTATACCATCGTACAAATAATGACCATCGACTGGAATACCACCTGTATCGCACGTTACAGATACTTGCGGTCGGGTGCCACCATCGAGAACCTGTTGTTGGGCACCACACCTCCCGCCCCGCTGGCCAGTCAGAACCTCATGTGCACCGCTGGGGTGCGTACGTATGGATTAGGTGTGTTGCGTGATATTATTAGGGTATGATGAAAATACGAGTGCGTTGCATACTAATCCAAGCTCAACCATTACACGTCTGATTTCTTGATTTCCCTGATTAAATTACAGGTGCAGTATGAGGCAGGCATCATGCTGACGCTTACTGTGTCGCTGTTATTTATCATCATGCTGTGGAACCTGCTCACGGCCTGCTTGTCCGCCCCCTACATGTTCGACCCAGACCTAGATCCTCGGAGGCACTCCCGCTCGAGGTGGGTGATATAATATAGTAATTCATTACGCATTTGTATGTTTACTGAGCGGCAGGTCAAGGACTGGCGATTCATATAATACTGCTTCATATCTCTTCACACCACTTCTCTGTCGTGCTACTAATTCGTCCTTAATACTGTCACCATCGTAGCTCTTTGAACGACCGATCTTCAACTACCAGCATCAACACCATCGTAGTATAGTGTCTGTAGTAGAGATATGCGTGCATTTGTATGAAGTACGGGCTTAGATGCCGGATCTGAAACAGTATTAGAAGATGGTATTATATTCTTCATGTGTACTTGTTTAAATTCATTCACATTATTTGCTTCTCTGTTTTCTATTACTGCCTCTGGTAGGCTGTTCTTTTACAGCGGAGGGCACCTTCTTGGCACAAGAAGCACTTAACTGTTGCTTCTCCAGCGCCTTCTGCCTCCTCGCTGCGGCCGCCACCCTCTTCCTCTCCCTCTTCTGCTCACAGTCTTTGCAGAACCAGTCCTCTTCGGGAACACAGGCAAGACCGAGCTTGCTGAAGGTGAAACTCCCATCACAGCCATCGCACAGGATCACTAACCTTTTATTTCCTTCCCCTTCCTCTACATCGTCCTGCTCCATCTCATTTATTTCCAGACTCTCGGTTGGAGTGATGCTCCTCTTTCCACGCTTAGTTCGAGGAGACCCTGTGGCCATGCCTGCAGCCACAACGGCACGTAGGGCCGTGCTCTTCTTTTTTGGCTCCGTCTGCGCCTGCATGGTAGAGGTATTTCTCTTGCGTGTTGATCGCATATTACTAGCACCAGTAGTACTTGGCTCAACGGGGTGATCTAGGGAAGATTTCTTGGTGGCCGTACTCCGGGTAGGCCTACGTGCGCCGGTGGAAAGGGTGGGAGTCGCGAGCATTGCGGCTTTGACAGGGGACTTCGCCTTATTGGGAGACACCTTTATTGCCTTCTGTGCTCCCGCTACTGGTGCCTTTACAACGTCTTCGTCCACAATAGCGTGGACTGCTACCGCATTTTCGATTGCTCTGCTCACGTAGTTCAGCGCAATTTCTCTGCGCTTTACGGCGGACTGGGGCTCTATGGTCCTTGTCTTTGGGGTAGAAGTCCTGACAGTGGGCCTAGCGCTCTCGGGAGTCTTTTTATATCTTGCTGTCTCTTCTATCACACTTTCTGTTACGTCGTCGGTCATCATGTCCTTGCTGAGCACGAAGTCAGCCATAACGTTGAACATGGCCTCCGTCACACAGCTAAGTGCTACCTCCTTGCGCTTCCTCGCCGTGTGGCTCGTCTTCGGTGTTCGCGCATTCTTCACGGATACAGGGGTCTTCATTTTCTCAGCTACCTCCGCTACCTCCTCCTCCTTTTCTACTATTTTTTCCTCTTCCCATTCGACGTCATCGTCATGTTCATCCTCAAAGACAAAGCCTCGCACCACGCTATCTACGGCGTGCGTGACGAAGTCTACAGCAACCTCTTTCTTCTTCAGTGCTGACTTGCTCACTGACTTCGTTGTGGAAATGACAGGTTTCTTCGCGGACTTCTTCGCGGACTTCTTCGCGGACTTCTTCGTTGACTGAGAAGAAGTCTTTTCGCCCTCCTCCTGCTCCGCTTGCTCTTCATGATCCTCGTGCACTGCGGTGGCTGTGAGTTCCGCCACGGCACTGTGGATGGCTTGCGTGACGAAATCGATGGCCGTCTCCTTGCGTCCCGCATTTTTCTTTGTAGAATACTGACTAGTACCAGGGGTTTCAAATGACGTGGTCAAAGGGGTGTCTATTGAGGCTCCTTTAGAAAGGAGGTTGGCAACTTTGGGTCCTTTGACGCTGCCAAAAGAAGCGGTCACCGGGGTACCTCTCGCCGTGTGCAGGGACAGGGCCGCAGACTTAGGTGTAGCAGCAAGCTTAGTTGCGTAACTAGGAGTAGTATGAGTGATATGAGACTGCGTCTCTACCACATAGTCAGCAGGGAACCACATTTCATCGTGTTTCCCCTCTTCCTCTGCAAACCCCTCTGTGTGTGCCGCCAACTGTGCATTTGCTACCATGTTCCTCACCCGGTTGCGAAACTGGTCAGGATGAGCGAGATAATTGTCCAGTGCGCACCCGTAGGCAATAGCAGGGTCGACTGAGGCGCCAGAAAGTATTATCTCCGTGTATGCCTCGACGAGCTGCATGTCTTCCTTCTTCTGAAAAGCCATATTCATATTATTCTTCATAGCTTCCTGGGAAATGGATGGAATGGACATGCTCACCTCAGATACTGAAGAGCTATCGAACCCTTTTTCCATGCCAGTCACATAAGCGTTCAGAGCGATGGCATAGGCTTCGATTCCTTCCAGTCCACAATCCTCTATCTTCATAGAATAATCATGAATCAAATCCATCTCGTCGTCAGATAGACTAGAAATAAGATCGCACGTTGACTGCACTCGGTCTGCGTTTGCAGCAGATCTGCCCTTTTTCTCCACGGAATTCCATAGTGACTTCCTTTCTCTTGCAGGCTGATTCTGCTCCTCCGGCTGCACTGCTCGCACAGGTGACACGATCTCATCGAAGATGCAGAATGCATCCGAGAACCTCCGAGGATTTTCCAGGAACATTTCCTTGGCTTCGGCGTAAGATTCCTCGGTGGCAACTCCCTGTGCCGTTAGCTCCTTCGCCATGGCTTCCACGGACAACTGGGCGCAAGTGGTGGAGATCATCATCTGCTGGTACTGGTCTATGTTCATCTCTACTTCCTCTGCCTCTTCATCAGAGGATGAGGAGGAGCAGGACGAGGAGGGAGACTTCCCCACCTCCTCCGCAGCA
>JACLAB010014320.1_pt1 | contig 12568 bp, 11 predicted proteins | sample 8027921 | NCBI WGS metagenome assembly JACLAB01 (sample SAMN15725117, study PRJNA655200) | protist metagenome | isolation source: fluorescence activated cell sorting (FACS) single amplified genomes of... | place: USA: West Boothbay Harbor, Gulf of Maine | collected 2000-07-19
AGGGACGGAATTCCGTCCCTGAACGAGACCTATCAGTCTTTTTGTAATCAGATATACACCTGTAGTCAACGCGGTACACGTACAGTAACGTGTTGTACGCGTAGTCTTGTCAGCTCCGAAGTGTTTTTTCACGTACACGTAGCCCTACCGTCTTCCTCTGACCTGTCCCAGGCTCCACAGGTACATTTCGGCACATTCGCGTCCTCACGATCGATCATCGCGAGGCAGACTCAGTGGCTAGCTAGCATGCTAGCTAGAGACTACAGGCAGCTACCTTCGAAGGTAGCTAGCTAGCTAGATAGGTTCCTGATTTAGGTTTCGTACGCAGTAGTAGTATTTATACGTGTACTGTACGTGTATTTATGATATCTTCGTATGAATATTATTACACGTACGCTACAACGTTGTAGACTTTATTTATGGTAGGGCTACGGAATGAAGTACGGAAGTACTTTCGTACGAAAGTATCATACTTCCGGTCCCCCTCTATTTCTATCTTATCTGAGGCGTAAGTTGCCTCTCCCATAAAAAACCGGAACCCGAGATCCGGCTGAGCGGAGCCTTCTGCATCCGCGACTTCTTCAATGCATTTGGCCGAAATAAATATATTCTCGTATACGCGGACTCCCCTTCCTACAGCGACCACACTCATCGTCAAAGGACCGGCCAATTCACGTTGTCTTCGCAATCCCCGAAGTAATCTTCAGAGCCCTCCTCCTGTGCCGAGGATAGGGTGCTCAGCAGCGCCGTTGCGTTCTTCGGATAAACCAGTGGATTGCACGAAGAAAGCCGTTCATGCGTCGTGCAAAATCATACCTGTAACTTCTTCCTCTTCTCACTTCGTCGCGGACTGTGAGGAAGAAAGTCGGCTAGTGCCTTGGCGGCACGTCATGAACAGGTATAACTTAGGGAAAAAGTATGAGGCTGGCGCAGACGGCAGTGTTTCTGCGGTATACAAGGGTTTTCGCGCTGTAGCAGAAATCTCAGATAAATATAGGAAGGCTTCTTCTCTGAGGATCATACCAGTTGTGGCCATGACTGAGAACTCGACGTCGCCAACCTCTGCTCACAGACACGTTGGCAACTATTCAGAGGCCCCACGGGATCTACGGTTTGTCTACAGTCAGGCAGCTAATGCAGCTCTTGCTTCAATTAGTGCGAGTACTTCTGACGTCGCTCGCATAAACGAATCCAGGCTTTTGGGTCACTCTGGGAAAAATGGACCCTGTACGGTAAGCAGACATGCTTCTTTTAAAGCAGATCCTGTTGAGGCTGCTGCTGCTGAAGCTGTGCTGGGTGTGCCAACAGTCGTGAGCAAGAAATCCGCAATCACGTCTCTACTTACTGACAAGCAACCTAGTTTTTTACATGACAATCTGCTATCGACGAAAGCAATCAAACAAAATTCCCGGGCAGGCTCATCTTCCTCTCTGTGCTCTCAAGTCCGTGCTCCGACAGGGTCAGTTTCAGGCAAAGGGGACTGGAATTCGTTTGTTGACTGGAAGATGATGGAGTATCAGGATTATCAAACTATTCCAGATGATCAATTTCATAAGCTTTCTGAGAAGCTTCATATCGAGGACAGCTGGCGCCCTATGGTAAGCTATCTTGTCGGTCTTGGGATGTCCACCAAGGACCTTGAAAGAGTTCTCGTTAACTGTGAAGAACTGTTCAGTCGGCCTGTCTCTAAGGTGGTAACTCGTGTGGATTATCTTCAAAATGAGCTAGGATTTCAGGGAAGGGAGCTTTGTAAGCTCATTGTCAAGGAACCGAAGATTCTACTACAGCGCAATCGCCACACAATTCCGCGCTGCCGCTTTCTTGCTGACGTAGGTGTTTCAGTTCAGAAGCTTCCTACCATTCTCCGCAAGCAGCCACAAATATTGCACCTTTCTGTCCAAAACGGACTTGTACCACGTGTTTCATACTTCAAAGATGAGCTCTTGATCCCAGAAGCAGAAATCCCGAAGATTATCGAACGAAATCCCGCGGTTCTCACGTTTTCAGTTGACAACCAAATCAAGCCACGGGTACAGTTTTTGAGGGATTTAGGCATCTCTCAAGAAGGGATTGTAAAGATGATCGTGAGGCACCCTCACCTTCTTCACTACAGTTTCGAGGGCTTGGAGGAGCACATCAGTTTTTTATATTCTATTGGCATGGACGAGAAAGATGTGGTGCACACTGTAACGCGCCTTTCGCAGCTATTCTCCCTCAGTGTAGAAAACTCGTTGCGGCCCAAGTTTGCATATCTGACAGAGGAGCTTGGGGGTGATGTGAAGACTTGTGTGAGATTTCCTGCTTACTTTTCTTTATCCCTGGATCAGCGAATCCGACCTAGGCACACCTACTTACAGCGTTATAACTATGCCCCGGATCCGTTCCCTATGAAGTATCTTAGTGAGTGTGACGCAGCTTTTGCTGCGAGAGCAAAAAGAAGTCTTGAGCAGTTCAAGGAGTACAAGGACAAAGTGGTTCCGATTTTCAAGGAAGAGACGCAAAAGCGGAAAGTGCTCGCAAGTACAAGTCTCAGGGCTGAGCTCTATCAGCAGAGGATGCTACAGGCAAGGATTGGGCAGCAGAGTAGACTTCTGGTAAAGAATCAGGGCTACACACAGAGGATAGTTGAAGCACGGAGTTCAATGAATCGCGTCAAGCTATTGGGTGTATCCCGTCCAGCCAATTGAATAAGGTCGTCTGGTGTATTATGTTCTCACGAACTTGTTACTGTGTCACACTAAATAGAGAACTAGCTATTCAACATGTTTAGACAACATCAAGAAGTTATACTCTTTCCTCGTCGTGTTCGTGTTCGTTTTGTTCATCGTCCTCTCAGCAGCCTCTTTCAATTATAAGCTCCTTTTTGTTGTGAAAAGGACACATAGAGAACCCCCTGAGAGAACCCCCTGCTACACGTGCAACAAGGCGACTTTCTTCTGAAGTCCAGTGATCTAAAGGAAGAACTGCTCGATCGAGACATCTAGAAATGTAGAAAATATTTAACAGACCTCTCTGTGTTTTGATGCTTGTTTGATTTCCAGAGCACGCACTTGCTTGTCTAACCTCTCTCTGAGAATTTTCGTTGAAAATATGTAAAAATATGAAATACTTGAGCCTTGTTGAATTGAACAAAACTTTGGAAAGAAAAAGACTTCACACTGACGTTTCGCTCCTGATGAAGTCCAGACGTTTACTAACGTTACTTCTAGCCTCTAGCAAGTCCTGTCTTATCAGTACCGGTCCGATGAGCTTGTATACATTCGCGACGTTCTCCAGGTTCTCAAGTTCCTGCGTCAAACAGTCAATACATAATAACGCAGACTCGATCGCGATGAGGACAAGAAGAAGCGAACAAGGGTGGTTAGATTCCAAGAAGTACAAAACCTTAAAAACCAGCGCATTCTCGCTATACTGTTGCACGAATTGCTGCCGGCTATTCATGCACCGGCTTAGATCTATTGTACCAGCGAAAAACGTTTCAATCAAAGAGTAGATATTGCAGTGGAGAACCGTGTATACACAGAAATTGAAGACCTTTCTGCAGAGCCTGAAACTCGTTAGCCTCGATTGCGAGCGTATCCTGGATGCTCTTCATCTTCGCAAGAGCACCTTCGGGGCCGTTCGGACACCGTGTTTCTCCTTCGGCAAACAACTGAATAGTCTGCGAAGGTGCGGGAGTACGGAGCGAAGATATTTCCGTACAACGGTTGTACTAGTCCCCAGACCCTGTTCCTCAAAGGTATTTGAGTACACGTAGTGATGAATACTTGAATAGTGTACAGTACACGTACACGTAGTTGTAGATTTACTGAGTAGATACTCGAAAATCGTGTATCTATTTATTCATCCGCCGGAGGCGAATTTTTTTTCGAAATATTACAGTAGTTGTACAACGTACAGTACAACGTACACGTACGCAAATCTACTGTAATACGAAAGTACAACTACAAAAAAAAATAAAACTAAGATCATAATCATAACTATGGCATGATTAATCCAAGGATTCTTGAATTCATGCTCTGTATGCGTATCAGTCAGGCAGGGGCAGGTGCCGTACTCGTAGGCCGCCTGCCGGCTCTCCACTCAAGCACAACGACGTTCGCGCGCGCTTCGCGTGCACGAGCTCTGCGATGTCGTCACTCGTTCACGAACACGACACGTGAAAGTTCTTCGGCCACCGACGCCACTCGCGGCCGCGGCGGCGGCGGCGGCGGGCGGCGGTGGCGGCCGCATGCCGCGGCGACGCGAGGCGGACCAGCGAGTCGAACGACGTAGCCGGCGACGTCATTCTCGCGTGGATGCGCGCCCCGCGCGCATCTCCGCGCGGACGTGTTGTAGGCACGTCGTGAGTTCTAAGCTGACGAAGTGCTTCGCAGCTGCTCGCGATCGGCGGCGGCGGCGGCGGCGGCGGAGGCGGCCGCCCGCCACTGCGCTGAGAGGGGACATGTCGCGCCGTGCCAGCAGATATCTTCGAAGGTATTCTATTTCCGTACACGTACGTGTACAACGTTGTAGGACTGTTGTACAGTGTAGGGATATGTAGTTTTATAGTTTTATAGAATAAAGTTGTTTTTACGTATGTACAGTACGTGTAGTGCAGATGTACTATTGGAAAAAAAGTGCGAGAGTAAATAAAAATACCCTGTAAATCGGGAAATATGTACGTTGTACTTCCGTATGATATGACATGAACGTATAGTTGGTGCCACGTCGTGTACACGTATCCTGTAGTTGTACACGTATGAGTCACATAAATAAGAACAAAATACGGAAGTACGAAAGTACTTTCGTATCTATTTCCGGAAGTACAAAAAATGCTACTGTACTGTATGTACACGTGTATAAATACGTGGACCTCCGCAACTCCTCCTCCGCATAGGGCTAGCCTACTATTATTGTACGAAAGTATTATTTTATTCACTTCCGTACAACGCGTTACTGCACACGTACGTGTACATCTGTACAACGTTGTACGTGTACATACGTGAACTGCACACGTACGTGTACTGTACCTTCGAAGAAGTATTTTATTGTTATTTTCGTCAGACCGTCTTCCGCGCCACCTCATGCACTTCGCTGCATGCCTGCTCGTGCATTCATTAGTTTCACGCCGTTGTTAGTGCCGCCTCGGCCTTTCTCCTATGCGAAGCTGATTTCGTACATGAGAGCACCGCACCCTGCGCTTGCCTCGGAGATCTGGCTTCCCTTCACTGATGGTCGACCCCCGTAGTATAGCGTAACATGGGCATGTGTTGGTCCTCGCAGGGACGAACTGATAGGCATGACCTACACTTGGATAGCAGTCCTAATCGCAAGGTATTGTTAAACGCTCTTCGTGTCTTTCCGGATCTGTTTCGGGAATCTTGCCGTCCTTCGCGATATCGGATTCGTATTTCCTTCGACGGTAATATACTCTTGAACATGTGCAGGGGGCAGGGGGCAGTCAGCGCTTATCCCTAGTTTCCGACCCTGGTGGCGATGTAGCCGCTGCCGTCTTCGCTGGATTTTTCGATGAGCGAAGAAGGGTCGTGAGCAGGGAATCTCTTGAAGCCTTTTTCCGAAACATGCAAGAAGAAACAGCTCCACTATTTCACAGGCCAGCATATGGAATCGATGAAGCTCTGTGCGAGTTTATCCTTACTAGTGACAACATGATCACAGAAGAGTGTTCTGTGGACGAATCTTCGATGAACGAGCCGTTGTCGCACTACTTCATCAATAGCTCCCATAATACTTTTCTTTCTGGTGATCAGCTTTTCTCAAAGTCTTCCACTTATGCAATCAAACGGGCGCTTTTACATGGATGTCGTGTGATTGAGCTGGACTGTTATGATGGCGGAAAGCACGGGCCAGTTGTTATGCACGGTATAACTACGACACGCCCAATAACATTTCGCAGTGCTTTGAAAACTATAAAGCAAGATGCACACACCGTGTCTCAATATCCTGTGATAATCACACTTGAAAATCACTGCAGTAAAATGAAACGAATAGCACTGGCTAAGATTTTGCATGAAGAGCTTGGAGAGAAACTGTTCATACCACTTTCCCATCGGACAACGCGGTGGCCCACGCCAATGGAGCTGAAAGGGCGAATATTGATAAGAGATAAACATGGGCAAAAGCAGGTAAATTTCACGCGCACTTCTAAGAATTGCCGCTTTCAAAGTGTTTCTTCGATCTAGGTTCGCTTTCTGAACAGGATTTTTTTAAATTGATATAAGGTCAACCTATTCGAAAGTTGATCTCAATCTAGGCTGCCATTCTCACTTCGAGTGTATTCTGGATACGGGCTCTCCTCTGAATCCAAACTGCCTGTTCAGTCTGTCAGTTTCTTTGCATCTTCCCGTCTACTCAGCTTGTAAACATATTAAATTTGTTTGTGCGCAGGAACAGAGAGCACATCAAGTGCACATTTCCTCACATCATATTGAACGACAGATGTCCTCTAAATGTGCACGAGTTCCTTATAATGTAGACGACAATGAGCTGTTCGGAAATTTCGAATTAGTCTCAGACACCGATCACGATGGCAGGACAGTCTCTGACAGTAAACACCTGTGCCCGACAGTGCCTTGTGCACCGTCGACAAGTTTCACGAGAGGTACAAGGCACCATACATGCAACATTTACAAATCGCTCGTGTCAATCGAAAACGCGAAAATCAAGAATGTTGAAGAAGCCTTAGATTTTGAACACTTGCTCTCGTGCTCATGGGTTGAATCAAGACTAACCAATCAAGAACAAGTGCTCAGCCGTGCCACTTTGGTTACCTTCACTGAAAAACATCTGGTGAGGTGTTATCCAAGTGGGCATCGCTTAACATCAGGAAACTTTGATCCCTCCTTAGCGTGGTCGGTAGGTGCCCAGATGGTTTCCTTGAACTTTCAGGCAAATGACCGAGCTATGTGGCTGAATCGCGGTAAATTTATAGCAAATGGAGGTTGCGGCTTTGTTCGCAAACCTCGGTATCTCATCGATCCGCATTTCTCGACGCCGTCTAGGCCCACAAACCTGCTGACAATTACACTTGTTGCTGGCATTGGTTGGGAAGCCCTAAAACATAAAACCACTGTAACCGAAACCTATGTCCGCATAACTATTGCTGGAAATGTTAATGATTTCAAGTCACACACGAGCTCAGTGTTCACCAGCCGCAACAGGGTCAATGTTCAGCCATATTTTAACGAAACCTTTGAATTTTATTTGAAAGAACAAGAATTGGCACTGGTCATGTTCACAGTCCATGATAAGGCAAACACGACACCAGACAATTTCCTGGCACAACACTGCAGCCCTGTCAGCTTGCTTCGATCCGGCACCAGAATATTGCCTCTTTACACTGCAGAAGGAACTTTCCTAGGTAGGGATACACTTTTTTCTATCAGCACAGAACCTTTTTTTTCGTCTAAACTATTGATGCCATGCTCGTGATGACACTCTGACCTAGATGTACCCCTGCTAAATTTGTTAGCAATATTCGTTTCATTTCTCTCCTTTTAAGACGAACTACGTCTCTTCTGATTGAACCGTAAATATGGGTGAGCGAAATTCGGTTTATATGGTCGCAAAAATCAAGCAAAGATCTGTGTAGTATGACTGAAGTAAGAATCTATCAGCAATAATAACACGCTCGCTACTGTCACCACGAACGCTGAAGCGGGAACCAAAGTCTCTCACGGAAAAAACGCAGATGTAACAGTGCACTCTAAGGAGCTACTGGTCTAAGCCAGCCTCGGTGGACTATATGAAACACAGCTGCGCTCACTCAATGCCATCTACAAATTACGTGGAGAAGCTCCTCCGGGCTCAGAAGTCCATCTCCATCGATGTCAAAGATAAAAAACAGGACATCAATCTGCTTCTCGCTCAAGTGCTCTCCACATTCTTTCGCAAACCTCATAAAACTCAATTTATCAAGCTGTGCCCCATTAATTACGTGCGCCTGAACCTTTTCCTGAAACTTTGTGCCGCCGTGCTTAAGTAATCGACAGAAGGCCAAGAATTGTTCTTTACTAACTCTCTCAGCCGAAATACCAATATTACTTGAGGCAAGTTTTGAAGCACGCTCAATTAAGTACTGTATTCTTACCACATCCGCTCCTGCAACCAGACTATATCCAAAGTCGTGCAAGCTAATAGACCCGACACCAGTGAAATCGTAGTGTTTGAATTCGAGCTCGTCCATCGTTGATCGAAGCTTGTGCAGAAACGTTTCGAATTGAAGAAGGCTGAGCCTGTAGTCTTTGTCCGGGTCACCAAAAAAATAATGTAACAAACCAGCACTCAGATTATCTACATTTATGGGCTTCATGCCTGTTCTGAATCCAGTGGCTTTTGCTCTGCCAGTCGAGAGTCTCATTACTTTCATCATTTCGATAAATTCCCTACGGCAAAGGTGCCCGTTCCCATCTAAATCGAAATCTTGGAAAGTGGACTTGACTTGACTTTCCGGAAGGGAGAGCAGTGTTACGAAAAATAAGTACTCTTGAAATGAGATCAAACCGTCGCCGTCGGTGTCGAACAGCTTAAAGAAATCGGAGTCAGGGCAAAATTGATCAAAGCCAGAAACAGCACTTTGCTCGCGGGCTTCCCTTTGCTCCCCTCCTAGAAAACCACTCCGAACCTGGCTTGAACTAGCCGGCTGGAAAACAGGAATAGCAGCGCGCATCAGGTCCAAGGAAGTCATAAACGTACCGCGGTTATTCTGAACAGACGAAAAATAATCGAAGACTTTCTCGGGCGGGCTATGGATACGAAGACGCTTCTCGTATATAAAGAAAACGTTTCTGCGGAATTCAGGAGTGAGAAATGAAAATGGGAGTCTTCCCACCTCAGCAACTGAAGACGCCCGCAGTTTAGCGCGAGCAGAGAATGCCATCGCGAGATGTTCCCCGTTTGAAATGGTCGGGGCGGAATCACACTCGGGAAGACAGCTCGATTTTCCATGTAGTGCTGCTGCTGCTGCGCATACAAACAGAATTGCAAATGATACTCCGGATCCAGAAGTGGTTCCCGCGCTAAGCTGATGGTTGAATCCTGCCGAGACATGTTGGCAGATAACTTCGGGATGCACCGTCTGTTTCAAAAAGCGGAAGACCGACGTCATTGCAGCGAATAAAGTGTGTTGGGGTTGGAGTCGGACAAGGCTTCGCTCGGTCCGGCTCAAGAAATGTGTGTAAGTAAAGTACGGAAGTCTTCCGGAAATAACGTTGTCCTTCTGTGACTAATAAGAATTGCCTCTTTGTACGGAAGTACTTTCGTACTTTCGAAAATAATATCCAAGATACATTGATAAGTTGTTTATTATCTTCGTATGATATTACTAGCTAGCTAGATAGACTCTAGCTAGTAGTGTATCATACTACAACGCGGTATGTACGAGTATGTAAGCATTTTAAAGTTTGTTTTCGCGACGCTCCCCTATCAAATCTGCGTTTCATCGGAGTCAGATCTCAGTTTATGTTTCAAATCGCGTTGTGGTTGACCCATAAGTCGAAAGATCGACCCGCCGATGAGGTATTTATGAACGTGAAGACGAGTGCGGATGAGATTGTGAGTTTAAAGGAGATTTAACTCGGATTTGCTTTCAAAATAGGTGCTCCCCTTTCAAGTGAATTTAAGAGAGTTTACCAGTATTGTACGTACACGCACGTACTTTCGTACTTTCGTACGAAGGTAATAAATATGTACACGGTACTGTTTGATACAGTATGTATGATAAAATGTTTTTATGTAACAACTTACACGTACACTACGTGTACACGTACTACATGTACACGTAGCTACCTTCGTTCGTACGAAAGAAAGTCAGTCGTAGATTAATATGTACGAAGGTACTCAAGTGTTGTGAAGGATCGACTTATTGTGTACGAGCTGCCCTGCATAGTGCAGACCGGTAGTGCAGTGAACGTATTTGTTGGGTAAGAGAAAGAACATCTTCCAGCACAAGTGCCCCTGACGAACGCGTAACATCATGGATTTTTTTGTGTCCGAGCCACTCGTCGAGGGGAAGATCGCCTTGCGACAGCCACAAAGGTTTCCTCTCTCACGAACGAAAGTATGTGCTGAGTTGAGCCTCTGTAATTCACACTCTGTTTCATCTGTTTTTTTTTCCAACCTTCCGCTTTCTTTCTTAGATTTATGTTTGTAAACGCGCGTTCGCGGTTCGTTGCTCCAGCGGACTGTCCATGGTCAGGAAGCTGAACGATAAAATTGATCGAGGTGAAATCAGTGCTCATGAACTCAGTAAAAGTTACTTCGAAAAAGTGCGCTTCTTGGATTAGTCGAGACTCTGAAGTTGATCAACACTTTGATTCATCCTCGCTGATCGCAGATACGCTCTACAGAGAAATCAGTTGGAGGTTTCTTAAGTATCAATGCGGAATCGGCTTTTGAACAGGTGAGATTGCTCGCGTGAACTCCTGTTTTTTTCACTTTTTTTTTCTTTTTTTACTAGGCTGTTGCTATTGACGCTGCACTTTCAACTCGGGACCCCCCCTCCTTGCTCGCTGGAATACCATTCGCTGTCAAGGTACGATTGCACGATAACTACTTGCTCGAATTCTTATAAGGAATTGATTCTTCAAAAAGGATAACATTTGCATATCCCCTGGCTTAACAACAGCTGGTGAGTTACTTTTCTTTTCTTATTTCAGTCTCAATCTGTATTGTTGTTGTGATTTCCTGGCAGGCTCCAGGCTTCTCAAGGTGTTTATTTGCATCCCTATTAGAGGATTTAGTTGACGTCAGCAATATTTCCCAGGATTATCGCCCTCCTCACTGTGCCGAGGTTGTCCTATCGCTTAGGGTGAGTGAATTCTTCAGCGACCGCTTGTCTTCCCAAAATAATTGTTGAGAATTCTGAGGTTCCACTTTTCATCAGGCTTCTGGAGCCATATTTGTTGGGAAGACTAACATGGATGAATTTGGGATGGGTAGCACGACCGAAAATTCTGCTTTTCGCAGCACAAGTAACCCCTGGGATAAGGCACGAGTTCCTGGAGGTTCTTCTGGAGGCTCAGCAGCAGCTGTTGTTAACCAATATTGTGCAGCTGCTCTGGGAAGTGACACTGGAGGTTTTGGCCTTTTCTTGCTTTTCCCAGTATTCAATGTTGAACTTGAATCTCTCTTGTGCAGGCTCGATCAGACAGCCTGCGTCTTTCTGCGGTGTAGTTGGTTTGAAGCCAACTTATGGTCTGGTTTCTCGTCATGGTTTAGTGGCATATGCTTCCTCTTTTGACTGCATAGGACCACTAACCTCTTCGGTTGAGGTACGTTCTGCCGTCGAACAGCAACCTCGAAATTAATTCTTCTTCGTTGCTCAGGATGCGGCCATTGTTCTCTCGGCTTTATGCTTTAATCGCGCAGATTCTGAGGCAAATGTAAAATATACGAACCGAGGGAACCACCGCGTAAAACTTCCAAGTATTGAAGATATTGGATCATTGCCACTGAGTGGTCGACGGTTTGCTATCATAAAAGAGACATTAGGTCAATTGCTAATTCTGTGGACTGCTGCATTTCACGTTCTTAAGTTGGCATGTTACTCAAAGGTGATGAAATCGACAAGGGAGTCTTAGAATGCGTGCTGAACTCAGTGAAGGAGATAGAAAAGCTCGGGGTAAGGTGTTTTTTCGTGTATGTCTATGGTTTAATTTATACCAATTTTTGAAGGCCGTGGTTGATATAATCTCGTGTCCAACCTTTCACCTTGGGTTGCCAGCATACTATATTTTGGCGCTGTCTGAAGCCAGCAGGTGAAATTTTGAGACAATTAACATCTACGTATCTACTTGTGATTGATGTGACTGCATGGTAGTAACCTTGCTCGATACGGCACTGTTCGGTTTGGGTCAGAGGTGAGTGCACAAAATGTTTATCTTTGTCCTTTCGATTGAGCACAAAACAAACGCAGTCATCACGTGGCCTCGGCTTTGGTCCTGAAGTGAAGAGAAGAATACTTATGGTGAAAACCCAACTTCCACGTTCGTCAGGTGATCATCACGTTTTCAACTCATACACAGGGTTCCTACGCTTTATCAGCCGGACACAGTGATGCATACTACAAGCGAGCCAAGGAGGTGAAAAATGTTCTTTCATAATTGCTTGATGAATTTTCTAAGTGTTTTCCATAGGTGCAAAAAATTGTGGGATATGATCTTGCTGCAAAGTTAGACTCGTATGATTCCCTCATAACCCCCGCGGCACCGGCTCCTGCTTACCATTCAAACGATACGGTATCGAGTTAAATTTACATGTGAGTTGAACATGCTCTCACTAGCGCCCCATCAGGTGAACGAGCCGCTCTCGATGTTTTCAGGGGACATGATGACCGTGAACGTTAACTTGGCCGGCCTTCCGGTGAGAAGCACTTCTCCGTTTTTTTTGCTGGAGGCATCAGTATCGAATACCCGTTATATGTATGTCAATTTCAGGCAATTGTAGTCAGAGGGGGACTGACCAGAGCTGGCAACAAAGAACTGCCAGTTGGACTGCAGTTCATTGGAAGACCTTTTGGGTATTTATGCCTTGCAAGAATATCCGTGTTTTTTATAGTGAACTGAGT